>Ga0065711_1026293_pt1 | contig 80536 bp, 28 predicted proteins | sample Hoacrofraction12_FD_59098 | JGI IMG/M metagenome (GOLD analysis project Ga0065711, IMG submission 59098) | Hoatzin crop microbial communities from Cojedes, Venezuela - Epithelial fraction 12 v2 (version 2) | ecosystem: Host-associated > Birds > Digestive system > Esophagus > Crop | place...
GGGGGGGAATCAGTTTTCCGTTTAAAACTTAATTGGTTTAGTACTTGTTTTCATAAACAGTAATATTCTACAGCAACAGGCAATTAATTCCACCTAATACAAATCTCATTTAAATGTCATAGTTTGAAAATATGATTCAAATGCGAAGGTTTCTATGTTACAATATTCTTAGAGAAGACTGATGAGAAAGCATAAAAAAAAACCAGCAGACAAAAAGAAACAAATACAGTGACAGTGTGAAAAAAGACAGGTAGAATTGGAAAAACCTTAGGTGAAGACATGCAAGCCAGATTTCTTTTGTGTCTAATTTAAGGCTTGAGTTCCCTTTTTCACTAGGGACCAGTATTTGTATGAAAACTGAATCTCATTTCCAATACAAAACAGCTCACAAATTTTAAATTGCCAGACAAAAAGATGTGCAAATGCCTTCTAATTTGTATAGCCCCGCTTTTCAGGGCTCTTTGTCCAGTTTGTGCTTGTTCAGTCTGGCTACACAAGCAGTCAATTGTCTGGTCTTCAGATACACGTGCACAATTCCCTTGACATCAGTACCACTTACATACACGGGTAGAATAAAGACATTTGCTCAGTGTTTTAAGACATGCAAATATTCATTACAGTACCTTACACAGTGCTGTAATTTGTCAGTCCATATTGAGCTCATGCAATACATAAATCCCTTCTTAATACTGAGAGCTAAGCTGTAGCTTCAGTCCCAAACTAAAACTTTACAGTAGTCCTCAACCGCATGCATTTGTGGGTTTCTACACTGCTCACACATCCTGCTAGCAGGAATAATACGAATTACCTAGTTTGAATCATTTGGGTCACAGCCCATGAAAGTGGATTTGCAGTTTTAGCCCTGAAAGGCTTGCAGAGTGGTGTGTCTGTGTTTGGAGCAGGATAAATGAATATTGTTGCCTGTTAGTTATATTTTCCATTGAGGACTTTTGCATGTACATTCAGCACAAAATTGTGGACCTCTGCTGTATCTTTTTGGGCCTCTTATATAAACTATCTCTCACATGGGCAATCCTTGAAGGAAACTGGACTGCATACATTACTTGAGTCAACAAAAACTTGTCCTACATTACAAGCATTTGACTACTCACTACTACACTCAGAGCTGGCCTGACATCCGAGGCTCAGCCTTCACAGGTCAATGGGAGAGGAGGATGGAGAAGCATCCCAGGCAGGCCTCAAAGACAGCCGTCACCGGTTTTCCTTTTTGACCTTCTAATTTAAACATCAGATTAAATTTATTTCAGTTTCAATTTGACTTAATATGGAGTTTCTTCAAGATACTGTTTACCTTGCAGTTCAAGCAGATTCACTGAGGAGGCAAACAGAACTTGAGACATGGGTAAGAAAGGTCTCAGTTCTCATTTTGAGAACTACTAAGGGACAATATTAATTATGATAAAATAAAAACTTTTTGTGATCAGAGTAAAAAAAAAAAATGGAAAAGCTCTTCTCATTATACGATAGTACAAAGCAAATGGTGAAAAGTTAGAGAGCTTTGAATGTGCTTTTTCCTTGAAGAAGAGTTTGAGTATTTTATGCTGCTTAGGGTGCTCACTAGTGTATTACTGAGGCATGACTCCCAAGTGCACACAGGTCTCGAGTGCCTTCTGCAGAATGACTTGGAGAGAGGATTTATCCCATCCCATTCCTGAGCTGATGAATTCCAAACTTTTTTTTCTGTTGTGGGCTGCGTGATTATGCTGCCAACAGGAAAGGGAAGAAACATACAGGGATGAAGTACAGTGGTAGTGAAGAACACATTTCACCTCTCACATTTCTAGCACCAGAAGAAAAAATACCACTATTTGCTTGCAAAATAGGTGCTCTTACAGCTCATTAAAAGTCTCTAAAAGCAAAATAGGTATTTTTAAGGCTTTACCATTTGTACACTTTGAGTCTGATTCAAATGCCTGTGGATGAAATGGTGAACACCTCCAGAAAAGAGTAAAAGAGCTGTGTTAGAGGAGACCGATATCACTACAAAAAGCAGTCTAGATAGATCCTCTGCTACAGAAGTCTAGACTCTTACACATTCGCAGCTTCAAATCACTTGCTTGTGGTTTGATATTACTACCTAATGTTCATAAAATATTCACATGTTAAATTATATCTCTGTAAATTCAAATTATTTATTACTTCACTGTAAACTAAATATAGATTATATATAACTATATATAGATAATTCAATTCTATATTCCCTTTCTAATGAAAATTCAGATAACAATTTCAATTTAAAAAGAATTTAGAATTAGTTTTACCAGTTAAGGCCCCAATCCACTATCACAAACATTCAAAAGATGAGGTACTGTTCAACTCCCAAGCCATTAAAGATTTATTAAAAATAATGAAATTTCCCCAAAATTCTAAATATTGGATGTTCTATATTTACCTTTTTTCCCTTCTTTCTTCCTTTTTCCTTCCCTTTCCTCCCTTCCTTTCTCTCTTTTACCTTCCTTACAGAAAATTGCACATAACTAACACTTTTCAAGGTCTAAGATTCAAGTTTGTAGAGGAAAACTTTGCATTTTACCTTAAAACTACTTAAAAAATTTAACTGCGTGGCATTTCCAAATAGATGGGCTGTGAGGTGGGAGTTAGTAATTCTGTTCATAGATACTTCAAGTAAATCCCAGCCAAGTTTAAGTGAAGTTGCTCAAGATCTATGCTGCAATGTACCTATGGGCAGAAGCTGGACTAGTAGAGGTTTCATTTACAGAAGAGGGGCTGATTCTACTTATTTTTCTGAACAGAAGCAGTAGTAGCCACATATCAGTTATAATAGCAATTAAAAAATCCCTTGAATAGCAGACATTGACATTAGAGCAAAGAGCAGCAGTATACGAAGATGCTTAACACACCGCCACCACTAGTCTTGTCACTATTTACAAAATCATGTAACAGCAAGCAAGGAACAGCTACCAGCCTCTTTTAGACTAGCATTCAAATGAGAGATTTAAGATCTAGAATTTACAAACAGATTAGAGAGAGAAGAAAATGCCATATATACTTAGAACATTAAAAAGACTATACTGACAAAGATGTGTAAAGTAGTAGGATGTTTCCTAAACATGGACATAACCTTTAGCCTATTTGTTCTTTAAGAGACTTTGTTTTTATCAGAAGCTGTTCTGCTCCTGGGCTTGGAGGCTCTCTCCCTATTTTCCATTATTTAATTGCATTACTTTGAAGTGGGAGTTTTGTGAGCTGAATTTCTTGATTCACTACAAGGAATAGAATTCAAAGCTACTCATGCGTCTAAAACAGAAAAGTAAGCCACCTTCTTGTACATAGCTTTCTAAACACAATTATTAAAAATATCTTACATTCACACCCCCAAACACACACAAGACTGCTAGCCTTAGTCCTCTGCTCCAGCCTAACCATTCCTGGGCCTGGAGTCTCAAAGTCTGCCCTGCCACAGCTACAGCTTGCCAACAGGCAGTAACGGAAACCCTGACAATGGCAACCGCTAAGTGAGAATTCCTGCAAGGACGTAAGAATGTGATTGTGATCGTTAAATGTCTGCAAGACAGATAGCTTGTGTTATCTCTTAGCTTGTTTTTCAGAGCTGCAATCATACAGTTGAAACACTCATATAACTGACAGTGTTCAATATTGTACAGGTAAATGCAATTTATGTGCAATTAAATTAAATGGAAAAGGATATAGCCTCTAATACCTGCTAAACTTTCCAGTTTCTGGACAGGGATGCTGGGCATACAGGTCCAGAGCCTTGCTGTGTAAATGCCACAAAGGTGCCACTGTGCAGAGGAAGAAGGAGCAGTTTGCTAACTGTTCTGATACGAGGTTTCATACAAAAGCAGTCTCAATTAAAGTACTCGTAGCTTGAAAAGCTAGACAGGAACAATATGTACTGACTAAAATTACTCATTTTTAGCTACAACTGATGGCCAAAAAACATGTGTAAATGCTTTTTGCATTAAATCTGCTATATGCAGATAATGTCTATTATGGTAAAGTGAAGGAATGTTTGAAAAAAACATCTTCAGGGCATCAAGCATTCAAAGCTGTCTCTTGCCAAACACAACAGAGGTTCTGCACTCAGATATATCTGGGATTCCCTTCAGTTTTACTGAGATTTCCCTACTGCTGTTTTCTTAGCAAAAGCTCAGCTTCTTTCAGTGATGACTCAGCGATGAGTCTAACAAGACTCTACAACAGGACATGAAAGGGTTCAGCGTCACACTACACAAGCTTGCTGCGGTGCAATTTTCCTGCCTTCTGTCTAAGGATTTTCAGGTCAAGTCACTGCCAAAACAATTCCACCTTTGTGAATATTTTATCCTAGAGATCACTTGGCTAATAAGAGAACGTTGCCATAAATATAGGCTCTTGGAAACTCAGAAAGCTTGTGCAATTAGTTGGCTGGTGGAAACTGAATTAGTAGGCTAAAGAAGTTCATGCAGTCAGTTTTGTTCATGACATTCTCTGATGCCTCTCAAGATAACAGGTGCCCAAGGTCACTGCTGTTAGTGTCCCAGGAAAGCAAAAAATGTGATGCACTTGTTTGGTGATGTAGGTAATGAACCAGCCAAGAGTAGAGAACTGCTGACTGCTGGGGTCAGGCATCCCATTTTCAATCCTAAATAACACCTGTTGAGGGCTATTATTTGTAACTAGCATTGCAATTCCTCCCCTTGACACTGGTTCATTATGAGACAGATTTTTACAGTCTGCAAAATTATTGGTGCTTTCATTGACACCACAGATTGCCGTCTACTGTTTTTTTACTAGAGTTTGTCTTTCTTACTGCTTACTCAGAGTTATCAACAAAGTTATCTGCAGTTATCCACTCAACAGACACATCTGCAATTACTGTATGCATTTTGCTAGCCCCACGATGATATGGCAGCGCTGTGCCATGCACTGCCGCTCAGTGCCAGCGTTCTGTGCCGCTGCACACTGGGCACCATGGGATGGTTTTTGTGCAGCCACAAAGACACTTTTGTTCCAAAGTCCCAATCAGGAAAAATTAAAGGGAAGGCTCAAGCCCTGTCAAGGCCAATTCCACATCTCAGTCTAAACAATCCAGAAAGTCAGGCAAAGAAGAAAGACTGGAGTCAAGACCAGATCTTCATTTTGGAGCTTAGATTCCAGTTTTGGCTATAGAAAGGCTAAACTATTATTAATTATCATTAATAAAACCTGTAGTAGCATAATTGTTCCTCTGGTGATATGTTTTCACTCACTAGAAAGATTGTTTAATAGATATTTTAGGAAATATATTGAGCCTTACCGCTATCTAGCCCAGAGACCAGAGGCAGTATGGTTGGTCTCATTTGAACCAAAGCTCTTCTCCCCTGGCTGTGAAATCTGAATGGCTTCAGCCTACCCAGTGCTTCCCCCAATCATCAGCCCTCTGTAGTCCTTGGAGAGTATAACTCCTTGTAGAAAAACAAAAAAAAACCCCAAAACTGGACATCTCTCAAGGCATAAGCAAGGCATAATTAATAATTGTAACTGGATTGTCTGGTAGCCTCACAGCAACATTTGCTGAAACTCAACATTTTCTGTTTCATTAGAAAGATCACAAAATTCAAAATATCTTAAAACTTCTGTAGCCAAGCACTGCCTCAAAGTGCCACATTTGACTAGTACCTAATTTCTTCCTTACTGAAAACAGAATTAAAACTTATCTTCTACACAAGCTGAAAATAGAGAGGAGTTAGATATAATATTCTGACCCTGGGTGAGCTCTAAAGAAAAGTGACAGCTCTCTAAGGACTAAGAATTTGGCATCAGATTCACTCTCCTCCGTATCTTGCTTCCCAACACAAGGAGCGCTCTGCTCCTTTCTACCTCTTATGCTCTGATGGGCAGAAGGAAGAAAGTTGTTCCAGCTCCTTTGCTAGGGAACAGTTTGTTTTCTCCCATTCACATCTGCTCAGCTGCCCTCAGAGGGGCAGTGACAGGGCTGAACCAGCAAATTGTCCCTTTGCTTCCTACATGTTCACTCAGGACTGTGACAGACAAGTGGGTTTTGCTCTTCCATCTATGGCTGGGCTTTCTAGCCTGGTTATCTGAATGGAGGATGCTTTATACAACTGCATTATAAACAGCTAGCCAAAATGAACCATCAGTACATGGAAGTTTTGATTTGACTACTTTAATTTCCTCTATCATTTTATATTTTCACCAGGTATAGGCATGCCTGATTTTGTTATTTTGCAGTAATTTGCATGAAATTTTCCTTCTTTTGCTATCAGACAGTGGCTTTTTTACTGTACTTTTTTGCAAACTAGAATTATAAAGCTATTTTGCCAATCTAAACACCTCTTCTTTGAGAGCATCTCGTCATATTGCAGTAGTACACCTTAAGGGAATCAGCAGAAATTATTTCTCACATTAGCAGAAATTATTTATTTCATGTTTCAATGCTTTGTTCAAAAGATGACTAGAAGATATGCAAGACCCAGAACAAAGTCTCAGATAACCATACTGAACAAACAATCACTTTACTATGGTTATCTGCAGAAAAGCTGCACTGTGATGAACAATCTCTGTTGAAACAGACATAGCACTTAAGTGAGAAAATCAAGCAATATGTATACAACAGAGGAAAATGAAACCCTGAATAGTTAGTCAGATGATTTCCATATACCTTCTCAACAAAATTATTGCAGGAGTTCTTTAACTTCACTTGACTTCAGTAGATTTTGATTGCACAATATTATTTCCCTACCTGCATTTCTTCCTTAGAGTGTCCTGTTTTTGCTAAAGACCTGCATTGTCTTTTTTCAGCTCTGACGACGATTACAGACATTGAGATGAAATGAAGGTGTGCCATTCTGAAAAGTTTCAGAAAGACTGGTGAAGAAATGTAGCAAGCTAAATTTTGCATGTAAAATACATACCTCTCCAACCATGTAAAAGACAGCCTTCCGCTGTAGCATCTAGAGCTACACAAATACATACAGCTGGATGTTATAATGTAGCCATAACCACATGTAGAGAGGTTAGTGTGGAGCTGCACCCCTCCAGAGATATTCTGAGAGACTGTACCTTCTATGACATCCCACTGAAAGCACACGCTGGTCTCTTTTTGCAGGCTAAGCCAGCTGCACGGTGCAGAGAAAAGAGCTGGTTGTGGCTCTGGTTTTTCACTTCTGTTTTTAAGAGAGAAGGCAGCACATGGGGAGGAGGTCTAAAGCAAATGTGCCCTATGTTACAGCTATATTCTAGGTCTGCAGTTCATTCACGTGCAGTGTTTGTCTTCCAGGCTGTAAACTCTTTATGTTAGAATGTATTTAAACTCTTCAGAGTTGAAACTGTAGCTTTAGCTGTGACCTTTACAGCACACAGTATGCTATCCTAAACAAGATAATATAACCCCTTAAACACGTTCAGCTTCAGTTAGGTTACACAGCTGTTTAAGAAGTAAAAGCTGAGCAAGCAAAAGCAGTATCCATAGAGTGGCAACTTGAAGCCTCACGGAGACCTCTTTGTTCTCTTAAGAGGTTAAATTACATACTCTGTCCAGTCATGAAACAGTTTACATTATCTCCTGTGGGCTTCCCAAATTAAGGTTCTCTTATGTGCCACAGCCTCACTGAAACACTGCGCCAGATAATTTAATGCCAAGCGTTCAATTAGTATTGCAGACCCTGGCTCAGTTGCAGGGACTAGACTGGGTGCTTAGAATCATATAATTTATATGGTATTTTACTTGTCATTTTTCATACAGGCGCAAACTTACCAATATTTTGATTGGGTGCCTTTGTTGTATTACTGATTTTGCTTGTTTCATATTATCAAAATAAAACAATAAAAGCAATAAATCTAAAATGCTAAATATTTACATAAGAAAAAGAATTTCAATATAACAAATTGTGCCTCAGGCAGAGGGATTAAGGTCTCAAAATGCACATCAGAATATGATAGCTTTATGTCCATTCATTGAAGAAGAATATAAACTGTTTAAATTGAAGCTTTCCTTTTTGTAAATAAGGAAGAACGGCTGTCACTCACATTCCAGGAAGAAACACTGCAGCACTATGAGATATTACCACCTCATTTGCTTTTTACCAGCCCCTTTTCAGGAACAACTGTCCCACTAGCAGAGTAGAAAGCCTTTCACAGCAGAGGTATCTTTTTTACTTTTCTTCTCTTTCTCTGGCAGCTTAAGCTGTCACATAAGACTATGAATGGAAATGGCTGAGGCAAGGGCATACACAGTCCTTTCTCTTGATGCCACGACAGGAACAGAAACTTCTGCAGTGCCACACATCAGAGACCTTGGAGTAGGAATATCTGAAACCATCACAATAAGACTTGCCAGGCCGTAAGTGAAGTAGGAGAGAAATACTGTGCACTGCATATTCTGAGACAGATTCAGTAAATAGTCTTGCACTTCTTACAGTATCTGTGAGGTATCAGCTCTCCAAAAGGTTGTGAAGAATATTTGTCTTATTTTTCTTCATATTTAAGCCACCTTAAGATGAGTGTGTTAATAGGATATCTGAATCCCTCTACATTCATAATGGCTCTTGTGTAAATAAAAGGGAGAATATTATGCTGAAGTACTTATTGAAGTATCAAAATGGATACTTCAGCTTTGCTTATCAGGCATGCAGGTTAAGCATGGGCTTTCTGATACTGTCTTCTCATCTGTGGTACATTTTCTCAGAATTAGGATGACCCAAGATAATGATTTTCAAAGGCCTGTAGTACATTTTATGCTCGTATCAAATAATGACGTAATTCTGTACTTACTTTAAAGAGCTTATTAGAAATAATGCTTAATTTAAGACGGTATAGAACATTTAGCACCATTATTGCTTCCTATAATGCAAGATCTTTAAGAATTTTAAATGAAAAATTGTCATTATAGAATATTTTCGTTCTTCTCTCCCCTTCTCCTTCCTCCTCTTATACCTCAAATGCTTTTGAGGGTTCATTTACTTACTACTCCAGTGTCTTTCAAGCTAAATTTACTTAATTTAAAAGTACCATTATTCTCTCACAAATTTCAGTCCTTGAAATACCCAGCATTTAATCTATCTGACAAGATTGTTTCTTAGCTAAGAAACACACATCAGCAATGATAAAGATTTGACATTGAAACTCAGTTAATTGCTCTGTAGTTGAAGTTTTGCCTGGAACAAAATATAAATTACCACGCTTGCAGTTGCTTTAGCTACGTAAGGCTACCAATGGGAGAAAGTGATAAAAGATGGATTTTACTGGATAAAGGCGATCGTATCTAGCAGTATGTATAGAAGCAGGCCTTTAAAACAAGGCCATACTTACAAATCAATATTCAGCACACAGATGCACTTTGAAAATGTTGTGTTCTGCTTTTCAGAAGCCTGTAATTGTGCAATCAAAAAATTTGCTATTGATAAGGTGTGGTCCTATTTGTGCTTTTCGTTGGCAGCATGCAAGACGACAGTTTAGAATCCTCAACTTCAATATCTCAACTTCTGAGAGAAAGTTATTTAGCTGAAACTAAGCATCAAGGCAAGAGTGAAAGAAGCAGATCAGAACCAGCTTCTCATAATTTCCATTATGGCAACGCTTCTGGTGATTCAGATGAGGTAGCTGCCCAAGACGACCTTCCAGATCTTTCTGCCTTTTTGAGCCAAGAAGAGCTAGATGAAAGTGTAAATCTGGCAAGACAAGCTATTGATCAGAATCCACTGGAAACTAAACAGGATGAGCTTCAGGCACATTCACAGCATCCCCCAGATCAGCTGAAAAACACAGCAAAACACAAACAAATGGCCCAGTCTACAGCTTTGAAAACATCAGACAATGGCCTGCGCTCCAACTTTTGTCAGGACCATGTCAGAAACAGAAAGGGCTCCAAAGGGAGCACTCAAGATCTAAAGAAACATCACCTCCCTTCTGAATCGGAATCAAAAAAGGAATTCCTAAACAAGGCGGCAGATTTTATTGAGGAGCTCTCGTCACTTTTCAAAGCTCACAACTCTGAAAGAATAAGACCCCGAACATGCAAAAACTACAGGAGCAAAACTGATTCTAAGAATAAGCCTGCCCAAAAAGGTAGCTCCAACCTATCTAGCACATCAGAAAACAGAGAAAGGCTTTCCATTCCAGTACCTCAAGACTTGGAAAACAAAGCAGAGAAAACATTTGAACAAACAGATGATCACCAGGCGGCAAACTTGGAATCTATCAATCAATTAACAAGTGTAGAGCTAAAAACAGAGTCAGAATCTGCATCTGTATATTCTGATGAGCCTATTGGACAACCACCACGCTTTACTCAAAAACTGAAGAGCAGGGAAGTTCCTGAAGGAACCAAAGTGCAATTGGACTGCATTGTGGTAGGAATCCCAGCACCTGAAGTCAGGTAAACATATTCTGCACTTGTCATTTTGTATTTCTGTAATTGTAGGTGTATACCTTACTCTTTCTAGATATTTTGATGCATATGTTTCAGTAATCTGTAGCCAAAGCCTCTTGATCTTGGTTATTAAAATCAATTAAGAAAAAAAAATTCCTTTCTTTGAATCATACGAAAGGTTGCTTATATTTTAAGATGACATATTTAGGGACACATTACTTTCTTTGAATTTTAGAGATCTGTTTTTAAATATTGTACTTCCATAATTAAAAGAAAGTGCTAAGTCCTTAGTGAGAAATGTTAGCTATTTTCATGGAAATCAAGACTGACTGTGTAAATTGGCTAAAAACACCAATGGCTGTGATACATCAGGTTGATGTCTGAAGGTATTTGAGATTAACGAACATAGTATCCTATAAATCAAAAACATCCACACATGAACAGAGTGGAAAGCAGTACATTTAAGTTATTATACAAATAACCAGGAGCAGCTCAGTTCTAATTCAGATTCTGACAATGATTCTGCCGTGATCTTACAAAAAACACTTCTGTTTTATCAAGTATAAGACACCCTTATTAACTGATACTTATTCATGTGTGACTAGCCTCCTATTTCTGATGCTTCAGTTTTCACCTATATCTACGAGGATTTTAAAAGTTAAGTAAGAAACATTTGCAAAGATCACTGGAGATGAAAGGAAATGTGAAAAAGCTACACTTTATTCATCAATGACATCAGTGGAATGAGAAACAGATTATTGTAACTTTTAAATTTATCTTGAAAATTCTTAGATCTCATCAGCATTTCTAAATCTAAATTTGTTCATATAGAACTCATTAGTCAAATTTACCTCCCACTTACAGTGGTGGAATTATATTTCCTTTGCTGGGACTGGACCAATCCAATAAAATGGAAAACTCTATCCATCTTTTAGAGACATACTATACATATTTGCATCCTAGTATCTGCAGTGTCATAAATAGATACCCTTAGTCTAGATGGTTGCCTATCCTTTTATAGGCATTTTAGAAATCTATGTTGCTTTTCTAAACATTGAAAAGAACTATTTGCATCCTCAGCATCTAATTAAAGGACTCTGAGCTTCACAGATGGTCCACTTTTTACAACTCTCAGCTCACTGTCTTCCTTACGTACTTCAACAATGCTGAGCACAGCACTACTACCACTTCTACTGCAGTCGACAACTTTTATCACCTTTCTCACTGAACTAATAGGCAACAAATGAAAACTATCTCAATGTCCAAAGATGGAAGCTCCAAACATTTTTGCGGTAAAGAATCTTTGTCTTCCTGTCCCTTGGATTTCTGGCACACCAGCTGCTAATTTTTCAGAAGAAAGAAGCTTTCACTATGCACTCTTAAGTACATAGGAACAAGGATCTACAAATGAATCCTCTTGTTACGGACAACCTTGTCAGGAAGGCAAGAAGTTACCCAGTTCATAGGATCCCTGAACTGTGACTGTCAGACCATTTTGCCCCACTAATGCCTTCAGTAGTAACATGTAGGTTCCCAGGACCCAACAAGACCTTGACCTGTGGTGCCACACAGGGTCTCTTGTCCTTGACAGGAATGTGACCTTCCAGAGGACTAAATGATTTGCTTACAGAAGAGAAATCTGTTCTAAAGCTGGGGGAAATAGCTTGTTTGGGAAGAATATGCTTTCTACTGTGCTTCATGTCTAAACTCACTGCTTTAATTAACAATTTCAAGGCATTACCTTGGTGGATCTTATGCCATTGTAAATGTTGTATTGTGTTCAGCCATTACGTTCATAGAGGAGACCGATAAAAAGAGAAAACAGTGCCAGAAATATGGGGGTTTTGACAGAAAACAGACAGGAAATACCATAATCCCTTAGATATTAGCAATACTCTGTAAAGACTTCTCTTGCATATAAAGACTTTGAGACTTATTTCTCCAAGCACTTGCCTTGATAAATCTTTTTGATATTAAAAATGTCAGTAGGATCCCTGGACATGAGAAATATTTTTTTTTCTCTCATCATTCATAGTTTATAATACAAAGAAAACAACTGAAATAATCTTATTTTATTTATATAGACCTGTACACGAACTCAATCTGTCTTTCTTTGTATTCAGAAAAGGTGAACACTGAATTGCTTGTTTATAGACGTATACTCTGGCGCAAAATGTTAACTTTATGTATTTCTCCAGAAGGCCACAACACCATCCTTGTAACAGCACATCATGCCCATGCCACTGACACATACATAAAATTGACCAGGTGTTCATGCCATCTAAGTTTAGGCGTTTAACAACTATCTGAATTAGAAGCTGACACTATAAAGTCACTGAAGCCTCACAAGGGCAGATCAGAGAACCCAGGAACAATGACTCATCCCATGGAGTATCCAGGGATGGCCAGAATGCCTATGCACCCAGTTCAAGGACTGTTTGATTTCACAGAACTGGATGACAGGTATCTTTGTAACTTGAGTCTACTTTTGTCCCAACAAAACTGAAGTTTTTCCATTGAAATTTCTTTTTCAACATTTGATTTTGTTTATTTTAAATAATAAGCTACTTATGTGAATGACAGTCAATACAGGAGCTTCCTGTATTGACTCCTCTATTTTTATTGAATAAGCCTCCATCAAACTTTTCCAATGATAATACACTGCTGTCAGGCACTGTACTGCTCCAAACAGAAATGGACACTTGGTTTACTGGCTTATGCTTGTAGCCAGATTAGAGTCTTAGAGGAGCTAACACAGAAGTTCAGAACTCACATGCTGATGCCCCAAGCCCAAGGGAAGTAGGGACAGACACAAAGAAGTCCCATAGGGAAAACCAGTCCCAAGCAGTCAAGCTCAAGAAAAAGATCAGGCTCAGTTTTCAGTTTCATAATTTAAACTAACAAATAAAAGATAAATAACAAGGAAGTAAGTTTGAACTCTCCCGCCTTGTATTTTTGTGTGTCTATGTACATGCTGTATTAAGAACAAAGCTTGGAATGTTAGCTGCTTGGACAGAGTTTCCTGATCATAATCGTTTGTTAACAAAAATTTTGTTCTGTTCATTCAAGATTCTTTCAACTCCACCAGTGTTTAGGAGTAACACTAAGAAAGGATGTTAAAAATTGCACTTGCCTGAGTGATAAATATCCGTGTGCTGCCAGTGATCATGGCCTTTTTAGTCACTGCTACAGCACAAGGACACCAGAAAATACAATGTACTTCGGAGTATGTGTTCCATTAACCATAGGGCCATCAGAACGCAGGGTTTTTTCACTAAAAATACTGCTTATCTTTGATCAGCTGTGCAAAGCTTCCAAAACAGTGAAGGAAGCATCTTGTTGGCCATAGTTGTGGAACTCTGTCCAGCACCGAGCTCAGAATTGGCAACCGTCTTGCTTTGAGGGCAACAGTTTTCTGAGGTTTGTGGTGAGTTAGTTCAGCATCTGTGGAGCTGGGCAAGGAGAGAAGAATTTTAACAGATACGCAAGAGAGGTACAAAAATCAGTAGTCCCAGGAAAGGACTAACTGGCAAGATGGCAACTGATGAAAGCAAGCTTAATGTTGACTGGCTCTAAAGCATTATTTCTTCTTCCTTCAACTTAGCTGAATGACCAAGCTCAGGAAACAAGCATCCTTTGGACAAATGTGTGCTAATACATGCTTGCCTGTGTCCTGTGATTTAAAATGGGCTTCCTAACCACAGAAAGGAATCTCAAGTTACTTACAATGCTTATAATATATACACTTACAATGGAGAAGTGTTACTGTGGGAACCCAGGACATTGTGAAACAAGAACAAGATTCAACAAGCTCTGCAATGTAGTTTCTCAGTCAACACTAGGAGCAATCAGATGGTTAAAATGATGTGATGGGGATTATAAGAGAGAAATTAGAGACAGGAGATTTAGAAAGAAGCTGATCACAGGAATGGAAAGGACTGGAAAATATGATGGACAGATACCACATTTGAAAGCAAGACAGCACAAAACAAAACTGATGATGTAAAAAATGGTGTAAATGACATTCACAATGGATCAGGGTCAAAATATCATTGGCAATGATAAAACAGTATAATTTACAGGCTTGGTAGGTAACTATCTGGCATACACGAGGGCTCGCTGAGGAACAGAAAACTGGATGGTCGAGCAAGAACTGGGGACTGATTTGAAGTATCAGTACTTGGAAAGCTAAATCCTGCTTGGCTGAACACAGATAGACCAGTCCAACTGCTTTTTAAGATAGCTCAGCCTTAATGTAACCAGCCCATGTGTTAGAGGAATCTTGTTAAACCTACTTATCTAGAAAGAAGTTTCAGTGAAACATTACCCATTTTTCAGTGTCATCAGCTGAATGCAGTGACATAGATGAACAAAGATTGATACTATAGTATATGGGCCTCTAGCTAGCTCAAGCATTAGCTCACAATTAAGGAGCACTCTATAATTACTGATTGATTACTTTACTCTGACTCTGCTGCAGGTTAGAAATAAGCATTTAAGAGAATTGTGTAGCATATTTCCAAGTGTTAAAGGTTTTGATGACCTCCTTCTCATGCTCCCTTCTACAGATCTGTTTTTGTTGAGTAATGATAGGTGTGACATTCACTCCTCTCTGAGAGGAGAGCACTCCTTATTCCCTCAAGTTCAGAAGTGCCTGCATTTTTCCAAACTGTTTGGCACATCACTCCTAGGTTAATTTTACTTATGAATCACATTGCATGGTTTGGCATACACAGCTATCCTGGAAGTGTCATGAGGATTTGATGTTCTAAAAACAGGCTGTATGTCATAAGGTTTCCATGAAAACATTCTTCAACATAGGCATACAAAGCTTAAAATGTGCATTTTAGTGCTGCTTTAAGGACACTAGATCTGCATCTAATCACAGATTTTACAGACTGAAGTCACGTAGGATTGATTAAGATTTTTTTTCCTGTCTACCAAATGAAAACATTTATCTGTTTTAGTGCTCAAAGCCTAGAGAGCCAAAGTTCTCTCACATGCAACTCCAGTCAAGTCAATGGATTAAGAACTAGGATGAATCTGGCACAGCGTATGACACTGCTTGTGCTTAATGTGAACCTGCCTTGTATGATGAAGCTATCATTACAATTCATGGCAGGAATGAAATGTCAGTGACAGAGAGTATTGCTACTCCAGTCATGCCACGTATCTCAATGTCAGAACTCCTCTTGGAACTGACATTTCATTACTACCACGTACAACATTTTGATGATAAGAATAAAAAAATATATTAATAAGCAAGGAGTAGATATGGCCATACCAAAGATTTACGTAAAGCTTAATTTCACAAGAGGGAATTGTTTTTCATTTACAAGCATTGCTAAGACATAACAAACATGTAGCACGCTCCTTTTCTTGGCTTAATCTCAAAATACTTTAACATTATGGTGAAAATAGTGACTAAAGAACATACTGCATAGGAGAACTAAACACAGGTTTGAAACAGAAGTTTATTCCTGAAGTTTTAAATCACTTACATTGCAATTTTTGGACTAGTCAAAGGAAAAAAAAAAAAACTGCAAAAAAAAAAAAAGTTTTAATCCTGCTTCACTGTCTTAGTCTACTAAAGGAGTATACTACTAAAATAACTGGAAGAAATAGCTCATGTGGTGCATTTAATTTTGTTTATAGGAAATTAGAATTGTGCCTCACACAGACATGCAATGCAGACTTATCTCTACACAAACACAACAGGTTAATTGGAAAAGCTGATCAGTAGGAACACAAAGAGTTCTTCTATCTTACTGGCTATTATATCGCAGCATTTTGTGTAATGTGGTTTGCTTTATGTGTCACTTAAGGTAGTGAGGAGCGACGTTTGAGTGGACACAAAAATATAATATCACTGTACTATAGAAGTTATTTTAATGGTCTGAAAAGATGCTGCTGAAAATGAGATCAAATTCTAGAACGTGGCTATTCTCTTGAATGGCTTTTCATATCTGCTAAAGCTAACATGCTAAAACAAGACTACATTATTAGGAAGAGGCATGAGGCAGGTATATAAAAAGACATGAGTAAGTGCCATGACTCAGCTCTCAAAGAACACAGTTGCCTACATGAATTACACACCTAAAAGGTGACTTGTACGTTCACATACCCAATTTTTGCTTGTAGTCATAAAACTGTGCATGAACCTTAGGTCTTCCCTCCTGAAAATATGACATTGTCAATTATCACCAACTGCAAATGTTGAAAACAACAGAAGAATAAACCATATGGTACATAAAATTTAAAAAAAAAATCCCCTTTTGAATCACAGGAATCTTGTACAATTTCCTGGTTTGGAACTTAAAAATGGCACTAATCAGTTTCAAAGGGCCTTTTCAATCAACCCATAATGCACATCACCATACTTCTCCCTTGGGACTGCTAAATGTTTCCTCTACGTACTCGTGGTAGGGTTGTTCCTTTATCCCAGGAACTAGATGTTTGTGTTCTGGATACCAAGGACCCCACTACTAACTATGGTGTTTCTATCTACATGTTTATAAGGACATCACACTGAACAGAAAAGCAAATGTAATATGCACTTCTTGGGAGCCAGTCAAAAAAACCCCACCGTATCTAATTATTAGTGGGGAAAATACCAGATTGGGGCAAGTCATTATGGGCAAAGTCTAAAATAGAGGTAGCTTTTCCTTCCATTGTAAGAGGTTTGTATTAGAGGATCTGAAGGTTCCTGACTGGACTGTGATGGAATATGAACACTACAACTCAATCAGAAGAAGCTAGAAAGATCATTATTTTTAAAGGAAATGTATTTTGAATGGAAGTGTAAACAAATTCTTTCAAAATAAAGATGACAAATAAAAAGCTGGATGTGCAAACTACATGTTAGTAAAGAACCGTACAAACTAATCTACTGGAAAATAATGGTAATGCAACAACAGCAGCAAAATCCTTTAAGATAGGTAGTTTGCAAATAATCATTTTAAGACCAGTGTCTGCTTTTGGCCACTGTCAAGACAGCATGTTGGATTAGGTGGACTTGCAATCTGAGCCAGAACACCCACTAACTAAATATTTATCTTGTTACATGTGCTAGCTCACCTGGCAACCTAGGATATGTGCTGATGTTACTACTCCCTTTTGTAATGATGACAGCTGTCTCTTACATTTCCAAAGGTGCTGCATATTGTATGGATTTGGTTAATATCCAGAACACTGTTTACACTGTATCGTGAAGCACTTCAAACAAATTCTGCTGAGGTTTGAGAAGTAGCATAAATTGCCGCTGAAAGCTATCCTGAAGTGTTGTCCTAGGCAGATTGTCCACTGACAGAAAATGCCTCTGAGCATCCCATTTTGCCCACCAGATTGGTAGAAAACCTAGCAAATTAACTATGTCGAACTGCAGAGGGACAGGGGAATACTCCCTTAACACTGTGGCTCACGTTGAGTTCAGGCAAACACCTGTGGCAATTTAAGATGCAGCTGTAGCCTCCTGACTGCCCAGTCCCTTCTTTTATGGTTACTAGCATTTACCAAAAGTGATATATAGGAGAATTTGTATGGTTCAGTTATCCTAGATCCCCATGTCTAGTGTCCTGGCACAAAACCATTTTCTTTAGACCAGTATCGGGACAGCCTGGCCTGGGAACACATTTGAACCTGACAACCTTGCTTCAGAGTAAGAAAGCTCCAGCAAAGAAGTCGGCATCAGGATTTTAACATTTTAAAGTACTGCTGCCAGATCTGCAAGAGCTTGTCTACCAGAGCCCTAAGGCTCAAATGAAAGAGCAATGAGTAACTTCACTTGAATTTCTCCGCTTAAAGCAGTGCCAGTTTCTCATTGGTAAAACCCTGCAAGAAGGATGTTGATGCATTTTAGCGAAGCAAAGCTGTACTTCAGCTGTGAAATGTCAGGGAAGAGAGCTGGGACATTTTACACCCTACTGGAATGCTCTTTTAACACAATGACATTTACTACATGACTGTCCACTGCAATCGGAAATGTCATAATCATAAAAGTCATTTTCTTAGACCCATTTTCAGTTCTTGTTACAACGGAGGTTGTAAAAGAGAATAAACAAGCAGATGTAGACACAAACTAAGAATTTTAAGTTCTAGCTCTCTAGCTATGAAGGTTTGCCTTTCTAAAAGGGGAAATTGTGCTAAGCAGTATGATTCATTCTACAGTGCAGGAGCTTCCCTCTGTAACAGGCAGACCTGTACACTTTCCAAGCTGTACATTCAAGTCGGTTGACTGTACAGCTACAGATTACAGTCGTGCAACTCAAAGGGGACTGGGGAATACCCTGCCTACTTTAAGAAAGCCATGTTGGACAGCTAGGACTGATGGTGAACAAATAGCGCATGGTTTACTACTTAGCTATGTAATCAGCATTTAAGCTCCAGGTCTGTACTCCTTCATATCTAATAGTCCCTTTGAGGCTCTTTTTTCAATTCTACATTATACTTCTATTAAATTCTGGTTTTCCATTGTTATGGACTGTCTTACAGGAGTGTTTTTTCCTAATATATTAATTTGGGGGTTTCTTCATGCTCAATTTGTTGCACAAACTGTTGTAAAAAGTTGTGCTTCCAAGCGGTGGATACAATTGAATGGTTAAACAATTCTATGTATTAATGTTTTTCTGAATTACCTGAGATGGAAATGTAACAAAGTACCTTACAGTATGAGTAAATATGAATCATTACAATTTATTACTCAAAAACCTATCCTTACCCTTTCCACAACTAATTTTATTTGCTGTAACGTATAATAGTAAACACCTTTGTCATTGCTTTAATAGCCTTTTATGCACTCAAAAGCTAGCAGGTACTTTTAACAATTTACCATTTAAAGATAAATGAAACAATTATTCATTTTAAAAAATCAATTGAATAAAAAATGTTCTCAGTGTGACAGCCCCCACTGATACATGCACAAGATGCATTAATCAACTATACATAGTTAAGAAAGCAGCAATAAACACAAAATACAAATATTTTTGTGGAGTTTTATACCTATCTATATTTATGAGAAAAGTTATGAAGATAAATGCACCTTAGTTTAGCTTTCCAAATGTAGCTAGTTATCTAAAAATACAGCTATTTCTGAGTATAATTCCATACATAGTACTACATCTTCTCTATGAAACCTAGATTGTTGTATTAAATTTGAATCTGGTTCTGCAAACCCACCTGCTTATTCTCTTTCTGTTCTGTCTTTTCCATATTAACAAGCAGTAGCAATCAGGTTTTCTCTCCCCTCCTGCTAGCTCTCAGGCTGAGCTGACGGCTACTGTCATTAATGCATCCTATGGAGTCATCTTTTCAGGGGCTGCTTTTACTTTTGTTCGGGTTTCTGCATTTTCTACTGAAACAAACCTTCTGAACACTGAAGGACTTAGGAATGCCTTAGGATGAGAGCGTGAAGTATCTAAAGAGCCCAATATATTATGCAGTGTGTAGCTGGGTTTAAAAGAGAAATACAGCAATATGATGCAGAAAAGAATTCAAGGTCCAGCTGACTCACTCGTCATGCCCCTGTAAGGAAGTGCCTCTATACTGTAATAGATCTCTTCTCTTTCCTTGTGATACACGTATAAAAAACAGGTTGTCTTAAATATATGACAATATTTATTAACAATATTTTTTGCCTTGCAGGTGGTACTGTGAAGGCAAGGAGCTTGAAAACTCACCAGACATTCAAATTATCCAGACAGGTGATCAACACTCCTTGGTTATTGTTGAAGCTTTTGAGGAGGATACAGGACGTTACTCGTGCTTTGCTTCAAACATCTATGGAACAGACTCCACTTCTGCAGAGATTTACATAGAAGGTAATCTTAGAATCGTTGTGGAAATTGGTTGTTGAAATTACTCATACATAGTAAGATACAATTATGCATTTTGCATGTTAACTGTGTAATAGATTTGTCACAAAAAATACATAGCAGGGAGTCAACACTTTTTGTTGTTATTAACATACTTATTACTTCTCTCTAAAATACCCTTCAGACAAGTGACTGCCCTTTACATATACTTTTATTGTGTTGCTTCACAGAGATTTTCTATATCTCACTGCAAGATTGAAATCTAGAAATACTCAGATTCTGATTCCATCTTATGTTTTTTGTCTGTGGTTACTCTACAGATATATAAGAACCTAAACTTTGTAACTAATTCTTCTTAATCCCTTTTCCCGACAGTCATTATTACAAATTGAACGTGGGATAGCTTCATCCTAACCAGTTATTGGGACCTTGTAACCAAAATAAACATGCCAGCAATTTGATATTTTACTTGCACAATAGATGCTGTAAATAAAACAGAATACACATCTGCAGATTTAGGTCTATTTTCTTTTCTTTCTTCTTATGCTTTTTAATCTATCCTACCTGGTTTAAGAGATATCTATTCATTATATTTCTTTTTAACACTTTTTTGGGTAAGGTTTTATATTGCATCCATCATTGTGCTAGCAGGATTACAAATTTACAATAAACACATAGAACTTTTTTTTTCCTTTTGTCTTTTTTCCATTTCTCAGTCAGAGAAACATACTATGAGTACCATCACTAGCAACAGTGGGACTATTCATAAATTAAAGCACCTACCCTACTTAATACAAGGATTATTTTGCTCTACTGATATTCTGCTTTCATGTCTCTAATCTGACAGTGAAAGGACGAATCCTTTTTTAGTTTCTATCTGCACTGCCCCTGACATTAATGGGAGATGTCTGTGCTTGGCAGTGATTTACCAGGTCTTGAGATTGGGGCCAAGGCCGGCTTTTACCTAGCTCACTGGATGTTGGACGGAAGCCATGGCTGATGGAGATGCTCACTGGCAGGAACCACAAAGAAAATGCAAATTCCAAATGCAGTGAAGGCTGAATCACCAGTGTAAAATGGCTCAGTAAGACAGCTGTTAGTAAACTGAGCTAATATGTTCTCCAAACTGTGCTACAAGGCACTAGTTTAAGAACATTAGCTATGATTCCAGGTCTCTCTCTTCCCCCCCCCCCTTTTTTTTTTTTTAAACTGGTACTATCAGGTGGCTGAGGAAAAAAAAAAGCTCTTACTTGATTCACGACAGCAATTACAGACTAATCATACCAGTAGCATTTCAAATAGAACCTGAGGAAGACCCATGTATACATTCACTCTTGGATGCTGTTTTCCTCATTTCAGTCGCACCTCATCCCAAATCTGCCTGTCAATAGCAGTTCTGCATCTTACACGGTATGCAATGTTGATTCATTTCCACTGCAATGTGATCTTATGTTTTAGCGTAGCTTTATAATACACAACCTTAGCATGCGCAGAATTCTAAGGTTATAAACTTTATACTTCATAGAATTTAGAACCTTAGAGAAAATCTGAATAAATGTCGGTACCATTCATAGATAAACTCCTCCAAAAACCCCTCTGCTAAGCGATTTTTTTTTCATTTTCACAGGAGTCTCTTCTTCTGACTCTGAAGGTGAAATCGTCAAAGAAGAAATGGATCAGTAAGTTTAAAATCAACTACATCTACTGTATTTCTTACAGTTAAAAAACCCCACAAGTGCAGATATTTCAGTTTCGATTAATATTTTGCAACTTCTAACACATTAGGCTTCTGTTTGGGATTTGGTTGGATTGTTTTGGTTGGGATACGTTTGTGTATTTGTTCTCTTTACAAATAGCATGGAAAAAATTTGCTTCTGTGTCTTACACTTTATGTTAAGAATTGAAGGTCTAATATTAAACATAAGAAGAAATATGTTACCTTAAAGATTACGCTACTAATTTTAATTTACTAAAACAAATGCCATTTGACTAGACCCAATTTAAATGCTGATTCACGCATCTGACTTGGAAAAACAGTGTACTAAAATTTCTCACATGAAAATATGGTGTGTCATGAAGTTTTTGGCAGAAGATGGATATACACAGATTATTTACTTTTGAGATAGGTAAATTAATATATATATATATATATGAACTAGGGTAAACTGAAATAATGGGTAGAAAACACTACTTAATGATAAAAAGAAAGAAAAGGTGTCAGATGTAATCTAAAACCTGGGAAATAATTTTATTTCCTAAATAAAATCCATTCCCTGTGTATTTGGAACCTGATCCAATGCTGTTAAAATCTACAGTCTTTCAGAATCAAAGTCCTTCTATTACCTGGAAAGGGAGTCAGACTGGTTGAAAACTAAAATAATAACTCTTTTATTTTGAACTCCTTTGTACGCATTAATTCAACCCCAAAAGCAACCAGTGCTTCATAAAGAGGAAATTTTAATCAGACAGACTTATGCACCCTGGGTTTTTTTCCATTATTTACTAAGGAGAGTTATACTCATTACAAGTGTCGTTTTCTTTTAAAATGCAAATACAATACAAAAGACTGCATTGTGTTTGACTGCAGACCTCAGGCTGACAGAAAATCCTGTCTCAGGTGATTTTTACTCCAAAGTCATAAAAGACTCCAGATTGGATTGGTTTATGGACTTTGATAAATGTAAGGGTTTAATATAAAATTAACACCAAGGAGATCTCAAAGGTTTTGGGACAAATTGCTAAGTTTTTCATAGTTCTAGCTCAGACTTTTCCAAATGTGTCAGACATAATGTTTTTTCTTACTCATCTCGTTAGGTGTTAATGTAGTGTTGACCATGATCCTGATCACTTGATGGCATCTCTAAGTTTCTTACCTCATTAAATTGTGATGTATTGCATTCTGTATTTCTTAGGAAAAAAAGAATGCTGCTCTGACATCGTAGTGGGATGTCCTCAAATGACAGAATTATGAAAGATCAGGTTTGGGTATGACCAGAGTGTCCTTATTTCTGCTTAGCTTCCAGCTATTGTCACATGAATCTGAACATCTGTAATTAAAGGGAATTAATATGAGAACAGGTGCAAAAAAAAGTTCAAAATTTCAAAAGAGAAATCAGTGATCACAACAACTATATGTTTAACCTGAGTAAGGCTGCCTCTGGTTTGCAGGCTGGCTTTCCTGGGGGCACCTGTGGTACATTCCAGAGAAGCCAGCGCATACCTCAAACTGAATAAAAAGAACATCTCTTCAGTGTCTGCATTATTTTACTTACCAATATAAATAAATAGGATCAACTCTTTCAATTTCATACAGAAACAACCTAGAAGTGAAGAGGTGCCAACCTGTACACTACCAAAATTGCATGATAAGTTGGTCAGAAAGCATACATCTCTTTTTTTATTTTTCAGCAGTAAATTATTGAATCTGTATCCAAGCAGACCACAGTATTTTCATTACCATATAGGCCCAAATCTTCATACAAGCTCAGGGAGCAGTGCAAGAGAAACCGGCACTGTCCTCTGAGAAACCACCATCACTGTCATGCTGCTCAGACCTGGTAACAGCAGCTTTCAAGCCACAATTGGGTTCATCCATGCCATTTATTACATTTGGTGTAACTGAACTAAGTATGAGAGTTTAGAGTGGCAAGATACGCAGCCTGATTCTTATTAAATACCATTTACCTAGGATACCTTGCATATCAGTTTAGATCAGTTGGAATTCAATCCTAGAAGTGAGGCTGGGGTTGACATGTAACTGCGACAGACATAACTAAGGGACACACACATAGCTCTAGCTTCCAATTAGAGAACTTGTTTTTGGTTAATATTTCACAGCAAACCAAAGCCAGCTGACACTTCCTTCAATGCAACATCTCCTGCTGCTAGAACTGCAACGAAGCATCAGGAAACCTCCAAGGCACCCTCTGCCATGGTTCAGTCTGTGTCTGTACCTGTCCAGCCTGTGTCAACACCAGCTAATCAGGTAGGGGAGACAACATGATGAATTTCAAGGACCAAAAGCAAGATCTTAAAAAGGTGTTTCTTCTACAATTTGTGACTCAGAACCCCCAAATTTTCTAGTTTTTGCTTTGCTGTTGAACTTCAGCTTTGAACCTCAGAGTCATACAGTAGTTGAACACACAGAAGAGATGTCCTGCCTACTAGTTAACCTTTAGCACCTGGCAAAGGGAAGGGAACCTTTCATCCCCAAGCTACAGGCATCTCTGCGGCAGTGAGCAGAAGAAGCAGCTGCCGCTAGCTCAGCCAGCGGCGGGAATCTGTGTGCGCTCCAGCAGGCCAGAGACTGCATGCCGCGAAGGGCACTTGGACGCGTAAGTCAACTCACTGGCACGTACACATTGCAGACTGACTCAGTCCCTTTCAATAGTGGCAGCCTAGTACTTTTTCTTCTCTCTCTACAGAACTCACTCCAAATCATTTTCTTTCAGTGAAAGTTATTTTAAGCTAAATCCTTTCACTACTGTGTTTACTTTATATGTAGATATGTTATTTACCACATAACATTTTAATTTCCATATCAAAGAGTTTCTAATTAATGCATTTTGAGTCCTTTTTGGTGCAAACGATCAGAACATTCATAACTGTGAATTCTTTCTTAATAAGAAAGAAGAGCCGTATTTACTTAAAAATAAAACCGAAAAGTTAATGAGAAACTATTTATGCAGCCTTCTCAATGTTTACAGCCTAGAATTAGGTGGTAACCAATAAACTGAATAGGTGAAGTAATGCACGTTTACTTTTGACTACACAGAGAACGGAACTAAGCCTTTGCGACATTTTGCCATTTTGACAGAGGTTGCCTAAGTCAAGAGTGACAGTTATCTCAAAAATTAACACTTTTAATCCTGTTGGCTTATAAGACACTATCTATAAAATCTGGCTGTGTTCCCTGAGATACTGAATCACTAATTCTGCTGTTCTGGAGCAGCTTCTATTTCACTAAAATGAAAAACTCGATTAATCAAGTTACACAAGGACGTTTTCTAGGAGGAGAATAATTTCATTCTGATTTCACTGAGTAGGGTCAATAGGATGATATTTCACCTCTGTAAATTGTTTGGTTTTGGCAAAGGAGAAGAATTACAGTGAATTACATTAGCAGTCACACACTTGACTTTTCATTACTAATGCCCATAAACATCTTGTAAGAACTTTTGAAAGGAGACTACTACCGAGCAGTCTACACAGATTTGCCTTAGTGAAGTATTAACGAAAGATGTTATAAGCGAAGTTTTCTTTCCCGTGATTAACTCAATAAGGCAATAAGGTTATAACAGCATTTTTGTTACTCAGGCAGTAACCCATCCAGGAAGATCACTAGCAGTTGTCTCCAATAGAGCAATTTTTATTCATTGCATTGAATATTTTTCTTTGGACTTCACCCACCAAAATCTTTTTTGTGTTATTCCAAAAGCATGTTTCTCCTGTATATGGAAAAATAACCTCTGTACACCTAAACATCATCATGTGATGTTTTGCAATCTACAGGCTCAAAGCCCCACTAACTATTTGCAAGGACTGGATGGAAGACCTATAATTGCTGCTCCTGTATTTACAAAGGTAATTTGTCTATGACATAAGTGAAAACTAAAGAGGCAAATTAATTGTATGGAGAGATAATTAAAATTTTCTAGCTACCAAAGATAACAAAAGGAATTATGCATTTCTTAAGCCATTCAAGGATTTAAATGGCTTTATGAAATCTTACTGAAATCAGTATTACTTCCAGACCAATAAAACATTTACTGACTGTCTATTCATTTTCTCTATTAGATGTTACAGGATATTTCAGCTTCTGAGGGGCAGCTTGTTGTCTTTGAATGTCGGGTGAAAGGAGCTCCTTCCCCAAAGGTTGAATGGTATAGAGAAGGAACACTGATAGAAGATTCTCCAGATTTTAGGATATTACAAAAAAGTATGTTTCTTGTGTGGAAATATTGTGTCTAATAAAACATAGGCAAGCAACAAAACTGCTAATATAGCAACACTTCAAATTTCTTATTACTATGGTAAGAACTATATAAGCCATATTTATGGCAATAAATCTGGATTCCAGAAGCCAAAACTGTGGATGAATTGAACAGCATACTCACAGGTAGTATTTCTCTGAGATTCCCCAAACTATGGAATTGTTTTGCCGTCTGCTTTGATCTCTTTGCCACTTCAATGCCCTTTTCTAATTCAGCCTTACTTCTGCTGTTTGTTTTTGGGTTTGCACCGTTTACGTAGAGTTGCATTGCCTGTAAATCCCTCACCTTTTAGTTCAGTACTATTATAATAGTGCTTATGGGCCATGGATTGCTTATTTACCCACAAAAGTAACATGATGCACACTTTAGCATGTTTACGCATACATGTGTGTGCACATCATACATGATAGGTTGTAAATGTATACTTTTACTTTAATTTTCAAATGTAGCTGAAAGATCTGCAGTTTTCTTAGAAGTCACTGGAATGCTAAAATTGCTAAAACTCAACAGAAATTCCTTAAATACCACAATAAATCAAACCTAAATGAAACAATGCTTTATCATAACTTGATTTCATGTGTGTAATAGTTTCAGAAATTGTCTCCAAGACACAATAAGGTAGTACTAAGATTGCAAAAAAAAAAATTTCTTGCAGAATTTATTTCCTATTCATAAGTTCTCAAAAGTGTTCATAAGTGTTCATATTGTTCAGTGGATTTGACATACCATACAAGGCCTGGCTGTCTCCACCACCCCTTAAACAGAAAATTGGATCAAAAGGAGTATTCCATCATATTGAGAAGATCAAGCTTCATGTTTAGTGCTTAAGAAAAAAAAAAATATTATTGGCAAAAGTAAGTATATTCAATCTACTAATTCTGCTCTTCTTCCCTTTAGAACCACGATCTATGGCTGAACCAGGTGAGGATCATCAAAAGGCTTATACTTTTTTGATTATACAAATGTAGTGATTTAACCTCACAAAATATTAATTATTTAAACTCCATAATTTAATTAACATAATTTCTTCTTTTCCCCATGTTCTATAGTTACTAGTGAGATGCATTTCACTGTAGACCGTTCCATAAACATATAATTTGAACTGATTCTATCACTTTTAAAGAAAATAATGTTTCCATTCTGCTTTGACCAGTTCTAACTTAGGACCTAAATGTTACCACCTTGCAAGCTAAAGATTAACAAAATTAATGTATGAGGGTCCCCTGTATATCTGAGGTTCAGAAGTACACAAGATGATGTAGGACTGAGCTATTTTTATCTAGTTTACCAGTTAGGGAACATTGCATCAGATGTTTAGCCATGTCAGCCATTCCCTTTGCTCCCGACCAGCGTAATATGAGAGTATCACATCAGGTGTTCCACCCCTGATATCAGCAAATCCTATAAAAGTGGCTGAACTTGCTAATTTCAAGGGTCAGAACAGAATATAGGCTACTCTACATGACTTGAGCAAGGGAGTCTTGTAGATTTTGATTACTTCTCCATGAGACAATCACTCTTCCCGTTACGCTTTTCACTATTAAAAATATAAAGCTGGTCCTCTTAAGACACAATATTACCAAAGGAGTATTAACTCTTATGGAATATCAACTTATGTAACTCTTCTCCATGCCTTATTAAAAGTTTTTTACCCCAGAAAGTGTCTTGAAAGAGACTTTTTCTACCAGAACCCAACGATGCTGTTCCTTTACTGTCCAGTGGCATCACTGCTGAGTAATGTGAAGCTGTTTTTAGAGGGTAATGAGTTGGGTGCAGTTGTCACTGCCTCATCACCTGCTGCTCATTCAGAAGGAATCTGGCTTTCCATGCATGCACTGGCTGGCAAATCCAAGTACTACAAACTAGATACTATAATGCCTTAAACTAGTTCTATAATCCCAGTACTATAATAAACTATTATTCTCCTGTAGTTGTTAGCAAATAATCTCTTTGTTGCTACTAGATTTTCCTCAGTGAAGACATGAAACAATCAAGTTTGAGTGTGGTATGGTCTTGTACATTAATACTCATATAAATATTAATCCTGTAGGGTTTTAGGAAAGTTTCTTGCAAAATGGTAGCAAAATAGTCACTGACTAGTTGAAGAAATGCTATCAGCCCACATTTCAATACACTTCAGATGTACTCTCCCTCCCTATCCCAGCCACCCAGCCACACGGAAGATTTAAAATCCTATCACCACAGGTATTTATTAGCTCGTACTGCTGCCCAGACATGTCAGATACTGGTCAGACAGGAATGTCATAACCCCAGACTGACTTTTCAAGACGGAATTTAATTTTTGCTAGTACAATTTTACTAGCACATTTTTGGTGCCCATTAGTCTTCTTCACTAAGAAGAGAAAAGGCAACCTTCTATAAGCACAATTAGTACAATCCCCTCTATTTGCAAATCTGCACTGGTACTTTTGGAAAATGCCAGCCTATATGTATGTCTTTTGTATTTCTTCACCTTACAGAGTGCCTCTACTTGAATTGTTCCCAGCTAATTATAACCAATCTTTCAATCTGCAAAGAGACTAAAATATATGTATTTTAGTAAGTTGTAACTATAGACTACACTACATCTCTCCAAATTAAAATTTAAGCGCTTCAGAGAGAAAGTCTGTACTTCATGCGATTAGGAAAACATTTTCTAATGTTTTCCAAACACTGCTGACACCTGTTCTGCACTTTCGTTGGGCATGCTGGAGCACAGATAGTACCAGTTGTTGCAGACAATGCTGGTAACAGCTGCTGCACACAAAGGCTGCCAAAGTTGATAATACTGATGAAACTAAAATCAAACTGAACGAGGTGGAAAACCTTAAGGAAATGTCCCTGAGGGTAGTCAAGACTTTGTTTGTTTGTGTGCTGCTGCATGCTCTCTTCAAGTAATAATACTGCTCTGATGCTTTACAGAGGAGATCTGTACTCTCGTTATTGCTGAAGTATTTTCAGAAGATTCTGGCAGTTTCACCTGTACTGCAAGCAATAAATACGGCACAGTATCTAGTATAGCTCATCTAACTGTCAAAGGTAAGAGCTTGTTTTAGTCCTTTGCTTGCTAGTAAATATAAGCAGTCCAGGCTGCTTATTGAACATACAGATTGCTATGTCTTTTCAAAGTGCCCTTCCCCAATTAGAAATATGAAGGAACAAGGAACATTAGAGAATGAATCCCACACGGCCCTTCCAAAAACATAACTCTTGGTGACATCAAGATCTGGGCAGTAGCCATTTTTGGAATCTCTATGGACTGTTCAGTTTGCTGTTTCAACAACCCTTTGGCGCAGAGCCCAAAGGAGGAAACCTCAAAGCAGATTCTTGCATACTGCCTACACAATTTATGCTGCCAAAGCACTAAGGAGTTTGGTGAGCAAAGTACAGCACATAAAAGCATAGCGCACTGCTGACTTCAATTCAGCTCAAGTTCTGGCAGTGTTCTTCATAACTAAGAAGTCAGAGAATTCTCTGAAAAGAATGTTTGTATTTCAAAGATGCTAGTGGAATTCTCAGGGGACACGGCTGAAGACCACTGCTGGATCTTCCAAAATAGAACTATGTCTCTTTTTCCCCTACCTTTACAATATTCTTTTGTTAAGAGAATTTGTTGTTAAACAAATGAGGTTAAAAAACCCAGTCCAATAGCTGAAAGGACATCACAGTGAGTTTTTCCAACTCTAACTTTTGTGATTTCATTTCACTATAATTTATGGTATTTACATATCACCAAAAGTTTGATATTTGCTATTTCAGCATCTGAAGACAGTAGTAATGCTGCTACCCTTCACACAATGAGCTCAATCAATTTAATTGCTGCTGAACATCAACATCCCCCACATACTCCTTCCCATCATGCAGTAAATCAAACCCCCAAACCTAAACTTGAAGGTGTTCTTGTGAACCACAATGAACCCAGATCAAGTTCCAAGATAGGTCTCCGTGTGCACTTCAAGCTGCCTGAAGATGATAAAGGAAGTGAATCATCATCAGAGGATGGACCTGGCGCTACAAACCAAATCAGACCGAACTATTTCCAAGAGAGGATAAATGGACAGCCAATGAAAATACCAGAGCCAACATCGCCATCCAAGGAACCCCCCCCAGTACTGGCTAAACCAAAGCTGTAAGTGAAAGGGATTCTAAGTCTCGGGAGCATCATTGATATTATTTAGTATTCATAGACCAGGACACTATTGCAACTAGAGCAAAAAAACTCAAACACAGAACAGAGACAGCCAGTATCACATGTGCTGGCCTAATTAACCATACTCTTAGAAAACATATTCTACAGAGCTAGATTTTTTTTCTGTATATCTCTCTTGGGAAAAGTCTTCTCCAAATTTAAAAGGAAAATGTTTTCCCTTTGAAATTTTATTTAATTCCACAATGCTTTCTGCTGCAAACAAAAGGTGAACAACGCTGCTTTTATGCAGGCAAAATAAAAGCAGGTTCTTCAAATACATCTCACTCAATTCTGAGAGCAGTTTTGCCAAAAACAGACATATTCAGTCTTATACATAGTATGGGCTAGCAACCTGCCCATAGTATGGGCTAGCAACTAGCCATGCCTCGTGACTTTTCTGTCTCACAAACGTAATCTCCTCCTAAAACAGATAAAATACTTGCAAATATTTGATAACATGACACCACTTGAACTAAAAGGCACCTGCATGATTAGTACACTGTGAGCTGAAGGGGAAATTTTAAGAAGTAGTGTAGTTTTCTTAGAGGACAATTTATGGAATTGACACTGCAGTTTATTAAGAAATATCTTTTCAGCATTTTTTAAACCTCCTAAATGTAGTTTAACAAAAAGCAAGCAGAGTCCTTCATTTCATTTCTAAAATGGGGAGAAGCTTTACCTAAAGGCTCAGGAAGGACTTTACAAAGTAATTCATTGGTGCTCTTAAGCAGGGATGTAATTTCATAGCATAAACATTACAAGTGAGAAGACAGAACTTGCATACCATGTAGCAGAGGAATAACTTGAAGCAGTGTTATTTTAATTTGTTAAGCCCATATTCACAGCCCTATTTACTTTCAGAGCTATAGTGTGTTTAAGGGGAAGCAGAAGCAGTATTTAAGTTGCTCAATACTTGCATAAAGCAGAATTTCTCTTACACCTCCTCCTCCCACAAAAAAATTTAACAAAGGAGTGCATTATTATGCAGGTGTATACATGAAGGACACCAAATCAGGATTGCACAACTTCTAAATCTCTAACATTCTGCTTTTTGAAAGCTTGAAATTGCTATCTTTATCTACCTTTAATGTGATTTTTGTTTAGTACATTATGGAAACAGTAATTCTTTTAAATAAAAAGAAGACCTGTTAACTGGTTTGTCAGTACCAGTTGTGGTTGGTCTCTACTTCTAGCTTTTTTGCTCTTTAACAACAGTCATTTAATACTTGACACTTTATTACATGATCATTTTCCATATCCTCTATGTCTTTTTTGGTTTCGGAAGGGGAAAAGTTAGCCTGGTTTCCATATGCTGTATTTCCACATACAGAATAACTAAACAAACCACTTAACAAGGCAAAATAATTTTCCTTAATTGCAAAGTAAAAAAAGCCCTGAAAACATATACAAAACAGTAGATAGCATCTAGGAAATAACAACTGCATGAAATGGAAGTCCTCTCTGAATGATGCACTCCTGCCTATCACTGAATGTCAACACCACCTAAACTGTGTTGGTAATACCTCTTTTGGAGGATTATTACAAAGCTTTACTAGCCCAAAGGACCCACTTTAACAGGAGCTAAATAACTGCAATCTGGCTTACAAACACTCATTTAAAATGCAATAAACCAAATCCTACTCTTAGTTACACAAGCCGAGAGGTACTAAGGTGATGTAAGGCAGAACTTGACAATGCTATCCCTTAAATATCTTCAAGTAAGATTTATATTTATATTTCATAGGTTAAAATGTAAGAATCATCTGCAGTCAAATAACGGTCAGACAAAAATCTTCTGTGCCTCTGGCAAAGGAGGAGAGGAAAGAAAAGTTTATTTTAGTAGCTCTTCTCATGATGTTAGAGAATACGTCATGTAGCAGTTTCCCCTACCCCTGTAACACAGGACATAGAGTTTTTCTTTCACAATTCACATATGGAAATGTAGTCAGCCCGCATGTTCTGGGCTCATGACCAATTTTGCTCATCTTTGTCTTATATGCAGTGATCACACCCAGTTAAAACAGCTCCACAACCAGATCTTGCTTGAACAGCAGGTGCATCAGACATCTACAAGAGAGTTGTCATTCAATACAGCTTTATTGAATTCCGCTACTTCGCTCCATCAACAGTCCACCTCAACTACATACAAACAAAGCAAAGCCTCTGCTTCACAGGCATTCAGCTATACCCGACCTAAGCAGTTCCTACCGTCACAAACCACACCACCTACCAGCTTCTCCTCTAGCTCCTCAGTCACAACATTCAGCAACGTCCCTCAAGGAACTCAAAGAACAAATAACAAGGAAAATTTCACAGGAAATCCTCCACTTGCCCAATCAAGGTCTTCAGGAATATTTACAAGTAAAAGTGAACAGTCTCTACCAAGCCCTAAAGAATCCGTGGTGCCTCCATTAACACTGTCTACACCTGGTCTAAAACAGTTTCAGCCGCAGAGTGTGACTCCTGCTCCTATCTCCCCAACTGGGCGGATTCAGAATCCAGTAGCTTTCCTCAGTGCTGTTCTTCCTTCGCTTCCTACTGTGCCATCAACCAATGCTATGGGACTGCCCAGAAGTACACCAGCCACGTAAGTAGCATAAAACATATATGCAGAAGTAGCGTACAAGAAATGCTCCTAAAGGAAACTGAGATACATTTCTGTTCAAGGGTTCAGTGGAGAGTTTACTGAAGTGCAAGTAATTCAGAAAACAGAAAAGCAAAATGTTCATATATTCTGGTCACTTCATCTAACCTTTACATTCGTTTAAGAAAGGAAGGGATAGTAGCTTCTGTAATAAGATAGATCAAGGGTAAGATAAATTCAAGATAGAGAAATTCGAGTTTATAAACAGATATATACAAGAATTTGGGGGGGCTCAGAGATTCCTAAGACTCTACTAGTAGGAGAAAAGAGATTTCATGAGCTTGCAGGATAAGTCACTCTAAGACCATTTGCCTATATGAGCTATAAAAACATTCTTACCTATTGTAAGCAACAAGTAAAGTTTTAAAAGGTACCTCATACTGTAAGTTATTTCTTAGTCCAGGTAAATCTAAGAAATAACTTATGTAAAGGTATTTTTCTGGTTGCAATACTTACTACATTTAAAGTCCCCCAGAAAATCTCAGGAAAGTTAATGGTTTGCATATAAATACTTTGATTGACAGCCAGCATGTTTTCTGTGACAAAATGGCTACCACCATACAAACAAACAAGGATGATGAACCAACAAACCTGGAAAGGTTCTGGCTTTAAGAGTTCCTTCTTTACTAGTAGAGCTGAAATTAATATCCCTTTTGTGGACCCTGTGTTAGCACGGCTAGAACCAGTAGATTGATACAACTTTTTATCTGTAGAACTCCACATTCTGCACAAATTAAGGAGTATTTCCCCCTTTTACCAATGGTATGCTTCAAGGTAGTGATAGCCATCAGCAAGTCACAATCTCCTAACCATCCTGCTGATACTACATCAACCAATCTGTAATTCTTACACAAAAAAGTATCCCTCAATACATAACATTGACCACCCTGTGTGCCAAGAAATCCTGCCTTCAAACCATTACTGCACTGCTGTTCCCAGACTTCCTAGCTGCCCAGCACAGGCACATAATCGCCATCGCCCTGTGGCACATGCCTGGAGGCCTTCACGGCCCTGGCATCATGGGCAGGCATACATAATAGAGTTATAAGTTCCACAGTGAAGTTTTTAACTACACCCAACTCCAGCCTTCGGCCTGCTTTCACAACATTGCAACAGCAAGCAAAAATCAACTGCAAGTATTCATCTACTCCCCTTCCTCCCCTCAGAGCCGGTGCACAAGTGCTCAGACTACTTTTTTTTTTGCATCAATGACACTTAACCCTTGCAAAGTGCTTTACTTTTTCTAACTGTTGTACCAGCTTTACTAAATAGATGCCTACAATATGCCTACCAGGTAGAGTAGTTAAATATTGTTTTCTTCCTTTCGCCTTTCCTGGGTCCCACACCAGAGCTGAATACCCACATAACATCATGCTGAGATTCAAATCTAGGTCTCTACACGGGAGAGAGTCAAAGTGAGGGCATAAAAAAATCAGGAAGGAACCTGAACAATATCTGTGCTAATCTGCGAATATCTATTGAGGTTTCAGCTTCCTTTTTTGGCATTATCGATTATAATAATCCTGGTTACCAAAGCAGTGAGAGATCACCATGTCTGCAGAACAAGAAAAGGAAGATATGTTGCACAGGAATCATCAGTCGTACCTTTTACCTAGAACTCGTTATTAGGATGCCAGCTCCTGGTAAACTGCTCAAACGTTGCACACTCTCTAGCAGTATGTTGCTGCTGTGCTTCAGCAGTGCACCCTCACAGTCCATTTAAGAGTTCAAATATTTTCAAACCTTACTTAAGTAAAACAGACTACATCTATAAAAGAAAAAGAAAAAGAACTGTTGATGTTCAGTGTCATAAAAGGGTGAGAGAAATGAAAGATGTAAAAGTTCATGGAAAGAGTAAATGATCATTGAAGATGTGAGCTAAAGATCAATGAGAAATTGTATTAGCTTTTAAATTATTGCCTGATACAGTAAAATGTACAAATTGTATACCTGTGGTAACACCTATACACATTTCTTCAGCATTCATTGCAACATCATTATTCCAGGATAAATATAAATGGAACTTACATGCTTATTCTAGTATTATAAAGCTTATTCTCTTTAAGATGAGTGTCCTTATTTACTACTGGCATGGGAATGGGGTGCATCATTAAAATAGTACCAAAAAAATCAAATCCCATATTGTACTTTGGCTTCTACATAAATAAATATCAGGTTCCAATTGAAACTTAACATCATATCACACAGGTGACCAAAAAAAAAAAAAATACTTGTTGCTGCATATTAGTATCAGAATTTTCTTTTAATAGCCCGACCCAGGGATTAACAAAGAAAAATCTCAAGCCTCTGCAGTTAGCAACAGATGATTCTATTCGGGAAAATAAAGCTGCACTTGTAAAGGACCTGGAAAGAAAACTGTATTTCAGAGAGGACGTTAATCAACAAAGTAGTCAGCAGGTAAGAAAATCGAGTGTTACTAAAATAAATTTCACTCGTAAACAAGAGATGTATTAGGATTTGTAGAACAAAAGGTGTCTGTGTGATTGAGCTGCTATGTTACTTTGCAGAGTGAGCTTTTGTGGTAAGTACTGGTTTGGAACAGCAAACTGGAGCTTTAAATGGGAAGCATGAGGGGATGCAGCTGTAGAGGGTTACTCTGAGCAGCATTTTTAATTTCTGATCATCTCTATTAGAGGCCAGCAGAAATGTAAAACTTCATTCTTTTCATGGAAGCTTCTGTACATTGGATGTCATTTTTTCATTTTACAGGTTGCTCAACTCATTGCACACATATACATTCATACACTGCATATTTTTAACATAAGGAGTAAAGTAATCAAACTGTTTAAGAAAAGGTTTCTGGTTTTACTTTGGTTGAACTAACATGCAGTATTCAATTTTTAGCATGAAAACATATTTTTCCAAATCTCTCTACTTACATAAATTGACAGGGACTTGTTAGGAGCTTAAAGATTTTGGTAGCTGTTACTGACATACACCAAACTTCAGACCTAGCTCTATTAGAGTTTAGCAAAATAAGAAGCCTTTTACAAAGTTCTAGGAACTAAATATCAGTTCATTCTCAACTGGAATCAATAAACTCACCAGATCTGGCAAGTATCAAATTAACCAAGAAATAAAAAAACAAAACAGTATTTTGAGGTTGAAATCACTGTAAATCAGGTTCAACCACCCTCGAGTAACAGTAGGACACACTAGGGACTGCTAGATAGCTGTTCTGTCTGTAGGTGATTATGCGAGTCTCACCTTGGCCACGGAGCCCTCCATAGCTGTCCCACCAGCTCAGGCTTAATGCAGCAAATAACGGTTTACCCTGATCTGTTGTCAACAAGGGACCTTTTCATAGCGTCTGTTAGCCCTTCTGACACAGACCATGCAAAGATAAGCAAAAAGCCACAGAGTCTCTGGAGCAAACTACCCTTTGTGGACAACTGCAGTGTAATTCCTGTTTTTTAAATTTTGCTGTTGACCTTTCTTTCTGGCAGATCACGCTGTGAAAGCACTTTGAGTAAAACAACTTGCAAGCGGTATGTTTTGCAGATGAATCACAAGTGTTACAATTTGTACTTGCTATGATAGTAAGACAAATTATTTAGGAGCTACTGTGAAATACCAATCAGTCTTTCGAGTTAACTGCATGATAACCCCTTTAGAAACAATGATCACGACTAGTGTCAAATTTACCTCTGACAGCAAAAGTTATTTATACATTTATTTGCTATTCTGCATGAGACCAAACCAAAATCTTGATTCCCAAACCCCCCAAACAGGGAAAAACTTCAAAACTGGCACTTCTCTAATTGTTGTGGTAATAAGAACGCCACTGGTAATGAACCAGAAAACAATTTTACGATTGCTCAATATGAGTTTCTTCATTTTCCCCTTAGTTCGCACCTTTAATCACTTCTGACTTTATTCTTCCACGTCCCAGAAAACCACTGCTCAGACCAACTCCAGCAAATTCAAGTCGGAGTTTTCTCCTCAGTGAAAGCAGTGATTATTTAAAGAGATGAGAGAATGCAGAGTATTTTCCAAAACACCTATTGTTTCACCATTTATAGAATCATCATTGTGAGAATAACATGTTGGAGTGCTGGATTCACACCCATAGATTTTGTCCTGTTTTTTCCTCTTGCAGTTAACACAGAATTAAAAAGGAGACATTTTCATCCTACATATAGCACATCTGCATTAAATTCATTATCATAATGCTACAGAAGGGCTTCGTATTCACTTTCTCATAAATATGAATGGAACTTTCCTCTGCATGAGATCACTGCATAATGAATGGAGTATAGCATCCAATAAGAATCTTGCAGTGTTCACTTCCTTGTATTTTCTACATGCTATTTTAAAAAATCTTCTCATAAAATGTGTCCTATAGCATATTTTTATTTAGAGAATTGTACTGCAACCTCGTATTTTAATAGCAATATTTGGTCTCATTTACAATATCTGCGAAGCACGTAGGGATCATCCAGAATGAAAGCTGCAGAAGACAAGTCTGTGTGTTAAAGTACTGGCATTGTCTTTTATTACCATATAAAGTGCAGTAATGAACACAAGTGATTTACATCCCGGTGCTCTATTCATTATCTATCATTTACTCCCATATGAAAAGTGTTTAGCTTACAAGTCAAGATTTTCCTAAGTGTCAGCATTATGCACTCAACATGATGTCTAATAATCCAGATGTACTCCTTCTGTTTCATCCAGTGCATCATTCATCACCAACAATAAAGAAATCCAGAATCAGAACATAGTTGGTAATTTTGCTGATGTTGCATGAGACAGAACAGATTAGTCTCTGGTCTTCTACAGCTATGATAATCACGCAGTGCTGACAGAAATACAAATATGACTTTGCTAAGATTCTAGCTGCAACTTAGATCAAGTACATGCCCTAACAAGCTGTCATTTTTACCAGAAAAAAAACCAGCATACCTTTCATTTATGCAGATGATAGTACACTATATTGCCAGGTGAAATTTCATCACAATTAGAAGTGTTGGGAAAAAAAAAAAAAAAGAGGTTCAGTTATACCAAATGTCTTTAGTCAGGTTTGCTCAGTTCTTTCAAACAGAAGATATGCTAAATGAGGATTAGCTTTAGGTAATTGCAGGAAGAGGTTAGCACAAATCCCAGGATATAGGAGACTTAACTCAGTTTCTTCCTTGGCCACTTGAAGTTGTAACTCTAACTCCTGTAAGGACAGCCTAACTCCTTGCCAGGGGGTACATGTACTGTTGGTGCTGTCCCAGGTTGCACAAATAATTAAACATTCTTTATCAGCAGGACAAAAATCTGGAAATTCCACCTGTCAGAACAGCTCCTTTAACAGGAGGCCTGAGCCTTTCTCTCACCTTCTCCAGCTCAATGAATAAAACTTCAGACTTTCAGGCAGTGTGGAACAGGCCCTCCTTTAGCAGGACATTTCAGAGAGCATTTCAGCTTAATGGTCAGGGTTGTTTGAGCAAGCTGCTAGAATCCTTTCTTCCAGCTCGTGTTGGAGAAAAGAAACTGAGAGACAGAGCAAAAGAGAATCACTCTCCTGCTTAGGAACTAGGACAAATGCCTGGATTCTTGCCCTTGCTGTGGTGGATATTTCAGTATTTCTGCAAAGTAAAACAACACAAGAAGGACTAATAACTTCCCCGTTCACTTATCTCCACTCCCATAACGTTTTCTTAGCATGGAGCTCAGAGCTTTCTCTTGGAGACTGAAGTTGAAATCCTGCAAGACAAAGCATCCAAGCCTCATAACCTCAGCGAGTGTCTGGGCTACTGCACCACTTGATGAAAGGAGAGCACAGACAGTGTTATCTCCACTTCCCAAAATCTGTCAGTCTAATCCATTGGGCCTTTCACTTTCCTTACAAGTAAAGTATTTTGGTAATGTTCAGTTAGAATACGTCACACAGAAACAAAAAAATGTGTGAGGAGAAAAAGGCAGATGGAAAATTTGGGGGGGGATTTTGGCAAATAAAAAAAAAAAAAGTGTAATGCAAACTGATTCTTTTACCCTGGTATTTAAAAACATTTACAGGCTTCACCCATAGGATTACAGACAGAGTAAATTCAGCTTTACAGGCAAAACTTAGAAATTAATGACATTATCTCCCAAAACTTTGCTATACAAATAATGTAAAATAGAAAAATGAGGTATTTAAATCTCAAAATCCTGTACAGTAATAAAAATAAAGGAATGAACCGTGCAATAGTAAAGGAGAGGAGAGTTAAGCACCTGGGCCTGGTTTATACAGAAACTGTGCTCACGTATCTGTGTCATTTACTATGAAGAATATCATGTGGCAATGCTGATTGGTTGTGTCTTATGTGAGACCCAGATAGCAACATGGTCACTGCCTTATTTTTAGGACAAAGAGTAAAGCTACAGCTGTTCAGAAAATTACGCGCAACCCTCACATGAATATTCTTTACTTTTGCTAGGGAATACTTTATAAGAAATTTCAGAGCAGAAGAGATGTAGGATTTGTCCAAAAGCTTTTAGATAATTAAAAAATACGGCCCATAAAGGCATACGCAGAACCCAACTCATCACACAGGCCACATCACCACTAACACCTCAACACTGATCAAACAGAATTGTCTCCTCACTGTTCCCATACTAAGTAGTCAGCCTCAGAAATGTTGCAAGAATGACTGAGAACTCTGTTCCCCAGAGCATAAGAATTACGCTTTATTCAACCACTCCAAAAATCTTGCTCAAAACCAAGCTTCACATTATCTTCCAAAGGTCAGCAAATATAGGCAATTTTGGACTAAGCATGGGAATCAAACCTCAGGGTGTCCTCACAGAAGCTTGTTTGCTCTGTACTAGAAATGAGAAGAGATTTAAGAACCTGACCAAGACAAATTACCAGATCTTGACATTAATAGTTACAAACTCCCAACAATTGCAGGAATGAATAGCTGAACAACCACTTGTAGCTGTCCTCTCAAGATCTAGATCTAATCAACAACAAAGTACAGACAGGTTTTCCTGGTGAGGATCCTGGCTTGCAGAACCTAGGAAAGGGAACCTGAGCTCCTCATGCTTTCACACACACTCCTAAGCCACCCACTCCAGCTGATGAGTCTGTGGGAGCTGGAGATGCAAACCTCATTTGCTTTCTCTTCTGTTTTCCTTTTGGTCTATCTATATTGTCTACCTGCGTACCACGGATGACTTGCTAGACTCTTCAAGGGCTTGTGTTTACATTTGGATAACATGATATTCATGCCTTGTGCCATGTAAGAGGGCCCAACTGCAAGATTCTAAGTTGCTTCAGTTGATACCTCTTCATGGGGCATGATAAGTGAAGAAAAGCATGCACATTGGATCTGTTGATTTTTGGTTCCTAGATATCACGACTGCAGAAAGAGAGAGCGAGGGGGGAAGAGAGAGAATCCCAATCAAACAGAAAATTTCAGAGTAGCCTAGATTAGACGTTGAAGCCAAGGAGCGTTACAGCTTGGAAACAGACACTGAGATGCAATATATGCCAGTTTCTTAGATAAACTTAACTGGATTTAGAATAACTCTGCCAAAAAGCCAATCTAGTAAAAGTTACAAAACTAAGATTAAATTGGGAAATTTGTTTGGAGTTGGCAATGAACGGCAAACAGAATTATGTTCTTATACAGTATATGAGAATCAACATTCAGATAAAGTTCTTCTAGCCTTTCTATTTGTGGTAATTTCCATGGGTTGCTATGCTAACATCAGAATATTTTGATGCTACAAGCTTCTACTAATTGTAAGTACATATTTTCACTAAGATCTGAATCCTGCTAAAGTCAACAGCAAGACTGGTTTTAACTTCACAGATCCAGGATTTTAGAACTCATATTCACACGCAAAGGTGCTTAAAAACTTACAGGAATTACTACAGTCTGTAATTCTGCTTTTTGCCACAAAGGTTCACAGGTAGCAGAATGGCCCGGGAGTTAGACTATGTGACTCATCTAGGAGACCATGATCCAACTCCCTGCTCTATCACAGACTTCCTGTGTTACCTTAACAGGTCACTTAGCTTCTTTAGGCCTCAATTTCTCATATGTAAAATGCAGTTAATAGCCCTGCCCTGAAGGGTGCCTTGCTGTCAGGTGATGAAAAAATGATGGTGATGGGGCCAAACAGGTTGATCACAGAAACAAAAATGATGTGAATCTGTACCTTCAACAAGACTGGCACTGAGAGAAGATAGTGTTTGCCATACTGGTCAGATTACAACCATCCAGGAGCACCCTACAACAACATTGCCAAGGCAGTGCAAAGGCTAGCAACTCCCCAGAAGGCAAGTTTCATCTCACTTCTCTATCTATCCGCCCCAAATTTCCACCAGAACTTGTCTGACTATTTTTGTTTCCCCCACTGAGTTAACTTTCTTCTAGCCCCCTCCAGCAAAACAGGTCACCGTGGGATTGGATGACCGGCAGGGATAGCAGGAGGGGCATGTGGGAACATATGAATATGAGCAGGGAGGGAAGCAAGGGAACGCTGCTGCTAGCACAGGCTGGCTACTAAACTGGTTCAGCTACATTGTGAAATCATATACTGAATATGCTACACATCTCTGAGGCAATAATGCTGCACAGCTCACTTACAAGGTGTTACTAATGACTAGAGGAAAAAAGCACAGAACTGCTTAAGACACATATTCACCAGCGCATGTCCTGGCTTTGCTCTGGCCTTTAAGCCTTTTACCCTTCTAGCCATACTCTGACAATATTAATGCAGCCACCACTGCCTACTCCCCTTTTGCTCATGCATGTGAGTGAAATATCCAGGTTTCAAAAGTTGTGGTCTACTCAGGAAATACAGCTAATTATATACAATCGTAGTATATATATGTATTATGTATATTCTAATATGCATACTATACATATATAGTATATATATGTATTACGTATATTCTAATATGCGTATATTCTATCTATGCTAGATAGGAGCTTGAATTTCACAGTTTTCTAGCTGGGAGACAGCACAATTCTAAATATCTGGCTACTATATTAAACAAGTGTGTGAACTCCTGCCTGTAAAAATTTCATATTCCAGGAAAGTGCCAAAAAGCTGCTGGAACCCTACATTTCTGACCCAAATCCAGAGTTTGAACCGTTGTACTCTTCCCCTTCGTCTCCTCAGCATGCTGAACTGCAGCCCAGTTTGAGCACTGCACCCAGTGATCACATGGACTTGTTCTTTGTGTGATGCTTTACGAAATACTTGTCTGAACCACAACCACAAACACTTTGCCCTACTCCACTTATGTAATCAAATTCAGAAATAGTTTCATGGCTTCTGTGACAAAAACAGTTCTTCAGAAAGCCATATTAATAACTATTTTCTGTTCTTGCTAATCCTAGAAGAAAATCTACCAAACAAGCATTATATTCTGGAGTCAACACCTTACTCATTAACTTGATGCCTTGAAAGCATAATGTTAGCGCCATTACTCCCATCTGCTAGAGAACACCATACAATGAAAAACTCACTTCAGGGACCAAGCAACGATTCCCCAATCTTCAACTATACAGTTCAGGATGTATTAAAAGTACAATACTGCCTTTTTAATTTGAAACTTTATTCTTCTCATTAGCAATTTTCATTTCCAAAACCTGCTTTTGACACAGTCACCAGAAAACTGAACTAAAGAAAAACTTGATCTGGAGATTAGTTACACCATTCTGCAAAAAGTCATCACATCCACACTTTGTAAGTCTAATGAAACATGCACATAGCTCAATGAAGTTGAAGACTGTATACAACTAAGACAGTCCAGTGGTAGATTTATGTACTGCCATAAAAGAATGATGTTAACTGCTGGTAAGGTTCAGAGGGCCATAAATAACTGGTCTGCTGACAACAGACACTGGCCCCCTACTTTTTCTTCTTTTGTTCTTTATTATGTTGCACTTAAGAACTAAAAGGCGTTGGTTCTTGCAAAATCCTTCTTCCAGTTTTTAGTCTTCTAGACTCCTGCTTTTGGATTGCTATCTAACTCTAAGACATCTTAACACTTTCCATCTCCACTCATTTTATTCTAATCCAAGTTCAGTGTTGCCCTCTCCAAGTAAAAATTCTTCATGGATTTACTGTGTCTAGCTTCTGAGATAACCAATTTCTGAGTCACTTTGCCTACTCTGTCCATCAGTCCTGTTGCCCTCTAAACATACATAACACTTGCAAAATGGCTTATCTTTACAAAGTGAGTAACAGTGCTGAGAAGTCCTCAAATATGATAAATGAGAAACACGTATGCAAAAGTGTATTTAGCTTTATAATTATGCTGTCATATAACCAATATCCAGAAATAATTACATAATTTTTCAGAGGTTCATTACACAGTAAACAGTACCATGTTTAAACAGGCAGAAATGAGACTCAGTACCATACCTGCTATGTTGCCCTGACCTTTATTCATGTGACAAATCATTAGATGTAGGAGAGGGAAGGAGGGAAAGAGATTACCCCTACCTTAATTAACCCTTAATTAGTCTCCACATTTCCAAAGGCCACACAGCATGTGAAATCCCTGAAAACAATTTAATTCTTAGAATAATTACATATAGTATCTTCAGGTCCTACTGGAAAATTCAGACACTCAAGGTAATCCTTTCTCAGTAGGTCAAGTTTTTTGCAACAGGTTTTGCTCTCTGCTGCCAAGAACTAGCTAAACAAGATGAAGGAAACTATTGAAAGCTCCCAAAGAAGTGGAAGGAAAACAAAACTCCAAATAATGTTCTTCAGTACATTTCTTGCAACAGAGTACCTCGGTTTGAATTCCTTAATTTATTGGAGACTCTAGAAACAAAATACAACTGCAGTACATTTTGGTGACATGGCTGCTTCTTAGAATATAGCAGTCACTCCCTGATTTTCACTTGATTCTACCTTCCTGAAAACACACAGGCTTTTTCCTCAGTATCAAGGGTAAAAGACTGATGTTTAACTTTCCCTTGGAACACTATAACTAGCTCTCACTATCTAAATGGAAAAAATTATAGCTTTGGTTGGTCAGAAATCGAAGAATCTCCAGTTTTTACACTGGCTTAACTAAGATTAGAATTTCATTTATCAAAGTCATTTGTTGAGACATGCTGTGTGAAAGAAAAAAAGCTCAACAAGATTAAACTTTATAAGACAGTTTGTTTGATCACCAGCTGTCGGCCAGCCCACAGAGCAAAGCCAACTAAGAAAGTGGATGATACCATCTAGTGGCCGGCTCCCACCCTTTGGCACGTCTCGCACGCTTCTGCAGGCCTGCAAGCTCAAAAACTCCTACTTGGCAAAGCTGTACTCACAGTGGTACATTTGAAGAGAGAATCAGAGAGCAGACTGTCCCTGTCAGAGTGGTGGGACAGTGTTACCAGTAAGGAAGGTATCCTGAAGCGGGGACCCAGGCAACCTAAGCTCCCTCTGAACACTTCTGTTACCTTGTAATTATTGCCACTGCTCCAAAGCTGTGTGGAACAGCCCTGGAGCTTGAGAGAGGCAGGCAGGAGGGAAGGAAGGCTCAGTTTCCAGGAAAGAGAGTTCATTCATCAAAGCGCTTTCCTCCCCACTCTGAGATGTCTGCCTTTTCCTACCACAGCCAGTCTTTACTGGAGCTGGCCTTACAGCACGCCCCCTCTCCCCCCCCAAAAAAAGATACTAGATTAAGAGACCAATCTACAGCATCTACCACTACCAGTAGCAAAATCAGATATTACCAGGGCATTTATTCCACCCTGGCAATTTCCAACTTTTTTTAATCAGACTTTGTGGCTGCCATGTTTTCCCCCCTCTCACTCCCAAGTTTCAGACCGCTGTCTCCTCAAAACTCCCTTGTAATCTCCCAACCTTTGGCTAGTCTCCTGAAGAAATCAGAAGACTTTATCAGCTAAAATCTTGTGCTGCCTCTCCACTTTTGCTCCTTACTACTTGGGAACTACTGCTCAAGAGCATAATCAGCAGTATGATGGAATAGGTAAATGATCAGCGATGTAAGTCCCTGATGCAAGATCCTGACTAGGGATCTTTGCTCATTCTTTAATTAACTTCCTATAAGATTTCAGACAAGACACATTTTCTGCATCTTTTTTTGAGCAAATGGAATCTATCTAAGGATAGGTTACATCCTTATTTACTATTCACTAGTTTCTAAAACTCTATTTAAAAAATGAGAATTGCACTTCTGGAATTGCTCATGTATTTCCCTTCCAAGCCACAGATCATTTCCTTCCTACAACAAAGCACCAAAACCCATTATAATAGACTGACAGATTAAAGTGAGATTCGGAAGATCCATGCTTGCCACAGAAGGAGAATAAAACATAAGTCTGCTCTCAGAAATGTCAGTGCCCTTCAACAGAAGCAGGAACGCAAGCTCTGGACTTACAAACTGCATAAATCCAGGTCAGAGCAAACTGATTCGGGTAATTTTACAGGCCTATGTACAAACTTCCGCACAAGATAGTTTATAATTACTTAGGCAATATGTTCTTGCAGCTGTCTATGCTAGTGTAGCTAGGCAGCATCTGCTACCAGAAAAGTCCATTCATGTGTATCTGTAGTGCTCCACCACACCCAAGACAAACATCGGTCTGGTGTCAGAAACTGAAGCTGGCTGTTGGTCTGAAGCTTCACACGTCACAGCAAGAGACATTTGGTCAAATGCCTCTTGGTCCAGACTAAAGACATCCTCATGCAAAACAGCTAAGTAACAAGAGGTTTCTAACTGACTGCACGGGTTTAGGAGGCGGCTCATAATCATATCAAACTATCTGGAAATGGTAATGTATGTAGGAATAGACTGGCTTTCTTGCATCATCTGTTTAATTTTCTAAGGACTTAAATGTGATATGTATTGCTTTCTCACTCATACCAGCTAGAAATCTGGTCAAGTTTTAACCTGAAGGTAAATTACTCTGAAAATATTTCACTTCCTTCCTAGCTTTCTCATTTAGTAGGTACAGTTTTCCTTATTTAATTCTGAATTGAAATATATAGCAGTATTCATTTCTATAATTAGCAGGTGACTAACATTTGAACACAAAATCCTCAAAAATTTAGTATATTTTAATGATCTTTTTTGATCAACAGTGTGCAAGAGTATAGTTTTTTCATAGGGACTCAGAGGAATTACATGTTTGACTTTTTAACTGCCTTTGAAAAAACTCCATTTCATTAGTTACACCCTGCAAATTCAATGCAGTAAGACTCTGTGTCTGCAGACCGAAGTCAGACTGTTCGAATATGTCTTAGTTTACATAGGCTTTTTTATTTTCACTCATTTTAGAGTAAGTCTAAAAGTGTAAACAACTGCAAATAACACAGAACACAGCTCATCTTGTTCAGAACCATGCCTCTCTCACTCTGCAGGAATACAGGATTTCCAGCTTTGAGCAGAGGCTGATGAATGAAATAGAATTTCGCCTTGAACGTACCCCAGTGGATGAATCTGATGATGAAGTCCAACACGAGGAAATCCCCACAGGCAAATACATAGCACCAATCTTTGATAAGAGACTCAAGCATTTTCGGGTAATGGAAGGATCTCCCATTACATTCACTTGCAAAATAGTTGGAATACCTGTTCCCAAGGTAGGTCATTCTCACTGTTAGTGGTAAAAGAATAAAAACCAACTACCTGCTGTTTTCTATACGTCCCTTTGGAAAGTCTCACTCCTAAGAACATGGGTCTGTGAAGAGAGCTCTAAACCAAATTATTTCCCCTCTTGCTTTCTCAAATAACAATATATGCTCCTAGGCATGTATCAGGCCTGCTGTACAGACTGCCTCACAACCTCCTGACTCCAAGAGAAACAGAACTTCATGAGCTCCTAAAAAATTAACTTCTCAGAAAGATGAGAACTGATCTGCGATAACCAGCAATGTGTCTATACCCAAAAAAAGAGAACCTGACAGGCCCACCTATGTAAAGGAGATATGTAGCTTTCTGAGTTCAGCCTGGAATTCTTCTATTTCATATTGTAACTGATCTGCAAATTTTACAACATTCTAAAATTTTTACTAGCAATTGGTCAGCTTATGTCATGTTCTTACCTACATTTTCGCTAGTCACTATTCCATTACAGAGCAAGTGTTAAGTCTCTGGGGGGGTCTGATCACTACAGGTATACTGGTTCAAGGATGGCAAGCAGATTTCAAAGAAAAACACGCATTTCAAAATGAACAGAGAAGAAGATGGAACATGTTCTTTACATATTGAAGCTTCTACTAACGATGATGATGGCAACTATACGATTATGGCTGCAAACCCACAAGTAAAGTCTTTCACTCTCCTCTGTAAAAATGCTTGTTTCATCTGTTTCTAATATATGTTAACGGGAACACAGACTGGGCCACCTAAGTCTGACATCGAGTGGTGACTGTAACAAAAGTCAGATGCTTCAGAGTATAGGAGAGGAAACCATATAATGAACAATGATGAAACTATTCACCTATTGTTACACATCCCAGTCACAATCATTAAGGACATTTTTTCACATTAATAACTCCTGCTCTATCTTCTGACCCCTTCTCTGCTGCTGATAGATACTTTTTGAGATGCGATGACAAGACAGATACAGTATTTCAGGCAGAAAGAATAGAGCAATGGGAAACAAAAAATTATGTCAAATTTGGAAGTGTTACCAAACACAATTATTATTTTATCTAGGATAGAAGGTTGTGGATCTGCAAATAGTTTTGTCCTCTAATAACATTCTCCTTCACCCTATGTGCTAGCTTAGCTGTTTATTTAGCAGTACACTCAGGTAGATCAGGCAACTTCTTTCAGTTTAAATTTTTTCGTTTTTTCTGAATATTTCAGCCCAACTACTCTTCAGTTTCTGTGTGGCTACACAACCAACTACACTAGTACAAAGGTACTAGCAGACAGCATTCACGGAGACACAGTAGCAGGAATGAACAAGCAGGGACAGACTGCTTAAGCTGGTTTACACAGCACCACTGCTAAATGCATTGCCACAGCCTTGAGCAGTCTGAGAAACACACTGCTCTAGACACACAAAGAAACCCCTGCCTCAACTGCACTCCACCACATAGGTACTAGCATTTGCTTTGAAAAAGCAGTATTTATACTATAGTTCAGTTACTTTATTTAAAAAAAATCTTAATGCATTTTAATTGTAAATATTTATACTTTAAGATGAAATGAGCTATTAACCAACTATTAATTCTGTTTCCATTGTGACTTGCAGGGGAGAATAAGTTGTTCGGGCCACCTGATGGTTCAGAGTATCCCTCTTCGGAGCCGAATATCAACAATTCAGCCTCACAGGTAAAAGGAAAGACAAGTCCTTCAGACTCTCTTTATGCTTCTTACTGAAGACATTCAGAATAAATAGCTGCTGTACTTCAATGCACTCTGTACTTCAATTCTCAACCATGAAATGGAAATAACAGTAGTGGTTCCCTCCCAATAGGTCACTTAGAATGTAATATTTTTTAAGGTAATCCTCAAATACAAGGAAGTTTAAGCATAAAGTATTTTTTCATTTACCTGTTGCAACAGAGTTAAAGCCAAGGGATGGATTAGCAAGATAAAATTCAGCCCAAAAAGCAAAAAGAAGCAAATGACAGCTTGGGAATCAAACAATACTACACAATATAGTTAATTTGATATTTCTAAATGGAAAAATATGCAAATATTAAAATACGAGTCCATTTCTTTCTGCCCTTTTATTTAACTCAAGCTATCCGTCCATTCTTTTCCAAGATTTCTTCCTTTTTTTTAACCATTAAGTGAAGACAAGTTTGGCTTTCAACCATATACATGCAGTTTTTGTGTTGCAGAACACGACCCCAGGTGCCAGAAGGAGACAAAGAGGCAGTTCAAGAACGCTTTTTCAGGCCGTACTTTCTACAGGCTCCAGGTGACATGGTAGCACACGAAGGGCGACTTTGTAGGTTGGATTGTAAGGTATTAACTGTTTCCTCTGTTCATTCTCACTTTCCCCACCTCTGTATGTGTATTGCTAGGTGTTTTCATGTTCTTTATTGCATGCATGAACACTTTCTGTTAATGTTTTAATGCTTCATTGTTTTAAAATTACTTCTTATTGCCATTGTCTCTGAGCTGATTCAGGGCATTTCTTTTCAACACATGCTGTATGGAATGATGAACACAGAAAACACAACCCCAGTAACAGAAGGTTCACTTATAAGGTTGTTCAAATTACTAGATACGTTCACCTGTCCTTCACCAGTCCAAACTCCAAAAGTTCATCTGGGAATGACAGATCCGCCTGCTCCATTATTAGATTCTTGAACATAATCCAGAATAGCACAAAACCATGAGAAAGAGAGGATTCAGCATGTTGTATTCTGTTCAAACAAATGTTCCCATTGTATTGGACTGAATTACTGAAGATTAATACTCCCTGAAAAAGAGGGAACAGAGCCCAGTTCATTTCATGCTTCCCCAGCATGCACAGATGCAGAAACATCCCCATTTACAGATTCAAATCCCCATGAGAGCATTGTCAGAGATTAGAGTACAGACAGGGAACATTCTGTTATTGAACAGCTTTAAGAAACTCCTCTGTTCCAACATATTTTTGTAGTCCCTCTCTGACCCAGCAGCACAGCAAAGGTGGTAGTGCTGACGCTGAGCTCTTCCAAGCTCCAGAATGTCTCCTGCCCTGAAGACAGTAGAAACTCTGAAGCAGAAATTAATGCCCTGAAGATAAACAAGATTCATTACTACTTAATTTACAATGTAAAGTTTACTAGGGAGCATGCCAAAGAATTTGGTTATTCTTAGCTCTGCTGTCCTGGCAGAGCTTGTGAAGCCTTAAAGCATGCCTGGTATTGCACAAACCTGGAAGAGAGCAGTCCTCGTTCAGGCAAGTTCCACTTCTCTCTTTCTTTGGTTTATAGAATATTGTTTGGAAAGCAGTATTTTAGACATGAGTAAGTACTTCTATCTATTGGAAAGGTCTTTAAGAGTATAACACAGTCCAATAATCTTTCTATAAAACACTTAATTTATAGTGTTCTAAAGCATGTAAGTTTAACAGCCACAAAGAACTGTATCATTCTTCATCAAATTTTATGAAATACAAAGTCGTTTGTACAGAACTCTTTGTCATCTCTATTAAATTCTATAGTGGTTTAGATCCAGGGTTTTGATTTATACTCAGCTTTAAAAAAAAAAGAAAACTAGCAGATTACTGGGGTCCTTCATGAATCTGATACATAACCAGGTTTCTTCATTTCTGACGACGAAAAATGTAGGCATTTCATGTATTCATTTCTCTTGGGATTTTGTTGGTTGTTTGTTTTCTGGTTTTCTCCCTTTTGGAACTAATCAGCAGAAAAACAGAAGCTGAGAAAAAAAAATCCTTCTGTTCTAGAGGCGGACATCATTCCGATGGCATGTGAAAATAGGTTTATGTATGAATTTACTAGCATCTATTTGTCAGTTTGACATTGGTCTCTAGCTGTTTCATTGTCTGTTAGGTGAGTGGGTTACCAACTCCAGACCTGACGTGGCTTCTGAATGGCAAACCTGTGCTACCAGACGGCACCCACAAGATGCTGGTCAGAGAGACTGGAGTTCACTCTCTGCTTATTGATCCTCTCTCACAAAATGATGCTGGAACTTACACTTGCCTTGCCTCTAATAAAACAGGACAAAATTCATTTAGTCTGGAGCTCACTGTTGTAGGTAAGCATCATTGAAAAACTAGTCACAATGCTGTAGTTATTTGTACACACTTCTCCAAAAGTGCCTTAGTTTCCCTACAGAAAAGTATAAATAAATAGTTAATTTACTGATAGTAGGAGAGTTCAACAGCTATAAAACTTATCTGTTGGAGGGAAATGGACCCAGTGCTCAGCTGACAGGTGCACTCCTGTTATTAACAGAGGGCTGTGAGAATTCTCTCTCCTCATCACTTTACCTCTCTTGTCTTGGAAAAATGACATTCTTAATTTTCTCCCCAGAAAATGCTTAGTGTTTGAATTCGTAATATACATTGAGGTCTCCTAGACGTCTGTCCCAATTTTATTGGTTTAAAAACGTTTTTAAATAGAAAAAATACAAATCTGACACTGTTCTTTAATAAAGCCTTACCAAATGGGAGCTACTGAAATCCATAGATCTGGCATTAATTTCCTGCAATGGCAGTATCTTTAGACCCATCAGCTATGCATATGTCCTTTTATGAATATCAGTTCTGCCTGTTATTTTCTTTATATTCCCTTACAGAGTCTATGTCATAGCATTTCACTTTCCTTCCAATATCCCACTAAAAATTCACAACCTGTTATGATATCACAAGAATAATTTTTTGTATTGTTGAAAGGAAAACAAAGAATAAAATATCTGTTGTTCAATAATTCTTCCTCTTTTTTTCCAGCAAAGGAAGTTAAAAAAGCCCCCATGTTTTTGGAGAAGCTTCAGAACTGTGGTGTTCCTGAAGGGTACCCTGTCAGACTAGAGTGCAGAGTTGTGGGAATGCCACCCCCCATATTTTACTGGAAGAAGGATAATGAGACCATCCCATCAAACAGAGAGAGGATGAGGTATTGTACCATCATAGACATGCTTGGAGTTTCTTGTGGCTGGATCAATGGTTTCCATGAAAACCTGTGTGATAAGTGCAGGTGGTGTTGTTAAAACAACTTCTTTCACCTACATAAAAATTTAAAAAGCTTCAAAGGCTTCACTGTGAGGTGAACCATAGCTATTTCCTTGGTTCAGAATAAAGGGATGGAGCATAATATACCACTGCTTCAGGATGCGGTGACAGACCTTTAGGGCCACAGGCCTGATACAGTATAAGCATCTTCTTATCAAAGGTAGTACGATATGGTATTTTAGTACCTTATTCTCTCTCTAAACTATTTTTTCCTCACTTTAGTTCTGACTATGGATGAATTCAAACTCAGGACAGGTAGAACATAGTTCTGAATGCCTCAGAGCAGGGGATAGTAGAGAGTTTAGCGTATCAGATACAGAGGCTGACAACAAAGTTTGGTCACAAAAGTAGGCAAAGACTTTGATCCACGCTTATAAAACACAACAACGTTCAGGTTCAGGTCTTGCATTCAAATGCTTCAGTATTTTCTAGATTTTGCAGAAGAAAAGCTGATGAAATAACGTGTCTGGCTGTAATTAATAAGAAATTAATTGCTTTCATTTATTTTTTTAAATATTTCTACGTCAGCATAAATCTGATTTTTAGTATTTTATTTCACTTGGCTCCAACTAATGATTTGATGCAGTCATCGGATCTCTGCGATCAACTTCAAGAAGTACTACGCTTTCACATGCATACCTTGCAGGCTATCTGTAAAGAAAACTGGCTCTGTAGCAGCACTCGTTATGAATGCACAGCTACCACGAGGGAAAGCTTACTTGAAACAATCTTTCAGTGGTCCCCCTGTCCCCACTCAGAGCCTGTTGTCCCTCTCCAAAAAATCCACCTAACTCTGATCTTCTATAGCCTGTAGTCTTTATTCCTCTGCCTCTATGGAGATTACTCAAGGATTTATTTAAAGTACTGGTACTTTCACAGGAATGACAGTTATACACATGCAAACACTGTAGTTAATACAGAATGAACAACTGTCCTAAAATACCTCATTTCCAGTTGTTTCACCGAAGCTTAGAAAACAAGCTTTTGCTTCAGCTCAGCAGAGGAATGACTACGGGAAATCTCCCACACCTCACCATGCCAGGAGCTAAAATCAGGCTTGTAACACCACTGCTATTTCAGCCAGTCATAACCAGACTGCCTGCCCCCAACGCTTTGTGTGGTTCTGCACAGGACCATGTGAGCGATAGGCAGCATTGTCCTTGTTTGTCCCCATCTTGCCTCACCATTATCTTCCTGCCTGAGGCCAAGAAACCTTTTTTGTATCACGATATGGACATGCATGAGCTTCTATACTACTGAGCCTCCAGCACAAATCAAATTATGTAGTGTAGGGAGCAAAGGGTGAACGTTCCCTTTTTTATTAGGGCTGTCAGAAGCACAAAATGTCCTCTTGACCTGAAATTCTGTGGTTTGATATTTCATTCCAATTTATAAGGAAAACAAAATCTCAAATTTCAGAACTTCCTGCAACTTTCAGTATTCTGATGTGCTCTTCTCCCACCCCTTCCTTTACAATGAGGGCAACGCTTGGGTTGATAAAAGGACCAACCACAGCCCAGAAAGCAGAGGAGCCTCAGTTCTCTGATATACTATTGAATAGCTTTTCGTGGAAGTTGTAGCCAGAAAGTCTTGGATCATTGAAGAGCAAGGAAAGAGGAGGGAATGATGAAGCAGGTTTCTTTTAGACTGTTAGCCAAAAGAATCTTTAAGATTTTCTCACTCTGGCATTTTCTCATGGAAAGGGTGCCATAAGCAAGTTTCTGGCTGGCTCTGGTTACTGTTATGAAAAATATCACAACTTTGTACAAATGTCCTTGGTATTTTGTTATGTTGTTCTTTCAGCTTCTGAACTAGGAAAACATACAGTATGACCATGCAGCAGCTTTGCATGGGTTTAATTCATTGGAATTCAATAAACAATTCCAGTACTAACACATACAGAGCAACAATTCAGCTTACACTGTCACACCACGGCTTCAGCTAATCTGATCATTGGCTGAGGCCATACTGAAAGCAAATCTATTGACTATAAATGTCTTGGGCTACTACTTCTTTGAGAATAGAAGTTACAACTTATCTATTTAATATTTAATGTACGTATTGTAAAATATCAAAATTGATGTGCTCTTGAGAAATACTAATTCCAAAACACTTGTTTTCCCAGCATGCACCAAGATACAACAGGGTATGCCTGCCTCCTGATTCAGCCTGCCAAGAAAGCAGATGCTGGCTGGTATACTTTGTCTGCAAAAAATGAAGCTGGTATTGTCTCTTGTACTGCTAGACTTGACATATACGGTAGGTATTGGCTAGTAAATAAAGCAAATCAGACTTTCTTTTCTTTGACTGGTCCCAGCCCTCACCTAGTTCTTAGTCTGTAAATTGCTGGTTTTGACATGGATGAGAAATTAGTGTCACAGCATGGCCACAGCTTAATATGGCCACCAGGAGGAGGAAGAATGATACAGCTAAAGGCCAAATCAGCTCCCCTACATCAGTTTAAAGGCAGGTAAAGAGAAGAAACACAGGAGGCATTTTGCATAGCATTCTCTACTCCAATTTCCACCTTCCAAATTTCCTAGCATATAATGAACATGTATTCAAGTTGAACCTTAACTGTGCTCACTCTGACACACACGCCTGTGCTACAGCCCTGACCTGAGATGGAATGATGAATTACACACGAGAAAGTAGATCCCTTCTGCTCTGGAGCACGTATGATGCAAACTACGCCTAACTAATGGCAGCTAGCTTGCATCTAGTATGTTTGTCTAGGACTTGGAAGGCCTCAGCCCAATTCAAGAAATACAGCACATCATTTAACTGCTTTGTACCTACACAAGATGTAAGTTAAGACAATTTATCTAGAGCAAGAGAGAGTACTTCGATCACTTAAGCAGCATAACAAAACAGAAAACACGTTCCACAAACTATTGGATTATAGCCATACTCTTAAAAGGAAAAAAAAAACCAAAACCTCACACGTTTTCAACCTTGCATTTCTCATTAAAAAACCCCAAAACCTTTAATGCTCAGGGATAACCACAAGGCATCAGTGCACCTCTGTCAGATTTCGCCACCTTGTGGGGACACAGACAACAGTAACGTAACGCTCAAGAGAGGGCTGCTGAGTCCGATTAAAAAAAGGTCACATACAATGAAAAATAATTCCTTAGGTTTCTAAATGTTGCAAGACATAAATTACATTTTCAAATGAAGGATTCAAGGTACAAACAGGAAAAAGATGGCAAGTAGGAAATGTTTCCTGATTCCAACCATATTTTCTAACGACTCTGTGAGTCTTATGCACCAAAGAAAGTGACAGAAACCTTTTCTCTTTGCACTATTTTGAATGGATGGGATTGGGAGATCGAAAGCGTGGTCTGATATTTTCGCTTCCACGTGCAAAGAAAAAAGTACAGTAAATAATGAGTGCATTGTTCAAACAGAAACAGATTGGGAGCTACCAGTAAAAAAAGGAGGCTCTTTTTCAAATATTTCCAGATAGACAGGGTCAAAATTCAGCATGGAAGAAGACTTCCTATCAATGCTTAACATGTAGGCTGTAGGTCTCCCACACTAAGCTGTTCTCAGAGTAATGTAGCCTGAACTTCTACCCTCTCATTGCAATTGCTGACACATATATTTGTCCAGTTCTGGTGCAGACCTGGAGGTTATGTATAAATAAATATCAGCAAAGGTAATATCAATTTTCCCTTTCTGAAGTGTTTTAAGAATTACAGTTGTTAAGTATTATACAATAGCTAAATATTCTTACAAAGTTGTAATGGTATTTGTTCATATGGGAACGCTGAATATTACTAATGTGTCTTTGGACTACATTTCTTTCAATATCTTTAAAAAAAAATCTTGAAAACTTGTTACTAATTGTAAGTAGTAGAGGGATATAAAAATTGTAATCACTTCTTTTTAAAAATTCCCTATATTGTTACTTTGAATTAAATTCCATCAAAAAAAAAAATCAGGAATAAAAGTTTCCCAGAGGGTGGAGTAGTACAAAATCAGAGCCATGTCCAGTTTGTTCATCTCTGTGTCATGCTATGGTATATTTTTAGTTTCGATAGCAAGAGCTTTGGAGCAGGCTTCAAGGAGTATATTATTAAATTTTGGACTTAGTGAAATCCATGTAAATGTTGCCAATGAATTGAACAGGGGCAGACTTCAATAACAAATACTCAACAGATAAACTATGTAAACGATAATATTTGAAGGAACAGACCCTAAAACAGGAAACAACAAAGCAGTGCTCTTATCAAGGACGTTGGAAGCAACTTTTCAGTTGTGTGCATTGATTTCTGTTGTTTCATTGCTAACTTCATTCAAGGCTTATACAGCCTATTCTGTTTCCGTTGCTTCAGCTCAGTGGCACCATCAACTTCCACAACCAATAAAGCTTCGACCTGGTGGCAGCCGGTATGCAAACCTTACCGGTTCAGGACTCGACATTTTTTCTGCCTTTCCAGCTCCTGAAAGCCCTATGCTGTTTTCATCCTCAACCCAAAAGGTGGTGGAGAGTGAAGAACTTTGAAAAACAAACAAATAATTGACCAGTTACACCTGCAGAGATACTAGAACTGTGGAAAAAAGAAAAGAGGTACAAATCAAGATGCTCAAGGTTTACAAGCAACTTGTTTGTAATTAAGTGTACTGCTGCTGCAAATGTTGCAAGTAATATATCATACGAGACTTTTGCATATAATTTTACTGCAGGATAATTGTGGTATGAAGTGTTGTGCAATAAATTCAGTACTGTGTAGTTTGCTAAGAATTACATAGTAAACATAATTTCAGCACTTAAAAGCCAATACCACTTTTACTGCTTGAATTAAAGCTACTGTACCATAGCAAGCCACGTTAAGGATTGACGAAGTTTAGCTGGAATGCTGCCAGTGAAACATTGACATTACAGTAACAACAATCCTGAATGAGGGTAAACAACATGACTTTGAATGTAATTCTAAAAAAACATGCCAGATAATCACAAAGCACAAGTTAAAGGGAAAAGATGTAACTCATTTTTATATATTATTATGCCAGATAATCTTAGAATTTTTGAACTCAAGACTAGATAAATATAGCATTTCATGTAGGTACAGCTGTATACCCTATATATTTATATTTGTGTGTGTGTGTACTCCATGAACTGTGTACTCATGGTGTAAGGATTCATAAAGTAAGGTACAGGGCACGTGCATAGGATGCTAACATAGGAAACTAGAATTCCTGTTGTCTGAAGCATGTTCTCTAGAACCCACAGCTGAAACAATTTTCCAGATGTGCTTCATATTTTTTCTTTACAATGATAGTGATTCTCTGCCTTTAAACACAGATGGTATCAAGCTTGTAACTTCACTGTTTTTAAATATCAGTCTCTTTTTCCTAATTTTTAACGTGACTAAAAGTGCACTTACCATCTAGCTCATTTTTTAACTAACTGAAAAGGGGTTATGACCTGGCGCAATCTAAATTTTCACCATCATTTAGGAAATAATCACAAGTGTGCTGTCAACTATAAAGACAGAAAAAATTCTGTTAATATAAAAAGTTATGAAGTTAAGCAATGGTGAGGTGCAAAGACCTAAAAAACCTACTGTGACTAACAGTAGTACTAAATAAGACAATTTAATGAAAGTGCAATAGGTGTTAAGTGACAACATTTAATGATTGATTTAAATACATTTATTATCTATATAGTTGTATTAATACCTCCGAGCACTTAGAAACTATGAATATCTAAGATGATTTCCTGCATCTTTACATTATTGCTATTCCTCTTCTTTGGACATTTTTTACAAGCAGGTCTTACTGCTTTCAACATAGCTAGAGAATGCAAAAGAGTCCTGATCAAAGTCACAGAGATCAAAAGAAAAATTAACAGATACTTTCATTTTAGACCTTATTTGGATTTTCTCAAAGGTAAAAATGTAACTTAAAAAATTTACATATGCAAAGAAAACAATGAGGAGTGATCTTAAGAGCAAAAGAATACTGGATATAGCCAGAGACTGAGAAAGAGATAGCCTTTCACTGGGTTTCCTGCAAATGCAGCTTATGTTGTCTTTTAACTGTCAGTTCCCTAAGGGTTTAGGGGAAGTGAATTTCTTGTACTGTTCCACTTCCCAGCTGAGTGAAGACCATAAAACAAAACCATCATTATAACTTGCATGCTTCCGTTAGAAACCTCAGGCAATTCACCCCAGGCTGAACAGAACAGGAAGCTAAAACACATTCTTACTCTCAGAGACAAAATAAGGTGCAGGTATTTCAGTTGGAAAGCAGAAATACCAGTTGTTCCCATGTTGTGCCTCCTCCCTGACGAACAAAATAAAACTCATAGCTATTAAAAGTGATGCACTGATTCAAGTGACTCCAGTTGCGGCATGCCCAACTTAAGACACATTGTGGGTCTGATTTTCCAGGACAGAGAACCTACTGCTCCTCTTATCTTCACTTATTTTAGGATGGCTTAGGGATTCCAAAACTAAACGTCGAGCGAGTCAGAATTGGGCAAACCAAAATTTAAAGTTTCCCATATTAGTAACTACTCCTGGGAAAATACTCCAAGGAAAGTTGTTGGATTTTGCTTATTTAATTCAGTGCTGTTAGGAAGTGGGAAGAGAGGAAATTAAGACACAAAAGATCAAATTCTACTCCCATCTACAGCCCTGCTCTTCCCATTGTTTCATGCCAGGACTGAAGAGTAGATTTTGATCCAAAGTATTCCAACTTGTGTATCAGCCATCAGGCTTTATACCCAGCACAGGCTTAGTCAAGTGATTGTCTGCTTAGAAGTCCCCTGTGACCCCCTTGCCTGGCTTTGAGTGAGGGGTTAGACCAGATGACCACCTGAGGTTCCTTCAGAACTAAATCACCCTAAATTATTTTACTTTACACTGCCTGTCTGAATACCCTGTACAGATTAAGTTACCTGTCGACTCAGTAGAAACTAAGAATTCAAGCAAGCACAAACTTTTCATTCTTTACACAGTTCTTTATCCTCTTTACTCAAGTTCTTTGTGTAGTTTAGAAGAAAGGAATAGCAGTACTTATACTAGCAAATACCTGGTTAATAGTTCTGGAACCACACTTGTTAATATTACTGACAGTAGTAGTGGTTCTCGCATTTTTACACATTTCTCACATTTTACAACATCAGAAAATATGCCCAAAAACTTAGTACAAATTAAAGACAATGTGCACAGAAAAAAAACCACATAAACCATATCTCTTCAACCTTTTCTCAGTGATTTCACTGGAATGTCTACAAACTTGCATCATTATAACCCAAACTGACAAGCAGAGGGTTAAGTGGTACAACATTTTTTAAAAATGTACATTCAGTTCTTTGGAATTGGGAAGACAAGAAGCTACTGCTGAAAGACTTTTCCCAGAAATCTGAGTAAGCAGGATTAATTCTTAGTCATTCAAGAAGAGGCCCCAGAAGTCTCACTGCAAGGTAGGCTACTGAGAGTGGATCACCAAAGTCTGTCAGCTGAACTACAGCATTCTCTCCTTCACAGTATTTATTAGCAAAAGGATCAAACTTTACTCATCACATCTCCCTACATAACGCAGAGGTCAGTAATTTCAATTACTTTCAGTGCATCTGATACAAACAAAATCAGAATCTGATCCCAAAAGGTCTGTAGTCACCAAATTTTCCTTCTTCACTGCTACAGGACATTTCTCCTCTGCATATGCTAAGCTAATAAAATGAGTATGTAAAGGAAGCTTATGTGAATGGATGAACATGCTGCTAATTAGTAGTACTGATGTGCTCATTACAAAGAAGTTTTGCTAGAAGACGACACAAAAATTATGTCTGTGTTGTTAACCAATGGAAAAGCCAAGGAAAAAAGGCTTGTGTAAGCAGCGGAGACAACACCAAGCTGTCACAAAACATGAGATGCTGTTTGAGTTCATGTCCTGCGAAGGGCAGCACTACCTAATCATCTTGTGTCAAGATGCACTAGAGACTATGCAACTGTGCTCCCTTCCTGAACAGCTTGGCTGTTCATTGTTTTTGTTTAATTGAATAACCGATTTGACTTCACACGAACATGGTATTTCATTCTCTTACTCAGGGGAGGCTACTGCAACAACAAAAATCAATGTTAGGACTTCCACTGAAGTCAAGTGTTAGCTATTCTCTTCCAAACGTCCACTAAATCATCACGATGTAGAACGTAACAGTGAGATAAGTATCAGTGAGATACAGAAATGCTCAGATTTGTAACCTCTCAGTGTTTTCCAATTCAGAATCTTGTAGGTTTATTTAGTTTCCCATTTCCTTCTAGTCCTGGTTTTGTATGCAATCAAACAGAGGCACAGTATGTTTCAAAGAAGAGCAGAAATTACAACTTCTGTACTGCCATTCTAGAATGCAAAAGTATTATCTTTGCTTCAAAATTTTGGTCCAGCAAATCCAGTCCTCAGCAGCATCACATAGCAGTTTGCATTGACACCATTGGACTTGCTTTAAAACAGCTGGATTGAGTTCCTTTGCTTCCATATGGAAGGCCGAGCACACCTTCTGAATGCCTCACGTCTGCTAACGTGAGGAGAGGAGAGCACACACTTCAAATACGAAAAGCCAAGTCTGCAGTCTTTATCTTAATACGTAAACAATTGCCAGTTCCAACTGTTTGCAGTAATCATAAGTACTTCAAAGCAACAAATCTGGAATAAGAATTCCTTCGTGTTCTTAATGTTACCAGGTTTAAAAGTGTTAGTTCTGGAAAATGTCTTCATACAAAATGATGGCAAGACCTAATGAAATATTTTAACTGTTATATATTGGAGAAGTGATTGTTAATTGCCTTACTATTTGCAATACAAAGATGTTCCACTTTGAGCCTTAAAATTGTATTGTATAATTTTTTCTTGATTAAAGTTGATATTTTTTATTTTTTGATCCAAAGTTGTTCTCACTGGGAAGAAAAATGTTCATGTCAGTTTGAAAGTATATTTTAAGTGCATATGAAAGCAAAAAACAAACATCTGCCTGTTGAGTAATGTATTTCCCTTCATCTCACCTAAACTTCAATAAATGCTTCAGAGTTGCATACAAGAATGTGTCCTTCACGTGTTCAAATAATTGTGAAAGTGTGCAACAAGAACAGAGGTTTCCCAGAACTTTGCTGTGACAGCTAATTAATGGAATAAGACCTCACATTATTTAGAAGAAAATCGTAAAATACTGTCGACTTCTATACTAGCCATGCTTCCAGCAGGTAGTTCTAAAATACAATTGTTGCTTGTTTAAATAAATCTTGATATCAATTTGCTTTGGTTTTAAATTATGCTTTCTTTTTCTGATAACCTCAGCCCTTTCTCAAAGTTTGAAAGAACAAGTTTTCTCAGGGGTACCAGATCTGAAGCCAAGGAGTCTTTAAGGCAATTTGCATGTCTTAAAGGTTAATAGATTTGCCAGATTCTCAGCATCTTGGAGAATTAGTCTCCAAAGCCTATGCTTGAGCATATACTTCTACCTACAGACTGTCATAGCTGAACTCTATCTCAAAAATTCATGCAGACTCTGTCTACTACATTGGATGCCCAGCCCACACACTCCCCCTGAAGCACCTGTTTGCTGGGTCTAGACCAACGCTCCAGGAAGTTTCTCTATGCAGCAGGGCACTGGAGACCTGTTACAGTGGACTAATTTTTTTAACCCTCAGCTGTGTATCCAGCACTTGAACTGTGAAAATTTAATAAGGGCCAATCAAACACACAAACCCCACTCAATTTCACTCTTCCCTATACATGTCTTCAACCTGAATGATTTAGCATATTCTTTGTATAGGGGTCCATTAGTAGACTTTGGAATGAATTTTAAATGAGCAGCAGATGCAAACCAAACACTTGCAGCTGGATGTTACAGCTCGCATACAGAAGAGAACAAGCAAAAAAAGGATGCGCCCCATTACATTTCATGGTACTGATTTTGCTTTCCCATGTAACCATGTTTTTCCATTCCTACCTGGCTTGATTTCTATGTACTTCTGTGCCGGCTAGGTCAGAGACAATGTTCTCAAGACCATTTTAGCTCAGCTACAGCTTCATGAGCTATAGCAGCTCCTACACATTTTATGATTTCCTCCGAGTAACACAAGCTGCTTTTATTAATGCCTTTATACTTCAAGCCTACTATAAAGAATCATTTATTGCATAATACAAAGAAATCTTGGGTCATACATGCTCTGAATTCAGGTGGAGCTCTCTATTTATACTGACCATGATTTAGGATCACACAGCCCGTTAGTCACAGGCAACACGGGTTTGGAAAGAAATAGAAAAACACTGAAGACATTCTGAAATTTTGAAAAGAAATTACTATGCACTTCAGGCTGCATGAAGCCATTCAAAAATGAACTTCTTATTCCTTGGAGGTACACATGCACACATTTTATGCAACCTCTGTGTAAGATATCTTTTGCATGCTAATTTCTGTACAAATGAAAAATGAATTACAAACTAGAAAAAAAAAGTAGATAATATTAAAATCTACTCTTTGATAGAAAATACATTTAAATATTAGACATGGGCTTGCTTTGGGTTTTTTAAAGCCAAGTTTTCTTGAAATGTAATTAAAGCTAAAAACATAAAGCATTTTTTAAAAAGTGTCCAACTACCAGGTGAAATCAATGTTTGTTACAAGATACCTGTGCAGAAGAAACAATGGACTGCTTCTTCAACGAATAAACATGTCTTTATTCTCAGTGCATTTGTTTTTTCCCTGGATAATCTGTAGAGACAGAACAGCTGAACATATTTAGTCCTAAAAGAAGCTGCTTTGTAAATTCTTACTGAATTTTTAAATCTAGATAAATTTCACTCCTAAATTACAGAAAACTGCAACCATATTGCTTAGTTCAAATATTTGGAAACCTAAGTGTAAGGGTACTCCTCTTAAGGCACAAGCTTACTTTGGAAAATCAAAAATTTGACTGGAAATCATATTTTTTAAATTTGTGCCTACTGAATCACATCACAGTAGGGCCTTCCACAAAGATTCCACCAGCGAACTTATACTTAACAAGGTATAGGAAACTTAGCTAAATACTAAAAGATCTAGTGACACTCATGCTTCCCCATGTGACAAGTTGTAATGTCATTGACTTCACAAGACTATAATTAAGGTCAGCAACATTTTTACTTTTCAGAACTTGTACTGCAGCACCTTTTAGGAATTCCAGTCAAGAACTGAGCTTTTCCCTGTATATGTGCATGGTACAAGATGGACTGTGACCTAAATAACTTATAAATCGTGAGATGGAAACTAGAAGCCTAAAAAATTGGAATGAAGAATAAAGGTTAATTTCCCACAAACAGTTCATTAGAATTTCACACTGAATTTCTACAGTGAAACTTGTATGTATGTAGCAAGCAACAAATATTTAATGAAGCAAGCATTTTTCATCCCCAATGAGAACACACCAAGCTCTGAGCATCTAAGCTTTTGCTTCACTTGGCGGCTCACTGGAAGCAATAATTATTTAAGGGAAGGGGGCTTCAGATGCCCATACAAGTAAAGTCCAGTGCAGAAGAAGGGTCACTGCCATTATCTGACAAGCATCAAACAGCCAGCAGGGAACAAATATTTGGGAGCAATAATCAAGCCCAAAGTAAATGGTCAAGTTTACATTTCAAAAAGGGTCACTAAATTATTTGTAAAGGAAAGCTATGAATAGAAACCAATGAATTCCTGACTAGTTGTTGAGAAATCCAAACCAACATGGAAAATATCTGCTTTTCAGACTGCCTTCAGAGGGAATTTTTAATGATTCAGCTTCCCCCTTGCAACAATTCACTCCCCCAAAAGCTTTGGCAGATCATCAGTAGACAGACAGCTGTCTATACACTACAAAGAACATTCTCTGCTGCCTTCTGTGCTATAGTAAATTGGAAATGCCAACTTCCAGCTCAACACTGCATCCTTCCAAGAAACAAAAATACTACAGCATTATATAAATCACATTTCCACTAATATTACTAATTATTATTAATAAAGAGATCAATAAAATATTCACCTCCCAGTAGCACAACCAATTCTAAGAGGATGGGGATTATAATTTTATCATATTGTTCAACAGCAGAGATTGATGCCATGACCTGATTTACAAAGTGTTCACAAGCTATATACTGCACTAACATGCTTTTTAGGACTTCAGTTTCAATTCTTACTAACTCTTCATAACACAACCACAGATATTTTATGTTTTATATTGTCTGTTCCTCTTTATGGGAGCTTACTGTAATTTAATCATTCACTGCATACTAATCCATGATTTTTATAATTGTGTTTATCATCATATGCAGTAGATGGTAAATTACTACGCTGCATGGAAGAAAAAAAACCCGAAGAGAAATGGACACTAAGTACTTCTACATAAATTACATATAAACTGCAGTGTCATGTCTCACAAAATCAAATTATACCCCAGTAGCGCAGAACCACATTGGTACTGTTCTTGCACACTACTCTGGTATTTATACTTATATATCACATTACCCTTCCCACCTAAGGTTTAGAAGGCTATCTTTCACTAAGCCAAGCTTTCAATGCTATGTAATGGCACAGTTTATTTGCATCATGTTCCCATTTCAGGATGGAAAACCCACTACCGTGCTAGCAGTGCAGGCGAGTCAATGTCTGGCTAAAGTTTACAGCTAATAAATCAGTGTAAGCTGGCACATCATTTCATTATTGAAGGATTGTATTGATTGTTATTACATACATAATCATGTCACTTAATACTGTTTGAATATTCCTCATCATTAATCTGGCTATGTGATGGACAGCAATTAATTCTATTCCCTCTATATAAACTTATGCAAAGAAATCAGTGAGTAACATATTCCCAGATAGGAATCCTTCATACTCCTAGAAGGCTGAATCCACTTTTGCCCATAAAGATTTAATGTAATTCAAAGGAAGCGAAAGCCCATATTTTAATAATTAACATTATTCATTACCTTTAGAGATGCTAAAACGTACATTAAAATCAACATTCCTGAATGCCACATTTAAAGGAGAGAGTTGCTCAGAATATACAGTGCCTCTTCTATATGTGTTTAACCCAGCCTGAAAGTCTGTCCCAGCAGCTTTCACTCCAGCAACAGTCTAAGTCCCACCTCAGGAAATGTACTAGTCTGCATGGCAGTGACCAAGGGCAAAACGTCAATAAGGGCTGTGAGAAAGACAGACAGCAAGGTCAGGTCTTTGTATGTAACTGTTCCTGCAGCAGAGTCCCTCTCCTCCAAAACAGGGCTTAGTACCTGTCATTGCTTTTGGTTTTCACTGAAAGCTGCTTAATTGTTGGAAATAACTCCTACCAAAGCTATTCATTTGTCATTTGAAAGACTTCTAAAATATAAGATATGGCAGCAGCCAGCAGGGAACCCGCCAGCCTTCCCTGCTGGAAACCCACCAACAGCTGTTCTGGGACAGCAGCTCCTTTTCTCCTTCTGCCTCATGGCTAACACTAACAAGGGCTCGTTTCTAGAAACAAGCACCAGCAGACATAGCCTTCGGCTTCATAGTCTGCTGCCATCAAAGCAGTCACGAGCAGTCGAACTTTTGCAGACTCTACATCCTGCCATGCTGCCACAAACACATCTGCTTGTCCAGCTGTCCTGCTCCTACTCATTTTACAACCTCCCCAACCTCCTTTCCTCTGCCTTTTCTACCCAAATCCCTCTATCATCCACAGGTGAAAGAAGCAAACACACAAAAAGCAATTCAGGGCATCACCAGGGCTGAAGGCTGAAATGAACTCAACTCATTTGCAAGAATGCTCTATAACTTTTTACCAAACTCTTATCTTCAAACACTGTTTTTCAAAGGGTACACAAAAGACACTTCTTACTCTAACCAGGAAGCAAGCATCACTTGCTAGCTTATTCTTCTCCACATTAAACTGCCAGGACTGTGATGGAAATAGAGTAACACTTGGGGTGGGAAAGGAACTAATAAGTAATTCCTAGAGTAGGAATTTCAGGTAGTTGGTGAGGATATATCACAGAAAACACTTTATTTATAATTTACAAAGTCTGTTATTGTTTCCAGATAACATAATTAGAAAACAAAATCCAAACATTTGAAGTCTACAAAAATCTAGACGTTTAGATTATTTTGAAGTGAGCATTCTCATTTATGGTATATAATCACACGTACTTTTACAGTTGTTGAAAATAAAAACATGTCCTTCCATGACTTGAAACTAGCTCTTTTTTGAGCATACAAGAGACACCATAAATTGGATTAAAGCAAACCTACACAACCTCAGAACCCATAAGTCAAACTTACAAAGTTTAAGAAAGTTAGTTCTCTGAGGACTAGAACTCCAATACATTATGAAACTTTTTCCATGGGAGCCGTTTATGTAAAAACAAACCACAGAATAACTTTAAAGCTGACATAAAATAAAAAACATGGAATTAAGTTCATTTCTGGCCTTATTCCGTTCAGTTACAACATGGGTCAATTTGGCCCATGATCTGTAGAAAATATTGTCATGATTCATCACAGTAAAAAAAAAAACACCAAAAATTTTTTGAATAAAAAAAATCAAATTACCTAGATGAACTAGGAAGCAATTATCCGAAAGATTTCAAATTAAAATTATACTTTCCACTAGCATTGAATAAATTTAATCCTCTTAAACATATATTGATTTAAAGTTCTCAAAGCAAATTTATTTTGTCAAATTAGTATAAGATGCAAACAAGAATGAGCTATTATAATACCAATATTACCTTATTCAAGCAGATTAACTCTTGCTAATTATTAAATTACACATCTGGCCTGCTGCATATTCTTAGTTTGTAAAAAGTTCTAATTAGCTATTTGAAAGTGTTCAGGGTGATAGCTGAATATTCGCTGTGCATAAGTATCACCGTCCATTGCCATTTTTTGTCCTGTGTAATGGTGGTAGCTCTCCGGATGAAAGTGTTCACACTGAAGGCTAATCCATTCTCTTTCAGCACTGTATCTTTCTGCTTCGGCAAGTATTCTAGTGAGAGCCATGATATAACTCAAAGCCATCTGAAGGGTCTCATACTTGGACAGCTTCTTATCTTGGCCCCACTGTGGAACCACCTTTCTCAAACGATCAAAGGCTGTGTTCAGTCCTTGCATCCGTCTTCTCTCCCTGGCATTGGCAGCCAGCCTTCTCTTCGCAGCATTCTCCATCCTTTCCGAACTGCACTTCACAACACAGCCTGGTCCACTTCTGCACTGGATGTCCGATTCTACGCCTGAATCCAAATGACTGGATTTACAGGTTTTCATATTCGATGCAGCTTCAGTTTCACACACACAGATTACTTTTTGAAAATTAGGTATCTAAAAAGTGGTAGGGAAAGCACTCATGTGAGTAGCCTGCGTACCTCTTGAATTTGTTTCCAGGTATCAATGATGGGATAATTTTCTTAGCGTCTAAAAAAAAAATACAATAAAATAAAAAGTCTTCTGATTCTTCTGGAAATGCCTGAAAATTGCTTCTTATTGTTTAAAGAAAGAATAGTTTTTAATGTCTTATGCTTTCATTCTTTTAATTTCTTCAAACTCAGAGAGATAGAAAACAAGGAAATATCCATTCTCAAAATGTATGTTACTGAAGAAAATGGTTCATTTAATCCAAAAAGGATCTTAATGGATTAAAGACACATCAATTCCAAATGACCATTTGAAATGAAAGAAGTTCCGATTCAGTTTAGGAGAGTATTTTGAATTGATGAACTGTTGTGTTCTGTAGACATAATTTCATAACAAAAATCTCTCCTTCCTTGACTCCTGCCAGCAAGCAATGATTGTGTCTTACAGACAAGATGAGGCTTTATAGAAACTGCAAAAGCTAAACAGGTGGTAGCAGGTGGGAGGGCGGCACTCTGCTTCCATCCCAGTACCTTCCCACCCTGGGAACTACAGGGGGAAAAAAAAACCAAAACAGTAAAATCCGAACATTACAGCCTTCATCTGTTGAGAAGTCTTCCAAAGCCATTCTGTCCAGCCCTAACAACTTGCCATCTGGAGTAGTGTCTGGCTGGCCCCACAAGACTCTGGGCAGTTAAGCAAAAGATCCTTTCAATGGATAATCTGTTGCAACTCAGGAAAAAAAAAAAAAAAAACACAAAACAAAAACATGTCTGTGCATTGTAGTATTTGTACATTAAAACGTGAAAATTCTGGTTAGATAGTATTCAGAGTAGAAGAAATAACTCTTTTAATAAACCAGAGGAGAATTAGCTTAATGGTATATGGCCAAGAAAACTACTGGTTTGCACTATAAGGCACCAAAATAAGTAGACTCAAATTATTAGAAACCCTTCAGGACTCAAAATTTTAACATTCTCTAAAGTACACAACACTGCAGAGAGAGTAGTATCTTGAGAAAAATGGGGATTATGTACTTGCATGTCAGCAAATCCAATGTCATTAATATAATTTAAAATTATTGAAACAGTTAAAATGTATCTATGGATTTATCTAATCATGATTTAAAAAATATTTGGATAGGTTGTGATATAGACATACAGAAAGACATGTAATTACACAAATAATCTGAAAACTGACCTTTTTAATACACCATATTAAAGCATATGTGTGTGTTTTCTACAACTTTTTTTAAAATGTGTCTTTTTAGTAATACCCCTAAATAGGTAAAGAGAATAAAAGAGGATGTGAAGAAATTTGCTTGCTGGCAGTAAGGGATCATTTCTGCTACAATTGTAATTATAGAGAAGCCACCACACATACACTCACATCCCATAATCAAAACATCTCTGTTTTACTGTACTTGTATTACTAAAACCATTATTTACATAAACTTACAAAGAAATATCATATGATCTTTCTATGATATACACAAAAGGTAAAAAAATCCCTGCCACACAATGATTTATTATCTATATTGATTTCAAACTTAATTAACTTGTTACCAGCATTCATAAATTAGTAACTTTTTTCATTAGAGACTGAATACTGCATATTTATTTAGAACTATAGCTCAATTGTTTTCATTATGACTCCAAAACTTAGTGTAGTTGTAAACAGCTGATTAATCCCTAGCAGAAGCAATGACAATGAAATGAGGTTGAATAATCCAAAAACAATAGGATGCAATTGAACACTAATGGACTCCAGCGCGACAGATGTTGAACGTAGGCTGTTACGCCCAGTTGCTCTGCTCTTAATATTCTGAATCCTAATGGTCTTGAACAGAGATGATAGTTGGGGTAGAGAGTCTCCATTATTCCATTATCAAAATGTATGCCATATCTTCAATTTTTAAAGAAGTACAACTGCATCACATTTCATTATAAATGTTCAACATTCCTATCTGTGTGCATTGACCTGTTCTCCCAAACGTAAAGAACCACTATTACACATTCAAATGCTACTTTGTGAATGACAATTTCTGATTATTCGTGCATGTGAGAGAATTGACAACAGCACCTTTCAGAAAAACCACAGAACCATATGTCTTTCACAAAAGGATCAGCAATTAGAACTTGTGAGATACTTCTTTTTCTGAAGACGCTTTACGGGAAGTATTCCATGTGCACCAGAAAAAAAAAAGAAAGTAGACCTCTAATCTTCATGCTATTGCTAGACCATATTTTGGTGCTACAGCCTTCTATGCCCAAATAAGTTTGTTAGTTAAATCCTTTGTCTTTTAAAACTAATCTCAAGGGACTTTCAATGTAAAAGAACACAATAAAATTTAAAAGTCTTTTGTAAGTTAATAAATATTGTGCATTCTCATGAGATAGCTATTATTCAAGTCATGTAATTAATCACTCTTACTGTTAAGAGTGATTTCATACCAGAAATACAAAGCCATTTGTTTAAAATATCAGATGATATAATACCCATTATTCATTTGTCAGCAGTTTTCTTATTTTTAACTTCATTGTCCTGCCTGTATGAGTTACAATGAAGATTTCAAATATATTGAAAATCACAGTTCCTAAAAACCTCGTATTTTACTCCATTAATGCATAGTCACATAGTACATGACAGTGCTGTTAATTTTCCCCTTCCTAATTGTTTCACCATCATTATCATGCTTTGACTAATACACTGACAAAATCTCAAGAGAAAAGCTGTGATTTATCTCTCTTACTGAACAAAATGTATCTTCACCTTAAATTATTTACTATCAAACCACAGGACAATGGCCCAAATCCATCTGGATTAATAACGAACCCCTAATAGCATTTTATAGCTTATAGGTAAGGGTAAAAATCGCCCCGTGGCAGATCAAAATGCCTGCTTTTCATCACTTACATTTTTTTAAAGTTTCTGCTTTACGAAAGAGAAATAAGAAAACTAAGTATTAGGGTCTTATCCACACAAATTAATTAGTTCACTTGCATAGCCCACCAACTATATGAAAATACATTATCTGAAGTTAGAAAACAAACCGTTTTATTGCTAAGTCAATAACAGAAAGACTATCAATTACATTTTCCCAGATTTTCTTCACCTGGTTTGATTACCTCTATATTTCAGCTTGTCTCAGCTACTGCTTATGTAATTCTATTCCCTCCTCCATTTATTTTTAATCATTTCTCAGACATCTTATCCTTTGAAATAATTTTTCAAATTATTCTCAAGATTTTTATCATAAAGTTTTCAAAAAGCTATTAATATATTCTGATGTGACATACTACTGTTGTGCTAAAAACTTTTCTAGATTCCCAACTCATACTAGTCTCATCTTTATTTTACATCAACCTCAAAAATATCCCTTTTACTCTTTATTGTCACAACATAACCTCAAGCCAGAAGAACATTAGAATCACGAGAAAGAAGTTCTTTGTCTACCCAATTACCCAGATTTCAATCTTTGAATCTCTAACTATGCAGCTACAAATGTAGTGTTACTCCATGACTCTAGCAGTATTATTCTTGATTCATATTTTAATTCTAAAACAGTATCTTTAATCAAAATACTATGTTTTTCTCAAAGAAAAACAAAAGAGACAGGTAAGAATGCTATTTCAGTCATAAACCAAATTATTTTGGCATCTTTAAATCACCACTGATATTATGAAAATAAGGGATAGATCTAGTCCATTAAAGAAATTAAGTAATTTCAGGATTTATGACGACATACAGAAATAGATAAAAAATTGTCTGCTAGATACCCAAGTTAATAACTCAGATGCGATTATCAAAGCACCCACTAAGAAGAGCTGGATATCTTTCATCTGTACTACTATGAAAAACACAATCTGATTACTATTGTTGTGGAATGACTGCAGCCAAATAGTAATTTTAAAAGGAAGTGAAAGTAACATTTCTCATTAAAGTCTAATTCCTCAATACCTTCTCTTCTCTAGTTGTACTAAAAATAACATATACAAGCAAAATACCGAAGCAAGAATCTTACCTCTTCCTTCTAGCCACAACTCACCATTTCTTCTCAGGTAAATCCTTTCTAAAAGCCTCATCAAGACTTCTTACCACTGTAGTTTATACTGAGCAAAGCTGAAAGACTGGCATGCCGTATGCTGCTTAATTAAGAGCAGGTGGGTAACTACCAAAGTATGACCATGCTTAAGGGCCCAATTTCTAGTAACATTTGACTCAGCTCCCGAGACAGGCAGGAAATCCATGGTGTGCAGAATAATGTATTTTCCTTCTTAGGTTATTTACATCATTTTCCCTATCACAGCTATGGGACAATCAAAAACCAGAATAATTCACAAGTGAATGTTGTATCCTGAACTGAAGGGTAATTTAGATACTAACTCATACTGGGAAGCTGAATAGCAATCTACAGCAGTAAGATGGTCTTACAATCAATTCACCTAGTGCTTCCCAACCTCATACCGGGCACCCTTTTCTACAGAGTGCTTCAGAACATTTCATTTTCCTCTTAAGTCTCTCTGTGGTGAACTTTTCTTTCTAATAGTTCAACAAGTAAGCCTCCCAACCACACTTCAGGCTCTCTTGCCATATTACCCCTCAGCTATTGCTTCTTCTCAATTTACCCATATCTCCTTGCTAGTCATCCTTTTCTGTTCCATGTTATCTTTCTTGAGTGGCTTTCCCTCAGGTGAGGCTCAAAAAGCATAGCTTTCCCCAGTGATCCTGAACTGAACACCCTTTCAACGTTAACTTTGTTTAAAAGCATGCTTCTACAACAGAAGGTCTAAAATCTCCTAAAAAAACAAAAATGAGAAAGGGTTCATTTTATCATAGTACTAGAGGAATACGTTTTGAACCTTTAACTAAAATGTTTCTCACCTGTATTATATATACATATATATTACATATATATACACATACGTATACACATACATATACACAAGGCAGCTCATGAAAAGAAAGAAGTTTCCACTTAGAATGATATTGCAACCCATTGCACCACTCAGGCAGCAAAAAAAGCTTTGATATATCATTACAAAGCTAGCAAATTTTTGGAGTACTTGACATTACACGGGTTCTTGTGTGCTTAAAAAATATAGTTACCTATCAACGTCAATTCCACCTTTGCACGCTCAGTGATCTGCAAAAGCTGGCCTGCAGTTTTTCACAAAGGAACCTACAGGCAACACACAATAGGGGACACACAGTTACCTGGCACAATGTTCACCATTTAACCAGCATTGTCTAAGGAAGCTTGGATAATTAAGTAGTACAGCTGTGTAAGTTGTGCTCTACAGCTGAACCAACCAGCCTGGGCAAAACACTGATCCTCAGTTCATCTTTCAAACATGAATTAACTTTTTTGGCACAAACTTCAGTAGCACTGGGCAGCACAAATATGCCCACAGCAACCATTTAAAAAAAACCTAAAATTATTTGTTACGCTTTAATTAGGCATTCTGACATAGGCAAGAGCAGAATCCATCTATTTCAGATGTAATTCAGTTTCTTTAACCATCTTTTCTTTTCCTATACACCTAATTTCAATGAGGCAAGAGTCTTGCAGGAAAGACCTTCCTCGACTATATAGCTTGAGACTTACTAAAAGCTCTATCTGTGCTATACACTGAGAAACAGATGAGGGAAGGGATCTAGTTTACCTGCCTGACTCTAAACAGTAATTACTGGTTTTACCATCTCTGATAGATGTTTTTCTAACCTGTTCTGAAAACCTCTAGCAGGATAACTCACCGCACAAATTATAAAACATTATCTTTTAATATACCAGGTACCTCAGGATTTCAAAGATGAAGTAGGTGGTTGGGACATATTTCATCAGCTGATTTGACCATATTTCCTCCCAGCAGAAGGAAGTATAAACTCAGGACTCTTGGGTTCAACTCTAGCTTCTGGATGGAGCAGTACTCCAAGGGTTATTTATCTCTTGGTCCTGACTTCCCTCTGTTGTGGCCCCTACACTCTCTCCAACTTGTTCAGATGTCTCTCATTCAGTTGTCATCCTGCCCATTCCTCACTCCTATGCATTGCAATCACCTCTGTAAATATAAGGGGATCTTTGAGATTACAGGGAGATAAACTCCCACGTTTCACCTCCTGTGCCCACTGCCCTCCAAACACAATGAGACAGTCCTTTTAACCTCAAACCAGAACTGTTTGTTCCAACTGGATTCTGCAGAGGTGGTAACAGCCAAAGCCCAACAACTTATGAACCAGCATATGTGAACTAGAATTCATGCGCTTATTTTTAAAAATTTATAAATGTCATTAAATGTAATGAGAGCCCTGACACTGAAGCAACACCAGTGCTACAAGCAAAACAAAACCAAAAAATCCTAAGCTTGTTACACAGAATGGATGAGCTAAAACTTCTTAACAGGAAAATCAGCTCAGTGTCCTTCCTTAATTAAAAGACACAGTCAGGCAATCTCAAGCAACAAACGTTAACACAGTTTAGGATGTCATCTCATCTTAGCAGAGGGTGTGATTTCTTATTACTTCTTATCTGCTGAAACTTCAGGCTTTTGCTGAAAACAGGTGGACTTACTCCTCTCCCGCCCCTGGTGCTTGCTTCCTCCCAAACAGTGGTCAGGTAGACAACAATGCAGCCATAGGGTGAGTCAGTTCCCCAAGCTGACTTCACTGAAAAAAATTCTTACAATGTATAAACTAACTCTTAAATTACCTATTTGCTACCCCATCTGAAGCATAAGAAACATATTAATGTTATTGCAAACAATCACTGTTTTAACAAACCCATGATTTTAGTTGTCCTACATTCAAAAAAACTTTTTCTTTTTTTTAATCAGACAAAAAATACCAACATCATTCACAAGTTAGCCTTCAAAAATTATTTTTTCTTTATAATTCAGCATGAAAACCATAAAAATTGCTAAACACACAAACTGAGCAGGTAACCATGCTGCGAGTCAGTTCAGAATTTCATCCTGGAATGAAATTACTTCCCTGGAAGTATCTATACCTCTTTTTCAGTGTATTACCTTTATCAAAATTCCTCCTAAGAATACATCTAATCCTATACCTAAAATGGCAAATATTATAATTTCCAATTCAATTATGCATGTATCCAACCTACTTGCTAATCACTCACTATAAATTTTACTTGGGCTTTGTTGGGAGCAGTGGTTTCCAGCTTTCAGAAGACCAAGGGCAACAATACTAACTATATATTGCAGATGGTGCAGCAGGTTCTTGCAGTAGTGGGGCGTTAGGGCTCTTCCCAGCTAGCTGTTGAAGATTGTTAATTGTCAATGTGTGAAAAGACAACTCCTTTTTATTTTCTCATAAAATTTTTTCTCTTAATATATGGGGATTGTTTTCCTGATACACAGGAGAAAACTTAATCTGTTCACACAGTAGTATAGGCAGTGAACTTATTTTATCACAGCCTAGCGAAGAGACAGCTGTTACACTAGTGGAGCTTTCTGTTTACTACTAAGGGAAGGAAGAGGAGTAGAGAAAGGGAAGTAAAAGGTGCTTCATGGTTATCAAAGGAGAGGAATGTAAGAATGTGCTCCCACTGAATTTCCCAGATACATCAGCAGAAAAAATTTTATTTAAAAACAAACAAACAAACAGCTTGCACACACAGATTTTGGTCAAGCAAGTAGCTTGACATACTTCAAAAGCAGAACCAAAAAAAAAAAAAAAAAAAGCGGCATTTAACTTATTGTAACAAAACTTCTCTGTATCAAAAAATTGCACTCTCTGAGTAGAAGCACTGTTTCTCTCCCTAACACTAACAGCTAGTCCACTTCACTTCTAGTGAGTTCTTTTTCCTCATATGGCAGCCTGCCACGGGACAGGACCGGTAATGGACTCATGAACATTCAGCTTTCTATTCCTTCCACTGAATTGCTGGAACATTCATTTTCTCTATTTTTTCTTACAATGAAAAGTCCGTGTCTATAGTCTATTCTCTATCAAGAGGCATGAAGACCCTCAGACTGAAGCTGATATCTTCCCAGAAAACCACAGAAAATTAAGGAGACATGTAAGCAGGTGCTTCAAGACAGTCAATATATTATGAAACACTATTACTTGTGTATAATTTCTGCACCATAAAGACTCTGCAATATGCAGCCTGCAACCTGCTTCACTTAAAGTACAAAAAGAATTAATGTGCAGGAAAATACAAGGTAGTTTAAGTATGAAAATGAGTATTGAAATTGTTGTAAATAGAAATACTTCTTGACAAGTAGACAAAAACCAAAAACCCCAAAGAACAGTCCCCATTTTGAGAAACAGAAAAGTGCACCAGAAAGAAACTCTGTATGGGATAAAATACAATGTCTAATGCCATGAACCTGTAAAGACTAGACTGTTTAACATTAAGCCCTGAGTAATCCCACTGAACTCAATGGCAGCCTGCTTACAATATTTAAGATAAACACCAGCACTTGGAATTTCAGGGAAAAAAGAAAATGCAAAGCAAGACAATGGGGAAAAACAAGGGCCACAGCATGAGATACAAGCAGAGATACAGGCAGGAACAGAAAGTGAGAATAAAAAGAAGATTAAAAACAAGGGAAGGTTTCAAGTGGGCTGAGCTGCAACAGTTTACACTGGCTGGAATCTATAGTCTATGATATTAGGAACTGTCTTTTTTTTTCTTCTCAAACCCTTTGACTTGTAACCTGAAGAAGAGAATGTAATGCACTTTGAAAACAAATTACAGTTATACATCTGGTTCCTAACCAATTAGGAAGAAGACTCTTAAAACTCCTTATCTCCCGAAACATAATTAAGGCACAGAGTTTCTTACCCAAAAATAAATCATGTATAGGCTGTGCCATATAGTTTATTGACTGAAATAAAAATACATGAAGCAACAATGGAGAGGGTGATGCCAAAGGATGTTGTAAGCTTTTTATAAAATAATTTTTCAGTTCAGAAGGAGTTATTTTCTTGTGCAAACAGGCATAAAATTACTATCCATCGCCCTGCTTCTCATTGATTTCTACTTGGCACAGTTTGCCAGATGCTGTTTGGTCTGAGTGTTGCCTTGACCTCCACTGGTGACGCTGGCCCTTTTTGCTTTGTTGCGCCGTATTTTCCCAGCAGGGAGGTCCCACCCCTCTAATAGTTCAGTTGCAACTTTTGCTAAAGGCTTATAGGTTACCCATATGTTGTACTGGAGGGGCCAGCCTGACTGGAATTAACTCAGAGGTGGCGTCCAGCATTGTGGCTGGAGCTGGCCCAGAGGAGATTATAAATGCCCCAAAACTAATTAAATATTTTGTCTCCTGCTGGTAAACAAAAGCGAATGAGGGCAAAAATATGAAATGCCTGATTTAACGAGGATCTGTAAGTAGCTTGACAACAGCAACCCTGAAGTCAGTGATGCATGATTTAAAAGCCCCTAATGGGACAAAGCTGTTACACAAATGAGACTTTTGTCGATTATCCTTCACTTTATATACATGCAAAATCATTAAATAAATGTACTTACTATCAGTTTTCAGAGTATTTCACAACAGCTTTTCTGGGGTAAGAGCCATGCAGTCCAGATATTCATCTGGAAGCATTCTTAATTTTCACTTTTGCACTGAAAAAAAATACAGAAAACAAATATGACCATACAAAGAAATATGTACATATAACAACTGACAGTATTTTCAGTAACATTTTGAAGGATCTGAACTGTCAAATGAAGAATTATCTTATTAAATCTTATTAAATAATGTATTTAGTAATATATTTTTTTAAACTGTTAGCTAAATGCCTTTTTCAAGGCACTTCTATCTAAAGAACACATATAAAAGAATGCTTAACTTCACTTGTGTATGTAATCCTACTGCAGTTAATGGGACCAATCAAATGTCCAAAGTTAAAAATAGCTGTAAGTTTTGGTCATCTGGGACCTCAGTTCATAACACTGTTAGCGTGAACTAGAAAGTGCCTTGTTTAATGAAAGCACAGCATTCACCTTTTCTGGGAGGGCTTGTGTTAAATCTTTATGTTCTCCATAAGCACATTTTTACTTACTTTTTAATAAAACCTTTACAATAAGGTTATCTTTACTTGCTGAAATTTGAAACTTGCTGAAAAATAGCAAGGAGCAAATATATGGCTAACAGAAAAGGAAACCTTAAATCAATAGATACATATACATACACACATACATATACAAAAAATACATACGTACATCTCACTGCATTTTTTATAGTACTTTACCATTAGATTTTTACTTTATAATTAAAATGTTATGCAAATTAAGTAATCCACACTCAGATTAAGTAAAACTTTACACTATTAACTATAAGGGCTGATGTTGTAATTAATGCTTTCCAAATTAACTAGGAACTTCTGCAGCTATACTGGTTTGCACCCTGCCATAGACAGATGAGCGCACACGCACACATCCATATAACACATCTGCTCTTTTGTCCAAATGGACAGCAGGACACCACAGAGATTTTTCCATCAAAAGAAATGCAACTCTAAAAGATTAAGGTGTTCTAGCTAGGCGCTTGGTAACCTTTGATGTTTCAGATTTTCAAATCTCCCAAGTGTTGCATTTCCAAACTATAATGAATTAGATGTGACAGGTATGTTCCAAAAGCTACTAGTAAAGCTGGCTGTGAATAAAGAAACACTTAATATAGTGATTGTTAATACATAATGCTGGACTTAAAAGGATCATATTTCCCTTTAGGTATGGGGAATAAACCACGACTAGAAGAGCAAAAAACTCACTTCATCCAATGTATATAGAAAAAGGACTGAATATTTGGTATCAAAAAGCTTGTTGTTTGTTTTTTCTCCCACAAAGCTAGCCGTTTCTTTTCATTCGTCATTATTTTAGAGATTTCAAGAATCTCGAATGACAGCATTCTATCAGATTTTAGTGGAGTTTACTCTTAAATTATCCAAGGTTGAGATGGGGAAGTCTTCTCAGACTAGTATCACAGGGGAAATTTCAAAAGAAAAGCTTTTTACAGTAATATATTCAGCCACTTCTGTTAAACAGGCTTCCTTTTAGATACAGAAAATAAAAGACACATTCTTGCTCATTTAATTGTATTCGTTGTGGTTTATGCCATCAACTACTCATGAACCTTAATTCCTAATGCAAAAAAATTAAGTAAGGCAGCTGTATTTCTGTTGCAGCAGGTCTTCTTCATATACAATTGAGAAGCAAAAAGATATGTATTACTTTGTTTTTCCTTACAGCTTAAAAGTGTCTGAGCATAGCAATAACTATAGTTTTGCAATTCAGACTGGCTGAAAAATGTGCATTGAATAAAAGTGCTATCAGTTTAAAAAATTAGTAACACTAATTTTAGAGTCGAACACCAGGAAAACTTGCAGCCCAACCTCTACAGCGTCAAGAAGTCAAGAATGCAAGCTTTGCAGCAAGGGCTGTTTCTTCTAACAGACAAACCCATAAAAAGATCCAATAGCTGGAGGACAAAGTTTGAAAACCATGAACTGGAAACACAGAATATATTTTCAACAGAAAATTCCTAGATATTTTACCAACGAGTATGATAGATTCTTCATAAACTTAATTTTTATATTAAATTTGGATGTCTTTCTACTATACCTAAATCACAAAGTATTGGCTTTAGTGCACAGATTGCTTTTGGACTATAACTGTCTGCAATATGTGCTCAAGTCATCAGATTAGGTGAAACGCAGAAAAGACTACCAAAGCTACCTAATAGTCCAAGATAGCAATCCAATAAGAGCCTGAAACTACAAAGAATTCTGGCAAACTGCATGCAGAATAATTTCCCTTACTCTTTAAATCCTTTTCTTTAGGGAAAGCATGCGTCATCTTCAAGGTGAGTGGAAGCCAGTTAATCTATCTCAGGCATTCTGAGATTAAAGAAGTCAAAACTCAAAGTGCTCAATGAAGAGGAAAGAAACACAAACATTTTACTGGTATCACCTAAGCCCAAAATGTACCACCGTTATCACTCTGTCTTCCTCTGAATTTTGAGGAGTATCTGTGACAAAATAGGAACATGTAAGACTGGACAGGGAATACAGGTTTGTATCTATTTTTTTCAGAAGGGTTGGTTTCTAGACAGGTTGCTACTGTATTCTTCCCTAAAGAAAAAGGTCTCCATAAGACAAGTAAGATGCCTGAAAACAGCTGAGGATGGAAAATGAACATACAAAACTTATGATCTCTCTTCTCCTTTTTCTTGGCTGGCAGGGAAGGCTAACTGAAGTGATGAATTCGTATTGTACCATTTTAAGGATCAAGATTCCACCTTCTTTTTGTCCATCTCAAAATCCTAGGGCATAGCACAACTTAATCCACACTCCCAGTCAGCAGGGACATCTAGCAAAGATTACGCCTCCTGAGGTATAATTCTGTTTGGAGCTCTTCCTGGAACAGTCTGGCTGTACCACCTTTTAGTCAGTACTAGTGCTTGATGAGAAAATTGAATCCTTTGTTAAGAACTTCCAAAATGAAACAAAAGCACTAACTAATTGGTGTTCTGACTGGGACTAATTCAAAGGTGTCTTCTACTACCTTGGGATATGACGTGTTCCACTTTGGAGAGAATCAATCAGTCAGAGATTGATGAAGGGGTGGTGAGGTCAGGTTTGCAAATACAGAACCATCTGCAGAGTCTCCTGGGTTGGTACCTGCAGCATAGTAATTTACAGGAGCAGGTGTTTCTTTTTAATCTACATTTTTTTTCTGCTGAAATTGTAACTTTATTGAGAAAGTGCCTGCAGTTTGTTATAAAGACAGTATGTTGTTCATTGTTGCTATTAACTGCTGAAAGGTTTCTGAAAGTTGTAGTAACCATACTCCTTAAAAACACAGGTAAGAACCGAGTCTGTAATGTTAAATATGTAAGTCAATCAGATGCATCTTCACAAAGCTGCTATGCATAAACATTAAAGTCCAAAGTCTGGTTTTTAAACAGAATTATTTTGTTCAAAAAGGAGGCATTTCTTTCTGAATATGGGTGACCGAAATTACTGCAGTTGTTAAGACTATAATTTATTTCTGTTTACAGTCATAAACATTTATGGAGAAAAGAGGCTTTCTGAAACAAAACTGAAAATCAAGCATTCCATCTGGAATTTCCCACCTGAATTGAGCTTGGTGGGATGGGCACTCTGGTAACCCTCTGTGCTGGTTTTGACTGGGATAAAGTTAATTTTCTTCCCAGTAGCTGATGTGTTTTGGATTTAGTATGAGAAGACTGTTGATAACACTGATATTTTTAGCTCTTGCTAAGAAATCAAGGACTTTTTTCAGTTTTCCATGTTCATCTAATGAGCAGGTGTACAAGAGCTGGGAGGGAGCATAGCCAGGCAGGTAACCCAAGCTGGCCAATGGAAATACTCCATACCATGGATGTATGCCATGCTCAGTATACAAATGGGGTTGGCGGGGGAACTGGACCTTTTCCATGAGTTCAACAAAATCCGCGGGTTCCACGATCACTGCTCAGGGACTGCCTGCGCAGTCGGTCGTTGGGCAGTGAGAAAACTGTATTATGTATCGCCTGTTTTGCATATTATTGTTGC
>Ga0065711_1000225_pt1 | contig 80532 bp, 61 predicted proteins | sample Hoacrofraction12_FD_59098 | JGI IMG/M metagenome (GOLD analysis project Ga0065711, IMG submission 59098) | Hoatzin crop microbial communities from Cojedes, Venezuela - Epithelial fraction 12 v2 (version 2) | ecosystem: Host-associated > Birds > Digestive system > Esophagus > Crop | place...
GGGCGCTGACGGTGCTCATTAGCCCCTGCCAGGGCCGCCCTGCCTGCAGCTGGTGCCCAGCTCCACCCCGCCGCAACCCCGGCCCTGCCCCGCGGGCTGCTGGTTCCCAGCTCGGCCTCGCCCCGCTGCCCTGGGGCTCTGCCGGGCGCTGCTTACCTGCTCCGGGGCGCGCCCTGCCTCGGCCCGCTGCCTGCTGCTCTGGGCTGGCCATGGCTGCCCTTCTTCTCCTCACGCTGCTGCAGCTCCTCACAGCTGACGGCGGGACAGGCCCTGGTGGCAGCGGGATCTCCTCAGTGCCGTTTCTGTGAGGGACCCGCCATCCTGCGGCACCCGGACTGGCGCAGCTGCTGGCGGGGCGAGCCCGCTCTGCCCTGAAGGCCTGCGGCCTGAAGCCGAGCGCCGCGTGGCAGCCGCTGCCAGGCTGAGCGGGCCTGAGGAGCCCCCCCCTCCCCGCCCGTGAGGAGCCCCCCTCCGCGCCCGTGAGGAGCCCCCCGTGCCCAGGCCCTCGCCGCCGGAGGAGCACCCTGGGACGCGTCGCCTGGCTCCCACAGGTAGGACATTGCGCAGCTCGGTGCCAGCGTGGCGTTGGCAGAGGATGCGCGACGGTCTGGCGGCTCGAAGCGGAAGGTAGCAAAGCTTGTGCTTGAAGGAAGGTGCTGGTTTGAACAGGGAGAGGTGCAGAGCCTCAGAGCGGCTTCCCTGGGGATGTGTTAAGCTGCTCGTTGGCTGGAGACTTGGGATTCGTGGCTGCCTGTCTTCCTAAAGGCTGCGCCGGGGCGAGGGCTGCGTGGTTTGGTTTGTGTCGTGGTGCATGCTGGCAGGACTGGGGAAAAGCGCTGCCTTCACGGGCTGCCCCTGGCCGTAGCCAGAGACTTTACAAAAGGTGCGAAGCAAGCTGCTGTTTTATGGAATGCTGACTGGTGGGTACTGCTTGGCTTAACATAGTCTCTGTGTGTATAAAACATGCAAACCAGTGGTGTGTTGTTGTAAATACACTGAGTGCAGAAATGTATGAGGATGGGCCGGTAATTTTGGGGTTGGCAGGGCTTGCCGAAGAGCAGGCGCTCCGCTTGCTGAGTGCTGGGTGGTACAAGGTGATCGCCTGTTGCCGGTGCTGAGGGAGAACTGTGTTGTTTTAACAGCTTTTGCAGTCTTAGCAGCTAGCAACAAAAAACTCACCGTAATTGCTGCCATGTATGTGCACCACACGTAGTCAGGTCTGAAGGGTGTCTGCTTGTCCTTTCCAAAGTTACCCATTTTGGTGGTGGTCCTGAGTTCTGCTGACAAGAGAATTAGGCTTTGGGGAAACAACAGTTTTTCAGCCCGGGAATTTGTGAGAAAAGTAGTGACTAAGTTCATGGGAAGAGGAGTGGATTTATGGTTTGAGTTGGGTTTGGTACTCCCTGTGCTGTCAGGAGGTGGTCACTCCGACACCAAGAACCTACAGTCCTCATAAGCGTGTATTTCAAGTTATTTAGTACTGTGATAAACAGACTAAGGACATCCCTTGTCCCTCTCCCCGCTGGTGGCCGGTTCCTGCGGGCAGCCGAGGCCCAGGTATTGGCGTTTCCCTGTGGTGTGCTGACTGCCCGGACCCACAGCAGTGGGGACTGGTGCTGTCAGGCCTCGTGCAAATGTGTGACTTATGGAAGGCTCCTCAGAAGTTGAGAACATCTGTTCTGCTGCTGCTTCCCTCACATGGGATAATCTATGTAGTTTTACTATAGACTGTATTTTCCGGCTCTCTTCATTTCTTTAAATTGCTCTTTAAGTTGCTGAAGTCATCAGCAGAAACACTGGAGTCAGCTAGATTTTAACATTTAAAATGATATAAGACCATTTTCTTTCAGACAGAACCTTTAAAAATTTAATTATTCTTTTTCTTATTTCTCTTTTCTTTTAATGATGGCGTTGTTGAAACCTCCCATTAAAAGTCCCATAAAATAAAACAGACAAAGAAATAAAAAAGCTTAGAGCACAATGTGACAAAGATTTTCTTGAAAACACCAGGCATCTTGCTGCTGATCTATTGCTTTCTCCTACAGTGGAGAAGAAATGAATGAGGAGGAATGGGTTGCTTGGGGGTGGCTCCTGTGTTTTATGTTCAAGTTAATGCCTCGTAACTAGCATTGCAGCATGATACCTACTCCTTGGAACCAGATTCCCAGTGTTTTTGGGGTGGAATATAAAAATCTTAATAACCTAAGCATATTTAAGACAACTGCTCTGGGCTGTGTCAGGCCCAAATACGGCTCCAAGGTGAGGGTGGCAAGTATTCTGAGCACGTGTAGACCACCGGATAGCAATGCAGGACTAAATCCTGGCTTCCTTAGCCTTACTGGGAAAGGAGTCAGGACTTGTCTCTTCTATAATTTCACAGTTAACCAGCTTGTTTCAGATGAGTTTGTCTTGGAGCACTAAGTTTGAGACATCAAAGGCAAAACTTACTAACTAAGAGTTAATTTTAAATGAGGAAACCAACATAACTTTTTTCCCCTTGTAATGTGCTTGAGCTGCGTGTTTGTGTTTTTGTTTCTGTGTACCCAGACACACATTAAAAAGATTGAACATAATAAGTTAATTGTTTACCTAATCCTTAATGAAGATTGCTGTTTCCTCTTCAGAATTGCTGCTTGAAGTGAGATACATTAAAGCTATTTCTGAACTGTTGGTGTTGGGAGTAGGTATTGTTCAGAGGCAGTCTCACTCTCCCTACCTTGAGTTTTCTACCAGCATGCGGATCCTGTTGCTGCTCTTTGCTTCAAAGGCAGCTTCCCCAAAATGGAATACAAGCAAAATTAAAATATAAGTCACATCCAGCTGCAGTGTCCTCTGTCAGTGATCTCAGAGGCTCACCTGGACACCTTGGCCAACCACTGCAGGGCTCCAGGATGTTTGTCTGGGATATCTTTTGTTTTCTCCTCATCTTGTATTTTGCTGGGTTTGGTCTTGCCGGGAGACTACTGTGGCCTGCTGTATGTGTACTTGTCGGGAAGACATTTTCTGGGCAAGTGCCTGTACCAAATGCCTGTTGGTTGTTTGCAATTGTTAGGAGCTGGTGTGGGGTTCTGGTGGCTCTTTTCCATCCCTTGTTTCTATGAAAGCATTTCAGTTGTTCTGAAGGCTGTGTTCTGCTGTTGGTTCTCTTCTCCGTGTCAAAGCTGCGATGTAGGTTTGTTGGCTACCTTGAGCTTCCTGTCGTTTATAATTATGACAGTTTTGTTCAAGTGATTTTGCATCCGTCCTTGCCCTCTGGTTGCAGTTATACTTTTTGATGCCGTTGAATTGCAAAGATCTGGGGCAAATGCTTTCAGCGTCTTTGATAGCAAAATGTGATACATCATTCGGTTCATTTGGGGCAGTGAATCCTCTGGCTTGCTCCAAGCATTAAATCGGATGTTTTGATTGTGGGTGACAGAGCCTTGGAACTGTCTAGTTTACCAGATTAACTGGAGTCCCTCAAAGCTAGCAGTTAATACATAAACAAAACCAGGATCCTCATCCATCTATTCATGACAGTGGTGCAGATGACTGAGCAAAGAGTGTTAGCTCAAAAAACCAAACCAGTTTCAAAAATAATAGTGCAGATTTGCTGCTTAACAAACTTCTTTTGCTCTAAAGTTTCATTTGTCTCATTTCAGTTATTCCAGATGTCGCTCCAGTAACTCATTCATTACAGCAAATCAAATAAACAAATGAAAAATTAAAGCTATTGTTATCCAGCTATTCCATCAGGGTGTTTCTGTAGTTCTTTGCATATTTATAATGTTTCTTCGGGCTGCGTGTCCAATTAGAACAGATGGCTGGTAGGGTACGCTGACTTACCTACTCCAGCAAACTGGGCAAGTGTCCATATCTTCAGCAAATGAAATACCGCAGAGCGGGTTTTGGAAGAAAAATACATTGTAGTCACTGAAAGCTATTTTCAATTGCTTATCGTGTTTTTTCTTGTGGTCTTTTCTCCTATGCTGTTCATTATCCCTTCTGGAATTTAAATGGCACATTTTATGTATGAGAGTTAACTGCATTTGCTCGATAGAATTGATGCATTCCCATCCCCTATATGCATGAATATAGAGATGTAGACATAGATATGAATGCAAGTCACTCCTGAACTATTCTGAATGCTAGAATATTTCTTTTCCTTCTTTATTTAATTTTGCTGTTTAGAGTGAAAGGAACACATTTAAATAATAAAGTGAACCACAATGTGCGTTCTGCTCTATTCACGGAGTTTTTCTAATTTCAGTTCTTTCTGCAGAACTGCTATAAATACTTTTAAATGAGAATGCCTGAGAAATAGGTCATAGCAAAAATTGCTAATATGTGCATTTGATAGAAGTCCTTCCAAAGTTTTTATTTCTTTCAGATTGTTTCATAAAGCAAATAATGTGAAGATTAGGCTGGAATTTTCAAGAGTACTTATCTGAGAGTGGGAACCAGGTGCAAATTCATCTGTTCCTTTTCACCCCCAGACGAGTTCTGAGCAGAGTCCAGATCTCTTAAGAGGTAAAGATCCTGCAGTCTTCAGTCCTGTGAGAGCAGGAGCACAAGTAAAATGATTATATTTCTTTAGGACAGTGTGATCTTTGAAACTACCATAATTTTGCAGAAGCTGCTCTTCCAAGAAGAGCTTGTTACTTGGGCTTCTCCTGTGGAGTGCACTGAGGAGAGCTGAGTTTTTGTGTGCAGCAAAGGGAGAGTCCTTTTTGCTTACAGAAAATCCACTTGCATCTTTCCTTAATGCTTTGTTCTGTGCGTAAATCTCCTTAATTGTCAGTATAAGAAACAGTGGGGAAAAAGCTCTGCAGGCCATTCAGCTGGCAGCATTAAAGGAAAGGCAGGAGCGGTAATTCGTTGTGCTGTGCACACAGGCATTCAAAGAACCTTTTTTCCGATAGCAAGCCTGGCGGTTGCGTGCTCTGGTATATTTGTTTCACCATATTGTGAGCTGGCCAGCATGCTTGGGCTGGAGTGTCTGCCTGCTGTAGGCAGCCTTATCTTTTGTTAAAGAGGTCTTAAATTTTTACCCATGTTATGAGGTTGTCCAGGTGAGGTGGTGTGTGTAACATGCTCTGTAGCACATGGTACCTTACCCCAGGGCTTCTTGTCAGCTGTCTGGAATATGCTGCAGGTCCTAATCATCTGAGAGGCTTCCTAAAGAAACATGTGCTCTGGAAACAACAGATTTTTAAGGGAGGAGGAAAAAAAACATGTAAGTGTTCCCTACTAAATGCATGACAAAATTCTAAACTGGCTTTGACATCAAACTAAGTAGGATTTTTGGCTGGGACTTTGTATAGAGATTCTGGATTCCTGTGAACAGTCACGCTGAAACTCCAGAGGTGGGTAGTGTGTGCTAATGTGGATCAAAGCACAATTTGTTTGGCTGGATTTTGTCAAAGAATCTGAATTTTGCAAAGCTCTAGGCTTTTAAGCTCTTCTCCCAGGACCTGGGAGCTGGATATTTTGAGATGCTTTTCACAGTGCAACTCAATCTGATTCCCCCCCCCAAAGCAGTTCAGAAGAACTTTAGATAATCATCAGAGTGTAGGGACGCTTATTTAAGCTGAACAGAACTTTAAGCTGTGAAAAGTTGCTTAGAAAAGCTCTTTTGGGGGGTAGAGGGAAGAGTAATCTTGGAAGACAGAATAAAACTATGCACTTTTTGAAAATTCTTTGTGGACTTCTAAGTATTTTTCATGACAAGGGAATGCATGTACATGGTTGAACCTGAGTAGATAATATGGTCTGTGAAAACTTGCATACGTGTTTTCAGATTATACATTGTACAGAGAATCAAAGAAGCTTTGGCCTCTCCTTAAGGTGCCTTGAGGTCTACCAAAAGGATTATATGGCTGGCATGTATTAGGACACTTGTATTTAATAAATCTGGAAGCTTTGAATAAGGGAGAAAAGGGAAAAAATAATGCAAACAGAATACACTGTATTTATGCTGTCACAATAAACTTTAAGTGTTTGGAAAGTGGGAGCTGTAAGTTGATGCAATAACCAGTAAAAGAAATCAGTAGGAAAAAACTTGAACAGAAGAATAAAAAAATGAAAATAAAGTTTAATTCCAGCATTAGTAACAGTAATGCAGTAGTAAGCAATGTTTTTGTCCGGGAGGCACCTGCTGCAGGGTTCCCAGCTTGGCCCTTTGGCGTCTTCCACGTCTGCCATGCCTTCGGCAGGAGCTCTTGCTGGTTTGCACTGAAGTTCCTCTTTGGTATGGACTTCTGGTCAACCCTATTCTACAGTGAAGTGCCGTGGCAACAGAGTGAGTAAAGACATTTGGTGTTTAATTGCTGCTCTGCCTGCTGTTAATTCTTAAGATACTCATAGCAATAAATGCATGATGATCTATTCCTGCCAGGCTTCCAATGTTTACCATTAATAGAGAATGAACTGACATAAAAACTTAAGTATCTCTTTTCCCTCCTGTAGAGAGTAAGAACTTGATTTCCTTAACTAATAGATTACTGTCACAGTAATAGGAATGAAGTTTCCAGTCTGTAATTAGAGGGAAAAAAAGTGACTGGCTGCATTTACTTCGTATAGCAAAAAAGAAAGCTGAACAGCTAGTGCTTTGTGTGTAAAGAAATGCTGCATTTCAGAGGCAGAGATGAAATTATCATTCTAAAGGTAGCTGTTTAAGTGCAATCAGTATATTGCAGGTGTTCAACAGATTCAGTGGATGGAGTGTTCCTTATCTGAAGGTGAAATTGGCTGCCTTGCTTCTGCTCTTGGAAGGCTGATTCAGTTTGTCCATGCTTTACATTAAATAAGAGACCTGTGACCATCACATTAATACTTAGGACAAATGCCCTTGAGGACTTCTCTTTAGAGTAAATTACACTGACTCAAACGAGAAAATTTGAATTTTCCTGATGAAATAGGAATGTCAGCAATGTAAGTCCTTTTTGCCATTTTCTAGATGTCAAAGATCCAGCACGAGGTGGGAACTCAGGAGATGGACTTGGTCTTGGGTAAAGCGCCGATGACTTTTCTGTTGCATCTGTTTGGAGTAAGAAATGTTTTTATATTGTGTTGGTACAGCATCAGCTGTAGGAGTGGTCTTGGCTGGGCTTTCATGGGCTGCTCTTACACCTGCACATAACTCATTGTAAGAAACCAGAATGATTTGGGATGCAAATCTGAGGATCAGCTGGACAAAGCCAGCAAAATACTGATCTTGCCCTACTCAGTCAAACCTTCCAGCTGGACTCTCATGCTTTGCAAATGCAGCCCTGGAGTCAGCACAAGTGTGGTGACCAGCGCAATAACGTGCTGGGGTTGAGGCAGATGGATAAATGGTTTACCAGTGACTTTTGGTCGTCTTTGTGATTTGAAGTGCTCTCACTTGGGTGTTTGTGGCCTTACTTCCAAGGGTGTTAGTCCCATTACACCACTCTGTAAACAGGTTTTAAAGAGAAAATGAATCCCAGACTTTCCCTGTAGATTTTAGAGATGGTCGTGGCAGGTCTTGGGGTCTGGTTCGGAGCACACCACAGTCAAGGGAATCCTGCCAGTGATTTAGCTGGATAGTGAACAGAGCCACAGAAGAAAAGAACAGAATTTAGCACAGCAGCAGAGAAACTCCAGATATCTGGGCCACTCTGGGCACTTCATCGTGGACAAAGCTTTTGGCAAGCTAGCAGAGCTGGTGGTGATAGCTGGGCAATTGCACCCTACAGGGAAAGGAGAACGGGTGTTTTAAAGAATGAATGTGTTCTTCCCAACCTGACAGTCTCTGTGGACCTGAAGAGCAGAGAGCAATCTCATTGTAAAATATTCATAGACAGCTGCTCTATAGCATTTATCCCTATGTTACTTAAATCTTGAGCTAGTCTATAATTAAAGCATTTATGTTTCAGATGCTTAACAGGGTGTTTTAAATGTTTAGGTCTTGTAAATGATGTTTATTTATGGTTAGCTAATTAAGCCAGCAGAGTTCAGCTTGGTCTCAAATCTAGTCCAAAAGATGAGCAATGACATTCCCTGTTACTTTGAAAGCAGCTCATGCAAAATGGATCCCTGCTCACTTCATCCGTGGGCGGCTGCGGGCGTGTAACTGCCGTGTGCGGGCTGCCCGGTGCGTGCCCATGTTCCCAGCCCTCCTGGCTGGGTAGCAGCTTGCACAGAAATCAAACAGCAATGGAGGGAAGCTGCCTGTCCTGCTGGCAGGGTTGCTGCGCTGGGCTGTTGAGTCTTTGGTGTCATCCACTCCTGCAGGCCTCTTGCTCATTTATTTGACGTTAAATATAATATGGGATCTCCGCCCCATCCATGAGCAAAGGGCATTTTGGTAGCAGCGTTGCTGCTGTGGATGGGGTCTCTCGGTTCTACCTTGTTCCTGGGAGGTGCGAGGACGAGCATCGGGTGCTCACCAGGCCACGGGCTGAGGTTTGGCACAGCCCTGGGGTGGACGGGGCAGCCGCCTGCTGCTGCTCGGCATTGGACTTGGCCTGCACCACGGGAGCTGTTGAGGCCGCAAGATGGAATCTGGGTTCTTGCTTTCAAGTCTCTATGAAATGAAAGCAAAAGCTTGCAGCAACACTGCCAACAGTGAGTCTTGCTTGTGGCCACCCTTGCCTTCCACAGAGCTGCAAAGAGCCAAACCTTTGCTCCCCACCTTAGGAGGCCGGGCGAACACGCGCAGCCTCGCAGACCCAAGAGGAAGCCTGGTGCCAACACTGAACTGGATGTTGGTTGGTTGGAGCTCAGTCTCCAAACACAGCTAAAGCGTTTCTCTGGTACAAAGTTAATTGTCTTTCCTCCTACTGTGTGAACTGCAAAGCTTTCAGGGAATGAATTTTCTATTTCTGCTACTAGTAAAATCCTAAGCACAATGCTAGGGTGATTTCTGTTGCAGTCACTCAGTGTTATTGTGATGCAAATACTAACAATACAAAGGAAGATCAAGGCGAACAGCTGTTGGCACCATCTAGCAAGCTTTAGATGTACTTTGTTTCCATAAGATAATCTTGCAAGGCTGTGATACACTTCCACTATTTCTCAGTTTCTTTTCATACTTTACTAAAAGTGTTTGTGTGAGGGGTTGGGTTTTAGCATCCTTAAGTTTCAGGTCTTGCTTTTAATAATATTTGACTTAACAATGTATTCATGTAATTATTCTCTTTCTCCCCACTGTGAAGCAATAGCATCTACTTTCAGAAGAATTCTACCTTAAAAGCAGCAAGTAAATGATGTCTCAAAAAGTGCATATATGGAAAGAGTATCTGTTGTCTAGGACTGTCCTTCGTGGCTGTGCCCTCGAGTGACACGTTCCTGCTCGGGCAGGCTGCTCCGGCGGCTCCGGGACCGTTTCACTGGGCAGCAGAGCAGAGGCGCAGTTGCTGCTGGGAGAGCAGCACGGTGGGCTGAGTGGGGAGAGGGTCTGGCGAGGGGAGGTTACTGAGCCAAATTTGCCATTGTATCCCCCTCTCTCTGGAGAGGGGTTGGGATATTTCTGTCACAGAAAAAATGCCCTGGTCATTCTTGGTGTTGGCCAGCTGCTCATTTGGGTTGTAATGGGAAGCAGAGTTGAAGGAGGAAGAGGATTTTTTACACTTCCAAATCTTGGGCACAGGTTGGTACTTGGAGAGGTAAAAAATATTTTACACTGTATGATTGAGGGTTTGAGTTGTTGCTAGCAGGAAGAATTTGGTCTTCCGTTTGAAGATTTCATGGCTGTATGGTGCTAGGTCAGGAATAATGGGGTGCTGGAGTTAGCAAGAGCTAAATGTGCTCAGTGGTACAGGCTCTTCAATACTTTCAGTGTTTTTTTTCTCTTCCTGCCTTATTACCAATTAAAAATAACAAATGCTCAGGGCAGTACTCTGCTTCCTGGAATGAATCTGGGCAGCTCCTTAGTGGGGCAAAATCCCAGTTTTCTCAAATGCTTCCTTTCAGTGCCTCTGTTGCCTTGAACTTACTGAAGATTTGAGGCTTTTGGAGACAGCTTGGCCTGTTGAATAGGAAGAGCTAGATGTTGGGGACTGTGCGACTTGCATCGTTGTTAGTGACCTGTTCTGAGATCCTGGGAAGCTACTCTTACAGCGCTGTTAGTCTCTGCTTATCTGTCTCATCGACTGCAATGGCAAGGGGCTGCCTTACTATGAGTTTGCATCGGTTGTGGAGCCTGGGCATTGTCGTTGGATTCTGGCTTTATTCTCTAAAGGCAAAACATTGAGTTCGTTGTATCAGTGATGGTTCCTCAGTCTCTTGGTTGTGTTCTAAAGGATATTAGATCATGTGTAACCTCCCATTGTTTTACTTTCTACTTCCCAATGCAAAAACCTCTACTCAATGAGATTTGGTGATGACTGGTCCTATAAAAATAATTACTGACAGTGCTCAAAGTGTAATTAAATAAACCTTTCCCCCATGAGGCTCTGTGATGCCCTGTATACACTTTACAGTGGCCAGATGGTTAATATGTTTGCCAGATGTCACATAAATTCATGGCATCTCTGCTACTAACCAGTACATTTTGGTGTAAATCAAAACACGACCCCAAATTACTTTTTAAAAAAATGTGAACACTTTCATGTAACTTCCCAGTCCGGCTCAAGTAGGGTTTGGTTTTGTTCATTTCAGGAACCATCTGTGCTTTTTAAAGTGTGGTTTTAGAGCCATAAAAATAGCTCCAGAAAGCAGTATGAATAAACAAACTGGGTTAAATTTGGTTAAATTAGCTTCACAATGTGTAAATTGGTAGAGTCCCTCTCTTCCATTCTGCCTTAAAGTGGAATGCGTTGCCACCCTGAGCAATGCTGGCTCACCACCCAAACGCCGCCGTGTTTCCTTCCGTTAAGCACCCAGAGAAGGGACCGGGGAGAGTTACGATGAGCGGGAAGGCAGCGTGGGGCCGGTGGGCTGGGAGCCGAGCCGCACGGCGTGGTTTCGGCTCTGCAGGATCTGGTTCGATGAATGGCACTGGTGTGGGACACGGCCACAGACACACACCCGTGCAGCCTGGCAGGACTGGGCAGAAGTACCGTCAGGGCTGTTAATCGGGGATATATTCTGCAGTGCTGTACAGGAGAGGGGATTCTGGGAGCAATGCAAGTCAGATTTGAGATGGGATTCAGCTCCTGAAATTCATTAAAATGGCATGTCTAAATCTGAACAATTTTACCTGGATCTATGCAAATTTATGGCATAATATGACATGGAAATATATGTAAATGTTGTCAATTATTGTAAAGCAAAGGGGCACATAGATGGAATATTCCATAAAATGTTTTATACAGCATTTTTTGAATTCCTAAAAAAGAAAATGTGAGAAATACCAAATGAACTGGAATTGAGTTTGGATGTTCCAAGCACATTACATTGGGACATTTTCTTTAAACTGCTTCTTAATCTAACCTTGCCATGCAGATTTTTTAAGGGCATACTTTTCTTCGCTGTACCATTATACCTTTACGAATCAGGGAAATGTCTGCTTTGTCAGTAAATCAAGAGGTGACGACTGACATAATTTGTCTCACTTGAGATCAGTTCATCAAACTTAGGAACATCTTGGCTGCAGTAAAATCCAGGCATTTGATACAATCGTGTCTGCTTAAAATGCAAAGGATAACCTACGTTTTTAAAATGCTGTAAAAAGAACAAGAAGTGATGCCAGGATGAAAATTTATGAGGCATGGAGCCGGGATCTGCATTTAGCATTTGCTGCGTAGTGGAGTGTTGTTACTATCTTGTTTGCACAGTTGAAAACTAATGTTAATAGAAAGATAGCGCAGGAGGGCTAAGCTGTTAGCATTCAAGTCCAGTGCCTGCTCTGACCTGATGCTGTATAGGAATTTTTAACATTCATCCTTGATTTAATATAACATTGCTTGATGCCAGTGGTTCCTTGTCAGTGAAGCTCTGATTAGAACAGCAAGTGTGAGTGCTTGTTGCATTCAAATGCAGAATTAAACCTATGAAAACACAGATGAAAGTGCAAGAATATTGTTCACTATCAACTCCTCTGATAATATTAAAATGGAATTAGCATTTTCCCTATCTGTCTAAAGATGTTCTGTTTAATGTAAAAGGATTGTAAGGTTTTTGGGGGGCGTAAGGTTTGTTTTGTGTGTTTGTACAGTGCTTGGCACAACGTGCAGCAGTGGCTGAGTGCTCTGACAAACAGCAGCTTCTGCAGCTCTCATCTCCTGTCTGTCAGCACCATAGGTAAGACATTTGCTAGAATATTAAAATACAAAGCTTGAGACTAAGAAGTGATAGCCTTTTCCTGTTACCTCTAGGTACCTACATAATGGCCATTTTGATCTGATTTCTCTTTACCAATTTGTAGAGGTGTTGTACAGGCTGAGAGCAAAATAACTGCCATGTGAGACGAGTGTTCTTGTATCATAAAACGACTTTGGTGAACACTTTGCTCTTAAATATTCATGGCGAAGCTATCAACTGATGTGTCAGAAGTCACGCTGACACAAAACCTGATCCAAGGGTACACTACGCCTCGGTCTCAACATGTAGCTCAAAAACCTTCCTCAGGATTTTGAACCCCAAACGTGTTAGATGCTTCTGATGTCTTTCGCAGCCAGTGCTGAACCTGAAAAGAGCAGGGGACGGGGGTAGCTTGAGGTTTTTGCAGCACTGCCTAGTGATGTGTGCAGTGGTGACATAAAGCACTTTTGAAAAAAGGCTCTGCAGGTTATGAGGAAAAGCATAACTTAGGTTAACATTTATCTTAACTGTCATCGCTGTTTGTAACACTAAATCTTTCTCATAAATAAGTGGAGAAATCTTTGCTTCGAAGTGAAAAATTTATGCTCCAGTTAAACCTCAATTATATTTCCAAACAATATTTATCAGATTTTCTAATGTGTGCTTAGTGCAGTTCAATTTTGTGCTATCAGTCAAAAGCGGCAGAGCTCGGGAAGTGGGGCTGAAAGGTGTTTCTTCATGTGGGAAATGGAGCGTGCGGCAAGGAGGCAGTGCTCCCGTTGCAGGGCAGCGTAAGGGGGGCCACGGCTTGGGTCCGTTTTTAATGACACATCCGTGCATTAAAAAAACCCCACTGCCTTGTTTCTGCCTGCAGAGCAAGGGAAGCTGATATGAATTCTTAAAGGCTATGTTCTAGGGGCCTGAGATGTGATGCTATAGATTCATTCTGTGATTCTGGGTAGAAAAAAATGAGTGCCTTTGTAATTTCATGAGTTTCTGAATTTATTTCACCTAATCTTTTTTCTATAGTTATTTACCACATTAATTTAGTAAAAAAACCTTGCAAGTGTGCATATGCAGAATTTAAGCTACATCCTTAGGCACACATTAAGTAAAGATTTAAGGTTTGAAATATAAGATTAATTCAACTCTTGCTTACAGTTGCATTGCAAAATTGTTGATTATCTAGAAATTCATGTTTCTTGTTCCTATAAATTTGATCATGTATAACACTATTGATGTCTAATGCTAGCACTTATCATTAGAAAAGTAAAGTTCTTGAGCTGAGTGGGAATGAAGTGTGTGCTTAAGGCCACAATGTGAAAGTGTTGAACAGATTCTTTCTCTTGTAGACTGAGACCAGCTGTGGCAGCCTGTGTTAAGTGGTTTGCTTGGTCTCCGTTGGTGTTTTGAGCAGAGTCCCCAGTTCTGGTGCCTCCCTAAGAAGGCGGGTAGTTCTGTTCCCATCCGACCAACTGTTTAGACCTAGAGTTGCTGCGTCCCTGAAGTAATCTGTGCTTTTTCCATTGGTGCAATAAAATTGGACTGTTCCCTCTGTGCTCTCTAAGGTGAACATATTCTTTGGTCCGTTCATCAAGGAAAGAATTACGTATACATTTTAGTCCTAGGCAGAGGGACCTTTGCTTTAACACCTATTTGCTCTGGGCCTGGGCAAATCTCATTCTTGGTGCCAGTTTTACCATCGGGTTATGTGAGCACAAGTTATAGCTCACTGAAAGGATAAATGATAGGACATTTCTGAAAGTCTCTGAACATGCAAGGCACAGTATTGTTATTTATCTCAGATCCACTCTTCAGAAAGGTGCATTTTATAGAAAAGGAGGGGCTAAGACAAGCGTTGGAAAAATGAACGGTACCCAGAGAACGGATTCCAAGATTCCCATTTCAGATACATATAAAGAGGGAAGCTATAGCAGTATCATTCAAATGTGACAGCAGTCACTCCAACCTTTGCTATTACGGCACAAAATTACATGTTCGTGCCAGAGAAATAGGAAGGGCTGATAAGGAAGACAGCTGGGATTTGCTTTCTTATCTATATTTTACACACATGCTCTTTCATTTCCCTCCCACTCCTGTATGTCTCCAGGATCCAGGTTGGCTTTTTGGAGCTGCTGTTTAGTTTGCATACAGTGGGGCAGCTTTGTACTGTGTAGTTTCTAAGCCCCATAGATGCAGGCTGAAAATTAAAGAATTTAATTCTTGTGCTTTGTAATTAGCAACATGAAGGATGAAGTTCTGCCTGCAGAGGACTGTTGGTTCTAGAAGTGTCACCAGAGGTCCTTTCCTGAGCTGTGGATGGAGGATCCAGCTCTGGGGGAATCATTGTGTAATGATTTTGACTTTACTGCAGGTAAATCAAATGCTCTATTCTATGTTTAAGTATCAGAAACTTATCAGGTTTTAAGCATGGAGATGGGGAAATCCATTAAACAGTTGTGGTGTGGCCTGAAAGTCATGAAATCCTCCGCCTACCCCACCCTCCAGGAGTTATGTACAGTTATACATGCTCTCAGATGATCAGTGAATAATTCCTGTTAGCAAAATAAGGGGTCATCAAGAGTTGGGAATGAACCGAAGTGCTGTTTGTTTCCACCCTGCCCCGATTCAGCTTATTGCAAGGTAATTGGAGGCTGGACACTGCGAAGAAACTGAAATGTTTTGCCTTGCAGTGTCTGGTTTAAGAAACTTTTTTCTCTGTGTTAAGCAGTGCCAAAGTGTAGGTATCCCATTTCCTCTGCATCGTGTTGGGAATGCAACCTTGGACTGCACTGGTGTGTAGGATCTAGAGAAAAATGCTGAGCTGAAAACACCGAGCAGAGCAGGTGCTTGGAGTCTGCATGACCTTGCTATTCTGTAGCTAATGGCAGCTATTACTTGCTACTTAATAGCTAATCAAAAGCACTTTAAATTATACACCTGTTGGGTGCGTATTATAGATTTTATAAATCGTAAGGTTTGTGGTATCCTGTTGTCTCTGCCTTTCTGCTTTTTGTTTTCTTGATTTCTGGAATACTTTCTACTGGATTCACCCACAAATACAGTTGTTGCTTAGGGAAGCCATTTTTATTTTCGTCTAGGTTTTACTGAGTCTATCTGAGGGTTTTCCATTCCCGATTGAAGAGGGACTTCTGCAATGGGAGACCTGCTTGTCAGGGTTGTGCTAACTGAAGGTGGATGCTCAGGCTCCAGAGAAATGTGGAAAAGGTGATCAAGCAGTCGGCTCCTTCGTGGGCTGCAGTTGCAGCAGTCGCACTGGAGAAGAGTGATTCTGAGCTGTATCTGGTTTAGAACTAAAGCAAGGTGTGGGGCTGATTTGATGGATTAATAGAAAAGTTAATTGGCCTTCCCAAAAATGATTATCATTAACAAAATACAGCTGCTAACCTGCCAGAAACAATCTGTGAAGACAGTATTTGGGGCTTTGTTTGGCTGGTTTTTTATTCTGCTCATGACTACTTAAGAAGAAAAATACTTTTTTCAGTCTTTATGGTCTCTTCTGATTTAGCCTGGTGTAGGCTGTTTTACTGGTGGCTCTGCAGCTAGGATTGTGGAAATTGGTGAACTCCAATTTAGAGGATGGCCATGCAAGTCGGATATATGCCCATGGTTACGGAAACTTGAACTGACAAGCATTGTGGGCTGGCTGTGCAAGCAAAGGGAAGTTTTCTGTGCCAAGTCAGTTCCATTAATCTTGGGGCTGTGACATGTCTGTGCTCTTATTGATTTCCCAGCAGGCTATTCATCACCAGTCTCATCATGTTATGAGCCAATATGGAGAAGGCACAGGGGGGGAAATGGGGCTGGTGGTTTTTATCTCCAGGGCACAGGATGCTCATAATCAATGCAACTTGGAGAAGAAGCCAGATGGGTTGAGATAATTGATGAAAAGTGCGTCAAAGTAGGAGAGGTTCTACGTATCTTACAGGGAGAGAGGGGGAAATGTTTTTTTTAAGGCCAGCAGGTATCTTGCCTAGACCCGATGCTCTGAGCTGGTACGGGGAGGCATAGACCTCAGCTGTACCGCCCCATGTGCTCGGCAGCCTACGGTGGGCTGGGTGAACACCGAATTTGGCTTTTCCCAGGCGGTGCCCATGTAGGAGCCAGCAGCCAGCTCTGTGCTGCTGAAAGGGACTTAATGATCTTAGAGATCTTTTTCCAACCTTAATGATCCTATAATGATTCTAAGGGCAAAACCTGCACAAATGCCTGCTGGTCCTGGGCTAGGCCTGCATGGCCCTGAGGCCTGTTCTGTGCTGGCCTGTGGCACTGGGCCAGACTGCTGGAGTTAGACCTACCCACACTCTCAAGGTGGTGTCTGGGTAGACCAGGACGACAGGCTTGCTGCTTTCATTATTTACCCTTTGCACAGTTTTTTGTGCCTGTGTCAAGCACTCGGTCACCCTGAAGAGGAAGATCTCAAATCCCTCCGAGTACCTCCTCCTCGGGTAGGTGTTGTACAATTGCCTTGGTGTGCTGAGATGCACCAACTCACCTCAGAATCCCTCGTCTAGTCTCTGAAACTTTTCACAAAGTATTCACAAAATGTATTTTTCAGCAGCTTAATTATTTCTTGTCTTCTCAATCAACAATGAGCCATCACAGTAAAGCCCTACATATTAAGTTGTTTTCTTGTTGTTCTTTAAGACAGATGCTTGGAATTAAAATAGCTCTTAGGCAAAACTTACAGAAACAATTAAGCCTGGTGCTTGGGAGATTTTTGCAATTATGAGCTGATCATGTTTTGGTCCTGTAAAGACTCATGCCTCTGGCATCAGTGGATGAGAGCTGTGTGTAGAGATAAGGACAGGAATATTTCTTTGCTTGATTGTGGTCTGAGTTCAGACTTTGAGTTGCTGTTTGTTTATTTACTATCACTTATTATCTCATTGTGTGCTTTGGACTTTGTGGAGTGGCTTTTGGCCAGAGGAGTGAAGACTAGAATAGGCCAATTCCTGAAAGAGCTATCTGTCTGACAAGGCGTGCTCTGGGAGAGAAGAGGCTGTGGGTTAATCTTGTTTCTTCTCTGCAGAGAAACTCCATCCCGAATCTGAACACCCTTCCCCTTAAGAGTTTGAGCAAGGTACGGTATTGTGTTTGGGGCTGCTGCAAAAAAAACTTGGAAGAGCCCACGGTAGCGAAGAGCTTGGGATCTGGGACCCTGAGCTGCCTGCGCCTGTGCTGTAGGTTACAGTCTACCTGCATCTCCCCTTGTGAAGTTGTCTGTATAAATAGCAAAATGCTGCATGGAATTGGCTTCTGAGGGCAGGGAGAGCTCTGCACCAGGAGTGTCACTGCATTGCCTGGCTCCCAGGGTCTTTCTGCCCTGTTTCCCATGTGCCCACTCTTTCCTTAATAGATCCCTTGCCCCTGTGAGCTCTGCTCCTAGGATTTTCTCCCCGTCTCTGGAACTCGAAGTGCTCATGCCCTTCCGCAGTCTTCAGCAGAGATGTTAGCCCTTCCCCTGCTCAGGAGCCTGCACCCTCGCCCAGCCTGGCGCAGGGTGCAGGACGGTGAGCGGCACCTTGCCTGGCATCCCCCCATGCGAGCCGCATCCCAGCCCAAACTGCGCACTCCCGGTCCCTCTGCGAAACCGTGCCGGAGGGAGGGAGGAGAGCCAGGCTGTCAGGGCACTGAACTGGGTGCTTTGAAATCTTGTCTCGAACTGGTGTTTGAAAGAAGCAAAGCCGGACCACAACAAAGAAAAAATCCCCCAAAGTATGTGTGTGTATATAGACATAGATACATTTATACACGAATAAAGCATTTTAACTTCACGGTGGTGAGGAGAGCCAGAAAAGTGAAATAGCAAAACAAGTTCTATTTTTTTAAATTAAATTGGTTGTATGTATTTTATGGCAATTTATTTCCATGTTTCCAGATATCAAAGAGCTTTTTCTACCTACAGAGAGTGGAGGAAAAAATCTAATTTATTTTCTGTAGCTCATAAAAGGAAGCCCCTTTCCCCATGGTGGGACTTCTCAAGTCGGTTAATAAGCTGCTACAGCCAAACCTATTAGGAGCACTTTTAAGTGGTTGCCAACATGGTTTAATTTGCAGAGTCCCTGTGTGTTACCCGACCCTCTGACAGCTTCAGGTTGAAGCAATTGGTATGCCTTTAACTTGAAAATAATTACAATTAGTATCCTAAGTTGTGTCTGGTCAGGGACATGTTTATACATCATCAATATCAAAACACAAACACAGAAATATTTACACCGAGGCCAGGCATGTGCTTGCTGCCTCGGGTCGGATGCTCTCCAGCATCACGGGGCTTACAGTGCTCCCGGTTGAGCTGCGTGGCAGGGAGATTGGGTGGCCTGGGAGATGGCCAGGAGTGCGAGCGTGAGGCATGGGCAGGCAAAGAATGCCTCGCCATGTCTTGTAGCCAGGGACCTCAGGGCGGCAGGGCTGCCTTGCAGGGGGGAGCTTGGCAGCGTGCGGCGAGGAAGGGGGTAGGGAGCTGCTGACAGCGCAGTGATCCGCGAAGCAGAAGCTGCAGAGGCTGTCGGCCTCTCCTGGGGCCTCAAGCACGGGTTTCTGTAACCGGCTGCGCAGTGATGAGCTATCGAAGTGCGGGCGCCCAGCCCGGAGTACATCCGAGGGATGAGTGGTGTCCCTTCCCTCCCAGCGCTCAGTCATGACTCTGTCACTCGTGCAGCTTTTTGGGCCTCCCCAAGAGGTGGTCGAGGGCCCCTTGCTCAGGCAGGATAACTAGAAGGACAGACGGACGGTGCCTGGTGGCACGCAGGGTGTTGGACCGGATGGGCTGCTCTGCTGAGTTAGTATCGCAAAGCCTGCAAGCCTCTGACAACAAGTTAGCCTTATGCCCCAGGTTTTCTGAGCGTGGCAGATGTCCAGAGTTATTTGCGGCTTGAGGGGGCTGCCTCTGTGCAACTTGTTGTACATGTTTTTGTGTTAGGATATAAAAAATTGGGAATTTTATGATGTGTTCTTGGCCTGTTGCATGGCAGTGTTAACTTTTGGAGTGCTTGTGGAGGGTGAGGCGGTCTTCGTTCCAGACCTGTCATGTCCAAGACACGCTTGCGTACGTGTAGACGTGCATGTGTACACACAGAGTTCGTTAGAAATGGAAAACTGGTTTTTGCACATTGGAGAGAAACAACTCTGTAAAGTCTGCCATCCCCATCCAGTGTCAGAACTACAATAGACAGTGGTGTGATTAATATATATCTCTCCCAGAAGTACTTTTTTTCTTTCACTTTCATTAAAAGAGTGTCATTCACAAGGTGGGCACGGCAAAGCTGGGCTTCATAGTGTGTCATTAGAAGGCTTTTGACCTGGTGCTTTACAGGATATTGTTACTGGTCAGTATGATACAACAGATGCTATTTTACTGAAAAAGCAAAACTGCATTAAATTGACAGCACTTTAATTTTTCTTGATGTTAGCAAGAATTCTTACTTCCTATTTTATTAGCATTTTTATTACTGAGAAGCATGGTGACTGAGTTACCTGGTGCTTTTATGTCACTGCTGCTCATCTATTCAGACTATGATGATCCAAATAGCACCTGGACTATGAATATGTATCACGTTGTTCATATGACAAACTTTTGGCGTAGGATGCTAAATAAATGGAGGCTTCCTGCAGTTAGTGACCTGGATAGTAGCTTGTGAAATGAAGTGTCTTGAAGTGGAACGCTCTATCAACACATGCACATGATCACCTAGAATTGATTCTTCTATTGTCCAATTTCTTGCCTGGACCACAGTGTTTTCTGATTCAGAGCATACATATTAGGCTAGGTTAGAGCTACAGACTTGTTGTGATGTGGGTTGTGCAAATCAAAGATGCTTTATCTTTGAAGAACAGCAAGATATGGCATTCCTCAGCTAAGTGGTCCTGGTGGGCTTCAGAAAACTCATGGATTTTATTTTTGCTTTTTAGAGTTAGCTTACACTAAAAAAGTTACTGAGCTGTCTGATGCCTTCTGACCTAATTCCTGACTAGGGACATAATGCTGATCCATATGAAAAGGTTGAGGAAATTGGAATTGCTCAGTCTAGAAAAGACTGAGCAGAATGTTTTTCTTCAAATCTGTAAAAAACCCCCAAACAATCCCAAAACCAAATCAGCAAAAAAATCCCCAACAAAAACTCACAAACTGCAGAGGAAGAAATTCTCTTGTCCATTCTGGGCAGGTCTAAAGAAATGGAGTTAAATAGCAAAAAAGGAGGAGGTTTAATTAAATATTACAAAAAACTTTCCACTGATGAAGCTAGTGAACCATAGGATTATCATGCCTGGGAGGTACTGGATGTCTGCCGCTGGAAGCTTTTTAGGAAGTTTGGACGGGGATCTGGTTGAGTAAGATGGCCTGATCCAGCCTTGGGTGACATTGCTTGCTCCTGGGCGTCCCCCCGGCTCGGGCCATGGGTCTCTGCTCTGTTTGGCAAGGCTGTTTCAGTAAATGCCGTTCCTGGCTGGGGGGCAATGCCATCAGGTGCCCCACACTGCAGTGTTTTAAGTGTGCAATGACTGCTCAGACCCGCTGTGCTGCCTGGACACCTTCTAAAGGTGTCTTCTCATTTATCTTGAATGCTTTCCTACATGAATATGTATAGCTGTGTAGTTATTCATAGTCATAATGTCTGTCCTACTGTGAAATTCTGACAGTAGTCAGTAAAAATAGAAATACTTGTGATGCTTCAGGGCTATGTCAAGAAAAAAAATCTGAAAAGCAGCGAGGGTGATCCCTCGCTTGGATGAGCACCTTCTGGAAGGGGTGAATTCCACTTCTCCCAATAGTGTTTGAATCCAGATGGGATGCTCTTCGGGAAGATCCACTTCAGCTACACGCAAGCTATGTTGTAGTCAAATGCACTAGCTGTTGGTTTCAGTAAAGGGGCAAGTGGGTGAAATGCAGCAGCCCATGGTGCACAGGAGTTTAGACTACGCGATTGTACCGTCTCCTATGGCCTTAAACTCTGTGAACCTGTGAATGATTCAATTTACTGCTGATGGGAACAATAGTCTTCTGAAGATGATGTTCATCCTCATGCCTGGAGGATGCCTAGACAGTTCCAACCCCTTGGTCTCTTTGCTGCAATTATTTATACTTACAAAAAAAAGTGAAGTGCCTGCAGCATTTTGCCTAAAATGGTAATAACCCTCCTCAACAATGCAAAATACGTTCTTTTGATAAGATCATTTTAAAAGGTAACTGCTTATGATAATACAATTTATTCTTTATGGCTTGGGGGCAAGCTAAGATCTAAATGAAGCATGTCTTCCATTAGAACCCTACAGAAACAAACTAATAGGCTGCAAAGAGAACCATTTGTAATGTTACTATAATTCACATGATTCATTAAACAGAAATGGAAAATGATAGCATTTCCCCCTGAAAAAAAATCCTTATGGAATTACATGCTGAGATCACTTAGTTGAACTATTTTATTGACTAAGCATCTTGTTGTGCTGATGTGTAGATTATATAGGCCTGCAGCCATTTATTTTTTTGTTTTCTAAAATTAGAACTTCTTTTTATTATGGGAATTCTGTCATGTATTTTCCCCTCCGGCGGCAGCTGCTAGCCATGGCGGGGGCTCTTAGGGCATTTTCAAGCAGTGGGCATGGCTGGAGCACTTGGAAATGTGTTGCTAGTGTTCACTCTCCCAGGTCATTGAGGGGGAAGAGTGGAGAAGGATTGAAGGGCTGTGAGTCAGTAAAAGGCACAGAAGTGACAGTATGTAGCAGCTAAAAATAAATGCATACATTGTTTTGTGGTTAAGGAGGGAAAAGGAGGAAAAACAAAACCAATGTATTTTGTCCCTCTAGGGGCCAGAACTGAAAAAATTGCTGTAGGGGTAGAGACTGTCTGGTCTAAACAAGTCAAGGCGCCTTTCAGCAACACAAGGGTTAGAGGAGAGAAGGCAAATAAGAACAGGAGCAAGCACTGCTGTTTTCTGTTGCAAGCTTGTAGGTTCCTGCTTTGTGTTTGGACCTCACTGTGTGGTTAATGAGTTCTGGGTCAAATGTGCGAAGGGTTGATGAGTGACAGTGAATGGAGGCCAGTGGAGCTTCACTGACTTTGAACTCAGTAACTTCATTTGTGTCCCGTTTCTTGTCATCAAAACCACAATTAGGTTTAAAAACGAGCCTGAAGCAGTTGGCAGTCATTGTGGTCCAAAAAGATGCTGATGCGATATTGACTTTTTTATGCACAGATTAATGGCAAAAAGTAGCATGTGAGTAAATACAACGTGTCACAAGGCAAGCAGTACCTGAACATAAATCACCTCTTTGCGGAAGTCAGAGCTTCAGGCTTTGGATCGTTGCTCTACCCACCAGCTTTAGAGATTAATTACAGGGGAGAACCCAGCGCCAGTGTGGTGACTGCCGTGGGAGGACAGGAGTGCACGTGCAGCATTCTTAGCGACCAGTGCTTAATCTGGAGAGGGGGAATTCTTTCTCTCAAGCAGCTGAAGTGCCAGCAGGATCAGAGTCCAATATGCTAGAGGTTGCTTGAAACCCCAGGGAGGGATGGCTGCTTGCAGAAGAGTGGCTGTCCCTGCTGTGCAGGAGGCACTGTGCGAACAGGGGGTCGGGGGGGGGGCCAGCCCCCGAGCCGGAGGGCAGCCAGGCTGTCCCCGTGCCCCGGGCTGACCGGCACTGTCAGCCGTGCTGCGCCCCGGCTAGGTGCCACGCAGGACGGAAAAGAACCTGACCCGTCAGAGCAATGTGCCGCTGTTGCTTTCCAGGTGATTCACGTCTTCGGGAGCTGGAGAAGTTTCTTCTGACGTGCACGCTCAGCTCTCCAAAGAATGTCACCCCTGATTAATGTCAGAAAGCAGAGTGTGCCATTTAAAGGATTTCAGAAAAATGGCACATGAAGCAGGTTTTAATGCTGATTTTTTGACAGCCCTCATGTTTGGCCCTGACATGTTGAAGGGTAGTCTCTGCCTTCCACTGGCCATTTATCAGAGGTATCGCAGGACAGAAGACGACATTAAAAGCTATTTTAAATGAGTCGAGGATGACCTCAGACTGGATTAATGTATTTGGGAGGATTGACCAATCTAACAATCTCACATTCATCAGTGTGATATCAATCTGAAAGGTACAGTGGGTTGCATCTACTTTGATGTTGATGGAGGATGCCAGAATTGACAAAATAACCTGACACTTGCTATTTATTGCGTAGGGAAACAGAGTACTTGTTTGTATATATAAACGTCTCTTCCCTCTTTTGCAACTTGTATGGCAAGAAAAAATAATGGCAGACTAGGATAACTGGGTGTTTTTTGACAGTCTCATACATCTCTTCAGTCATTGGGTAATTCCAATGAAGTGCATATTTCCATGCCATGCAGCAGAGGAAAGTCAAAGCTACAGTAATGGAATGTAACTCTCTTCCCAGTGTCATTTACATTTTGCTTTATTAGACAAAAGTCAAGTAATTAATCAGTTGATTGCTTAATTCAAATTCAGTCAGTTGCAATTTAGGCTTCATCACTATGCTTTCCACATGATAGAATCTGTTTGATAAATTTGATTCCTCTTTGGTTGCCTGGCTATGAATAAATAAAGCAAGTTTTGGGTAAAGACAAGCCAGAGGCTCCAGTTTTTTGCATGTGAGTAGGAATGGAACCACTGGGCTGTGAGCAGAATTCCACAGGGAGATTTTTACTTCAGCTGAGTTTGGGTGCATTTAACTTTGGAAAGTCAGATCCTGTGTTTCCAAATAGTGAAGCTGCCCTGCTCTAGGTGACCTGCACAAACTATAAAAGACATCAGAAGCCGACGTCAGCCCTGCGGTGGAGAGGCGGCGCGCTGGCCCGGCGCTGTGGAGAGCTGGGCGCAGAGCACTGTCCCACTGCTGTGCCAGCGCCCGGAGCCGCGGGACTTCACGTCGTGTCCAGCACGGAGAACGCTCTGCACAGGCCACGTGCGGTGGAGGGGAAGACTGAGAGCCAGCGGGCTGCGGGGCAGCAGCGGTGCGCGAGAGGGGCTGCGGGGTCGGTTGGTGGGCTTGTGGGGGCCCTCGCCCCGGGAGGGGTCTGCCGGCCGTGCCCAGCAGGCACCTCGGGGTGCGAGTGTGCCTCTGAGCAGCCTGGAGCGGGAGCTGTGCGGGAGAGAGTTAAACTCCGGCTGTTAAGTGACTTGAAGTACGAGTACAAAGAAAGAATAACCAAATATATGGTTTTAGAGATGCTTGCTTCCCCATGAAGAATATTCATTCAGTGGTCTCCTTACCTACAAAATAATAAATCTGTCCTCCATCCTGGATTTTCTGCTGTAAGCTATAAAAGATGCTGTCACTTCCTATTGTCTAAGCAATTTACAGCTGCCTTAGAGGGTGTCTCTCAGCAATCTTGACATCTCGATCATAAATTCGCAGCTATTGTTGAAGGAAATGCTTTTCCCTTTAGATAAGCACGCAAATGAAGAGCTCCCCCCGTTAGAGAGCCCTGGGAAGGTGGCTGTCTCCTGCGCCTGAATAGCAGGGCCCTGCAGTGCCGGTGAGGCGGGGTCGTGGTCCTCGTCACCTGACGTTGCCTGCTGCCGGCGGCAATTAGAAGAATGCTGCTTTTACCTGCGAGTGTTTTGTTATTAGCTTGTATTACTTTAAGAAGCTCTCTGCAGTGGAGTTGTAATCTGGTAAACCTGGAGCCCATGAAATGAGATTTTCAGTTCTGTGAGTTAGCAATAGGTATGATACATTAAAGCAGATTTACTCCCCACATGAGGGAGATTTTGATGAGAAATCTGATAAATTAACCACAAAGATTTCTGGTACAGAGCACAGCTTGCCTGCTGACCCACTATCCTCATTTCACTTTTTCATCTGCTTGCTGTGTTTGAATGAGTGCTCCCCAAATAAAATTATCCACGACATTATGCATACTTTTCTACAGTAGAAAGGCCAGGGAATTACTTCTTGCAGAAGACATGGGAGGTTGTAAGAAGGTGAAACTGCAAGGATTTGTTCACAGCATTCATTCCAGCGATAGAAAATGGGTCTGGAGCATCTCACTGTGACACCAGGAACATCTGCTGAGGCTGGGCTTCTTGGCGCTGGTTGTGCAATTCATTCTGGGTCCTCAGCAGCTCTGCCAACCCGCGCCTGCCTTCCCGGGAGCCCGGCCTGCGCAGCGGGGCGGCCGGGCGTGCCAGCTGTGCTGCAGAACCGCGGCCGTGCGGAGCAAGGCGCAGGTGTGACCCTCCTCTGGAGCTGCCGTGGGTGCAGCGGCACAGTGCTGGCGGGCGTGCTGCCAGGTGTGGAGATGTGCCCCCCGCTCCGTGCTGCTCGGTGCCACGGCAGCGTGGCGGAGAGCCCCTTCCCAGGGCGCGCGGGGCTGACGCATGGCAGGGCGGGCACTAACTCGGAGGAGATGAGCGTGTACGCCTTGGGACAGTATAAAGGGCTACAAACGACTTCAGTGAATTTCTGCTCTTTCTAAAAATCGTTGTGCTGTTTGGATTCCACCACTTTGATTTTCCTCCTTCCCTTGCGCTTACTAGAAATTTTCTTCTTTGTAACAGAAGCCTTTCGTTGTTTCCCGGGGGTCTTGTCCTCTTCCCCAGGCTGGCATCCCCGGCGCCTGGCAGCCCAGCTCCCCAGCAGCGCTGCTGCAGAGCTGGCCTCGGCGCTGGGGACAGAGGGCTGGTGGCTGGCAGCCCCGTGGCAGGGCCAGTCCGTTACTGCTGTACCTGCTGCCCGCACAGCACGCCGCGCATCCCTGGTGCGATGTTATCGAGGCAGCGCCGGTGTTTACCGGTCAGACTGCTCGTCCCTGCAATCACCCTAAATAATAGGACGGGAAGAAAGCAGCGGCTGTGTTCTGTTATCTGTGCTGACACACACGCCCGCGGGAAGGCCGCCATCCCCGCTGCGCTGGCCCCAGCGACGGCAGGGCGCACCTTTGTTGTGGAAGTGCTTGGCCGGCTCTCTGGGGCCATGCAGCTTGTACGGAGGGAACCCGTGGCGTGTGTCTAGCTGTGCTGCAGCCCCGCGCAGCTCAAAGCCATGTTTCTTACACAAAAAACTATACTTAAAAATTTTATTTTTACGAGAAGTTCTCAGTCTTGTGGGTGTGATTCACAGGTCACGTAACAGCAAACGCAGAAGGAAAGAAGATGGGGTAGTATCAGCCCCAGTGCCAAATGTCACTGGCGATGGCTGGCCGAGGTGGTAATTGAGGAGTTGTGGAGGTGGCTGGGCAGCGGGTCAGGGAGACTCCTTGCAAGCGCTTCTGTGTGAGACCGGAGGGGAGGAACGAGCTGCCTTGTGTGTGTGAGCTGGGTACTGCCGAGCGTGCAGTCAGTACATGTAATTACTCCATGCAGTTAGGGGTGTGTGTGGCACCGACACCAACAGCTAACTGGTGTGAGTCTTTGTATTTATATTCATTGGACGTAGCTGACTCCAGGTACATTTATTTATTCAGAGTTTTTAGTGAGATATAGTCAGAAAGGACTTATACAAAATCTGCATGTTGATTTGACATTTAAGTATATGATTAAGTAAAAGCTGCTGAGGTCATCACTTGACTAAATTGGCTTAATGAATGTTGATTGCACTGTACATGTTAATTTAGTGAGATCTTTATCTTCTGAATTGGGTATCACCTTCTGTTCAAGTATCGATTAGGATATGGGAGGATGCCAGATCTAGTTTGGTTCCTGAGTTGATAGGTCAGTGCATCCCGCACGCTGCGTCACCGGCTGAGCAGCATGCCTGGCAGCATCTGGCACGTGCCGTTTCCTGTGGCTCTTCCAGGACAGAGTCCTTTCCTCTCCACGGATGGCGAAAATCGTTCTGGGACAAGGAAGGGCTAATGTGATGTTCAGATCCTCAGGTTCTCATAGGAACTGCCCACGTGTATGTTGTTATACTGTGCTAAATGAGTGTATTATTGATGTACGTTGATGTACAGTTACGCATTTGTACAGTTGTGAGAACAGCATATAAGGAGATGCCTCTCCATATTTTTCTGGCTTGTGGACTGGAAATCTGCCTGTAGAAGTGGGTGAAGAGAATAAAGGTGCCTCCACTAAAAGGCCGTGGAAAACTTAAGTCATGAAGAGAATGTCTGGTCTGAGTGTGTCTTCTGCTAGGCTTTATGTGCTGCTCTGTTCAGGTTTTGGGATGATAAGGCCAGAGCTTTGCTGCTGCTACAGGTTGACACATGGTTCTCTGGTGTTCTGGGCGGGGGGTTAGGAGAGCTCTGTATCCCTCCATCCCTCTCCATTCCGGTGTTTGCTGCCCTGTCACTCCACCCTGGGATGGCCAAGGGCCCTGGCAAGCCCACAGCTTCATGGTTGCCACACTGCAGAGAAGCTGCTGCTGGCAGCACTCGCGTAGTGCATGGGGAGATGTGCTGTTGCCTTTGGAGAGAGCTGCTCCTGAGGGAGCCAGGTTCCATATGGAACGTGTTTCAGTGGCATATGCCATTAATCCTGCACGCTGAATTATTCAGCAGTTCAGAATAATGAATCATTGAACAAAGCCTGGCATTACGCAGCTCCGTAGTCCTCAGCTGCCTGGTGCAGCAAACCCAGCCAGCGTTCCCTGGGTGGGAGCACTGCAGCTTACTGTGTGACTTTGCCAGAGCCGTGATCCTGGGGAACTGTCTTTCAGGCTGTTTCTTGTGGTTGCATGAGCAGCACCTTCCACCTTGCTGCAAGTAAAACTCGGGGCTCAGCCAGCTGAGTAGCTCAGTCTGCTCTTCTCTACAAAACACAGAGCTGCGGCATCTCCCAGGGGAGCAGCATAAGGGATCACCCCCCTGAAAAAGCCCTTTCTCTACTGCTGGACTTGTAGCGGTGAGAAATACAAGCTGTTTTGTTAACTGGTTTAAATCACCTTCAATAGAGAAGTGCTGATTTCCATCTGTCATGGATCTGGTCCTTTATCTCCATTGCTGTTCTGCAAAGTGAAAACAGTTGTGCCCATCTTCAAAAGCCTAAGAGGGATTTTTACGGAAGAAAAGGTGGTTTATGATGCTAGGTTTTAAGAATGCATGACTTTATGCTAGCAGGATCATATCTTAATTACTATGATCATTTAAAATTTCTGTAGCTGTAGGGCTTGTGAGCTCGGTTTAGAATTGGCTCTGAAACCCAAGCTCTGGCATGACAGGCATGGCCCTGTACGCAATATTGCCAGCAGTCTTTCTTGGGGGCTTAGAGGTGTAATGACTGGGTGGACAGGGAGGGAAGCCCGCGCCGCAGGGTCCCCTGCTGTGCCTCCGGGAGTCACACTGCTTCCCCAGGCTCCTTTTCCGACTGTAAAACACAAGTGCCCTCGTGGGAGGCAGGCAGGAGGGATGCCTGAGGAGCAGTCATCTGACAAATAAAAGCAGACCTGAACAGTGTGCTGGGCTTTGCATGCCACAGCAGTAGTTCAGTGCAAAAACCCAGATATATTAACATGCAAATAGAGGGTTTCTCTGGCAGCCCACTGACCAGACTGTGTGCAGCTGGGTAATATTATCCTAGATGTGTAAATACTATAATCTGAATGCCTTGGAGGAAAATTACCACCCACTTGTCCTCAAATCACAGCCTCAGTGGGTCTGCGACAGCCGTACCTTAGTAAGTTAAACCGTGACCTGACCCCGTGTTTGTCTGTCCCTCTTTCTTTCTCAATTCTGCTTCCATCACTCTTAGAAGTGATTAATATTCATGTTAAGAACTCCTTTTCTCGCTTCCAGCTGAGGTCCGACCTGTGGCTCCGGGTGAGGCCGATGCTCTGGCACCGAGGGGAGTGGAGCCTGGAGCTCTGCGTGCTGGGTGGCTGCGCAGGGTGGCAGGCGGCTGGGTGGGCGAGCGAGCGGGGAGCCCCGGGGTGCCGGCCCTGCACGCATGCGGGGCTCGCACGGGAGCCTGCACGCAGGAGCTGTGCACGCGGGCACGGTTCTTGCTGGTTTTGCTTCATACATACATGGCCAAATGAGTTACAGTAGTCAGGGGCATGGATTAAATTTAGATTTTTATCCAAGTGAAAGCTTTAAGTCATCTCAGCAGAACATTGCTCAGCTCTAAATAGAGTTCAGGATGTTCGTTTTCATCTACTTTCCTATGAACAAGCAGAGATGTTTACTGCTCTTGATCATACAATGTGTTTGGTTTTCAATTAATATTAGATGGGCTAACTTTCCAGGAAAAAACAAAACAAAGTTGGACTTGGCTAAAAGTTGACCTCAAATGTATGGAATTTCTTAAAGGTCAACCTATTTTGCTTTGCTTGCAAAATTAATTTTTAACCAGTAATTTGATTTTGACATTTTTAATACAAGATTCTCCATTTCTGAAAATGGATGTATTTTAATATTTCTGTATTTTTCCTTTTAATTTCAGTGGCATTTAAAGATTAATGTTTAAAAAGTAAAATTCTGCTTAATGTCAGTCCAGTTGATTTACAGATTCTTTAGTTCAACTCTGCAAAGCATCCATTGTTACCTAAGCGTTACCAATTTCTGACCATCAAATTTGGTCCCCATTAGAAACGTTGGAGCTCTCTGGGGTGCTTGAATCAAAACATGAATAATGCTTGAAATATTTAAAGACCAACCCTCCTTAACGTTCCTGGGGTGAATGCTTTGACAAAATGTTAACCAGTAGGTCTCATCAGCCACCAGAATCCATGACCTGGAGTCAAGGAGCGTGTATGAAATTGGGAGGAAAAAATCCAGAGAATGTAGGGCTGCAATTCATAATAAATAACAAAATAAGTTTAGGTCCCAGTGCAACCCATTTAATGAGCAAGTGAGCTAAAATACTTTGCAGCTGAACTGCTGACTTTGTCTGATGCTGTTCCCACAGAGCTCATTAAACCTTTTTATGTAACGTTGCTGCAGCCACACTTTCCAAAAGCTTTCCTCGTTGTGCATTTCAGTTGATGTTTTCGTGTATTTTAATAATTCTTCTTTTGTCCTTTCAATTTAAAAAAGAAAAATCATGGTTCAACAACCAAAATAGCTTAATAAGGAGCGAGTGAAATATCTCGTTTCTTTTGAAGTCTAGCTCTGGTGTTTCATGTTTTAGCAGCACGAATACATCCTGGAAAGAAAAAATGCTGTGTGTTCCCAGCTTTGAGAACCTGAGCGATAAGGAGCACTGTCAAGCCAAAAACATTCAGCACAAAACCCTCCAGCAAGTCAATAAAAACAGCCACAGCCGGCTTGTTGAAAACGAACGGGTTTGGCTTTGGGCTGTTGCATGGGGAACCTCCGGCCGTAGCTCTTTCAGAAGGCTCTGCAAAGCAGCAGCTGCACCAGCTTGGTACTGGTGCGTGATGCCTGGGAAGGCTGAAGGCAGAGCGGTGCGACGGCGGGTGCTGGGTTGCTCTGCTCTGCTGCCGGGACCCCAGCACGGGCAGCTCTGCTGCCTTCCCGCGCCTCTGACAGCGCTTCCGTGCTGCTGACCGAGCTTGGGACTGTACACAGGTTCTTAATCACTTGCTGGCAAACACTGTTAAGCCTCATTAATGCAAATTAACAGATGATCTATTTTTCCAGAGTCTCAGTCTCATCACATGAACTTACGTTATACAGCAACTTCAGAAAAATCAATTTTTAGTCCTTACTGCAAATTGATTTATGGCTTTTTCTGCTGGGGGAGCTGATGGGACCGCTCAGCCCTGACCAGCCGGGTTGCTCACTCCTCCTCGCTGCCTTGTCCACTGCTGGGGCAGAAGGTGGAACTCTGACGTCAGGAACATGTCTCGAACAAAAGAAATCAGTCTTGAGATTTCTTTCTGAGAAGGTGCGTAAAGTCGTATGTACGGAAAGAAGTTAAGTATGTGTAGTGACCATTTTTGGTTGCTTTGCATTCCCTTCTCTGATGCGTTACAGTAAAGCGTGCGCGTTACAGTGAGACCCTCGGCTACGCCCAGCGTCGCCTGTCGGCCGCTGTCGAGGGGCTGCCCCGGCCGGTGCGACGGGGCTGGGGCTCGGTTTTGCACCCGTGGTGAGTGCTGGAGCTGAAGGTGATCCCAGGGCAGGGACGCAGATCTGGCAGTCGGACACGGAGCGTACTTGCCTCCGTGTCTGAGGTAGGTGAGGAGAGGGGTCATGGGCGTGTAAGAGACTGAATCTGCCCTGCTTCCCCTTGCTGGGGCCGACGCTGAGACACCCCGGAGCACTCGGCATCTGCTGGGTTCAGCCAACCTGCTGCTGGCAACGGGCAGATCTCAGCAGCTCCGCAGGGGTACGTGAGGGCAGATCGCAGCGCACTGGGAAAGCCGGAGTGGGCTCTGGTTGGGCTCTAGCTTAGGTTGAGCTGGGTGTTTGCAAGGGCTTCTGCTCTTAAAATCTAAAGGTTATTGAATATCATGGTAAGATTTTGCTCGATTTGCCTCCCTTTGGAGGGGTAGCAGCAGAAGAGTGCTGAAGCTGGTGATGATGCGAGGGCAGAGGCGATGAGCTCCCACACCTGGAAAGCCTCAGCAGTGAGGGCCTCTCACTTCCCTGGTCCCTGCTGCCTCGTGGTTATCTCGAGGACAAGAATACTAAAGAGGGGGCTGGAAATCGTAATCACTTTACTTTAAAATGGCATGGTCTCCAGGGCTCTGACCAAGTAATTATATTTCAAACTTGAAATGAAATGTCTTGAAATGAGAATTTAAATGAATTAGCTGCATCTATCACTAGGCGCTGAAGGGGCTATTTTAATTTGAAAGCTAGGTATATTCCTGGCTTGGCACATACAGCTTAGTTACAGTCAGTTTTAACAATAAACAAAAACACAAGGGGAGAGCAGAGCCTGGCCTGGGCAGCTCTGGGATTTAAATTTTTTTTACAGGTATTGAAATTGCTTTCTAATTAATTTACTCTGACCTAATGGTATGCCTGTTGAAGGAAGTCGGTTAGCTCGATCGCTTAGCTGAGTCGTGTCATTTAACACTTAAATTTGAGGCCTGCACTGAGAGTTCAGCCCAAGCGGATGCTCCGGAGGAGGCTGTTCCTGGGCTGTGCGGCTTGGCTTTCCCCGTGTCGCGAGGCGGCCGGCCGTGCCCTGGGAGCCGGGCGCTGGGCAGGGTGGCTGGGGGGGTCTGGCCCGGGGAGTGCCCGGAGCGACTGGCAACGGCTGCTGTCGGGCTGGGTGGAGTGGCTGGCATCGCAGGAGCCCGCCTGAAAATAAGCCTACTGGAATATTGTAAATGCTTTTAAATGTGCTGGATTCCTAAACGAAAGGGATGAAGATTATACCTCTAGTGAAAAAGTTGTTCTTACAACTTCATGTTTCTACAACTAATATGAAATTGTTGGAGAAATACAACGGAACTTCCTGAAGAGGAGAAGAATTTTTTTAGCTGATCATGAAGCTGTGTTAAGCGTGCTAATTTTGCATCGAATATTTATTTAGCAGCCAAAAATGTTTTTGTCGTATTTTGAAAACCACATCATTACCTCTGTTATTTGTCCCGCTTAGAGCATGGACTGTCATGTGAAGACAGATGTGTATCTCAGGCCTGATTATAAGCTATAGCTGGCAAAACAGGGAGTGATTTAATGAAGTTTTGATACAGCTCATCAGATACTGAAATGGGAAGATGCAATATTAATTTAGAAACGCGTTATCATTTCAATTGTAGTCATTCTGAAGAGTATTAATAACAGGGGAGCTTGTGGCAGTTTGGAGAGATGATGTATTATTCTAAAGGCAAAAATATTCTTCAGAATTATGTTTCATTTGACACCTAAACATCTAGCATATTCCTATTACCACTGTGTAATCAATTTTTTGCTGTGTCTTCCATGCTTACAAAACAGAATCGCTTTAGGCATTTCATGCGCTGTACTGCAGGCTTCTGAAGTGGGTAGGCAGGACAAGCTCAAAACACTAGGTTGACAACTTTTATCTTTTAATCCTCAATTCTTCTGTGGATTTAAATGTCTTGAAATTCCATTTGACAGCAGGACCTCCTTTTGCTGTGGCAAGCAAAAGAAAGATGCAAATGTCATCTAAAACTTGCTCCACCTGTGTCAGACTGTGACTTTTAATACGGATGACACTGACCACTGTTACTCTGAAAGCTGTAATCCTTTTTACACTACAGTTAGTGCCCCTGGGGAAAAAGGAGCGGCATGCTGTTCCGCATCAACAGCAGTGTAATTCTCAGCTAATATTAGAGTGGCATCTCTGCTGATGGTGGAAGATGCAGAAAGCATATATGCTGATTTTTATGACCCAGGTACAATTTAATAGAAAATTTGGCATTGGGCTTGTGCATTGATACTTGGTGATCGTGGGAAGCCACAGCCCTTGTTCCCATGACACGTGCTCAGGCTGTAGCTGCCCTGTAAGTGTGCAGCCTGAATTCCTCGTGTTGTGCAGGCGCCGAGTTTGGCCTCTGAAGAGCGGTCGGTAGGAGCTGGCAGGAAGGCAGGTGCTTGCTCTCAAAGTGTATTTGGGGCTGTCCCTGCAGCTCTGCTGCTCGAGGATTCCCCTGCTCCTCAGCCTTCTGAAATGAGACAAAAATGAATGTTCTGGAAAATAGGCTGACATGCCCTGAACTGTGCGTTGTATGGCTGAAGCATGAAAACAAATGTTTAAATGGATTCCTGGCCTAGCACGAGCAGAAGTCCTGTAATCCTGCATTTGAATTTTCAAATCCTCCCGTGCTGTTGGTATGTGACCAGGTCCATTGGTGTCATCTGCTCCTTCTCCCTCTCCTGCCCACCCCAGAAGAGCAGCTGTGAAGGACCTGGGGGGTTCAGTGCCTGCCTTGGGGCTGTATGCAAGGCGGGTTTGCATCCTGTTAGTGCTTTGCTAAAACAGGCAGGCTCCCTCTGAAACCGCTGCTCAAACTTGAGCAAGCTCCAGCCTGAATAACCACTTAATTACCATAGTCTCCTGGCAGTGGTGTGCAAGCAAATTTCCCATCTAAAAGCGGAATCAAGGCAATAGTTTGTGTCTGTTCTTAGTCACATCCATTTAATCTGTAGATACTTGAAATCCTCAAACGGGCTGACTGCAGGGTAGCTCCTTCCTCATGTTTTGCAGTGAATTCCAGCCTGCTGCATTGCATGGCAATTCCGTGCCATGTGGTCAAGATGCAGAGCCGGGTCCTGGACCGTTGCTGAGCTGGTGCGGGGGTCAGGGCAGGGCTGCCGGGGCCTGCCGCAGCTCTGCCACGGGAGGAGCCGCATTGCTGGGCAAGCGGGGGCTCTCAAATGGCCACAGCAGGTAGCAAAACCAGATGTTTTCTTCTGTTTCCAGCCCAGTCTGGAAGATAGCTGTCTGGCAGCATCCCGGAAAGTTTTTGTAGGCCTTTACTCAGTCTCTGGACTTCAGCTATCCTGCATGACTTTCAATAAACCCGTTATGTTACCTAGTTGGGTTCTTGGCAGATCTGCTGGGCTCCAGCTGTTCAGATTGCCAGGCTTTCCATAATTTCCTGACACAGGCAGCAAAACAACCTTGGCTGGTTTCTCCCAGCCTGCGGGACCTGTCATTCCCCCAAGAAGGCTTACGGAGCCTGCTGGATTTTTTAGCAGAACACAGAGCTGGTGAGGACAGGTGATCGATGAGTAGTGTTTCTTCACGTGTGCAGGTAGAAGTGAATCATCTCAGCTGTATCTGGTGCAGATCCCTCTTCATTTAGCAGGTTACTCAGTTTTAGAAACTGTGTTTTCTGGACTCTGTCTGCCCAGGGAATGTGCTGGAATAGATTTGAGCTTTTCTTAGGGAAGTGTGGGACTGCTCTTTCAAGCAGGATTAGTCCTTACTGACACTGGGGCTTTTGGCGTCCCTGTGGGAATACCACCTAGTGATTGGTACTTCTGAGACAGTCACTGTTGTGGCTCGGCTTCACTCCTTTCCCAATGAGCAGCGTAGTGGGCATGGGTGATGAGAGGCTTTTCGGCTCCATCAGAATAAGGGTGTTTAAAGTATCTGTCAGTCTGTCCTCAGTTCTAAGAGACTGTGAAGGACAAAGTCGCCTCTGGTGTCTGGGATGCTTTGGATTTGAGGTAAGAAGCAAGTCAAGATGCAGGCGTGGCTGAGAGAGCTCACCCTGCCTGTCCTAGGTGTAAATAAGAAAATTATTTTGTTGATTTGATGCAAATGTTCACAGAGGAAACAGTTAAGAGACATATGTCCTTGCCTCTGCCATCTTGGTGAACGAGAAATACCAGCCAGTTAAAAACGGCCAGATGCTCTGACAGCTGCCAGCAGACACCTCCTCCTTCCCTTTATGGTGTATTTTCATCATGAACAAGAATTTCACCCTTTGTGTGTATATATGTAAAAAATAACCAAGGACAAGCGAAGACAAATCTGCCATTAAAAATAAAATAAAATTCTAATTTGAGGAAATACTTCTGTAAAGTAGATATTTGGAAAAATCCTTTCCTCAAGAATTCCTTTGCTTAGTCCCAAACTGGGGCACAAAAGCGTGCTCAAACCTCAGCTTTTTCAGTGGTTTTCCCTTCTGGGGAATGTGTGCAGCTGTCCACTGAGTTATGCTTTGGCCCTAATTTGTATTTCAAATCTTTTGTATATTTGGCTGCCCCGAGTGGAAATACCGGAGCCTGCCTGTGCTGTAATGGCCAATTATGCAGTGCTGTGCCCTGGGAGGCACTGTGGGACGCGATGGCCTCGGGGACAGGCTGCATCAGCTTGTGGCATGTTCTCATGGAATAAAATCTGTAAAAAAAAAAAAAATCCTTGTGCCAGACTGCTAGTTTCACCATCATTTAAATCAACAAAAGCCTTAGCTACCTCTCCAGTGCTCACTGCTCTTGCCATGTGATGGGGAAAGATAAATAATGAGGCAATATTTTACTCTTCAGGCTCTGCCACTGGCAAATGCTGCTAAATGTGTTCTGTGAATTTATGATGCTGGTGGCAGACTTCCATGGCAATCCTTGTAATTAATCACTCGGTTTAACACTGAGGAACATTTCATTGGTCTGATTAGCACCAGGTGAAGTGATTAGCACAATTAATCAGGTGCAGGGAAGGACTGGGGCTGAATTCAGGCAGAAGAAACTTTTTGTTTGAAAACCGACTGGTCCCTGTTCCTAGGTGTGAGAACAGCCTCAGCGTCACGTGCCCGGCGTGCCACGACAGCGCTGCTTGGTGGAGCTGCAGTGCGCTGGCCTCCAGGCCAGCCATCTCGGGAGGGGGGTCCCAGGGCAGGGGACAAGGTTTGAGTAAAGTGGATCTGTGAAAAAGATCTCAAGTGTTAAAACAGGTCCGTCAGCACTGGGATCTGGGCTGGCCAAGTGACTCACGTGAGCTACTCACAAGTGTCTGTTCTTGCGAGTACCCAGAGCAAGACCACAGAAAGTTCCACAAGTCCGAAAATACTTCCTATAATGTATTCTTTAAAGATACTGTTCCTATTTTGCGCTTTATTGGCTTTTAACTGCCTGCTGTTTGACTAGGAAGGCTGTACCACCGCTAGTGAATACTTTGTGTGGCTCAATTCCCTGTAGAAGTTCTGAAGAACCCTCCAGCAGCTGGTCGTACCACTCGCTGCAGTGTGACAGTCCCTCTCGCGTAGCTCTGCAGTCGGTACTGGAGCTTTCTGTTCTGTCCTCACCCTCAGAATTCATCCTGTAGCTACGCATTGCACGCGTCCTTTTTAAATTGCAGCTTAAGGCCCATTTCTGTATCACGCATACACTCATGCTTAGGATTTTAGTAGTTCTAGTTCATTGTATTATAATTGGATAGCCTTGGGGAAATCACTGTCAGAACTGATAGGCTCCTAGCAATTTTTTGTATCTATTGGTGAATTACCATGTACATTTTTTCAGATGTTCATGTATTTATACATTCCCATGGCGCTGCATTTCCTTTAGAGAAATGTACTGATGAATTAGCATTGCAAGCAATGGAAAGGGACAGATTTCCTTTAAAGAAGGCGATGTGTGCAGCCTTCAGAACTGCTGAGAAGAACCGTAGAACAACTTGATAACAGTGAGAAATACCTTGAACTGTACCTCCTCTCTTACCCTGTGCCATTGTGGAGACTTGCTGCACGTTCCCAACCCGGGGTGGTCGCAGGGGTGCCTGTCGGTGGCCGTCCGGCCCTGCCTGCGGCCCGGGCTCCGCTGAAGCATTGCTGGCCTGGGGGTCACTTCGCAAGGGGATTTTCCTCGCTGGGTGATCAAGGTGGGAGGAAGTTTTTCCTGGTTATGCTCTGCTGTGTGAGTTACACTCCCGTCTGTCACCTCTTCCCATCTCGTGTGTTCAGCGTTTCCCAACGGCAGTGGGCGAGCACGTAGCCACGCGAAGCGCGGTAGCGCAGGCATTAGTTTCTCAGGCTGGAGTTTCATTGTTACTGCTTTCACTTTGTACTAGCAGCTACTGGTTGTTACTGGTCCCCTTCGTGGTAAGAGGGAGGCTCTCCCAGGAGCAAGCAGGCAGCAGCTGCAGAGCTGTGGTGTCTTTGTCACCACATTAGAGATCTCGGCCGTGGATGGGGAGATTCATCCAGATTAAGGCAGGAAACATGTTTTCCTGGTGCATCAGATCTATCTTACGAATCCCAAGGCAGCCGGCTCTCTCCAGCAGAGTTCAGCAAATCCTTTGCTTAAATTAAACAGTCCGGTGACAGAAGGGGTGTAGGAAATGGCTCTTGCTCCCTTTAAGTTGACTGCTCAGGTTCCTTGTTTACTCAGTGTATTTGCCTTTTCCAAGGGTAAGGCCAACCGTTAATTTGGTAATTTGTGGGCCCAGCAGACTCAGAAGCTTTCAAAGGTTATTGCTCACACAGCCTTGTCTCCCAGCCCTCTGGGACACACGATGTGAGATGTGGAAATGGTGCATGATGAGGGAATGCCCTTTGGAAAAGGTCAAGCCTGCTGCCAGTTTATCGCGCAGCCCTGCGAGCCGGGAAGGGGGCCGGTGGGAAATCAGAGGGAGGCAGGCGTGCTGCGCTGATGAGCGTGAGCTCGCTGGCCTGCGCTCACCGGCGACGCGGGGAGATGCTCATGTGGGATCGGGGGAGCCCTGCCCGCACAGGCAGGCTGCCCGCGGCCCGCGCCCCGGCTGCAGCTGGTTTGGTTTAGCTCCGTGTTGGTCTCTTGGCGTGACGATGCAAAATCCCTGCCTACAATGTTGTGGTGGCAGAAACTCCTCCAGCCCTCCTAACACAAAGTGGGTTTGTACTTATTTTAGTTCTGGCCTGTCACAGAATCACAGAATGGTCGGGGCTGGAAGGGACCTCTGTGGGTCATCTAGTCCAACCCTCCTGCCGAAGCAGGGTCACCTACAGCAGGCAAAATTAGGAAACAACAAGCTAAATGCTTTTTACATTGCCAGTGGCTATGCTCAGTTTCACGTTTCTTTTCCTGTGATACGCATAATTCTGCATTTGGAAGGGAAAATGGGACACACAAGTAGTCTGGACAACAGTAAGGAACGAGCACAGAAGCTGATTTTTAACTGTTAATAGTTTTTACCGTACCATGGTAAACACAAGCTCCTGTGTGTCTGCTCTGCCTTGCTGGGAGGTGCCGGTGGGTGCTGACTGGGGTTTGTTCGCCCTTTTGTTTGTGCAGGCTCCTTCAGATGGGGAGCGGGAAGCGCCTTGTGGGACTGCTTGGTTCTTTGATTCCATCTGCAGGTCAGCAAGGTGTTGCAGACAGCTCCACACGTGTTCTGTCTCATTCTTCGTTACAGCACAGAAATTGGTGGAACCTTCTTTGCGGCTATCAGCCGTGGTGCAGCGGAAGCTGCTGGGCAGTGGCAGTGCCCTGGGGAGAGTCAGCCCTGCGAGAGGGCCGCGTGAAGCCCCTGCGCTCTGCGTCCTACCTTCCCCCGGCTGGGCTGCTCGGCGAGGACTGTCGCTTCACCCGGCAGAAGTCGCAGCCTGCTGCGTTAAGGCAGGCAAAGGTTTCCTTTGATCACGTTTATCATGTTTGACCTTTTTAACGTTTTCATTATTGCTATCCCCAAGTGCCTCAATTTTGCCAGAATTGTGAAACTGTTTTAGTAAGTATTTTTGGATTACTTCTATTTGTTCCTGTTTCTGTGCAGTGAAGTTGGGCTTGGTCTTCTTTCTAACGGAGAGAACCGAGACTCTCTCACTCTCAGCTGACACAAAGAGGAGGGGAAACCTAAACAGGGAAGCTGAGAATTTGCAGCCTCATAAACAGAAGATGAGCTGAGCTCTGTCACTTGGTGCCCCTGGGTGAGCTGCTTCTGCAATAGGAAATCCTGCAGGTTCCTTCGCTCCAGCTTGCATTGGAAGGGAGCATTCGTGCAGTTTTTTCAGCTCCATTAAATAGCACAGCTGCCCAAGCAGCTAAATGGATGAGGCTAATGAACATGTGCGCGAGCTTGATGGTTCAGGAGCTAAATTGCCTGGGAGCAAGCAAAACAGAATTAGGCAAGTAAAGAACCTGATTGTTTTTCAAGTGATAAAAGATTGGCATGAATTACAGGAGGCATTAGAAATTTGGAAGATATGTAGATTTAAATGGATACATTTGTTTCAATTAAATAGAGGAGGGAATAAAATGTCTGTTCAAAAGCATCGTAGACTGAGGTTTCCATCTGATTTACTCTGATTCTTGGGCTGAGAATTAATGTCTCTGCATTTGGGGATTTTCCTTTTTGTGGTGGGGAGCCCACCCAAAACAGAGCGAGGACAGAAGAGCTCATCAGGAGCCAGCAGAACAGCTCTGACCGGTCTCTGCTCTGTAGATGTGGGCTTGAGGGTGCCGGCAGTGGGGCCAGCTCTCTTGGTGGTGGTGCGTTTTGAGGCACGCTGATGTGGGTCTCGCAAGAGCTGCCTTTTCCAGATGGGCCGATGTCAGCTGTCCAGCTTTGAAGAGGCCTTTGGTTCAGCTCAGGTACAGAGTTTGGGGGACCGGAGTACCCAGCACCTGTGTGTGAGGCGAATCCAGATGTTTCGGGGAATGGTGCTGTGCCTGCAAACCCAGCGTGCTGGTCACAGCCACCCTCGCCTCTCCTCAGGGCGTCCAGAAGGGAAGGGATGCCAAACCCAGGCGACATAGAAATCCTCACCCTTCCAATACAGTTCTCTTTCAGTGAACCTAAATCTCCCTGTTTCCTCTTTTTGAAGTTTTGTCTGTTTTTTAAACCACAATTTTAATTGGAAGTTTTATCAACTTAGTTTCCAAAGCTGGTATTGCTTTTTGTTGATTACAAGTGTTCTTCCTGCAGCCTTTGGAAAACGCAATATTTCTGTGAAGGCTTTGGAAAGTAACTCAAAGCAAATTTTGATTAAAGCTCCAAGAACAGAAACATGTGAAAAGTGTGCTGTTACAGGCAGTCTCCCCAAAGTAATCTATTTTATGAAAAACGCCAATGTGTTCATTTACACCCATTGCCCTCTGGGGCACAGACCTCTCCTGGGGGGAAGGACATTGCCACTGGTTTTGACAGACAGACAACAGACTCTAACCCCAAATTTCCCTTCCTTATGTCCCGTCCTAAAGCTCCTGACGTTCCCTGCCCGCCCCAATCCCGTGACGATTGCCTTGCAGAATGTAAATCCAGCGCTTTCGCAGCCCCAGAGCCCTTTAGAAAAATCTACTGTCAGGTTCATACAACTGCTGCCTGGTAGCTTCCTTCCCCTTCAGGTCTCAAGATTACTGTGGCATTGATTGAACAGGAGATTCACGGAGGGAAATTAAGCCTCCAGAAGATACAATAATTTAAATAATTGGCAATTTTTTTTGTGTATGTGAGAACATGAGAAATACAGAGTGTTCATTCACCGTAAATTCCTCCAGGACTGCGTTACAGAAGCAGATGAATTCTTATGAAACAAAGATTCTATTTTCATGCAAATATCCTTCAGTAATAAAATACCCAGGGAATAAAAATGACAGGAAAATGTATGATGTACAAGCAGAATTGTTTCCAAAGCAGTGTATTTTCCACGAGGCCTCAATAGCTCTCTATACTGCAGGCCATGTTAGCAGCAACGCGCAGCGCAAGATCAGGCTGTGCACGAGCAGCGCAGTGGAGAAAGCGAACGATTCTGCGGCTCACGCTGCTTTTTAACTGCAGTTTCTGTGCAGAAGGGGCCTGCTCCCATCACGTCCTGAGACAAGGAGAAGGTGGGAGGAGGGAATGGCTCTCGGGGAGCACCTGGAAGGAGGCCAAAGGCCCCAGTCCAGTTTTGAGCGTTGCCCGAATCCAGAGTGTTTCAGGTTCACTTATGGTTGCCCTTCGGGGCGGCGGTGTGAGCGCAGGCGTGGGCTCTGCTTCAGGCAGCTCTGCCTTGTTGCTTAGAACCACGAAGAGGAAGGTAGCTCCTGCGTGTCAGACGTATTTAGCACTGACTTGGACTGTCCTTTTTCAGCAGAAATCGTCAGAACTACAACTCTGTCGCACCTTCACAGCCTCGGATATGTCCCAGCATGATTTCAAGGCCAGCACATTACCCCCCTCCCTTATTTTTTCCATTTTATACATATTAATGAATATACACAGCTGTAAGTGACGGGAATGCACTCCATGCTCAGCAATCTTTCTTGACTCTTTGTACTGGGGGGAAAACACCCTCGGTGTTTCCAGATGAGCAGTTGAAGGCCGTTCACTTCTCCCTAGGCAGCTGACAAATGGCTGGAGCGTGAAGCATTCCCTGCTGCCTGAGCTAATGATTGCTTTCCAAATGGCATATGTACCGGGGGGCCGCGGGAGAAGGGGAATAATCGCAGTAAACTCCGTCTCACCAAGTGCTGTGGGTATTCATCATTTTTATTGTAGGGAAGATGAATAGATTCTGTGGTGGGTTTTGTTTCGGTGGAAGAAGTGTTTAGGAAGCTGGTGTAGTTCAAACTGGGTAATCTGGGGCTAATAAACCTTGCTGGAGCTGAAGAAGGCTTCAAAGGCCACTGCCCTGGCGAGCTGGTGAGGAGGGGTTTCTGGAGCCCGAAGCAGGGCTGCATCACCTGGGATGGGAGCGGAACAAGGATTGCTGCTGCTTGTTTTTTTCCTTTGTTCATAGCTGCGCAGTGAAGCCCTTTGATTAAAGTTCCTGTGGCACTGCTGCGGCAGACGTGCGATAATTGTGCGCTCCTCTTTACCTTCCTTGTCAGGACTGAGCTTACCTGAAACTGGGCCAGTTCACAGTCATCTCCAGCCTCTATGCTTTATGTTTTTGCTGCTGTCTCGTGCTCAGAGTCAAACTTTCAGTTGAACAGAGTTTAAATCCTTTTCTAATAGGATGCACCCCAAATGAGTTTAGTTCTTTTGCACACAGTTTTATTTCTGGGGGAAAAAAAAGTAGTTATTTTTTTTGTGTTGATTTTCATGCTTTGCTTGCTTGAGTAAGTAAGTAGAACCACTTCACATGGGGATACCCAGTGCTGGAACAGGACATGGGAAACTTCAGCCAGACAGGAAAATTCCTCAGAAAGCTGCGGGCATCCGAGAAGGGAATTTACAGGGGTATCTGTATGAAACTCCTGATTCAAGCTTGGGCTGTCACGAAGCTGTGTGTGTGCAGGTACCTACATAGGTATGGTTTGAGGCTTGTGATGAGGGGAAAAACAATAAATCCCATGGAATGACCTCTTTTGAAATTGCTAAGTCATTCTGTTCCCCTGAGATGTATTTGAGTCTGAATGTTGCTTAAAGAGTACGCTATCTCAGAGAGAAACAACCCGTTAACGTGTTCTGACCACCGTGCAGTCTCATTCACTGGGCAAATGCAAAGCCTTGGAGATGCAAAAAAAAAACAACAACAACAACAAAAAAAAAACCAAACCCCAAACAGTTAGGCATATTTAGCACTGAGTTTGAAAAACAGCGAAGGGGGATGGATAAACTGTCCATGAGCTTTTAAACCTCGTCCTAGCTAATGTTAGTTAATTCTTTTATTTGTCAGCTGCTTGTGATCAGATCATTCTTTTCAAACTGAGTCTGTATCTCTCTTCCGAGCTGGATGTTGATCAGCCAGGGTGCTCAACGCTCTTCACCCCTTGCCAAAAGCCCTGTCGGGCCGTTAGCCGGAGCGGGTCCCGGTGGGGGCAGGCCCGCTGGGTAGTCGGAAGTGTGGAAGCGTGGGGTGGGAGTTTTCCGTACTGTTTGGATCACAAGAATCCTGTGGGTGACTGCTGGGGCTCGGGACACCGGGCCAGCCGACAGCCGCTGAGCCCTGGGGACATCGCTTGCCTTGGGTAATCGCCACGGATTCGCGTTTGGGGGGCTTCACCCGCCCCTGCAGGGCCCGAGTCCGAGCCCAGCGGCTCTCGGCTCCCCGTGCCGCTGTGCGTCGCGTCTCTGTCCGTTCCCTTCGGTCGTTACAGGTCTGTTGCTCGGGCTGCTGGCTGTAAGCCAGGCTGTTGCACCGTTAATCAGGGTTTTCTCTGCTGTGTCTTGGGCCTTACGAGCATGGTTTTAAACATTAGATGAAATGAAATTAATCAATGTATAAATTAATTACCAAAAATTATTTAGCCTCAGAGGCTGAAGCAGGGATGTGTGAGAAAGAAACCTAAATGTCAAAATTAAAATCTCAATTAAATTTTACAAATAATGGATAATTACAGGGCTTTTTTCTTTTTTATGTTCATATTAAATTGTAAGGAATTATTAGATATTTAACTGACATTTATCCAGATAGCCCACAGCAAGTTAGGTAGCAGTTACATGCTGCAATAAATGTCAGCATTTAAAAATTAATTGCTGTGCTATCTAACTTGCTGTGGGCTGCCTCGTTAAATATTAATGGGATGTCTAAAAATATGTTATGAGCTGAAAGGATTATTTGGGTATGGGATGGCAGCGTTACAAGGCCTGGAGGGGAAGCTGTGTTTGAGCATCACCAGTTCCTAGGGATCTCTTCCTGGCGAGGCAGCGGCCGGAGGGAGCCGGCTCCGGCAGGAACGGGGTCCTCGGAGAGACCCGGCGTGTGCGGAGCGCGGAGCCTTGCTGCTCGGGGAGCGGGGCCTGGCAGCGTCTGCTCGGCGTGCGAGGGATCCTTCGGCTCCTGTGAGAATGCGTTACAGGAAACCAGTCCTTGCAGAGAGAGGTCACCTTTTCAGCAAGGAAGCAGATTATTTTTTTTTTTTTCCCCCCACCTGGAGAAGAAGCAGGAGCTGTGGGGTCCCTCGAGACCCTGCTGCTGGATGGGGAGCAGAGCAGTTCCCACCCGACTGCAGCCCTGGCCCAGATTCTGCAGCTACTGTGGCTTCCGTGAATGCTGGCAATGAGATGCTGAGGAAGGAAATACCAGAAAATTAGAAGCTGAGACCTAGTTCTGCCTGTTGTACCCTCACTGAGGACTTGGGAAGAAAACTAAACGTCGCATGGCTCCCCGAACAGTGCTTCACACCTCTCGTGCACCCCGAGCCCGCCCCTGTGCTCTGGCTGGGGAGCAGGCGGGTGGGAGGGTGGTGGGGGCACGGCCCCCGCTGTTCCCTTCCATGCGGAGATCATACACGGTGGGGACGGGTAAAGCTGAGCTTGGGAGGAGGGAGGTCCTGTCCACCACGAGTATTTGTATTTATTATTTATTTTGAGCAAAATGTGCTAAGTGCTTTGCAGATGATACATGTCGAAGCATCCTCGGTGTTTAAAAAGCAGTGCAAGCACTGGGAGGGAAAGCCTTTTGCAGCTCAGTGATACCAACCGAAGGGGTGTTTTTGTTCTAACTCAGTCTGCCCTTATGAATAATGCATGCTGGTCTCCCAGAAACACAGGGTAATCAAGAATATACTGTGTCCGTGACAAACACAGTGCACATTACTGTAATAGAGCTTAGAGATCGTTCCCATTGACTCTTACTATTTAAAGCTGAGGAATGTGCGTTGTGTTTTCCCAGTCAGTCACCACTTTAATGCTTCGCTATTCCCCATACACTAATAAAGTGTTTAGAGTGAGCGAGAGCTTCTGCACGTAGAGGAAAGGACGCCCAGTCTGACTGCGGATGGGTTGTTCCCGTGGTCAGAACGTTCGGAGCGAGTCTGGGTGCCTCGCGGGGTTTTCCTGGTGAGCCCCTGTGCAGCAGGGCCGCTCACAGAGCTCGGGAAGGCTGCAGCCAGGGGCATCCCCGTCCCCGAGCCCCCTCAGCCGGGCAGCCGGCCGGAGGAGCTCTCCCCAGAAGAGCACCCACGCGTGTGCCACGCGTTGGTGGCTGCAGGGTGGATGCCACAACCCAAACAAGGAGAGCTGATGGGCGGCATCAGGCTTCTCCACCTTCATTTTGCATCTCTTGTTTTTGTAGCCGCTGAGGCAAAATACACCATGGTGTGGATTTTCAGTAAGCTGAAGCGTGTGGATCAGGCCTGCATGGATTTTGGAGAGGTGCCATCTCTGAACTAGAAATGGTGGGATTGCTGCAGAAGTGCTTCCATGAAACCTCTGCCTGCCTTGTGCAGGAGAAGACAGTGCGTTTCCCTCTGCACTGTTTCTGCCCTTTTCAGCCTTGACCTGTTCCCAGTGTGCTCCGTAATACCCATGTGAAGCAGAATATCCTCTGTAAACACTGAGCCTGGTGTGCCGCTTGTCCAGAACAACAGATTCAACAGAAAATGACAGAGAATTGAATTTAAGATGCTTTGGAGGAATTCCCCCTTCCTTTCCCTCAAGCAGGCTAAGGAATGCGATTTCATTCATCATCTACTCAGTTCAGAGCACCATTTACTGCTGAAGGATTGAGCAAATATAATTTAAGGTTCCACTGTGCATGTGACAGATTTAATTAGTGTACATGGGAGCTCAAAGTTGTTCAGAAAGTATTTGCATAAAAATAGGCTGTGTCTGCAATTTAAACTGGAATAAAGTACGGGAGTTATGAAGAATTTAATGAGTTGTTGCATAATGTTCTTCATAAACACCATCCTAGATGGGAAATTGTATTAGGAAATAAAAACTTGGTTAGTAAATGCAACCAAATCCAGCCTTCCATATCCTCTTTGCTTACCGTGGCTGTAATTAGTTGTTAATGCCATTCAGTTAATCTGAATGGGAATTGCGTGTCTGCAGTGGTTGTCAGAAGAGCTGGAGTGAAAATCCCTCGTGCTTATTATCTCTTCTCTGCGGTAGCTGGAGCTTCGCTCCCGTAGCCGGCTGGGACGGCGGCCGAGGCGCCAGCTCACATCCCTGCGGCGGGGTCACGGCTGGCTCCTTCGGCTCTGCCTTCACGCAGCTTTCCGGGAGAAGCCTCGCAGATAACCTGTTCTCTTAGGGTGTCTGGAGAGTTTGTCCTAAAACACTGTGACTTTTTGTGCAGAAATGTCGGAAAATGATTCATCTGTCAGCTGAGAGGCTGGTGCAAAGATAGGAGCTCTGTTTTAGCTGTTGTCTTGTAGAAGTCCGTTTACCACAATCAAGCATTGTGTGTTGATTGTAAAACTGCTGGCAGCCTGCTTATTGCGTGACGGTGAAGCTGGTGAGCATTCAGGTTGGAGTGGAATGTGATGACACAGCAGAGACTCCTCTGAGGAGAAGAGAAAATGGCTTATGAGGCAGTGATCCAGCTGCTGACTACGTGGGGAGATCGGAGGATTCGCAAGCAAATCGCAGTACAGCTCTGCGTATGAAAGAACGAGCAATACTTGGTATCTCCTCAAGTACAGTAGCCGTCAGGTGTTGGTTAAAGCCAATCCGATTCGGCAGGCGGATGACTCTCCGTCTCTCGGGGTGTCTGCTCCCTGGTGTAGCAGCCTGGCAGCTCGGCCCCGGGGCACCGGCACTTGGCAGCGAGCGTTTCCAAGCGGCACCCGGCTCCGCGTGAGGCTTAGGAACATCCCTGCCTGTGGCAGGTCACTTTGCGTTCAGAGGGTGCCTAGGCCACCCAGTGCTGAGCATCCGCACTCGGAGAAAGTCTTCTACGGTCTAAAGCAGAAAAAGAAATGTGAGAGAAAGGAAGGATTCTTTTCCTTTCCTATTTAGTGCTGCACAGAGAGCACCCAGCCCGGCTCCCCTGATGGGTGCTGCATGCTGGGCTGCAAACCCCTCCGCAGGGAACACCGAGCTCCCTGAGGAGGGGCTGCCTGGAGTCACTACGAGTTTGTTCCTGGTGCAACTGAAATCCGAAGAACTGTGTTCCTTATTCTGTTCTCTCAGGAAACACGCCCGTGGTTTGTGAAGAGGAGACTGGGGCACGGTGTATTGCTTTGCCTCTTTCACCTCTGCCCAGCAGGCTGAGATCGTGCGGCCATCGCGTTTCGGAGCCGTTAGAGCTGGTGGCAGGCACAGGAGGAAGCACCGTTCAAACAAACAGCATATTTAATTAGCTTGCTTTTTTGTAGGCAGGCTTCACAGGTGGGGTGTGGGTTCTATTCCAATAAACTTGTTTCAGTGGAATTTCCGTCTCACCCATCTCATATAAAACCCAGTATCTTACACGTCACTGAGCTGCAGTTACAAGCTTGTGGGAGTGAACGCTGTCATTTCCTGCTTGGGAACTTCAGTTGGTACCTAGTACCTCTGGAGGTCACTGTAACAAAGACAAAAATACAGATACTGGAAATTGTTTTAAGGTTTTTATTTGGCTGTTTGCTCTCTAAGTTCTTTTCTGTGTTACAGTACATGCATGAGCGAAATCTGGTCAGTTCATGCAGAAGCTTTAATTGATTTCTGCATGAAAGGGTATTGATCCTGCAGGATCTTGATCCTTCAGTGCATCCATCTCATTAACTACAGCAATCATCACCTACTGTGCCTGCCCCCTTTGAAGATTTTCCCACTGGTCAGAAACGGAAGATCTAACGTGGCACTTCAGATCCTGCCCTTGATGGTTTAATACATGCTAATCCGCATGAAACCCCTAACAGCTCTGATCTTTCCCTGGAGAGTGAGGAGGGTATGATGAAATTATATTTAGTGCTCTTTACACTGATGCCAGAACTGCCACACTGGTTTCTTAAGAGACATAGTTCTAAATGGGAAAGGTCTTAAGGCAAATGAACTCAAGAAAGCACCTAGGTGCACCTGCAATATGTAGTGTTGGCCTCTGAAGTAGCAGCTGCTCCTGCTTAATACAGTGAAGAGGTGCTGACAAATTACAGTGTTATTTAACAGCTGCTAATTGTCTTTTTTGTAGTATGCAGTAAACCAAGAGGGGGCCCAATTCTGTTGGGATTTAGTCTCTCTTTAATGCTGCTTTACACTCTGGAGTGGTCTAAAAAATCTTTAATGAACAATGAGCAGGAGCCATCCAGCACTCGCTGGCCAGATGCCAACACTGTTTTTCAAAACAGACTTAAACCTTCATTTTATTGACAATGTTCCTTGAGCCTTGACTTCGACTTTGGCATAGTTGTATTTTGAAAGCTCCCCTTTTATCCTCGGTGTGTTGCTGTGTAACAGGAGAAAATACTAATTCAGGACTGTAATGAAAACCTGTTCCGTGAGCAGCTGAATTAACAAGGCCTGTGTATTGATCCTTGTTTATAGATGTACATCTTGTATTTGGATTCTCTGCTGTCTAATGAGGTGTGAGCTCCGACCTGCAGCGTTCAAAGCATGCTCCTTACTCTGTCCTTTGCCCCTACAAGTTCTCTGGTGTTTGAGAAAAGCCTGACACACAAGCTAACAGCTGCCTTAACGTAGTGCCGCGATTATCTCTCTCCTCTACACAAACACCTCTTCTCATGAAATCAGTTGCAACAGAAGTTTGGTATCTCTCTCTGTGCCAGTTGTGGCTGAAACAGGCTGGTGAATTCAAGGCTTGCCGAGGGGGGGATGACAACAGACTCCCATAAAGCAGAGCTGCATCGCCCTATTGCCCTAGCAGAACTAAAATAGCCCAGAAGACCGGAGTGAGCCCTGGGTCACAGGTGGGCAGTGGGACCGTCCCGCAGGTCCCTGCCGACACTGCGGATGCGCGAGGCTGGGACGTGAGGGTGCTTGGTTTCCTGGGTGTGCGCTGATCTCTGCGGCGTCGTTTGGAGAAGATGGGACGGACAGGAGCTATGCACTGCCACACTGCCTGGGGTGCAAATGCGAAGGATGGATCTAGTGTCATAATTAAAAGCATAAAAAGTGTAACATGAATAATGATGTGTGGCTGCTGTGGCACCTGAACTTGTGCGTGGGTGTACGTCACCACTGCGGCACAGGAGACCCTGGGTGAAAGGAGCATCTGTGCAGGTGTCTTGGACCCATCTCCCTCCTCTCTCCTTTCCGTGGCATCTCTCCTCGCTGCTGGCTGGAGTTCAGGTGAGTCCAGGAGGTGCTCTTAGAGCAGCAGAATGCTGCCACCCGCTTTGCCTGATGAGACAGAGGAGGACAGTGACAAGACCAAGGATGTGACGGGGAGATTCTGGGAAAGCCTGGAGTGCTGAACTTGGAAGAAAAGTGGAAATAGCCCTACAGATAGAATTTTCGCTAATCCTACTAGTGAAAGTGTCTTTTGTTCGAAAGAAAGATGGAGCGTTTTCCACTGGTCCTTAGGCCTTGCCAGCAGAGGTGGATGCTCAAGAGATCTCCGCAGCCATTTCGCACCATATGCTCTGTCTTTCTAATCCAGTGTAGACAATTGCAGCATCAGTCAGAAGGTATTATTCTAGGACTTTCCACGAGAAATAGGAATTTCTCATTCTGGTGATGTGCAGCATGACCTTCAACTCTTAACACCCTGAAATAAAGTTTGCCTGAACTTTCCAATTGATGTAACCAGACTGCAGTATAAAGCACGAGGGTTTCTCATGATCTGAAGCTTGTGCTCTCCGGTTGTTTATCACCTGAAAAGTACAATGTCTCTTCCCTGATATGTCAGGGTATAGACACTATTTTTTTGTTTGATGGCTCAGCTTGACTTTTCAATGACTAAAATTTACATCATGGGTTTTCAATCATAGAAGTTAGTTCTTAGCCAAACTTCAGACGCCTTTGATCTCTGCCCATGGGTTAACTGCTTTGAGGAGGCTCAAAATTGTTGGTATTGTTAACAGCAACATATTTTTCTTTTGATTAGACATCGAGGCTAGCACAACTGTCTGCCTTTCAGAGTTATCTGAGCAGCTTTCTCAAGTGCTGGAAGTTTACCCTTGAATATGACAGGTATAAAACTTGTTTTCTGTGTCTGTGTATCTTTCAGCCGAGTGATTGATCTGCTGCATTAGTGCAAGCTTCAGCTTTGTCACCCTGGCACTTGCAGGCTGAGCTATATGCTCTGCAAGGGGAAATGACCGAGTGTGCGGTTACCAAGGACGCTCCTAGGATGGAGTAATCACCAATAGAAACCTTCGCATCATTTGCAAATATGTGAATTTGCTTTGTATGCTAATAAGCACAAAATGTCCATAACAGAAATTGATTTCAAGGACAACCACGGAGGAAATACTCCTGCAGCTTGCAACCTGAGTCGTGTCACTCAGCATCATCTCTTCGGAGTGTGTTAACTTTTCAGAGGTGTTATCAATCAGCTGGTTAAAAACCTCTGCTAGTGTTATTTCAACAGATCTGTAACAACGTACAGCAAGTACATGACGGATGTGGTATGAGCTGTATTTTGTAATTTTTCCTTAAATTAATTTTTGAACATGATTGCAAAAATGATGAAGATACATTGCAGAAGTAGGACAGAGCATGGCATATTAATTCATTTTATTCAGGATAGTGATAATTCCTAATGAAGGCAGGCAGGAGAGCAAGGCCCCAGCAGTTAGTCCCGAGAAGGCGCTAAGGAGAGCTGCTCTGGGGCGGGAGGTGGGCAGGAGGCAGTGCTGGGAGATGCCCTGGCGCTGCTGCTGCCTCGGGCGTGTGCTGGCAGCGCTGCTGCAGCGGCCGCGTGTTCTCGGGGCGCGGGGAGGTGCTGCGTTCTGTGCAGGGGTGCAGCAGGGCTGACCCCGTCGCGCTCCCCTCCGGGCAGCGGAGCGGCGAGGGGCTGAGCGCCAGGGCCCTGGCGCTGCCTGGGGGTGTTCTGGCTCCCCGAGCTGGGAGCGCTGAGCCCACAGCTGCGTGAGGTGGCAGTTTGGCCTAAAGAGGGAATTAGCAAAATACCACTCTGCTTTGCAGATCCGGGGGTTGACGTGGCCGGCTGTGCCGCGTGGCACGTTCGGGGCTGTGTGCGTGGTGCTGTGCGCCGTGCTGCATGCCACCCAGAGCAAACTCATCTGCGGCTTTTTCTGCAAAGAATCCGTTCTGTGTCTCTCAAGCTTTATGCTACTGCTCATTCCCCCAATGCAGAAAGCAACTGCTGCTAGCTCCAGTATCTGGTTGGTAATCTAATCTGCTGAATTTCAAGGCTTTAGTCAGCCCTAAGTGTAGAGTAACCTCCTCCAGTAAGAATAGTCACAGTACAGAGTAAACAGCATACATTCAGCGTGAGGAGATGATCTCCCTTGTTTTGCCTTGTAGTCATTACGTGCAAAAAAGAAGGGAAAAAACCTCAATAAGAGTTAAACAATAGTCTTAACACCTGCAAAGTTAAGAAATGGTAAATAGCAATTATAACTTAAAAAGGCGGTTTTTTACTGTGGCATTTGAAAATGACTTATTTGGAAACGAACATTTAAAGAGAAAGAAAACTTACTGTGTGGTAATAGAAGCAGGATTTTATACAACAGACAGCGCTGCGGTGCCGGTGACCTGGATGAGCTAGGCAGAAGCAGACGCAGCGCGTCCGGCCCTCACCGTCTTGCTAATGCGGTGCCTGGTCTGGGTGTGACTGCAGCATTAATTCGGGGTTTGGGACCTCTTTTCTCTAGGTGTGCTGGTGTCACGGCGGCGGATGAGTTGCCAGACGAAGGTGGGGAAAAAAGGTATCTTGGAAGTTTGAGTGGCAGCTGTCAAATGTGCAGCTGAGGCAGATCTCTGTTTAATTTGCCTCAAGAGGTGAGAAATTCCTTGGTGACATTTAGTTATGTCTCCGAAGGCGGTAGAGGTTAGGTTTTTTGGAGACCACTTCTCTGAAGTGCCACAGAATAAGTCTTCAATTCTCTTTTCTCCCAAGAGACTCTGGCCATGTTGTTGAAATACCAAGGAGAGAAAAGTAGAAAGACATAAAAAGGTCATTAGAAAAATTTAAGAAAGTGGCATTTAGCAGGTGTAACGGACGGGAGTCAGATGAAATGCTGGCCTGTGCACTAATTGTTGCGCGTAAAGATCACCAGGAATGTTTTTTAGAGGACATCTCAGTGAAGTGTTGTAATTCTCATCTGTCAACAGACTTTACTAAGGGGCTATTCATTGAGTAAAACACGGGATGCAATGCGGCCCTCTTACATTGCAAGATCGCTAGAGTAAGTGAATTCTTTGAAATTATAATAGGAGTTGCAAACACTAGTAGGTATCTCCCAACTTGCTGATTGTCAGAAGTGCCCACAGGGAGAAACCTCTGGAGAAAGAAGAATTTTCTTTGTTATTGACTGTGTGTGGCATTTCTAGAAACCCAGAAGCGGAGGGGTTTCCCTGACAAACCTCTGCCACGCCGTGCTGTTACCAAGTGCCTGCTCGCAGAACCGGTGGAATTTGCTGACTTGCAGATGCGTGCGTGAGGAAGGGACATCTGACCGAGCAGCTCCCCGGGACCAGCAGCTCGCCCCAGCCGATGGCAGGCCCGGGCTCCAGCTCCCCGAGGGGACCCGGGTCCTCCTGTTCTGCTCCTGACCCGCTGCAACAGCGGAGAGCTGGAGGCTGCCGGTAGCAGAGGTTTGGATGTTCCCCGGTTTTGTTTGTTTGCTTCCAGAATAACCTTGCTGTTGAGCTTTGGGGATGAGTGGCTGTTTAGAAAGAAAACAATTAGGTATTAAAGGAAATTAGGTTTTTTTTAAAATTGGTATTTAGTGTAAACATCCCTCCCCGCCTCCCCCCCCAGAGTCAAGGCTCGCTATCAAGGGTGAAATACTGCCGTAGGGGATTATTCCCTGGTGCTAACGTGCTGACTGGCTGAGAGGAAAGCTTGGGAAGAGGATTTTTCCCGAGTTCCTCCAACTCTCCTCATTACCCCTGTTTGATGCAGGCAGATCTGGTATGAAGACAGATGCACCTTCAGTGCCTAGGAAGTGCCAGTATCTACTGGAAGAACGAATTCAATTACTGCCGTGAAGCTTGTTTCCCCTTGTAATGTGCATGCTTAATTATTTGACAGGTTTTGATAGAAAATACAACATTTAAGTGTCTGTATAGTCATAGCATATGGTTCAATGAACTGATCTTTGTGTATTCATGCCTTATAAATGGCTTTGAATGCACATCTGACAAGGGACTGTATTAGGCATAATAGGACAGGTACAGCAAAAAGGAGAACGTTTCAATTGGCATCTAAAAGGCATCAGTTTCTGTATAGGATGACAGTGTGAAAGTGCCTCTTAGAATAACCCACGGAAAATGCAAGAGATGAGTTAAATGTGAACCCAGGAGGAAGGTCTTGAAGATTGTGCTTGCAGCAAAAATTTGATCAATTGAGAACAGAAAGCGAAACAATGGTAAAGCTACCAGCTAAGTAGGTCACCAGTTAACAAGAGTGACTCATGCAGAGAGGGAGAATTTAATTTTTAAACACCAGATCCTGAGTTTGCTCAAAAAAAAAGTATACACAAATTCAGCAGCTGGTCAAATAAGATAAAAATATTTTATTTTTATTAGTTTGCTCTGCTGTTTGCAATTTTTATAATATTTACTTATGCAATGTTAATAACTTTTAACATTTAAGTCTTGATTATGTATGAATTCCTTATGTTGCTGCAGTTCCTACGCGCCCGGCGCAGGGCTCACGTGAACCGGTAGCTGCTCCAACAATGGCGGTTGTTCCAGGCGGCGCAGCGATACGCCATCTTCCAACTGAAATCGCTTGGCAGGCGAGCGAATGTTGGGCCCTGAGCAGAGATGCGTTGTTTCTCTGCTGGTGTGGGTCTGTATTGTTCTTTGGACGCTGGACTAAAATTTCTAGGGGAGCGGGCCGGTCCGTGCTGCGGCAGCCGCTGCCCTTCGCGGTGCCGCAGGAGCGTGAGGCAGCAGGTCCAGCTGGCCCTGCCCGTAGGGCTTGGCCTTGTCCCACCGGCACGGCGAACGCCACCGCGCTCCCTTCTCCGCTGCGTATGGCTGCGTGAAGTTGGTACGTTCGAGTTCTTTGTGTCCTGTCTATTCATAGATGTATTCTAAAAATACGTGTGTGTGTGTGAAAAGCATGCTATATAAAACCGTGATGTGTTGCCAGAAGAAGTGGCTGCCCTACCAATGTAATTGGTATATCCTTTATGTGGCTTAAAGGAGGTGCAAAGTATATCTAAGGTGACATAATTCAGATCAATGTTTGCCTAACATTTGTTATATATGAACAGTCAATATTTTAACAGATGGCTTTTTCTCCAAGAACTGCTCTGTGTTCACTCGAACCCAAGTTAAATTCTTTCTGTGCTTATAATTAGTATTTTATCTTATTGATTAATGGAGAAAGATCTATAAGGCATATCTTAAAATCATTTAGCAAGAAAAAGCTGTGTAATAATAGTGTCTTTGCAATATTTTTAGTAGTGACACAAAGAAGTTATTTTTCTTTCTCAGATGTCAACCCTGGATTTATGTTAATGGGAGGGAAGTCGCTGCAGACCTGTCTGGCCACACAGGCTGCGCTTCCCGTGCTCCCGCACCTGAGCAGCTGAGGGTTCCGTCACGGAAGGAAGCGCTTAAGGATGATAAACCACTAATATGTGATCCCCTGATATATGATCCCTAGCCCCACTGTTTCCCTTCATCTGCTACACAGTTTTGTATTAGTGGAAACACATCATCCAATTTTCATGCCTATAACCAGTTTTCACAGAGCAAATTTTTTTCTATAGTATGATTTTTAATTGTTATGACTGCTGGTGGGCAGAGGGTCCAAAACAGCCCCTCAGTCTGAAGACAGGGGCAACAAATGGGCTAGAAACAAACAGGCGGGGAAGGGAAGCTGCCGTGCACGCAAGCCCGGAGGAGAGCACCCCGGTGCCCACTTGTCAGGGTGCACTGTTCTAAAACTGAGCGTGCTAAATGCAGGGTGCTGCTCTTTTGGTCTGCAGAATGAGGTGTTGTCTTGTTTTTTGGTCCCAGGCTGAGCTGAGTGAAGCCTACATCATCCCCTCTTATAACGGAATATAACACGTCCACGCGGAGCTGTGCACCGATGTAATCGCCATAGCTCTTCTGAGCTGTTGAATCCTAAATTGCAGCCAGTGACTAAGGGTGAAATTCTTGCTATGGTACTTAGTCTGCTGCATTAGCCAGACCAACTCATTTTCATGAGGTTTTTAAAAGCACCTGGAGAGATAAGCACAAATTCTAGACAGCGAAAGGAATTCAACTATCAGTAAAATGTTTGAAAAGGGAGATTTGAACCCTTACCAAGCTTTGTTAGTTGTTGGCGAAAGAGAGGTATCTGAAGAAACCCTTCAGCAGGGGAGGAATGGAACAGGAGTTGGAGAATATTTTAAACAAAAGGAGTGTAATTTTTGTGAAACATTTCAAACGATTTTGCATGCAAGCAGCTTCTCGTTTGCACCTTTCCAATAAAAACCATCTGTCTTGTACTAGCCGGTCCATGGGCAGATGCTCCGTTTGTCTTTCTAGCACATAGCAATGCCAGACTTTTGCAAATCACAGGTTGCTTTTAGTAGTGATCGCTTGATTGCTTTTTCTCTGCCGCACCTACGCTACCCGACAGCGGCTGGTGCCTGATCCCAGCACGGCTCGTGTTCCGCTCCGTCTGTCGGTTCTGCGGGGAGAGCGGGGCACGGTCTGCCCTGGGCGCCCGGCCACGGCTGGGCAGCGCCCGGCTGCAGTCGGGGAACCCCCTGCCAGGGTCTGCGCTGGGGCAGATGCCGCTCCTCTGGACCGTTGCGAGGGATAAGACGGGGGCTGTGAAGAAGGTGAGGGGCGGCTGTGTTTGCATTCCCTTCTGGTAGATGTTTTCGCAACTTTATGCTCTAGGCATTGGTGTGAAATAATGAAATGCATATGTATTTTTAGAGATGATGTGGATTTTGGAGTAATTAAGAACATAAGTTCCCGGCTCCTTCTTTAGATGGGAGCTCTTATTAATATTTATAAAAAAACTATTACATATTAATACATTCATAATACATAAGACATGTGGCACTATCAGTTTTAATAGATTATTTTAGAACATCATTGTAACTCCGAGGATGTTCTCCTCTGTCCTTCTTAAGAGTTGAAAGAGTAATCATATAGATTTATTCTCCCAATGTTTATACAAGATTCTTTTTAAAAGCCTCCTTTTTAATTACCTTGCCAGTCTATCAATAAAAGGCTGTAGGCAATGTAATTTCAGCTGCAAGTAGTAGAAACTGCTGTCAGAACGCTCAAGGAGCAAAATGGCCGTAGGAGTGAAGCTGATTGAATCCAATATGCAGCGCTGGTGCTGAAGAATGTGGATGGTCGTGGGGCTTGGGCTGCTCTGGAGATGGGTGGTGAAGGTTTGGAAGCCTCTGCAGAAGCACGGCACCGTTCCGAGAACACCGCGTGTGCCTGTCCCGCACCGTGCCGGGAGGGCTCGGCCATGGCCTCGCCGCCTCCGTGCCCTCGCCCCTTGGCCGAGCCGCTGAGGGGCTGCTGGGGCTCAGCTGTGCAGCGGGCAGGGGCTCTGGCGGGCTGGGGGCTGTCTGGCACCCTTGGCACCTCTCGGCACTGGTTTGTAGCTGTCAGTTGTAACTGGAGGGAGGGAAGGGACAAGGACTGCTCCCTGGGCAGAGCTACCTGCCGTGGGGTGCCCTGCTCGCTCTCCAGCCAGCGCGGCCCCCCGGCCCGTCAGCAGCTGCCTGGGGTTCATGGGCAGAGCAGAGGCCGTGGTACGGAGGGGTGTCCAGCCTGTGACTGTCCTGCACACCAGAAATGACTTCAGACTTCCGAGCTGGAAGAGAGCTGCTTTTTCATGGAGGAAAGAGAAGCTGCTATAGTCCTTCAGAAAGTGCCTGTTTTAAAAAGCAAAGCCGCTAAGGCCTGGGCCTCTCGTGTCACGGCTTCCATGCGCGTTTGTACCCGTCTTTGGCTAAACTTTGCCAGACTCCCTCCTCTGCAGTAATTAGGATTCCATATTTTTTTGAAATCTTTTTAACATTCCTCATTTCAAAGTTAATTTGCTTTCAGAACAACCCAATTAGAGGTGAATCACTCTATATATGTGCAATTCTGCGCTAATTGCTTTATTTGATCATTTGATATTTATAAGGTAAATGCCTTATTTTCTTTTGAAGGGAGCTATCATTGCCTCCCACCTATTGCATCTCAAGGTCTTTTCCATTTTGTAGCTGGCTGTTAGCAATAAGGAATAATGTTATTACATGGTTGTTCAGAGAATTATGTAATTTGCAAAAGAATCGCAGCAAGAAGCCATCACGTGCTGTTTGAAGGGCTTGAAGACCAGTGCAGGGAAGCCACGCTCGTCCTGCTCCACCTCCTGGGCATGGGAGCTCGGGTCCTGCTGTGGTACCTGCTGGGTCAAAGCCCTGGTCCAGGAGATAAGAAAAATACTTCAGTAATTTGAGGTTGGTTGTCTGTGGTGCTGAGGAGAGATCTGATACCTCTTCGTGGCACCAGCTGATCATGATTAACTGCACACACGATCCCGTGCCCTGGACTGAATTATTTTTCTGGATTAAAATATGTATCTTTACTGCAAAATTAGGAGATACATAAATAATTAAAGGCAAACCCATTTTTTTCCTGTGTTTTGTTACATGAATTTAGGATTAATTCTGAATTGGTTCATAGTGGTCGTAAAATAAAAATAACTTTAAAATATTTTGCTATTAGCATCTGTTGGCAAGAATAAGCGTGAAACCAGGCCTGGTTTTCAGTCAGCCTCACAGTGGGAGGTCTCCAGCGCTAAACGTTCACAGCATGTTCTTTAGGCTGCGTTAACATACATCAATTGTCACAGCCATTAACATCGAGCATTTGCAGTCGGAATGTTTATTAGCTGGGTCAGCTGCACCAATCTTATTGTAAGTGGGATTTTGCGCAGACGTTTCCTCTGACTCCTGGTTTTCTCTTTGGAGCGGGATGCTGACCATGTCCCCAGACCTTTCCTCCAAATCTACCAAATCAGAAAGAGCGACGATACTTTAATTCTAGACCTAGGAAGAGAGGAAAATCTAAATCTAAAATTTGGAGCAGTGGGGGGTAAAATGAAGCAGAGAGCGGGTGAAATCTCAGACGGAGTAGTGGAAGCAGCTGATGAACCAGCCCTGACAAGAGTCAGATGAGTACGTCAAGCTGCGTCGTGTGGCATTAAAAATGCATATTTCCTTAAACACCACCATAAAAGATGGTACCATGCTTTGAAGTCTGCAGGGAATTTTCATGGGAGAGAAAGTGAGTTGTATTGTTTAGAATTAAATTAGTAAATCAGTGTTAGGTAAGTTTCCTGGTGGTATTTACAACGTTGACACTTGAACTTTTGGTGTATTTATAATTTCAAGGGTACTGTAGCCAAATTAGTAATACAGTGATTGTCATCTTGTAACATTTCAAAGTTGCAGGCAGCAGTATCCATCTCTACCAGAATTGCATCTAACAAAAGCCAGCAGCAAGAAGAGAAATTGGCACAAATTCAATTCATTCAGGCTGGAAATAAGACTGAGAAATACCATCACCTTAATTCATTATTCTTTTCGGTATGTGAATTGTAATCTTGTCGTTATCCTTTGTGCCATCCTGAAGATAACTCGGTTCGCTGGGGAGTTTCAAATATTTCTTGCCAGGTAGCAATGCTAGAAATGTACGTTATGTATCAGCACGCCGGGCGCTGTACGATAATTACAGGGGACGCACAATCTCATTTAACATCCCGGGGAGCAGCTGTATAACCAGGGAAGGTGCTGTGCTCGTTGTGCCACATGGCAGCTACTAATGGTGGTGCTGTACAGGTGTGTATGAGATTAAACAGTTTGCTCGTTCCGTTGTGCCTCTCCCTGGTAGTCGTAACTGCGGGCGCAGAAAGCTCCTGGGATACTAGCAGGCCATAAGACAGTACTGAAACGCACTGCCTTACCACCAGCTGTGTCTGAAATGAGAAACGTTTGTGCGTAATTTCCAAACCCACTGGACCAAACAGCCGAGCGGTGAGACCCCTGAGCCTGCAGAACCGGGAAAGCTCCAGAAATGTGTTGGAAACGTTTGTTCTGTTGGCCTTGATCCAGCACAGCAGCGCGCTGGGCTGGAGGGGCTGGTTCGGAGTCGCTGCGGCAGGGGCGAGGGCCAGGCCCCTTCCCCTCTGCCCTCGGCGGCTGCAGGCGGCGGGCCCTGTAAGGACCGGCTGCTGTTAAGCAGAGCAGGTGGTTGTGTTAGAGATGGCTGAAAAAGGACGTGCTTTGTAAAACAACCTGCTCGGCACCGAAAACCCCTCGCAGAGAGGAGCGCGGGTGCGGGGACCGAGGTGCGGGCAAGGGAGACAGGCCTGGAGGAGCCGACGAACCCCAGTCCAAGGGCCCAGCCTGCAGGTACAAATAAAACCTTCCTTTTTTGGGGCCAAAGCTATGTCAAAGGCCGAGTGCTTCTGGCAGCCAGGGGCAGAGGTTTCGGCAGTGGGATGGGAGGGCAGCTGCTGCGCGATGCGGGCCCTGTGCTCAGCTCTGCTGGGCCGTTGTCCCAGCCTGGTCCCCCTCCTGCCCTCCCTCGTGGCCACCGAGAAGCAGGGTCGGGGGAGCAGGAGCGTGGTAGCAGAGCCGTCTGCTCCGCCGGCATGGCGTGGGAGCAGGTGTCTGTCCGTCCGCCCCCGCCGTCATCCCGCCCGGCTGCTTCGTCCCAGCGTGGTGATGGGAGGCACTGGGCGGGGGCAAGGCTTGGCAGTGTGATGAAGAACACGTGCTGACGCGTCGGACAAACTGCTGTGGCAAAGCTGTGGTAACAGCCTGGACTGCAGAGGGAAAAGAAACCAACCAGCACCTGGAAGGTGCAGGCAAGGCCGGTGCCCTGCAGCCCTGGGCTGAGACCCTGCGGGTGCTGCTCCCGTGGCTGCCCCGAGTCCCCACCAACTGCCTGACCCCCGGCACACCAGCAGCTCCTGCATCCAGATGGCTGTAAAAAGAGATGAAGGGGAAGATCTGTAAGAGCATCGATCTTCATGAGTGAGGAGAGGAGGGAGTACGGGAGTCACAAGTGAGTTATCCTGTCACTCCTGAGAAGTGAAGATAAATTGTGCGACACTGGCTATTTATTTATACGCTTTGCTGGGTATGCATATGGGTGTGAGCAGGAGGAACAGCATCGTGTCACATATGTAACTGTGTGCTGCAAAGGGCTCTTGTAAGCATGCTTTTTGGGTGGTTATTACTGCAGATGGTCAAAACAGTCCATGACTTGCTGCCACAGAAATCTTCAGATGGCAGATTTCGCATTAGTGGGTGAGGGGGGGCAGTGGCTGGGAACGAGCCCGTAGCTGCAGTGATGGTTTTGGAGCCCGGTGCTGGTCAGCGTGGCAGCATGGCAGCTCCGTGCCCTCCTGCACAGCTGTTAGGGGAAGTTACAAACTTATTTTCTGCAAGGTAACCTAAAAACAGGGGATGGACCAATCCTCCTGCCTTTGAAAAACAAGCAGTGGGTGGAAAAGGGGGTAGCATATTCTAGTAATACAGGTAGCATATTCTAGAAATGCTGCTTTTTCTTTGTTAACCAGCTTGCGTGCGCATTGCTTTCTCTTGGTTTGCAGCGAACTGGCCCCAGGCAGGGGAAGGGTAAAGTTTGTAAACACTGCGCTGACATACGGAGTTTTGACACCTTTGGCTCGCAGAACCTCGGCCTGGTGGCCTAACAGTGCTTGTGTGTGGAAAGGAGTGGGTGGGAGAAGCTCTTTTTGAACAGATACTGGACTTGCCTGTGCCAGGAGGGGATTTCTGAACGCAGAAGCAGCAGGGGTTTCAGCTGGGGACGGGCTCGGGAGGAGCAGTCGGGCTCTGTCAGAGGCGCTGAGCATCCCCAGCAGCGAGGTGGAGGGCTGACGGCCGAGCTCTTCGAGCGCTGCCTGGGGTTACGGCTTCAGTCTCGTGCTGCGCTGCGGCTCTCTGCCGAGACTGGCTGGGGTGCTTTATAAAAATATATGCTTAGAAAGCATTGGGAGTTGATTAGGGAAAAAATCCGCATAGTCGTGCTGGAGCTGTGCTCTTGTCAGAAATAAATTGATGGAGTTAAACTCCCGTTGTCTCACATCTGAGCAAAAAGAAGCTCCTTTTCTGCAGATTGCTATCTCAGAGAGAGTTGTAGATGCAAATAACAACACTTGTCTCATGTCCTGATTGTTTCAGCAGCTGACTAGCTGGAGTGTAAGCACCCATTAAAAATGAATGTCTGCATTAGCTGGTGACAAGTTTTGAAAACCGGGCCCATAGCATTATGAAATGTTTTATCTGCCGCAATGGTTGTGTTAGAGCTTTGTCAGTCCTGTGGCAGCGTCAGGAGAATGGATGAACCTGCTGTGCTAGCATCAGCTCTGCTAGGCTGGGCCTAGCCGTGCTCCTCGGCTGCGGGTGTCCCTGCAGCCCGCGAGCACAGCCCAACTCTGGGCGCTTCCCCTGCTGGAACGGTGCAGCCGGCTTCGGGGAGCAGCACCCACAGCGAACGCGCTGCGGCCGGGTTATGTCAGCGGGGACGTGCCCCGCAGAGCTGGTGCTCATGGGACGGGTTCCTTGCCTTGGCTGGAGCATCTGGCACTTCAGCTGCGTCCTCCCCTGATCAGCAATTTCCAGGCCAGCCAGCCCCGTGCACGCTGCCCTGTCTGCTGTGCCCAGGTCTCGGTCTCTGTCGGAATGGGGACTCCCGGAGCTGCCCGGTGGGTGTCACGATGGGCTCCTGTCCTTCTGGACGGATGGACCTGTCAGTTGGTCTGGGGCGCACGACCCTTCAGGGCTTGGGTCCGAGTCCTGCGGTCACGTCTCCCCTATGAGCAGCGAGGTGCTCCACGGCTTGGCTGCTGCCATGAAGCGCCTGAGGCATCGTACCTGTTGGCAGCACCCTGTTTCCCCTCGGAAGCCCCTGCTCCTTCAGTGGCAGTTGCCGTGGATAAGCTGCGTCCCCGGGGGCCATGCACCGTGCGTGGCCCGCTCAGCAGGCCGAGTCTGAGCAGCGGTACCGTGGCACCGCGGCTCCGGTGTTACCGCCAGCGTGTCCGGAGGGAAGCGGTGCTGCTGGCTGAGCTCCCCTCGGCAAGCGCTGGTGTGGGGCTGGGTTTTTGCTCCTCTTTGGTGAGGGAGTCCCGGACAAGCCCCCCCAGGCCGAGACCGGGTCTGTGCAGGGCGTTTCGGGACGGGCAGCCTGAACGTGTTGGCACGGACCGTGAGCAGGAGAGAGCTGAGGCTCTGCAGAGAAACTCAGAAAGTGGCGTAAAATGCCAGTGCTGCCACAGCCTGCCTGTGGGATGTTAGGTCGATCTTTAGTCCGACAAAAAATATCACCCAGCTGTCAAACAAAATGAGACCAAACAATAATAATCCTTTTTTTGCTGAATTTTCTATTTGAAATAGTGTTTTTTTTAAGTCACATTTGTTTGGATGACAAACATAATGTAAGAGATGGTTTCCCATGAAAATTTGTATCTTCTCTAAAATGTAAGGAAAATATTTTTCCCCCACTCTTCTCAGTTAGGTGTGCACATATGTGCCATGTGGTGCTTGAAAGTTCTCAGCTTCCTTGGTCAAGGAAAATACAAAATTTAAAGCCAATATCATCAATGTCAATGAAGAAATTGAAATAAAACGGAAATAAAGCTATTCAAACTCCTAGATAATATTAACACAGAACAAACAGATATAAACAGGCTAAGGGACAAAGAAAAATCAGCCCGTCAGAGGAGACAGAACCTGAAGCAGCCTTCCCAAAGAAATACAGGGGAATTAAAAAAAAGCATCAGCAATTATCAAGCGTGCCTTCACTTTGTACATCACATGTCAGGATTATATGGCAGGTCTGAATGAGATCATAGGAGACTTTTTCTAGCTGATGCCTTCTGGGGTGGATCCCTTTGTTTTCCTGAAGCCCACGGGGCTGTGAAGATTGAAATCTGTAGTTCTGAGAAATCTGTGGTGTTGGAACAAAGCACCGATGTTTTGCGGTGTTTGCAGCACTTCTGATCAAGGGAGTGGTGACGATGCGGGATGTGTGGGCCTGGGCGCGCATCGTGCACTTTGCATGATTATTTGTTTTCAAATTAACCCTCAGCTCCGTGGAGTCCTGCTAATCCTTTTCCAGAGGTGTGAACTGCTAATCAGAGCCCTGCACTGGGCTTGCTGCTGTTTGAGCGGCTACCTAGATTAGTTTGCATGTTTAAAATGACATTTGTATTGTTTGTATCAAGAGCGCTGTTGAAATTGGGGGTGGCTTTCTGCTACTCGGGACAGGCTTCCTAGGAGAGAGCCGGTATGGAATTTTACTTCCCAGTTGCTTCCTGGAGTAGGAAGCTGTGGCAGATGAGGTAACGTGTCCTTCCATCTCCTGCGGTCACAGATGGCTGCTGCTGAGTACGGTGTCCTGGCTCCTGCTGCGGCGGGCGGTGCAGATGGGGAGAGGCTGGCGTGGTGTGGGCCTGGAGCAGCGGACGAGTGACGCCGCGGAGGAGGCTGGCAGGCAGGGTGCTCTGATGGGCACCCGTTATCTTCCACCAATATGCTGATAAGCTGTTATCACTGAATTATCCTCAGTCTGGTACGAGCTTCACCTCAGTCGGGTATGAAATCCATTAGTCTGTCACGCTGCTTGGCTGATGGAAGGAAACTCTGTTTTCTCTGTTAGATTTTGGTTGGATCCCTTTATCTGTCCATTACTTCTCCCGTAACTCCTTCTAATGGATTCAGACTAATACAAAGTGACAAAGAATCAGACAAAATGGCACTGAAATTGGGGGAACTGTGAAAGCCTGTATTGCCCGTAGTTAGCCTTGCTGAGGACTGTGAAGTCTGAATTAGTGTAAAGATTTGAGCTGATTTCTTTTGCTTAAGAAAAATAAGAAGTAATTTTTTTTTTGCAAAAAATTCAGTATCCAAATGTCGTGACACGGAGAAATATTTACTGTGATCAGTGCAGTAACTTCCCTGAGCCCTTTGTCTTTATAAAAAGCACACAGCACGGCTGCCTTATAATTTACTATTGCTTTATTAATTTAATCTCACTGTTGTTTCAGCAATCATTCTTATCAAAAAAAGGGATTTGTGATCCAAACCAGCCAGCCAAAATCCAAAACCATTTTGCAAACAACCTAACAGCAACATCAATAAGCGAGAACGCAGTGCACGTACGCAGCGCGTCCGTGTGTCTGCTCTCTGACCCGCGGTGTGGGGCGAGGTACCCACGCGTGCGGGTCGGGGTCTGGCTGTGCCCCCCGCATGCCCACTCGGCCCACGGCACGTGGCACTGCGACAGCCGGAGCCGAGAGCCGTGCGGGCCGCGGGGCGAGCCGGACCTTGGGGCCGCTTTGGCAGCGGGACGGTTGCACTGCGCCTCGGCCTGCCGCAGCCCCGCTGCCGGCTGCGAGCAGAGGTCTGCAGTCCTGGCTTGCGGCAGGGGTTTCCTGCGGGCTGCCACGCCGGGCAGCGCTGACTGCAGCAGGCACTTGGCAGTAGCTGCAGGAGCTGGGGCACGGCTCTCTGAGCGGAGCGAGGGAGGCTTGTCTTGGAGGGCTTGCTGCGTGGCCCAGCCGTTCCTGCCTGCCAGCTAATCGCGCGGAGGAAGAAATGCACTGCAGGCAGTAAACCCCTGTCAGCTTATATCTCAGCGGCGGCAGAGCCTTTGATTTACTGTGAGTAATACATAAAGGGCCTCATAAGAAATGGTTAGGGAATACTGCCTTCGGGGAAGGAGCCCTGCCGTCTGGTTAACAACAGTACTGCCTTTCCTGGCAATCCTTGCCTCTCCGAGCTGAGTATTTCCCTAACCTTTCTTGCTGGGGATTTTAAAGATTTAGCACGTTTTTTTTTTTAAATATTCTATGGACACACGAGATGAGACCAGGCTGTATAATTTTCTTCCCACTCCTTGTGTGCAGTCACTGAATTTCATCTTAATTTCCTGCACCAGTGCCCATGGTCTGGGAGCTGGTTTCTGCCACCCATGGAGTCAATGGCGCTGTTCACAAGCTCGGGTGATTAAAATGGTCAGGCTCCAGCTAGGCACAGGAAAGGGCGTTTTCTCGTGTATATTCTTACTATAATGCAGTGAAAAGATGTGGGATGGTGGATAGATGCAGAGGGCTGGAGAATGCCTGCAGATGCCATCGCCACTTTGGGTCTGCGGCCACGCGAAGCCATGGCAAAGCAGAGCCCCGAGCGCAGGCACCACAGCGGCCAGTTACTGCCTGTCCGCGCTGAGCTGGCCCCAGCGTGCTCCTGCACCCAAACCACCTTGGGGGCTGCTCTGCTCGGCGGGGTCAATGAAGCCTTTGGGTCCCAGTTTTTGGCTGTATTCATCATTTTGTTGCAGCAGATGAAAGCTCTGAAGCCTAAGGGTACTTGAATCCTGGCAAAGCCCAGGCCATGAGCCGAGGCTTCCGTGCCCCCGTCCCCCCCTGCTCCAGCGCTGCTTGCTCTGCTCCAGGTGCCCGACTGCTGTCCTTGGGTGCTGTTTGTCCTCCAGCAGTTCCTGCAGACTGCAGGTTTCTTGAAGACGGTCGTTCTGTTCTGCCTCCGGGTTTCACTGCCAGTCTGTGTCGCGTTTGCGGAGAAGACAGACAAAAGGACTTGGCCCAATCCCAGCCAAAATTGGATGGGAGCAGAGCGCTTCATTTCCAAGCTGCAGTGCTGACCCTAGGAGTTCTGCTTGTGCTCTCACGGATACACACTTCTGATTTTAATCTCTAAAGTTTGTCAGCATGCTGGCTCTGAACTGATTGCTTTTTCTCTTGTGAATCTCTAATAAGCTCTTGCTTCCTTAGCAAAAACGTAGTCCTGATCAAAGTTCCTTTCTTACTTGATTAGAGGGGAAAAAAAGCCCACCCTGACAAATCGCAGAGGCCCCCCCTTCCTCCCTTTGTGCGTACCCGCGTTCTTTGTTTTGCAAACCCTCTTCTTGTGCTCCGGTTGCGTATTTGTGGGGACCTCCAGGGAGCTTTGCGTAGGAAGACAGAACAAGGCTCATACGACGTTTGCATGCGATTGAAATAGGTGTTGGCATATTGCGGCTAACGGCAGCGATCGCAGGCGAGGGCTGGAGGGAGGGGGAACCTTTCCCCTCCCCACTGAAGGAGATCTCTGCTTCCCGCTTCCTCCTCGGGCTGCTCCTGCGCTGAGCCGCGTCCCGTGGTGTGCCTGGGCCCCTGGGGACGGCTGCTGTCTTCTGAAGAGGGTTACAGTTTAATAGGAATAAATAAGGTAAATGAAGAGAGTTTCACGGGCAATTGAAAGGTTAGCATGGATCACGCCGTGTCACTTGCTGTTCTGCAAACGTCCTTTTCTGGGATCTTGTCAATCCCCAGACAGACAAGCCACAAGTGCACCTCCAGCCAGCACCCGCGAGGCCCAGGATTGTCACTGCTGTAGCCGCTTGTACGCTCTCGCCGGCTGCAGATATTAATTTTTTGTTTATAGAAAAATCCATAAGGTTTGAGTTATCAAAAGCTGTGTGCACTAGTGGGAAAGACACAAAATCAATGCTGAAATATTGCCTTATTTAATGGCTGCTGTAAATAGCTCTGTTATGATTCTTTAGTAGAGGTAAATTATGAAAGCACGCGACAGGTCGGTTGAACGTACTTGTTTGCAGCCTCCACCCCAGCCAGCCCACCTCGCCCTGCTAGGCGTCAGCGGGCAGGAGGCTGGGGTGTCGCAGTTCATGGGTCTGCCATCACTGACCTGAGAAGGCGGAGAAGAGTAGGGGCTGGTTCTGGTGGGCGCTCTCAGTGCGCTGGGTGTGCTGGTGCTCCCGTGCCGCTGGAGGAGCTCAGCCGGGCTCGCTCCTGCCGGGATGCCTGGGTGCCAGCCGCGTCTCGTCGCGGTGCTCTTCCCTCCGGGCCCTGCGGAGCAGAGGGCACCGCCGGCACAGCCCGCTCCCAGCAGCCGCTTCCCGGGGTTTTCGCCTCCCTGGGGGACAGCACAGCCCTGCAAAGGAATTGGGTCTCACATTTCTTCTCACTTTCTCCTTCTTCTAGGCATGTTTTCAGAAACATCATTGAGGCTTATAAATGAGGCTTTTAAAAGGTTTTACATACCTGACATTTTTAATGGTTTATTTCTGTGTCGTTGAATGTAATTATCTCCAGTAGAAGTTCTTTCCAGAATGTATTTAGGTACCTTGGAAAACACTGGCATTTCCCCCACGTTCCTGGAAAGCCAAGTCCTGGGCTGGGGTTACTGTGGTAACCCAGCTGTGTTTCCACCAGCAACAATAATCACTACGACGAGGAAAAACAAACAGCATTCTAGGATGCCTTCCTTGAAAGTCCCAAGGCTTTAGGAAACCCTGCTTTGCGTAGCTCCTCGAAGGTCAGCCGGGCTCGCCCTGCGAGCGCGTCAGTCAGTCCAGCCACAGTGCGACCTTCAGCGTCTGCAGGGCTGGCGGAACCTGGGAGAGTTTTCCCTGAAGTCCTGGCTAGCGCCTGCCTTGCCGCCCTCAGTATTGAACTCTGGGTCAGTACAGCTTGATGTTTGGCTTATGCCTAAGGTCAGAAAAGTTCTAGCGACTGTACGGGCGCACGGCCCGATTTCTGTGGGGAGGGGGCTTCTCGTCTGCGGAGCCGCAGAGCGGTGGGGCCTCCCTGCTTCGCGGGCGGTGGGAAGGAGCCACAGCGCTCGCTGCTCGCAGGCGAGGGCTGTGCCAGCGGCTCTGTCTCTGATTCACCCCAGCTGGCTGGGATGCACACCCGGATGGGTTTGCTGGGGCTGTGCTGGTCAGAGCGAGCTGAATATCCGGGGACGTGCCGGTCGCTGGCACAGGGGACGGGTGCGCTGAGCAGGGCTGCCCCGTGCGTTAGCAGCAGCTTCTCGAGTCAGCCCCATCCGCCGCCTGGCTGGGCGAGCCGCCGGGACTCAGCGGCTCTAACGGGCACGGAAGCACGGAGCGGAGGTCCTCTGCAGAGGGGTGGGCCTGCTGTCTGCGGGCTCGGTTCTGTTCTGCTCTGATGAGGATTCCTCGTACCTGCGACCTGCAGGGATGCACCGAGGCTGGTGCACGCTGCTGGCAGCTCCGTCCTCCCCTCGAGCTCGACGCCTTTCCTTCTTCCCTGCAGACTGTTCCTTTGGGCAACAGTTAGCCAGTGAAAGTGTTTTCTTTTTATTATGGTTTTAGTATTCATGACACATGCAAATTAGAAAAAAGGTAATTGTCCCAATTAACACTAAATAGGTTTTTCTCACACGTCTTGAGTAATTTGCTGCTTCTGCTTATCTCATAAAAAGTTTCCTAGTGGAACTGCCTCAGACTCAGTGTTCATACAGGGCCCTGCTGAGCTTCTGTAATTAAGCTGTGATTAGCCAGCTATAAATACATGGTTTTGAATACAACATTGCACTCTGAGGGCAACTGGAGATAATAAAGTGATCAGCTCAGTGAACACCTGAGGTACCTCAGCCGTGGTGGGATAAAGCTTTCGCCGTTAATGGCAGGGCAGTTGCAGCGGGTCCGTTCTGAGCCGTGGGCCGAAGCCATCGCTGCCGGGAGCGGTTGGCACGCCTGCGGTCCTGGTGCCCGTGGCTCTCCAGGGAGCCCGCCTGCATGGTGCTGTCTGGAATCGCCTCTCTGCTCAGCGCTTCTGATGGGGCGGTTAACTCGACCTAGAAATGGCTTTCCATTGGGATGACTGGTTCCTTATCCACTGGGCATCCCCGGCTGTGAGCTGCGGGCTGGCCGGGGCAGCAGGGCTGGGATGGGCAGCGGCAGGCAGTGCGGAAACTCCCCATCCCTGGGAGCTCTGCGGGTCTGTACCTGTGCTGGGAGCACAGGGGCTTGGTCTGGATGCCTGCAACTGGTTTCCATCACCAGATGTCTGGGAAGATCACTTCCACCAAGCGCTTGGCACCCTGTCCCACCAGCATCCCTTTGTATTTGAGTGGTGGTAAATTTGAGTTGGGGGGCGGGGGTGGCTCAGTGGGCCCCTCTGCTCCCCCTGCCCCCCGTGATCGGGGCTGCGGAGGTGTGTGATGGGGGGTCCAACAAGCCAGATCCTCCTTTCCACCCAGAACAGGGCACGTCTCCTGGGCTTGAAACCAAGGGCCACAAAGCTGTGTACATGCTGCCAGAGACATGATGTATCTTGTGGCCTCTGGGCCCAGCTGCGGCTGTTTGCAGTGTCAGGGAACTGCTCTCGGATGAATTACAGCTGATATTTCATCACACACATTATTCGGCTAAAGAATAAACTGGAGGAAGCCAGGACAATTCAGTGAAGAAAGCAAGCTGACAGTTCTTGAATAGATGATTTGTTATTCACTCCGCTCTGGCTGCTCAGTGCGCTTGCCCCGACTCCTGAACAAAAGTTAGCTCGTTCCAAACCCTGCTGCGTTTCCATTGCGCTGCTGTGACCCGACGTGACAGACGAGATGTTCATGGGCACGCTGATCTTTCAGATTAGAAGTTCTGTCAAATCTGATTCTAGCAGCCTCTTCCCTCCCTATTGCAGCCCCTACCGGGGTTGTTACTGACTTGGCCCCTCTGGGCCAGGCGCTGGGGGAACAACGTGCACAAAATCCTGGTGTCCCTGGGCTCAGCCTTTGGGTGGAGTGAGGGGACTCTGCTCAGGTCAGCTGGGAGCAGGTGCCGGCTCAGTGTGTCTGAGGTTGAAATCCGTGGATGGAGGTAAGGACCGAATCCCTGGGTGTGGGCCCTGCAGGGGAGCAGCAGCTCAGACTTCAGCTGCCGCGCTGGGAAATGTTTACTTCGTACTGGGAGGAATGTCTGCCTGCCTTGCTGTGACACACGAGTGCCAAGCCACGTCCCTGCTGTTGAGCTGAAGGCAGTTTTTAACGGGTTGCGAAGTGTCATGGATTTTGCAGAGTTTGACATAATGCTATGGAAATATTCCAGTGGATGCGAAAGAGGAAGCAAACAGGGAAAACTGGAACTTTGGAAGGTTGTGCAAGAGCAAGGAGTTGCATGAAAAGAGGTGCGGCACCAGAGAGGGAATGGCAGAGCCCATGCCTAGGTGGAGGGGGAGAAATCGAGAGATGGAAAACAATGGAAAGACTTATGCGAGATCAGAACCGAACAAAATATCCAAGCAAAGAAGATGATCCCAAGGAAAATTCAGAGAAAGGAAAAGAAAGATTCAGAAGGGGGTCTGGAATCTGTGACGTGCAGACAAATGTGGCACGTTCCACACCAGCCCCTAAAAATTAGTGGAAATACCTGTGAGCAATGAGATCCAAGCTGCCAGGAGGAAGGCTCACCCGGAGGGTTGTGGATGCCTCCCACGTCATTGCAACCACGCTCGCTTGCTGTTCTAGCCTCGGGCATCGTTACAGCAACCACAGAGAGCACTGGCAAGCCTTCGATTCAGTGTGAGTTGTTTCACACAAAGAACTCCATCCATGTACATGCTTATTCAGGCTGGGAGGAAACATACAGCGTGGATAGAAAACCTTCCTTTCATTGCTGATTTCTCCATCTGTTTTCTGTCTTTGCTTTGTTCGCTAGCAGTGCTGCGTGGGTGCTTGTCGGAAGAAGGGCGTTCCAGCGCTGTTGCACAGCTTTCCTTGGTGAACAGGATTTGATAGTCACTTCAAGTGGGGCTTTTGCAGTAGTTCTCCATTTCATTCCTTTATGCTCTGCCAATCCAGCTGAGTCCTGCTGCTCCTCTTTGTCCCTCGGCTATTCTAGTCCAACCCTGCCCCCCCGCATGAACACACAGAGAAGTATTTTTTCCAATTTAAAGCTGAGCAATTTTTATTTGTAGCTGTAAGTGGGTCCATTAGTGCTGGTCAGAGGAAAGCTGAAGAACATTTGGCAGATAATTGGGCCTGGGTCCATCAGAAGGTCTTGATGCGAAGCTTGCTGCACTATGTGCTGGTAAAACATCTGTGTAAATAGCTCTGCAGCTGAGGTTTCATTAGAGCTGCCCATCACGACAGTCCTCTTAAAGCTCTAAATACGCCAGGGACTCCGGTGTGTCTACCCAAAATAGCAAGCTCTCCACTTAGCAAGTCCTGTACTGAAACTGGGGTCATCTCATTGAAACGTTCCCGGCTGTAGGCATGACCCGAGATGCTTTGTTGTAATGTGCTGAGCTGTCAAAGCCTCACTGATAGCATCTCATTAGTCTTGGGAGAGGCGAGGCTGGGGGTGGCATCCAGCTGTGTCCCTGAGCTGAGTGTGTAATTTTCCAGCCACATCTGGAAAGGGGGAGATGTGTAATTGGATGCAAATGGTCATCTGTCACAGTGAAAAATGTCCTTTCCAGTAGGATTTTCTTGGGAAAAAAGAGTATACCTTTGGATGAGAGGAGATAATTCTAGTGCTTGTGGAAGTGAGTGGCAAAGTCAGGTATTATCTCAGACTCTTTCCCCAGCTCTGTTCAAATTCTGCTCATGTTTAGCCTAGCATGCCCGTACGGTTTTTCTGGGGCACCGCGTTACTGTCTCATGCCCGATGCTGCTTTCCCCACGCGTTTGCCCCTTGTGCCTGTGCCCAGCTCCGCTGCTCACCCTGCTGCTCTGAGCTCGGACCTGCTGCTGGCTTGGGATGCTTCTGCATCTTGACACTTGTTCGTGGCCTACTGCTCACTTCAGCTTCTAGAAACCCATGTAGTCTCTTAAAAATGTTTGACACTGAGAGGAGATGCAAAGCAGAATGCAGCTGATTGAAACCCTTCTGCCTGATGCTACTTGCGTCTCCTGCGTAGGGCAGAGCAGGCTCCTCCCGGGTCCCCATCACCAGTCTGTCACAGCCTGGGCACACCAGACTGTCCTGTGATCTTTCAAAGGCATCGGCTCGTTGACAGTTGCCCATGGGGCTGGGCTGTTCTGCTCTGGTTATTGGCCATACTCCTGCCCTCTCCGTGAAGCACAGCAGTGCGCCGTGCAGGCAGGATCCCGCTCCGTGGTCCATCGCCAGATTCTGCGCTTGACCGCAGTGTAAGCCTGGGCTGTGGGGAAGAGGTGCAGGGTTTGATCCCTGCTGGTTAATCAGCAGGGGACGTTATTGAAGATGGTTGTTGTATTGCTAAGATCGAGTCAGAGGACTTGCTGTTTGCTGCTGAGATGTGGCTTGGTGCTGTACAGGATGAATGCCAACCGAGTACTGAGTTTTCAGAGATGCAGATTTATTTTTTGGATCATCATCTGTTCCTTCTGTGTCCCACTTAAACTGCCTGTTGTTATGCAAATCCATAATGTATTTATGAGTGCTCTCCAGGGATTTCAAATGGCATCTAATCTGGTTAGTCGCTCCATTCCACAAGAGACCTGTGTAACGTGGTCACCTACAGACGAGATACTGGTATTTTGTGCATTTGACTAGAGACAGAAGCTGTTTGATCCCATTCACCAAGCATTACCACGCTCTTACTGACCTGAAACCTGTGTAACTGCCAGGAAGCAGAATAAACACACAAATTAACGTGAACAAGCGTGTACAACATATTTACAGCTCCTGACAGCGTCCGCATCACAGTCACTGCAAACTGTGAACTCGCCTGTTCTCGTGAATTAAGCAAGGCTGGGCTGAGTCTGTACCTGGATGGGGAACTCCCGGAGCAACCACTGGTGACTCTGTAGACGGCAGCGCGTGTCCCTTCTGAGCAAATCCATCCTGATGGCTGGAAACCTCTGGAGCCCAGCTGCCAGCACAACCCGCTCACTTCTGACCCTGATCCTAGTTCCCAAACTGGAGACTGGAGTCTCTCACCTGGGGATCACATCCAGGCTGTGCTGAAGCACCGCACGCTTCCGCGCAGCGTCTTTAAGCTATCTCTCTCCATCTGCATAGCTGAATTTGTTCAGGTTTTCATTGCCGGGTGCCCGGATCGCTGAACCTGCTTACCCGCAGTTGCTGGTCGAGGCAGTCCAGCTGTGCTATGGCCGTTATTCGTGGCGCGTTGCATCTTTCCTCTGCTGCCCCGTTTCCCCTTGCACGGAGTTCAGTGGCTTGGCCTCAGGTGCCTGCGCTTGTCCCCGCTGCACCCGCAGCTCGGTGCTCAGGCTGAGGTCAGCCCCAGCTCCCGTTTGGCTCGAGACACCGGAGGGAGGTGGTGACTGGTCTGGGCCGCGAACACTTTTTCCCGGTACCGTGCCTCACAGTTGGCGAGAGCTCTGTGCAGCTGCTGCGAAGCCACTCCACCGTTTGCCCGCGTCCTGGGCTCGGAGCTCCCGGCCGGGACGGTGCCCATGACGCCCGCGGGAGCACTGGGGCTGCCGGTGCCGTTCAGCGAGCCCGCGCACCGCGACGGTTCCTTGCTGGCGTCCTCCTGGCCGTCTGCTGCCTTCTCCTTAGGGTGCGCGACGTCCAGTGGGAAACCCGTGCGGTTTTATGCTGTGTTTGGCTAATAGAATCATTTTCTTGCAAATCAGTGTTTCTGCTTTACTGGCTGAGCTTAAAAACTACACATATCCCCTTGGAATGTTCCACTGCAAAAGCTGCTTTCTAGCCAAAATGAAAAACGACAACATAGACTTTTTGATCAAATGGCGCATTTAGTTTGTGTTAGTTGATACAAATATTTCTGGTTTGGTTTTGGCTTTTTTTTTAGTGCTGCATTAGAATTAGATTGAGGGAAATGAACTCAAAACAATCTTATTGAAATAAAAAATGTTAATTTAAAAAGTCTCTATGTTTTGACTCTAGAAATAAATTTAAAAGCAAGTGTCTTCAACAAAGCAGCACAAGTGTTTGAATAATTTTGAGACATGAAACACTTTATTAAATTAATCTTTCATTTGAAGTCTATAAATACCGTAGAATTCGTGAGCCTGATTTCCCCCCATCATCGTGTGTGCTGGAAAGGCAGAGCTGAGCAGGGCTCCTGCCCCTGGTTCGTGGGGCCGCGGGCCGGGTCCCCGCTCTGCCGGGCGCCTTGGGGGGAGCGCGCAAGGGGCAGAAGGGCCCCCCGCTTCCCCGCAGCCTCTGCGTTCTGTCCGTGGCCTCGGCTCCGAGTCCCTCCTCGCCCCGAACCGGCTCACACGCCGCTGTAATGTTCCTTGTCAGATGACAGATTTCAGGGGAGCATTAGTAATTAGGAACTCCACTCTCATCAAGGAAAATAATTAGTGAGAATGCATGCAGTTTACAAAAGCAGTTCAATTAAAAAGAATAACAAGCTTTTTACAGCAACAAAGGAAGGACTAAGTAGACCTCAGTGAGTAAATAAAGCTGTAATCAGTGTGATTGATTTAAAATCTCAGGAAGGCATTGAATGGGATTGATATTCCAAGAGCCTAATGTGTCTCATGGGATCGCAAAAGAAATCGTTCCATGTTTTAGGGAGAATATGAAGCCTCATTAATTGTGAACAACAAGAAGTAGTACAAAACTGACAAATGTTATTTTGCTATAAATTTCTTTAGAAATGCAGATTTTGACTAGTGTTTTCTTCTCGAGGCTTATACAAAAATCTGTCTGTGTTGCTTGGCTAAAAGGAAGTTAAAGAAGGGTTTAGAAATGGATTGGCTGGTGGGAAGCGACTTTGGTGGGGAGGGATTTTTGTCCCAGGTGAGGCTGCGCCATGGTATTCTAAGTCAGAATAGGGGCTAGATGGGATGGTCAGGCGTTACATTGCCACGTGTGAGAGCAGGCAGAAATCCACGGGCAGAAAGGAACGGGCAGCCTGCGGCAGGGCGTCCGAAGGAGCCGAAGGAGCCGGGGCTGCCCAGCTGCGTGTGTCCTGGAGCAGGGGCTGCGGCCCCGCTTCGCCTCCAGCCCGTAGGCAGGGCAGGGGACGGGGGGACGCCCCGCCGTGACAGCAGTTGGGTCACCTGCCCATCCTCTGCCCAGCTCAGACTGAGACAGAAATGGTATTGCTGCCACCGGTATCGCTTCTCCTAGATCTGAAATCTGGCTTTCCTCCGTAGTTCATTCAGGGATGCATCGAACCCTAAGCAGCTGGACAAGGACGTGGACTGTAAATTGTCACCAGCTTTAATTTAGTTCATTTCCCACAAGTGACTGATGGCTTTATGGCGCTTTACTACACTTCATAATAATTTAAAGCAGATATTTAGTACATCTATAAAAATCTCTTTCACAGCGTACTGGGGAATGAAAGCAGTGTAAATATTCTCCTGGCTTTTGGTTGAGTTGCAAAACGTTGACAGGTCAATCCACAAACTGCGTGGCTCCTGGGGGCAGAGGACAGGGCGGTGGGTTGCTGCAGGCACGGTCGAGTGAAGGTGCTGCTTCGGGGCCGGGGCTGCAGCCCTGTGTGCACCCAGGGCTGGAGCGTATTGTCCCTAGTCCCGAGTGACGTCTGTGCAGGGGATGTCCTGGGCTGTGTCCCGCAGAGACGGGTTTCGATTTCTCTGTGGGCTGTGTATTAAAATGGCACCCTGAGATGCACCTCGCCGGTGTTTGCTGTGGGGTTTCGCTTTTGTGTTAAAATTGCCAAGCGTGCGTTCGGTGCTGACGAGCACAGGGCATCGCAGGGCAGGACGCGGCTGTTACACCGCGGTCCCTCCGGCCCGTTCCTGCTGCCAGGCAGGTGCAGTCCTCCTCTCACACGCCGTCTGCAGAACTGGGCGTTTCTGTAACCGTGGCTTTACAGGACAGCAGCCCAACTGCCTGTAAAGATAAGGCAGAAGAAATCACTGTGCTGGAAACAGCTGTTCTGTTGATGGGATGCTGTTCTTTCTCAGTTAATCCCAACCCCACCTCAGTCTTTATCACTTCATCCTTAAATTCTCTGCCTATTCCCCTCCCTCTGTTTCTTGCCAGAAAAATGCCCCATTTCCTTCTAAACCCAGGTGTATTTGCTGCTTTGGGATCATAAGAGGGGCCTTGCCCTTCAGATTTGCCTTGTTCTAGTGAAAAGAAAAAGAATGACCAAACCCGGAATGGCATCGGTACAGGAGCGTTTCCAGGTCTCCACCTTCGGAGGGGCTTCACCGTGCTCCTCAGAACTGAGCCCTGTGCTTCCAGGGAGCCTTTGCTGATGGGGATTTCTGAATTTTCTGTGATTGGATCCAGACAGGCTTAATGCTGAAATCTGTCTTTGAAGCTAGGAAACATCGTGATGATGTTTCAGTCTAGAGGTGTCATTAGCTGTCCTAAGACAATTCCTGGGTCTGATTTTGCTACAGAACACAAGGATTTAGTAATTTACTTTGATTAGTATTTTTCATTCTTTCCCTTTTTTCTAGCTTTTCCAGTATTGCTCAACTTTTTTACTCAGTATTTTTCAGTGGAAAAAAAAAAATCATTGGAGTGTCTCAAAATTGATGACTTACATGACAATTATCACTGAATAATCACCTGTGATTACTGGGTCTTTCACTTTAGGCAAGGCAACGCGTGGCAGAGAGGTTCTGAGCAGTGAAGTGTGCAAATACAACGGCCCACTCCGTTCCCTTCATCTCGCAGAGCAGCAAAACCTTGGTGTGCATCCAGCGAGTTAGCTGGGTGGAACCTCCTTCTTGGAAATACAAGTCGGTTTCTTCTAATTCAGTGAAGTTTCTCAGTCTCCTCTTGCTAAATGTGGTGAAATTGTGTCTCTGCTGAAGAAAGCAGAGATGTTTAGAGCAGACATCTGAACAGGTAGAAGCAAAACACACCCTAATTAGAAATACAGCTGGCTAAAGAGAGCTCTGATGCGGTCCCGACAGCCGCCGGAGAGACCTCGAACGGAGGGCCGGTGGGTAGGGGGTTGCGTGAGCAGAGTGCAGACAGACACAGGACTGACGGTACGTGGCAGGGCTTGTGGCAGTGCTGCTGGGGGAGCTCCGGTCCTCCGCACTCGGACGGAGGCCCCTCTCCATTTGGGAAACCCAATAAACACGTGCAGGAGAAGCGTCATTCCAAAGCTTGCTAGTGTTGCCTGGTCAGGACATGGCTCTTGAACAGCCCGTCCATGCAATCCCAGATCATCCTCCCTCGGACACGAGTCCGTGGTATCTACCAAAAATACGTGTTAGGCTTCGCAGACGTCCAGCAAGACTTGTTCTGAGGCCAGCTGCGCCGGCCCCGGGCCCTGCTGCGGGCAGCGTCTCCCAGCCGGGCTCCTCGGGTGCCGGTGCCAGGGCGAGCTCACCCACGCCGCGGTGCCCGCACTCATCCCGTGCTCCAGACACGCAGCAAACCCTCGCACCTCGCCACGACTCGCAGAGAGCTGCTGCTGCTGCTCTTCCACGCGTGGGGTGGCCAGGGGTGAGACAGGCTGGAACCGACTCCTGCCAAATACTGAAGCGGCTGAGAGGGAATTTCAGTTTGTACTGCTTCAGGTTTCGGATTATTTTCCTCCCAAGCCCCCGCAGTATTATGAATGATTTTTTGAATTTAAGCTTGCTGTTTAGGTGAACCTTGTCTGTGAACTCTGCAGCAGCTTGTATCATAATGTGAAGGGTAGCATGAAAATAACCTTTCCATAAATAAATGCTGCGTGCCGGGGAGCACCTGCAGCAGTAATGAAAAATCAGAGGCGATAGGGCTATTTCAGGGAGCCCAAATTCCAGCCAACCTCTCTGCCGCAGAGGAAGACGCTGCATCAATACCTCCCATACTGTTCAGTTGCACTGGAGAAGGACCAGCGTTTGCATTAAGTTCTCCAAAGTTTTGATGACCTTATTTGCCCCGAGGGAGTTTTCAGGCAGGATAATGTATAGCCCGTTGTTGTATGTTCTGAATTCCATTTGCAGAGAGCAGTATTTTATTGCCAGACCAGCATTTAAAAATTGCTCTCTATTTTCTTAGCTTTGTGGGAATTTACGGCCCCCAGAGTGGGAAGAAAAGGGTTTTTTGATAAGATGTAGGCTTGATTTTTATTTATTAGTTTTGATGTTAATCTTTACACCACAGATTAATCTCGCTGGTTGCAAGAAGTAGCTACTGAGAGTGCCCGGCTTTGTGCTGCCGAGGTGACGCAGCTGAAGCTCGCGGCGTGTGGGCTGGTTCCCCAGGCACAGGAAGGCTTTTCTCGAGGTGCAGGCACACGTCTTCAGAAACGCCCGGTGATTTGAGTGCCCAGCCACCGGCGTCGCGAGGCAGGCGGTTCCAAAGGCGAGTGCTCAGCTTCTCCTAAAAATAGGACCTCTTTGAGGCGTTCCAAGTTTCTTCCTTTATTCCTCTCTTTATGCCATCCTTTAGCAGTCGCTGGGGCCAGCTGTGTGCTGTGCTCTGATACCTCCCTACAGGCTGCCTTTTGATTGAGGATACAGTGCCTTCAGATCCCCGCTGCACCTTTTTGCTCGTTCATGCCATCCAGTCCGTCCCTGCAGAGCTGTCTGATGGTGGAGGAGCAGCTGGATGATGTGCCCCAGAAGCTGGAATCTCCTCCTCCTCCTGTCCCTGCCCACCACCCGTGCACTGGCCATGCTTCTTGCCCCGACGTGCTCTGGCGATGAACCGCAAGGTGCCTCCTCTCACGCGCGATTTCGTGGGGCCAGCAGTCTCTGGGAGTTCGCATCCGTGCCTCGGCGAGGTCGGGGAGCCCGAATGTGCGAGCGGACGCGGTCCTGCCGGGCTGGTCCCGCACGCGCGGGGTGCCCGGGGCCTGCTCCGGGCCAGGGCTGTGGCTGTGAGCGCCCTGCTGGGCTCTGCCTGCGCCTCGAGCAGGTGCATCAGCGTCCCCACGGAGTTTTCCACTTGTTCTGTGTTGACCGAAGTATCCATCCAAATGCCGCCTGTTGGCCGATCTCCTGCAGGACTGAGGCTTTGAGGCAGATCCCAGGAGTCGTGCTGGGGGTGGCGGTTTGGGCTGTGTGCCACCCCAGCACAGCTGCAGTCGGAGATCCTCTGAATGCATGGCTTCCTTTCCTGAAGCATTGACAGAGAAACTCGCTAATTGCTGCTAATTAATCCTGTGTATGGTTTATCATGTTTATGAGCAGATGAAGTATAACTTTCTTCCTCTCCTCGACAACTTGAGAACATTTAAGCCTTTTGTGTGGCTTGTTATATTGTCGCATTTCAAACCCCATGGTTACTGAAGTACTTGGTAATTAGCTTATATCCCTGTGGTGCTTGGTAACTTGTCCTGGTTTTGGCTGGGATAGAGTTAATTTTCTTCCCAGTAGCTGCTGTTTTGGATTTAGTAGAAGAACATTGATAACCCTGATGTTTTTAGTTGTTGCTAAGAAATCAAGGACTTTCTCCACTCCCCCGTGCTCAGCTGGAGAGCGGGTGTGCAGGGACTGGAGGGGCCACGGCCAGGCTGGTCGCCCAGCGGGCCACGGGGATACCCCATGCCACGGACTGCAGGCGCGGTTCATGAACGGGGACAGGAATCCTCTTTTCCATGAGTATGAATCCTCTTGCTTATCTGTGAGTCTGGCAAATTACATGAAATTCATTAATTTGGTGAAATCCGTGAAATCCATGAGCTCCAGGAAACTGGAGTTTTGTGCCTGCTTGTGCCCGTCTGTGCTGTGGCTGGGAAGGGGCTGCTGCTGCCGCTGGAAGGCTGGCGAGGAAAAGCCCCTTCTGAGTCCAGATACCAGCGTTGCTGGTACAGATAGATCTTTGGAGCTCCTGAAACAAAGCTGAGTTCCAAGGTTTTCTTGTTGTTAGTAAATAGAGGATACATACATTATTTTCTTGAGCATTTTATGATGTTAGCTTGCTGTCTGCTTGCAAGGAGAAAAACCTTCAAAGAGGTGTTTTAGGTCCAGCCCTTCTCCCCCGAAAGCTCTGTTCTTTTAAACCAGCCATGGAATGGCAGCACTGGCTCTGCAAATGTCATCGTACTTGTTGCTCCTTGATAGCAACGCTAGACAAATGGATCTTCCCTTCCCTCCGGGGGTAATGACAGTTTAAAAATGCCCTGTCCTGCCTCCGCTTCCTTCATTTGGCAGATTTTTGGTAGTTTATATAATTTGGCAGTGATCTTCTGTCTAAACCATGTCCAACATTTCATGCAATAAATTTAATGGACTTTTCCATCTTTGAGCAGCTGAATTCTTTCTGAGCAGCTGCTCTGGGTTATTGATGGCCTAATTAGAGTGCTGCCTTAGGCTGCCACCAGCCTAGGAAAGACTTTTACATATTCCAGTGTGAAACACAGAAACAAAGCGTTTCCAAACGAGCTTGCTTAAAGGAAGGGAGCGCCTACGGTTTGGGTTGCAACAGGCCAGCCGCAGCGTCGGGGCAGCACGAAGCGGCCAGTGCTGGGAGGGCCCTGGCGCCCGCCGCCGGGCGAGGTCGTACGCTTCAAATACGGAGCGGCTGCAGCGGCTTCATGCCAAATTTTGGCCTTTTCTGGGGCTGGGTCTGCCCTGCATGCCCCCCCAGCCCGGGGGCTGTGTGGAGAGGCCGAGCTGTTGGTCCGTGGGTCCCTGCAGCCCTGGCAGGGAAAGTGGCATTGCTCTCACTTTAGATTTGAGAAAATCTAAACAGTTTTAGATTGGTTTTAGATTTCATTGGAGGCTTTGTAATGAATTCCCCTGATCCCCCTCAAAAAAAAAAAAAAAAAAAAGG
>Ga0065711_1026294_pt1 | contig 80515 bp, 50 predicted proteins | sample Hoacrofraction12_FD_59098 | JGI IMG/M metagenome (GOLD analysis project Ga0065711, IMG submission 59098) | Hoatzin crop microbial communities from Cojedes, Venezuela - Epithelial fraction 12 v2 (version 2) | ecosystem: Host-associated > Birds > Digestive system > Esophagus > Crop | place...
AAAAAGCCAGAAGAGGTAACTGAAATCTGTCTTTGTCCCTTTATGCCCCCCCCCCCTTTTTTTTTTTCAACGATGTAAGTTAGAGATCTCTGGAAATACATAGCTATGTGTGTGTTTTCAGCTATTGTGCAAATATGTGCATCGTAGTTAATGGCCATGTGTAAAAGTAAGAGCAGTGAGACTACAAAGAGTTTTATACAGAACTTTCAGTGCAGCGCTCCCATAGATGCCATGGTAGTGAATCCAAAACAAGGCTTAAGAAATTTGGAGCAATAATGTTTAGAGGTTTTAAAAGCAGCTCAGAAAGCACTTAATTCTTTGAATCTTTAACTGTCTTTAGGTCACTTTCACAGAAAGTTTATTGCAGAATACTGTGTATTTCAACAGTTGGATAGCAGTAAAACCTCGGAGTACAGTAAAAACTACAGAATATTTTTGTGGAGTGTTCAGTGGGCAGATTGCTAAATTACAAATTCATAGAATCATAGAATCATTTAGGTTGGAAAAGGCCATGGAGTCCAACCGTTCACCTAACACTGCCAAGTCCACCACTAAACCACGTCCCTAAGTGCCACATCTACACATCTGTTAAATACCTCCAGGGACGGTGTGTCAACCACTTCCCTGGGCAGCCTGTTCCAATGCTTGATAATCCTTCCAGTGAAGAAATTTTTGCTAATATCTAATCTAAACCTCCCCTGGCGCAACTTGAGGTCGTTTCCTCTGGTCCTATCGCTTGTTACCTGGGAAAAGAGACTGAAACCCACCTCGCTACAACCTCATTTCAAGTAGTTGTAGAGAGAAATAAGGTCTACTCTGACCCTCCTTTTCGATGCATGCAGTTTTCTTCTCCTGCAAATGGGAGTGATTTGTTCATTTTAATGACCAGTGTGCTAAAAGGGGATAGCTGGGGAGGTGTGGGGATGTGGGGGGTGGGTGTAGCACTTACATGGTGTATTTTCAGAAATAAAAACCTCTGTTTCGTCACTTTACTATTTTCCTCTGCTTCTGAAAATGATTATATAAATAAATTCATATTGTAGCTTCATCTTCACTGTTAATGCAAACTTCAGGTACGACTTTAGGTTGCAGCACTTTTGTCCTATGTAGTGCTTGGGAAAGGAACTGTGGGAGGGCAGAGCTAACGAAGACAGCGAAAGTGAGATGCTGGACTGAAATAGGCAAACTCATTGCCTGTTTACTTTTTTTTCCTCTACATCAAGAAATTTCTGTGTTGTGAGGGAGCACAAAACTGTGATAGCATTGTGAGGTTAGGCACCCTTCATTATCTGACTACACTGAAGTAAAAACACATCATTTGTAGGAGTTAATGGATTTCTCTTTTCCCCAAAGAGAAGAGATAAGATTTTGAATTAGTAAAAGAAATGCTTTACCTATGACTCGCAGTGTCCTTTTTACTTCCACCATTTCAAAGTGCAGTCACCTGACTGATAAATAGTTACGTTCATTAGCAGTCTTGTATATATGAACTTTCAATCAGGAAGATCATATTTAAGCTGTTTTAACACAAATATTCCAAATTAAAAACTGATTGAACAGATCAAATAATTTTAAGTTAACATATTTAAGGATTAGTAATGGCTTTTAGTAGATAAGTTAATGTATGGGTTTTTTCCTAATATTTTTATTGCTTTCTTTTCCTTTAGTGAAGAGACATTTTACTTCAGGGTTCATTCTGGCCTGGAAGGCCATGATCTTTGAATAGAAGGGAAAAAATAAATACATCAGCCCTCCTCAGTCATGGCACATGCTTTCAAGAATCTTTTTGGCTTTCTGCATTTATGCTATATAGAGCAGGTCCATGTTTTCCTTTCAGTTTCCGCCCTACCTGGGTCTGCTGGAAGTTTTGGGAAAGAAAACAATGAGAAACAATGAAACTATGTGAATTGTGGTGGACTGTCATTTAAGTACTTCCCTTTTATACTGAAAGGAATTCAGCAGTATAATGTCCTTTAAGCAGAGAATTATTTCTGTAGCAGACTTACAATATAAATCACTGTCTGTGTTCTTTGCCTAATAGGACTTGCAGGCCCAAGATAGAGCTCACCGAATTGGTCAGCAGAATGAAGTTCGAGTCCTGCGACTGTGCACTGTGAACAGCGTGGAAGAGAAGATACTTGCTGCTGCAAAGTATAAGCTGAATGTAGATCAAAAAGTTATTCAGGCTGGAATGTTTGATCAGAAATCTTCAAGCCATGAAAGGAGAGCCTTTCTACAGGCTATACTGGAGCACGAAGAGGAAAATGAGGTAAGGTAGTTAGAAATAATCAGTAAGAGGATGTTTCAGGAAGTACTGAGTCATTTTTTTCGTCAGTTGCAAAGATTATCATCTCATCTGAAATTAGAAGTGTCATCATATTCTTACCATCCAGTCAAAGAAACAACTTCATTTTTCTTTTTGTTTTTTTCTTTTGGTCACCATAAGAGGTTATAATGTAATGGTTGGGATGTAATGGTTATGATTAAATCTTAGTGTAGAATGAGGCATTGTAACTTAAGCCCGTTCCACCCTTTCATAATTTTGTCAAAAAACTGTATTCAAACAAAGAGTTTTTCCAAAACAGATTATAAAACACTTCCTAAATCCAGTTTACATGTTAGACTAGGTAATCTGATTTTCAGACATGCTGAGCAACTAGCACTACCTGGGTTCAGTAATAAAAGACTGTGCTTACTGCGCTTCTTTTCGATCCTGAGTAACAGTTAAGATCTGCTGTGATGTGCTTTGGGATTAGGGCAAGCCAGCAAAGTAACTATTTCTGGTGCTGTGTCCAACCTGGGCTTCTGGTTACCACTTCCTCTTCAAGAAACAATTAGCTGTTTAAAGTCAAGTCTTTCCTTCTAATAGTGGGAACTAAGGTTATAGAATCACTGACTGTGTAGCCCTGGCTTTCCATTGTGGTGTTCTCTGGAATTGTGATTGTGGAGTGGTGACCCTCTTCTTTTGCCTGTTGCTGCAGAGTCTTCTTTTAATGTGAACAAAATTCAGCGTTTGAATGAAAGCTGCGTTTGAGGGAGAGTGTATAAATGTATCAGTTATACTGAAGGCACACAAAAAAATTCCATTCTGCAATGATTTTTTTCCCATCTGGAAAATACCCTGTACTGGTTAAAGATGCAGAGATTTCAAGCCTATTTTTGCCTCTGAGTATGGCTTGTATTTCTGAATATGGTGCACACTGAAAGAAAAGAAGATTGTATAGTATGTGTTTCATGGACATCCTTCATTATGTGGTGTAAAGTTTCAAAGACCAAGGAGTTTTTTTTCTTCAAGAATTAAACCTTTTGTGTAGACTCTTTGTCTTGTTGTGCATTTAGAAAAAGCTAGTACATCGTTAAGACAGAATTTTGTATTGTTGTTTTAGTGTTTTTCATGAGAAATGAAAGAAGAGTGACGGACAGTTTTGTCAGTAATTGTCTTTCATTTAGGGTGTGAATGCAGAAATGGGATGATGTATATGTACCATTTTTGATTAAGTAAAACTATAGTTCTCAAGCAGCCAACACCATCTATATGAGTAGATAGACGAACCTGAAGCCAATAGAAATTTTCAGTAAGCCTATGGAGTTGTTTTTAAAATTGACGTAATTTTGTTATGTTTTTAAAGCCATAGAAAATATTTCTCTGAAAATGTTTAGAAAAACAGGACTGTAGTTCGGGCCCACTTGTCGTGCCTTATTTCGTAGATGACTTCAGAGCAATCTGATTCTTGCATGTTGTTCAAATACACTTGGTCTGCTGTCCTGAAGCAAGCACAGGTTTAACCAAGATTTGCTTGCTGTAACCCAGCATCAGTCTTTAAGCAAGCACTGGTATTGCAGTCTGACTCCTAACAGCCCGACTGAAGCTGAAGCTTTCAAGTAATATTTCTTTGTGAACAGAGACTATGCAAAACTTTGCCCAAACACTGAAACTGCGGAGGGAGTAAGAGGGATTGAATTTGCACCATCCTGTGCTGGGCAGCCATTGCTTTCTCATTGCAACATCACTGGAAACAAAATTTGAGTATCAAATGAGAGATTGACAAGAAAAAAATAAATCTCTCAGAAGTTATTAATATCAAAACAACTTTGACTTGCAAATACAGACTAGCACATCTAACAAAGAGATTGTTTAGTGACCACCTAGTTAAATATTCCTGTGCTAGGCATGCTTTGAACTTGCATATCAAAGTTGTCCACACTTGTATGTAGAGCACCATATTCTGTACTTTCTTAGTAGTTTTTGTAAATTCAGCATCAAAAATGCCCTTATTTTTCTTTCTTCTTTCCTCTTCTTTTTGCTCTTTTTCTTTTAGCAGTACTAGATAAAGCAAAGAGTTAATTTCTGTGTGTTTAGAAAGATACATTAGAATAATAGGAATGTATGACAGGTGATTAGAAGTAACGTGTTCATGGAGGCATTTTTTTGTTGGCACTGGTGTGTGTCCTCCGCCAAGCCTGCATGGTTGGCAGCAGGGTTATTCAGACTAACCACAGGTGATGTGGACATTGTTGTTACAACTTCTGCTGTGGCATCCCTTATTTTGTTCAGGTCACGAGATGCTTTATTCGAGATGGTAGGAAGCATGTGAAACTTTCATGAGGGTCACATTCTTCACTGATCATAAAAGAATGGATCTGTACTCTTTTTTTTTTTCTTGGTGTGTGTAACTATGTAACTTCCTTTCTTGAGCTTTGAAGGAGTGCTGAGTAGAAGTGAGAAGAACTAGTGCTTTTTTCATGTTAAAATTTAAATTATATGTACATTAAGGTACAGAAATGTTTGTTGGGAATTGCAATAAGAACTGTATTTTTTTCTGAGATGCAGAAATCTTGCCAGTAGAGAGAAAATAAGATGTGTTAATATAGATAAAGGCCTTTTGTATTTATTTTGGGGAAAAAAGAAAGCTACAGAATGTGGGGTTTTTTGGGTGCTATATGCAGCATTCTATAGTCCCATTTCACTGAGTCCAGAACATGAGTTTTCGTGAAAAATTCTAGGTCTGCAACATAATGTAACATAGGTTCAGTAAGCTGTATGTAGGAGCCAGCCTGTAGTTTTATTGTTTTGATTGACCTGTTTTCAGATTTGAAATACCTCGTGCTTTCAAAATAATCCAGGGAGGGAAACTGAACATTGTGAACTCTGATTCTGTTAAAATGGGTATCACAGCTCTTCAGCTTTAACATTTTTAGTTGAATTCTACAGTTCTAAATCATTTTTCTAAAGACTGTTTCTGTTTTTGTGAAATAATATGTTTTGTGTGAAGTGGGAGGTTCACATCTCAATTGGTAAGCAGATAATGGTCAAGAAAAAGAGGGGTTCAGCAGGGTTTTTTTCCATTATAATGATCTATCTCATTTTTTTCTGTTTAACCGGGACTTTTTAATTCTCCTTGCTTTAACAGCAAAGACCTCACGACACAGAATGGTGTTTCTGAGGGAGTACTGTAGAGCAGCAGAGCGGAAATGCATATATTTTAACTGAAGCACTAACTGTGCTTCTGACCCAGGAAAACCACAACCCAAAATTTCCTGGTTGTGTATTTGCTCATTTCCTCATTCTCAGTTTATGAAGGTGGTAATAAGTCCCAATTCTCTCTAATTATATCTATTTTGCGTTACTTCTGAATTGCTGAACGCTTTAGAAGTTTTAGTTTCATTTTGAGTCTTTCACACGTGTCGTGACAGAAGGAGGGTCAGTGCCACACTGACCTCATGGAGGCCATTACTTCAGTTTGAATGTAGCTTCTTTCTAATACCTTTATCCATCTGTGTAACCAGGAGGAAGATGAAGTTCCTGATGATGAGACTCTGAATCAGATGATTGCTCGACGTGAGGAGGAATTTGATCTCTTTATGGTAAGGATGATACGGTCATAAGTAGAATATCTTCTCCAGTGTTTTTAACAAAGGTCTTAAACTTTTGTCATTCAAATTTTGGATAACTTTGTTAGAGGAATAGGCTTTATTTACTTGCATTGTTTATCTGAGGAAAGAAGTCTACTTAAATATAGAATTCCTCGCATGACAAAAAGAGTTCTGAGATCCTTGTGGATAGTATAGTGGAACAGTGCCCATCTGGAGGAATACTCTGGCACGACATGAGAAATTTACAGTGCAAAACTGATATTCACAGTCTGGCTTGCAAATTCTACAACATACTTTTATTTTTCAACATTTCTTCTGACTTACAGGCTGTGATACTGGCAAAGACAACTACAGGAACTTAACAAGACAGTAAATTAGTAAACTGAGTGCTGTTTTCTTTGTGAGTTAACTGGGGTTTACTGATGGTTTTGTCCAGGGCCCAGTTAGCTGCATCTCTGCTGCTACAACTGTTGAACAGTTACCGAAGCAGAGTTAGTGACAGTGGTTCGAATGTGAGCAAACAATTTTTATTTGTGCCTCCCTTTTTGTTAGTGCTGCTACAACACTGATGGAATAATTACTAAAATGTCAGTGTAGGAATGGCCCTTGCCTTTTAGTGTGTGGTACAATGTGAGAATTGCTGGAGGACCTTTGAAAGTTGCTGACACAGCAACAGGAGAATACTTAAGTACTGAAAGTAAAGCTTTGTTCTGCAAGGTGGAACAAGACAGACACTCATACGTGCGTCAATGAAAGTGTACTGGGTAGTATCCACAGAAACAACCATTGATAGGACCGTAATGCTCAAGAATTCATCTTAAAACTTCGCTATTACATGGGTGTGCAAGGGCCCTTTTTAGGTAGGTGACAGTTGTTCATGTGCACAGTTGGCAAAGGCCACATTCCCCCACATGGTAATGCCTTCTGTCATTGCTGACTTGCCAGTTTAGTCCTTTTGTGCTAAATTTCATTTACTGTTATCTCAGAAGAACTGAAATCCCTAAAGCTAGGCTGCACGGAAAATGAGTGGTTACAGATACCTGTCTTTTTGACCTTTCCTTCAGTTGTTTGGGTGTAAGGAGATTCATGTGACAGAAACTGAGAGGTGTCCATTTGATCCAAAACTCAGAAGGAATAATTTCAGCCAGGTTATTGGCTGAAAGTACCCTGAGTTCTGTGGAAGCAGATTTGCTGCTGGAAGAAGCTTCTCAGTACTTCTCCTTCAGACCCAGAAGGAAAGAACTAACCCGGGGATTGAAAGTAGCTGATGAATTAATGTCTGTTCACAGGAAATTTGTACAACTTCATCTTTTTGGATTAAGTTTGAAGGCTATTAACAGCCATTCAGTAAAACAGTTGAGGAGCCTAGAGTGAAGACAGTTTTAGCACTGTGTGGGCTGAATTTGTTTTTCATACTAGTTTACATGAAAATTTTTAAAGGACAATAAAGTTGGTAGTAGGTAATAAAAATCTGAAGATGTAATGCTAACATGCTTTGAAAGACAGGGGTTTGAAAATCCTTAAGATAGAAACAATAAAGTTTAATATTAATGGCTTAGAAATAATTTAATTGTTAATAAAGAGTTTGTTTTTCATTTTAGTAAACTCTTTAATTAGAGAAGTCTGAAAAGCATGTTTGGCACACAGGGTTGTTTGTCCTCTTTTTATCAGCGTTTTAAGTCTTGCATAGTCAGATAAAAAGCAAAGACAGGTTGATGTCCTCCTTACCTTAGTGATACCTGTGTCACCTCATTCCCTCTGTTAAAGTTGTGCAGATTTAATCAGAATTCAGCAAACTGCAATATCCAAGAAAAATGTGTTTTGGTTTGTTCATTTAACTAAGCTTGGAGGTGTAGAAGCATGTATTTGGCTTTTTTGAAGTGAGCAGTTCCAGAACAACAGGCAAGAGAGCAGACAGGTTCCTTGAGAAGCTGTTCTGTGATCACTTTTCAGGTTAGAAATATTCTTAGGCATACATCTAAGGTGTAGCTGTAGAGCTAAATACACTGTTCAGAAAGAGGATGTGTACAAACGGAGTTTATTCCCCTGACTTTTAGAGGCTCCACATATATAACAGCAGGTAAAATCTCTGCATAGCCTCAGACCTCACACTGTCCTACTTTGCATTCATTGCAAATGATGGCCCTTCATCACACAGTAAAAAAGTTTAGAAAATATTCAGAGAAAAGTCAGCATTTCAATGTGACCTGTGCAACTCTTGTCATTTCATAATAGTGTACTTCAACAAATGTTACTCTTCCTTGCAAAATTTTTGAGTTATTTTTGATGTTATGTTTACTTAAACAAAGATTCCTGATGTAAAAACTGCCTTTCAAGTGGAAGAGTGGCCTTTCGAGGAAGACCTCTCACCGAAATGGGTGCCAATGCTCTAGTTGTGCCAATACAGTTGATCTCCTTGAATCCCAAATGGCAATACTGCAGTTAAAGAGTGTATAAATTACTGGTTTTACATTGAGTGGCTTGGGTGGTTCTCTAAGGACTACTTTAGTTAGAATTTGGAAAGTTGAAGTTGACAGTTCACAGGACAGCAGTGCTCTGTGGTTTTTCTAAACTGTAAGTTTTAGGCCTTGAGTGTGCCAACACTGAAGTTCTTTAATTATGTGTGAGCGTCGGTAGCGTATGACTTTTTTATTTCCAGCTTTTAGGCCTCATTGAGGACAGTGTAAATACAATTACTTTCTTAGTTACAATAAAAGAAGGTAGATATGGTTTGGAAATACGTATTTTGGTGAGACATGGGAAGACCGGACCAGAAGTTTCCCAGAGATAAAAGTGATTTGAGCAGTATCCTAAGAAAAAACAAATGGCTATATGTATCTCTTGCATCTCGGATTAGCTGAGAGCACCTTTATTTTTCCTTCCCAAGTGCTTTTATTTCAGAAAACATTTCTTATAATATACTACCTTCATCTTCAGTCTTTGTCTTAGAAATAGAAACATGGTAATCGGGGGAAAAAAACGAAGTTTCAGCTTTCACTTGATATCCTTAATGTCATTGTAATACTATGTCCCTGACTTTCACTGAAGTTCTCTGCTTCAGAGAGAAGCGAAATCTGTCCCATGTATCCTATCTATCCCATCTCTCAGTGCAGCTTGCTGGTTGCCAAGTTAGCGATAAACCAAGCCACATGTCTGGCTTGAATGAGACATTTTTTGAAATGAGTCCGGGTTGAATGAGACCTACTTTAAAAGGTGAAATATGGAAGTCTGCTATAAAAAAACTGAAGGCTATACAGCCCTTTCATCATTGTCTGAGGTAACGAAGGATGGGAGAAACCCACATGTATTTATAGTTGCTTCTTGAATGTAGTCGGATCTGCAGACTGAAGACACACATCTTACATTTTGGTTTTCACTGAATTTAGAGATCAGATAGGACCCCAGACAATATGACAAAGTCCACTTGTAAGACACTGTGCCTGAGGTAGTATTTTGGGAATGCTTGTATTTGAGAAGTGCTAAGATGAGAGAAAATTCAGCATATGCAGCAGTTCCATCATTAAGCCTTTGTTAGTAAATTTGGCTGGATTTGAGCTGCCCTTATAGACAGATAATGCCTCTGAATCTACGCATGCCTGTATCTTGTCTATGGGTGTAAAAGGATGATATGTCTAGTTGGCATCCTACGTAAGTGCAGCATCATGCACACAAGGGAGGGGTTTGCGTGTAATTGAGGATGCTTTTTACAGACGTTTACTGGCTGCAGTAGTAGCCTGTTCTAATGCTACAGCCCATTCCAGTTCCAGTCTATTTATGTTAGTTTTTGAAATATGAAAATTAAATGCTTGGTGGGCACCTGTTTGTTTTCTCTGCTTAGCAACTGGTTTCTGAGTGTTGAAGTACTGTATGACTCTTCAAAAGGCCTATTTGAAAAGGTTATTCATACTATCTGATTTGGGCTACTTGAAAAAAAAAATGCGAAAGAGATTCCCAGGACCACAGGAGCCTAGGTCAGCATATAGTGAATGCAGAGAGGTGGATGCTTCCCCAGGAGGATTATAAAGCACCTCACTGGTGAGTCTACAGTAGGTCATGGGAGTGCATCCTGAGTATCCATATATGTTTTCTGAGGTAATTGCTCACCACACTTGAAATCAATTTATGTGATTATTTCAGTTTCAGCTTAAAGTCTTAACATTACTTTGTAATAGTCTTAATGTTTTACCTAATCATCTGATATTTTTGCCTAGTACAGCAAAAATTCAGGAAAAATTCAGTGGTTTAAGCAAGTTGGCTTTGTGGCACTGTGTAAGCAAGCTTTTCTCTTAGTTTCTTAATTCTGTCTCTTGATTCCTTTATGCTAATACCAGCTTTTAAATTTTCTTCTGATATTCAGGCTCACAAAACTAGTGTGTTTTCAGTTGTTCTTTTTAGTTACATAATAATAACGGCTTATGTGGGCATGTTGTCAAGGAATGATTAGTATTTGCAGATCACATTTACGAATACAAAGGAATCAAAAAAGCTGTGCAAAAAAGGAAGAGAGTTGTTTAATTAACGCAGCACAGCAGTGTTCTTGTGATCTGCTTTGTATCACTTAGCTGCTGTGTTGTCTCAGTTACTTCAGTTAATCTAGTTATGGAGTAGTGAATTTGAAAATCAATGATCAAGTGTAACTTCTTCTTTTTAGTGTTGCATTTTAGAAGTATTTAGAAGTATCATGGAAAGGAAATGCCTACGGAGGACTTGGTTTAAAGTTCAAGTATCATTAGATAGCCAGGAATTTCCATGGTTCACTTAATATTTGCCCTTAAAACCTTTTTATCCTTTCCCAACTGCCATTGCAGCGCATGGACATGGACCGTCGCAGGGAGGATGCCAGAAACCCTAAGCGTAAGCCCCGCTTGATGGAGGAGGATGAATTACCATCCTGGATTATTAAGGATGATGCTGAAGTTGAAAGGCTTACGTGTGAAGAAGAAGAAGAGAAAATATTCGGAAGAGGATCCCGACAGCGCAGGGATGTGGACTACAGTGATGCTCTCACAGAGAAACAATGGCTGCGGGTAGGTTATTTTTTTTTTTTTTACAGTTGAAATCTATTGATTTGTGGTGGTTTTTTTTTTTTCTTTTTGAAGACTGGACAGTTGCACCAGGGAGAGCACAATGTAGTAGCTGAGGCCTAAATATCCTTATTACATTTGTTGTTTTTGTTGCTGTGCTGAAGGCATAAGTAAGTATTAAGCTGCATTGCTGAAACTTATATCAGTATTACTAAATGCTGAATTAGGACTATGATAGCTTTCTGTTGCATCTGTTCTATTGCAATGGATCTTGACATATTTCTTATGTCTTTAGACACTTTTGTGTCATCTTTAAGATATATGAAGAATTCTTTTATGGTGGAGAAGACCAGTGACCAGTGCATATTACAGCTTCCTGTGCTCCAGAAGCTTAATTTTATTATTTTTTAAATACCTGAATTTAACCCTTTTAAGAATTTGAAACTTTCACGTCTCCTTTCTTTCATGCTAAGCATGTTTTCAAGTGCTAAGCATTTCTTCGCTCCACTGACATCAAAACCCTTGATAAATGATACAAGAATTTAAAACTTCAAAGTAAAGATTCTCAACTTAACTCATGCCAAATCTGCGATTTTGTTGTACTTGAGGATTCTTGCTATTCTTCTGTGAAATATACATCAAATGAATTTTAATGTGTGTGTCTTTTCAGAAAGGTAGTAACAGGGGTGGTGAGGGGGTTAGGATTGATTGTTGATGGAAAGTCTTTTCAAAACCAGGAAGTTTGATAATGTTATGATCTCAAAAAAAAAATAGATAAGTCTCATGCTTTGGCAGAGTAAGTTCTGTTGCAGACTAATTACAGACTTAATACCAACATGAATATACAGTGTAGTTTTTGTGTATAGTTTGCCAAAGGTAGGTAGAAATCTTACCTACTTCAGTTACAGACATGAAGTTTGTGAGAGTGCATTGTGCAATGTTATGCTAAAAGTTAATCCAGATTCTGCTGATGGATGGAGAGTTTAGGGGAGCAAAGATTTGAATTATACATCAGCTGTAAATCTAAGCAAGTTTACGAAACTACAGGAGTTTGATACTTCACATTTTCAAGTAGTCAGTGGAGTGGAAAGACCTAGAAACATAAACTGCAATTCAGAACATTGACCCTTCCCAACAGTGGAAGTGCTTGCAGTATAGTGTACATCTAGTCAAGGTAATTTTAAGTCTTTTTAAGCTAATTATGTTTAATGATGGGATACTCTGGCTATGGCAAAGTAGAAGTTAGCTTCGGCTTGCGTGTTTGTGTCTTGAGTTGGCTCCAATATTTGTGTATTTACATGTTTTGTATAGTCGATCTTTCCTTAGTAGTAAGAGGATTTAGCATATACCCTTGCTGAATGATATCCAAGTTTTCTTCTCTGAAATTATTCTAGATTTTAAGCCTGTGCTGTCAGGTTGGTGTTCTTTGGAGAATTAGTAGGCATAATTTCTATTGTGTCTTCCTAAAGAGCATTGCAGTCACTACTGTGACACCATTGTATACATATTTTGATTTACAGTTTCAGGTGGACTTGAGAGTGTGTTGAAATAAATGCAAGTGTAGGAACTACTAGTACTTCTTAGACTCTTTATTCAGAGGAATTACATTTATAGTGTAACACTGTTTATGCAGTTTCAGGATAAACACTTCTCTCCATTGGGTGGATACTGAAATCTAAGTCATGTTTTCTGATTTTTCACGATCTTGTTCTCCCTGTGTTTGTGTAGAACAGAGTTCTTTGTCACACCTGTTGGCCTCACACCACCATCACTTTTATGTCTTCTTTGAGAATTTAAGTGTTTGTCTTTTTCTGTAAGGACATATTGGGAAGATTGTAGAAAAACTGATAATAATCTTTTACAACATTTTCATGGGAATCTTTATATAAACATATAAAATTGTAGTAGATAGTTTGTAAGTATATGTGTCTTGTGTTTTTGTCACCATAACTTGTAAGGTATCAGTATGGCGCATATTGCATGAAAACTTTGAGTTAATCATTTCACGTTAGTTTGGATGCAGCAAACTACTTATATCAGTAAAACTGGAAAAAATAGAAGAGCCAGTAAGTTCTAAATTAAGAATGGTACTTTAATTCATATGACACCCTTTTACCCATGTTCTGTATCATGCCACTTTTCAAAGGTAACTATAGATAATTCTATTTTTATGGCAGTGTTAGAGAAGAATGAGATTTGTTTACCAGCAGCAAGGGATGCCCCTCATGTTTTCTCTTGCTCTGGCTGCTGTTACATCTCTATAGCTATATTCTCATGGGGTTTTCTGGAGTAAAACTTTGCGTTTCTGATGAGTAAGTTGGTTTCATAATAGCAATATCCAGTCCTCAGCTGTGTCTTTTTATTTGTGTGTCTTGGGGAAGTTGACTAGATCTCTTCTTTTCCAAGTAAATTTTGCGTCCATCAGCAGCCACAACTTGGTCTGTGGACATCAGGTACCTTCTCCTTTACAGCTACACCCTGACCCATCTGCTAATACACCAAACACTGAAGAGTCTAGTTAAGGTCAAGGCAGATCCCCACAGGGAGATACGGATTTGATGGGTGAACAGTTCAGTGGAGCAGGAATTGGTTGGATGGTCACAGCCAGAAGGTAGTGGTCAACAGCTCGATGTACAAGTGGTGTCCCTCAGGGGCTCATAGTGGGACCTGTGCTGTTTAACATTTTCATCAATGACATAAACAGTGAGATCAAGTGCACCCTCAGCAAGTTTGCAGATGACACCAAGCTGACTGGTGCAGCTGACATGCGGGATGCCGTCCAGAGGGACCTGGGCAAGCTGGAGAGGTGGGCCTGTGTGAACCTTCAACACGGCCAAGTGCAAGGTCCTACATCTGGGTCGGGGCAACCCCTGGTATCAATACAGGCTGGGGGATGAAAGGATCGAGAGCAGCCCTGCCAAGAAGGACTTGCAGATACTGGTGGATGAAAAGCTAGACATGAGCTGGCAGTGTGCGCTGGCAGCCAAGAAAGCCAACTTTATCCTGGGCTGCATCAAAAGCAGCGTGGCCAGCAGATCAAGGGAGGGGATTCTGCCCCTCTGCTCTGTTCTGGTGAGACCCCACCAGGAGTCGTGGGTCCAGAGGAGGACCACACGAATGACCCAAGGGCTGGAGCACCTCTCCTGTGAGGAAAGGCTGAGAGAGTTGGGGCTGTTCATCCTGGAGAGGAGAAGGCTCCAGGGAGACCTTATTGCAGCCTTTCAATACTTAAAGGGGGCCTATAGGAAAGAGAGGGACAATCTTTTTAGCTAGGCCTGTTGTGACAGGACAAGGAGTAATGGCCTTAAACTCAGGGAGGGTAGATTAGATATAAGGAAGAAATATTTTACAGTGAGGGTGGTGGAACACTGCCACAGGTTGCCCAGAGAGGTGGTAAATGCCCCATCCCTGAAAACATCAAAGGTCAGGTTGAATGGGGCCCTGAGCAACCTGATCTAGTTAAAGATGTCCCTGCTCACTGCAGGGAGGTTGGGATACATGACCTCTAAAGATCTCTTCCAACCCTAAGCATTCGATGATTGTATGATCTGCCGTATGCCTCGAGGTCTGTATTCATGCAATGTATACTGACCAAGTATGTCACCTCCTTCCTTGCTAGCAGGTCCAGTACCTGAGCTTGGAAGCAGGAGACAAAATAATTGCAGAAGCCAAACCTATGGACATACACAGCGTTTAGTGAGATTTTGCTGCTGCCTCGAACAATCTGTAATCCAGTAACAGCCTCCCAGGGAAGCTGTAAGACACAAACGGGCTTTTGTCACTAGCTGTCGCTGCAGCCTGCTGTTCTGTAACTGTTGGCATGACAACCATATTTCCTAAAATAAAAAAACCAGAAAGGAGGAGTTTACCTCCTGATCCTGAGAAGCATTTATGCTCTGGAAGTATTTCATGCTTTAGCAGATTCTGTCCAGAACTGCTGGATTGCATGGTAGATTATTTTTGAGAGGAGTCATCTGCTAAGGACTCCATTGCTTAGGGCAGGCTTCAAGAATCAGGGGATTTGTTTGAGTAGCTACAGGATTCTTAAGACAGTTGCACCTGGATTCAGCTTCTCATTCAATTTAATTGCTGATTAGGTGACATGAATAGAGTTTTATTTCCTAGTTGTGCAGTTCATTTGAAATAGTTTTGCATGTTGGCCAGCGAAACATAAATTTGAGTCCAAAATGAGCAGTGTCTTGTTTACCTCATGCAGACATGCAAAAGTCAACTATTGTGGACTGCTTGCTTTGCTGATCTTGCAATTGTAAGTGATAGTCAAGCATTTGTTCGGTAATCAGTCAATCTTATATAAATTTAAAGAAAACCAGTGCTGGCTTTCATACATACAGAATAACAGGTGAATACTGTTTAACATAATCGTGATGAGCAGAAAAGCAAATAAAATTTATGTTTACTAACTAAGGTGAGTATGTTGTATAATAAATCGGACTACCTAGAAGGAAAATGTTGGGCCTGTTTCCAGCTGTTTTCTTATCAGCTGAAACTTCACGTAGTGTTTTGATTTTACACACTGCTTAATAGTCTGTTAGAAGTTAGGTCTGGCATCAGAGGTAGAAAAGCTGGGCCAGCTTGTTACTACAATTTGACATAAATTACTAAAAGTTCTTCAGTTACATTTGTGTTTTCTGAGACACCTTCACTTTTATATCTACAACTTCAGAAACAATACTAAGAAAATATTTTAAGACATGGTTTTGTAAACTGATGGTGGAATTTGATCTTACAGTAGTCTTCGTTATATGCTGAAATAACTGTGTGGAAAATCAGCATTACAATCAGTAATTGTTTTAGCTTCACTTTTCATCTAGCGGTTGTTATTTTCAATTGTAATGGAGGTTTGTTACATAGTCTACTGTAGGGGCTGAGATTTTATGAAGAATGAGAAAAGAAATAACCTTTTACCCAGTGCATAATTTATCTGCATAGCTCATGTACATGATACCCCTCCACGCCTGGTTTTCTGTTGTCTTATTCCTCTATACCATTTCTGGTTACAAGTGCAAGGTTTCCTGACTTGCTACTAAACCTGTTTAACAGTCGAGTGAGTGAGGATTTGCCCAGGGCATTTGTGTGCCCCAGGTATTGTTTTTTAATGTGCAAGATGAAGCTGATATGTTTTATGTATGTGGAAGCTGATTTCTTGAAGGATTAGGAAGTTGGACATGACTTTAAGGCCTCACAAAGCCAAGCAATTTTTATGTACTGAGTATTACTGTCCATCTTTCATGCCCTTTTCAGGAAATTCAGTTCAGGGTTTATTTAAAAAAAGGAAAAAAATGGCTACTTCTAAGTTTGCAGTGAAATTAAAACCAGTGAAGCGGTTTAGATGAAAGGGGCTTTTCTTGGCTTTTGATGTATGAGAGGGAATTTAAATACATCTACCTGATAGCTTTAGTTCTCTGTTTTGACACGATGGGTTTGTTAGTTTATAAAGAAAAGAACTTGATTTACACTCTGGATATCTGTCTCAGAATCTGGAGGCAGGATTGAGAGTATTAATTTTGGAAACTAACAAAAGTACTTCAAAATGCCTTTTCAGTATTTGAGAGAGGTTCTCAATAAGGCAATTTTTAGTGTTCCAGAAATAGTTTTCGTGTGAGAAAGACCTCATATCAGGAAATCTGAACAGCTCTTCCAGAGGAATACCTGTCAGTAAAACATCTTGCCATATTTTCATAGGATTCTTTTTTTTAGTCTGTGATTTTGTCCAGATGATGTTACATGTTACAAACTACAGTAACAAATATTAACATAGTTTCAATTGGAATTGTACATATATTCTTCTCTAGAAAACATTAGAATAATAGTGTCATATAAACAACTTTCTGCATTTTTAAAAAATGTGAGTATTATTGTTAACATTAGACTCAAATAAACTATGTTTTCTTTGAAACAGCTATACTTTTCTGACATACCACGTTTATATTGCCTGACAACCACGAGTTAAAACTCTGGGTTTCAGGCTTTGCTATATTATTATTGTTTCAAGTGCAAAATTTTGCATGAAAAATTAGGCTGTTTGGTTAAGATGCCTGCAATACTCTTCATGGGGAAAGTCAAAATTCAAATGAACTTCTAAAACTGAAACACAAACAGCTATTAAATACTTAACAAAATCCACAAAGAAGGAAAGTCTCCATTAAAAGTTTAAAACATTGCTGTTGTCAGGGCATTTGGCAATGGAAACAGAAGCAGCAAACTTTTTAATGCTTGAGTCCACTGCATTGTTATGTTCTGTGGTACAATAGGAAGTGACCATTTGTCACCTATCAAACGTTTGAACAGAGGCAGTAAATGTTCCTAGACTGATTTGCATTTATGACATGGGTAAGAAGTTACCCATACCTTTCCAAGTGTGTATTGTGGTCCAAATATTTATTCACTCTGCAAAAAGGGAAGCATTTAAGATTTTGCCTTGTTGTCAGGAGCAAACTGAGAGACTGTTGTTGTAAAGTGCCATCTTTTGAAGGCAGAACTGAGCAAGTGATGAGAAGCTTCACACCGATGTTTTCCATGCAGCAAACATGACAGGCAGAAGTAGTCCTTTTATGGATCAGTGTATGTATGCAGAGATCTGCTGCTTGTAGGGAAACCTACAGCTTAAATGAAAGCAATTTGTCTATTTTTTTAATGTAAACAAGTATGGAAATACTAACTTAGTAAATATGGAAGAACAGGAAAGCTTCAGACTGAACTTCACAAAAATTACTCCCGCCAATCCTTAGACATGCTGTGAGTGGAAGGCCTGAGGCAGTTAGCTTGCTCAGCCATCTTGAAGTACTCTGCTTAAGGAGTAGAATGGTGTATTTCCTTACTCTAGTGGTGGAATTTTAACTTCAAAAAAGGAGACTGCTACAAAAGTTTTCCAGTAATTGTAACCCTGTAATTTCATCCTGTACTCTGAAATTGTCACGTTTAGAGTATTACAAATTACAGCGTAATGGATATCCATTGCGTATTCTTTTCAGCTGCATCTGACAAGATAATAAAAATTTTTAGCTGGATTTCAAATTCAGAACCATAGGACTTTATTGCTGCTTACAGTCTTGCTTTAGTTTTTCATATATGCACCTACACTATACTATACATTATTCTGTTGAGAAACTTCGCTTCCTTTTAAGCCTCATTGTGTTTCCAGGAATCTTCTTTGCATTCTTCAGTTAACCTTTGCTTAGATAATAGTTTTTACTTGTCAGACTGTGATTTGCATGGGAATTTATCCCAGAAGACCAAAAAAGGCCTTCTAGCAGGGTACTGTTCACATTAGATTTTTACTTTTGGGCTGCGGTACACATATTAAAGGGTCAAGCTCTACTGTAAGTCCTGCCGCAGTCTGGTAACTGCAGCCTTAGAAGCATCCTGAAACCATGGAACTTGCTGCATCACTGCTAGGAGTTAGCCTCACAAAATACTGTGTTAGTATGAAGCACATAAAAGATACATATAACTTAGATTTTTCTCAGCAAGTTGTCAAGAGTTTGACTTTGTTTCATTTCATGCTATCTTCCTCCAAATTCTGCAAAGTTATTAAAAAACTATATCAGAATTGTCTTAAAGGGCTACATCCTACTGTTTATTCTTTAATCTTTAAGTATAGCCTGTTTCTATGAGTAAATTTTTTTCCTCTGTTGGCATAGGAAGTGAGTAGTCTAAACTCTTGCCATATATTTTCTCATATCATGTTCTCTTAACATTGCGTGCTTCCCATTCTTAATTGCCTAAGAGTACCTGCAGTAATAGTGATAGATCTCTATGACCAATTTCCAATGCCATTGGAAAAATGCTTAAGCTGTGTAGAGATGAGAGATCCTATGAATATCCACTGAAAAATAGTGAAACTATAATGGTTTCTGAAAGCTGTTCTTTTTTTTTTTCCCTCAACGTTATGTTTGTTTTATGCAAGCTATTTTATCTGGTTTGTTTTGAATTTTTTTTCTTCATTTTGCTCCCATTTGGTTTTCTTCCACATTTTAAACTTGGAATAAAAAATTCCTGTTTGAGAATGTGTGAATATATTTAAATACAGGGGAGAAGGAGGACAAAAAGAAAGTAAGTACTTAATGGTGTGACTATTGGCAGATGCTGAGTTTACTTTCACATGCATAAAAGTGCGAGTTTAAGCTTTGTACTATAAGCTTCTCATGTTGCATCATCAAGAATGGTAGTGTTTGAGGGCATATGTAAAATCTACACTCACCTGTAAAATAGAAGCCTTTTGCTAGTCAAAATCAAAAAATCAAAAAGAGAGAAAACATTTTAAATATTTTTCTGAGCAATTAGAAGGCATCACTGGATATCTGTTCACTTGAGGGCCAAATCATTCACTTAGGCTAGAGATTTGGCTCAAAATGTGTGATTTCGCACTGGAAATCTGGTAATCATCCCTTTGTGTTACAGTCCTCAGCTGTGCTGTTTCCACAGTAGAAGAGAATGTGCCTTGTTCTTTATAGGAAACTTTCTACTAGGATATAGTATTGTGCTGTTGGGTATGTTGCAGAACGAGAGTTGGTCCTGTCTACTTACCCTTATCCAGTGCTTAAAATTGTCAAATTTATTTTTACCATGGAAGAGATATCTGTCACTGCAAATGTTAGCAAGGCTCACTGGAAGCAAATGTGGTCCGACAAGGAGCCAAGACTGGTGAGGGTATAAACCCTGTGTTTATACCAGGTATCTTCCTGATTTAATTAGTAGGGTCTCAGAAGAAAAGGGAGGCAATGCTCCGAATGAAGGCTAAGCCCTGGAAAGTTTCTTAAAATACATCAAAAAATACTTCATTACGTCCAATTCTGAAGGATTGACTTTCGAGAATCTTCTCATAAGGAACAAAATTAAATGTGATATGTCTGTCTTTAGTTTTCAGTATTATGAGCTACAAAACATTAGTCACAATGCCAGTCTGCCAGGACATGTAACATTACGAAGTAAAGATTTTCTACCTTTTTCCACAACAGAAAAACATTCTGTCCATTAAAAAGGTGAATGTCCAATAAAACCAGCACCGTTACTCAAGGAAAAAAAAGGTAAATTAAGATTGTATGGTACTAAGAAAACAAGGGCCTTTGGCAACTGCAACAGTATTTTGTGAAAGAGAAGGTAAACACTAACAGGAAATACTTGTCTCAAGATTGGGAAGAGAAGCCATCCTACAGTATTAATTTTCCTTACCCGCTCTACTAGGAAAGATAATTTTTGGTCAACGGAAAAAGTGTAACTGTACTACTGTACTACTGATTATCTCTCAATGCCTTTGTCAGTCTGCTGTTCCCTGCACTGCTGAAATAGGCTTTTCTGATTCAGAATTCTGGAGAAGTCAGGGAAAAAAATCCTGGTAAAAATAAAAACCAAAGAAAACCTTCCCCTTCCACTCTTCCTTACTGAAAAAAAAAACAGTCACTAAATGCTCCAGAATCCTGCTATGCAACAAACATATGCAACTCCGTCATACCAAACAAGATAAAGGGGAAAAAATAAGGCATCTCTATCATGTTAGATTTTACTTCAAGATGGACTGGTTGTGAGTCTGAAGCCAGGAAATATGTATCTTCCATCAGCTGTTTTTCTGTGCTGATGAAAATTGTATGTAATAGATCATTCACAAATGGAAAGACTGCAGCAGGTACCAAGGAAGACCTGTGGGAAGCCAGAGCTCTCTTTGTTGAAGAGGACCTTTCTGTGATTAGTGTGAAATAAAATGCTTCCTACCTGAGTTCCTGTCAGAGGTTTTGTTGGATTTACTACTCATGCGTTTTACTTCAGCAAGCCTTTGGCCCCGCAGTCATCAAAAAAACCCAGACTTTTTCTGTCCTTATCAAGCTTGTTGAGAGATTCTTATAATTCTTCAGCTTTGGTTTTTGATCTGGCTCACTTTTGGCAAGGGAGGCTTGAAGAAATGAGGACCTTCTGTATAGAAGAAAAAGTGTAGCAACTCATGATTTAGTAGTGTTGTTTATAAATCTGGTAGACAAAAGTGAATGTACAAAAGTAAATTGCCATTTTTATGCATCGCAGTTTTATCAACTGAATGTTATCTTCATGTATGCACATTAAATAATTCATCATTTTCTCCAGACAATTTAAAAGGCAAGCATGCATAGAAGAATTTATATAATATTAACTTTAAAAAAAACCACACTATGGCTTAATCGTAGTTATTTCCTGTTTTGTTGTCATTTAGTGGTTTGAAGTGACAATGACAAACTAAAAGTAATTCTGTCAAATCACGTTAGTTATATCTCATGCAGTCTATAAATGTTACTTCTAATTATACTACCAAAGATACCTGCCACTATTTCCAATGTCAAGGTATTAACAATGTTTTAGTTATCAATGTGCAATAAGGTTCTGAGCAATCAGAAGGCAATCTGAAATATGGAGGATACCATCTAGTTCAGAACTGCTTTTATAACAACCCTTTCAAAATATGTTTCTTTATCGTGTGGCAACTTCTATGCACAATATTTCACAAGTCTGTTGTGTGTTGTCCTCCAGTCTTGAATGAGAAATTTTTTTTCACGGTGTTTAGAAACAAGCTAGTAATCCAAGTAACAAGAGTTGCTCAGCAGGTGATCAGGCTTTCTAAAATGAAGGGGAAAAGATTTGAGGGGAAAAAAAAGCAACGAACCAAACAAAAAACCCCACCACAACACAACAGTTCAGTGATAAAGAGTAGGAGGTTGCTATCAATAGTTTCTGGTAGAGATTTTTTTTTTTCCCCCCTGTCTTTCTGCTGCTGCTAGGTTGGATTGGCTTGGTCAAGAGGCTTTCAAATGAAATCTTAACAAGTCATAAAGTACAACTGTATGTCAAATGGGAGGGGAAAATCACACTTACTTTTAAAAGCTGCAAAAGACAATTAGAAGTGGTTCTGTAGATCTTTTAAGACTGTGGCTGAGTAGCTGTAGACCACAGAATAGTGATGGCTTTTTGTAGTTCCACATTCAGTGTCTTAGTACAATGTGTATGTATTTTGTCAATGCTTTGCTGGGTTAAGCAAATCGTCTTTCTAGTCAGCATGATACAGTTGTTCCTTTTTATCACCCAGTCCCTTCCCCCTAATGGAGCACTTTCCTTGTGCTCCCACAGCAGGCTGTGGGTCTTGGTGTCATTGGTAATTATTGTGCTCTTCGGTCTCTCTGTCCTCAAAGTTTGTGAAAAGCTCATAGGTGGAAAATCAACTTGAGCAGTTCCATTTAAAATCATTGTTTGCCTTTTGGGGGAGGGAGGAATGAGACTAATTATTATTTATATTATTATTTATATCTTTTGAACCAAATTGTGGTTTTGAAACAAAGAAAATTTGTGTCCTTGCCAATGTAGTTTGCCACAGCTTGGAGCAAGTTTATTGGTGATGGCTCTGTGTGATGCTTTAGTAAGTAATTGTCACGTTAAGATTAGGTTTAAGCATTAAGATATTTTACATTAAGATTAAATGTTAAGATATTTTATCTGAAATATTTTTCTCAGACCAGAAAGAAAACACTGAAGATAAAAGCTTTGCTCCTATAAACATTTTAAATAGGTACCTTTTGTTTTAATGTTATACTCTTTTGCTTTTGTTGAGACCATTTCTCTTTAAAGGTAAGTGTGTTCTTGCATGGTTCTGTCGGATCTTTTTGGCATAAGTCTTTAAATCAGAATACAAGGGAAAACTATTTATAATTTGTATTATTGTTTTCCTTAATGTCTAATTAAAAGTAGGCATCTGGAGTTGCTGTGCTATTAATAGTTTTGAAGTGCAAAACAGAAAACAATCTGTCTTCTCCTGCTTCTCAAAAAGAGGCAAATTTCAGCAATGTGCTGTGCTATAGCATAGAGGTCAGTATTCTACAGATGAAGACTGTTAAGAAGAAACCCATAGAACAGGCTGCCCAGGGAAGTGGTGAAGTCCCCATCCCTGGAGGTGTTCAAAAAACATGTAGATATGGCACTTCAGGACATGGTTTAGCAGGTGTGGTGTTGTGTGGATGGTTGGACTTGATGATCTTAGAGGTCTTTTCCAACTTTAATGATTCTGTGATTCTAAGAGGTAATTAGTTACAATGTAAGGGAGCTTGCGCTAGAGAGCCAAGAAATAATTCCAATGTGTGGAAATTAGAACCAGTCCCACACATCAGGAATGTCGCTGTTGAGAAACGAAGCAGGACAACTGGATTTTGAAGAGATCTTTTGGAGAAGGTGAACTTCAGGTTGGAAAGTTGAAGTCTTCATCAGTTGTCAGATAAAATCTGAGAACAGAAGTGTAAAATAAAGAGGAGTAGAATTTCAAATAGTGCAAGATTAAAAAAAAAAGTGGAATTTCTCTTGGAATATCAGTACAGGACTTGAAGGATTATCGTGAAGAGAGAAATTGGTAGGGGCAGGTAGATGATGTTTTAGTGCTTTTGATGTTTGTTATTAGCCTTCTGTAGGGTTCTTTTACTTCTTTCTCTCTTCCAAATTGGTAGATGGGAACTTCATTTTGCAAAACACTCATCTGTTGTTCATTACTGCATTGCTGAGGTGTTTTTGTTTTAAGTGCTTAACAGCCCTTTAGTGCCTCTTGGCCAGTGGTCAGTACAATGCCCGGGTAAGTTACTTGTTTTTCCTGGAAAAGCTCATTGTTTTGGAAACCTTGCATGAGTGGGCTAGTATTTATGTTTGGGGAGCTGGGAAGCTGACTTTTTTTTCTGTTCACATATTTTTACATGCTTTCTGTGGAAACATGAAACTTAATTAGCATGCTAGCGAATCTGTTCACATGGTAATGTTAGTCACAAGAGCTCTCTTCTGACTTTGCAGGTTGGAGAGCCGGGGCATTGATGTCTGAAGGGAAGGGGGCAAGCTATCTTCATGTCTTACAGTGTTGTGTCATCTAAACTTTAGAGGCCGGTCTTAGACACCAAAACTGATTTTATGCTGAGCCCCTCCTTTGATTCACTGTGTGACCACACTTGAGTTACCTGATTCCTATAAAATTAATTTAAAACTCATGTAAGACTAATAAGATTGTTGACTTGGAGAAGGGATCTGTGAAACAGAACTCAAAGCTGTAGCTCTTAGTACTTGTATGGGTCCTTAATTCTCAGCTGCAGAGGTGTTCAGTCGTGGTGCTGTGACATGCTCCCAAGAAGTAGTTAGAAATACATCCATAATGTCCCGCTCTTCAAATGGAGAGACAAAACAATTTCCGTTTGATCTTCCTTGTGTAGCCATATCCATGTTCACTAAGAATACTTCTACCTCAAAACAGCTAAGATATTTTCCTTTATGAAGAGGAAAATGTAATTGCAAGCAGCAATAGGAAGGCCAACTGTCTCAGAAATAACTTGTACTTGCCTTCTGAAAAAAACACTTTTGTTGTGGTTTTTTTGTGTGGGGAGAGGGGTGCTTTTTCTTTTTTTTGGAAGAAGGCAGTTTGGTTTCTTTAATCCATGGTCAGTATGCTTACTCTTAAAATTCTGGTGCCCTGAAAAGCCTGGGGCCTCTTAACTCTTTAGCAAGGAAATTGTTCTGTGTACATGGACCAGGATGCAGCAATAAGATTCAGAAAAGCAGGAAGATTTAATCAGTGCTGGTCTTAACACTGGGTCCTTACACTTCCACTGGTGTCTCTGCCTTTCATGAGGTGCCCAACGCTTTGCAAAATTTGACATGAAATTTTCACAGCTTGCTTTCAGAAAATAAAGTCTCCAAACTTTGCTGTATTTTATTGTCCTGATTTCTTAAGGGAAGGAATGTGTTAAATTTTTATTTGTGTACTATTTTCCTTGACTCCATTGCTGTTCACCTCACTAGTCCAGAGGCATTTGAGCATGGGAGATGTCTGTGCTATCTTGCACTCTCGCACCGCCCATCATCTGTCAGGAACTGGAGATTTGTGTCTGGGGTTTGTGTTGTTATCGTACTGGTAAAGGTTTGGAAGGGCATTCGCTTCGGAGTTGCACTTCAGCCCTGTAATAGTAAGCTTTTCTGACAAAGAGCTCAGTCAGACATATTAATAAATATTTTGTTGCTCATACACATATGCATGGATCACATGTGTGGACATACGCACAGAGCCTTAATATCTCTCCTGGTACTTGATTTATGTGATGTACTTTTAAGCCATCTTTTGAAGCAGCATTGATCATATAGGTTTAGTTTTAAATGTTACTATTTCTATGCAAAATATCAATTTGCCACTTGAGAACTCATGTTAGGAGTCATTTTTGAACTGCAGGTGTTGTCACACTGATTTTCAAATGGTGTCACTAACATCTTAAATTAAGGAGAACTGGCCATGTTCTTAGTGATGTATATAAATTTTGCAAGCTGAGTATGATAATCGATTGATATGTTACTAGCTAAGTAGACAGTTTAATATTTGTTTACAGATCTGTAGTATGCTAAGAATTAATTTGCTCTCTTATAGTCACTACTTTTTAGTGCAAGAGTATTTGTTAGTTTACTTAGGTTTTATTTTTATTGGTTTTTTTTAGTACGTTACTATATGCAATATTAAAAACGTATTTTTACTTTTATCTTTTCTCTTTGTTCTCAGTTTTTTCCCAAAATATTATCTACTTCAAGCAGGAATTTTATGCAGAATTCTAAAATGAGATGTTAGTAAACTCTGTGATGACAGCACCACTGTTATTTCTTTTTTGGTGGTAGAAAATTTATCAAGCAAATAAGAATATAAATATATTTTAGTTAAGTGAGTACTAGTTTTCTGAGGGACAACAAAATGTTGCCAAAGTTAACAAAATGATAACTTGTTTTGGTTTGTTTTTTTTAATTTCTTGTAAATCAGAATAGTTGTTGTTTTATCAGTTTCAATAACCAAAACATGATCTGTTCACTGCGGAGCAATATGAATAATTTTTCTCTAAGAAATGCATCTTTAAAATGCATTCACCCTATTTCAGTTTTAAAATCATACGTGAATTTGTCTAATTGTGCTATTATAATTAAAATGCTAACAAGAATCAGTAACTGCCCGGCTAAAAATCTAATTTGGATGCCTAGAATAATAAGGGGAGAAATATGATAAGTAGTTGTCAGTATTAAAGCAGGCTGAAGGAGGAGGGCTTCGGGCCTTGTAGTAGGTAGAATGAAACAGCAGATTTGAGTATCCACAATCCTTTCAGTATTAAATTTTCAGTAAAATAAAATTACTTGTATATGAAAACATAGCCTTTCCCCAGCTCCCTTTTTTTTCCTGATCAGCTGATGAAGAGACTAGCAGCTCGCTGCTTTGCTGGCTTGTTAATTTTATCCCCACTAACTGTGATTTCCGATAGCCGGCCTGCTGATAGTGGTAAGGTAAATATCCTTTTTCATTGCCGTCTTGAAGATTCAGTAGAACTACATCACAGGCATGTGTAGGTGTGTAACACATCAAAAGTCTGTGTTCTCCGTATTTCAGTGTACAACTGAGTGCTTAAGGAGAGCAATGACATTAACTGTTGACAGCCTTGCATGCGGTATTTATTATTAGCTTTTCTAGCTTCCAAGATATGCAGAGAAATTTCCTTTTCTTAATCTTTGTTAGCTGCAGTGGTCTGTAGTGGGTGTCCTGCTTTAGCCAAATGAATATTAATGAAATTGTGTGCAGATTATTATATTTTTTTCCTTCTTTTTTCTTCCTAACTCATCAGATCTCAAGCCTCCTTCATAGTGGTTATCTGAACACTGTGGAAGCATGATGTAAATTGTCTTTTGATTATTAAGGCCTAGTTTCAGGCTGTCCCTCAGGATTCTGCGTTCGTGTTTGTTCTGTGGATTTGCACATCGGAGGATGAATAGGAAACAGATTTTTGAAATCCCACTGGTGTTTTTAACATGCCAGGTTGTTTTGTGTTGTGCATCAGGTTTTGTTCGCAAAACGTTTTACAGGAGACATTGTACACAATTGAAAAAAATTATGTCTGGGCTGTAATCACTCTTTTTATATTGATTGTTATGCTCACATGATCATAAATATTAGCCATGTTTGGTGCTGTGGAGAAATGAAGGTAATTGCCTTATGATTAGAGCTCTTTCAGCTACGAGAAAGGATTGATTAGCATTTGCATGTACTCAAGGCAATATTGAGAGGCAAAAGGGACAAATATCAACATCAGTTATGTTCTGAGAAAGCATTAATCAGAAAGTCTAGTTTTAAGATTTGGTTTTGGTTTTGTTTTTTTGGTGTTTTATTTTTAATTTCAGTTCTCTTACGACCCGATGGTGGTATTTCTTTTTTTTTGTTGGCTTTCCCAAATCGAGATAAGTTCAGCTTCATGTTTTATCACATGTATCTGATAGTCAGTGTGTGGACAGGTTCCCTTTATTCCTAGTTTGTGTTTTTGTAGCAATTTTTTTATCCCTCTGCATAGTGCTGCTGGGTCTGGTTAAAAGCATTTATCCAGGTAATTGAAACTAGTGTTCATTGTTTGTGATTCTGTGTGCGGTTTGGGTTTGTTGTTTTGGGGTTTTTTTATGCCATGTCATGAGTGCTTTTTACAGTAAACACTGTACTGTCAGTGCTTCTGCCTATCTGTTGGTTACTCTTCTATAACAAAAAGATAGAAGGAAATGATACATTTCAGAGATGCCTTTAATGCTTAGGTGATTTGGGAGTTGCTTAAACTATTCGGAAGAGAAGTGGAGTCATTACTGCATAAAGTATCTGTGTGGTGTTTGTGTGCACAGATCACTGTGTGGGATCTGGCTTTGGGAGCTGAGTGTGGTTTAGACTGTCCAGTTTGTAAACATGCGGTATCAGAGTCTTGTTTTGCATGGAACTACATAAGCCAGAGCTGCCACTGACATGAACAAATGAATGTTTGTTGCACACTTACTGACACAATACCACGGGCCATTATTGTGTGTGAAACTGTGAGTTGGTGTGGAATTGAAGGTTCAGATAAACACACATCTATTTAGATGATAGTGGGATTCTTAAATTAATGTTTAGTGTCTCTTTGGTTGCCAGTAACTCGTTTTCTTGTTGTACTCTTGTTTACGTACAAGCTGAACATTTTGAGTTGAAGTCTGCATCCTGTGAGGTTGCGATTTTATTTTTAAATACAGTTTTTGTTATTTTCCTTTGTAATATCTCTTTTGTTTAAAAATCATACTTTTTGAATCCATGGTTGTCAGGCAATTGAAGACGGCAATTTGGAAGAAATGGAAGAGGAAGTCCGGCTTAAAAAACGGAAGAGACGAAGAAATGTGGATAAAGATTCTGGGAAAGAGGATGGAGAGAAGGCAAAGAAAAGAAGAGGCAGACCTCCTGCAGAGAAGTTGTCACCTAATCCACCCAAGCTGACGAAACAAATGAATGCTATCATTGATACTGTGATAAACTACAAGGATAGGTGAGCTTGGAGGTGGTCTTCTCTGTTGCATGTGCTCTCTCAATCTCTGTTGATATCTCTCTCTGCATTTTTTTAATGGCTTCATTTTTGTTTTCAGTTTTTAGAATAATTTGCTCACACAGCATTTCTGAAAAGTAATTCCACTTAGGGCCTGATCCTGTGTCACTCTTTGTAGAGGATTTCTTAAAGACCCGTCTGATAGGAAGTTATTGAAACACAAATACAAAAAGTAGGCATAGCGCTCCTGCTTAGAAATGAAGTCATCCTGCTCAGGAGGTATACTTAAGAGTATTTAGCTTGAGTAGGATTTTCCTGCAGTTTAGTGGTGCAACATTTGTTAAAATTAATCTTTCTAAATACATGGCTACAGATTTATTAATGCAAGTTAACAGGGGTCTCACCATGACCTGAAGGACTGCCCAAAAAATGTAGGGCTCATATCATGAGCCACTGAGCTGCCAAAGTAAACACTGTCGAAATACTGAGCATCATATGTTGTCGCCAGCTGAGATAGGAGCCTGTTTGTCAAGAAATTTCTGTTTTCAGCATAACAAAATGCTAAATAGCTGGACCTTAGGAAAAAGTATCAATTCTAATCTGAAATGTTATTTGAAGACTTCTGTTTTTCAGGTTTTCAAACTGAAAATAATCTGAGCTTCATGACGAAGAAACTGAGAGTTAGTTAATAGCATCTTTAAATCAGACTTGTTTGAGAAAGTTGTATCTTTTAACTGAATTTCTATTTGCCAAAAATCAGTAAAGCCTTCTTGTGTACTTAACCCTTCTTTGCTGTACGTTGAATTATTTACATGATTTAAGGAGCAATTATAAGCTAAATGAATATTAAACGCATTCAGAGGAAGTCAAGGAATTATTTGCATTAGGTGACCTGAACAAATGTAACAATATTATTTTTGTGTGTGAACAACTTTCAGCCTGTGATTTCAAATGGCAAGTTGTGTTTCTTTCTTTTATGCAGCTGCTGTTTTGGGTCTGCCTGTACAGCATTTTCTTGGGCGGTATCTGGTGAAACACACAGAACTGTGATGCCTGACTTTCTTGGCACGTAGCAGTTGAAATGAAGCATTCTGTGATCTGTGGGCTCTAGAGAGAGTACATCAAAAAGTTTATTGGATCGGAACAGGATTCACAGCAATGAACGTGATGAGCAGGAAGCTGACTTCAAACTCAGAGTATTCCGCTTGCTGTGACTCTCAGCTAACAACATAGCTGAGATGGGAGAAATGTTTTAAGTATTATAATCAGGGCTGCAAGGAAGCATCTCTTCGTTTTGGATTCCTGGCCTCTAGCCTTCTCCTGAAGCCAAGCACTTCTGATTAGGGCGCCTAATTCTTGTTTTTAAAATAGCAAGCGAAGTTACTTCCGCTAGCCTCAGGTAGGGGGTAGCTGCTGATAGTGACTGGTAGTTATTGGGGAAGTTAAAGATTTTTGTCTGTTGCTTGTGCCCTGGGAAGTTCATATCTGATCTCTGTCAAGGAGTACTATTCCCTCTCCCAGGAGCCCACATTTATGCAAGGCAGAATCAGTTCTCACTTTAAGTGTATGGACTCTATTCTGTTAGAAATGAGAAATGCCTGTTAAACTGAGCTCTTCAGTGCAATGAGGTATGCAGAAGACCTCCAAGTTCCTGTATTCTGATTTTTTTTTTTTGAGCCAGCATCAAGCCTCCCAATCCTATGAAAGTTGGGACGGAACAAAATTGCAAATTTAGGCATCAGGAAACTTGAATATCTTAAAATCTTTGGGGTTAAGGTTATTCTAGAGTCTGATGAACATTTACAGGGTTTGCAGCTTTAGAGTTAAGTGGGTTTTAGGCACTGGAGCCCTTCAGCTTTGTTGAGGATTCATGTTTGTTCACCTCTGGGCTTTTGTATGTGTGAAGGCACTTGGGGCAAGTGTAGGTGGACAGGTTAATTGGAAGAAAAGTATGTCACAAGCTTCATCTGGGGGGAGAAAAAAAGGTGTTTCATGTATTTAGTAGCTGAATGCTTGAAATCATCTTTGTCTTTAGCTTAAATTTTCAGTGTTAATAGATGTTTCATCTCTATTTTATGAAAGTCCAGACGGCTGATCTGCACCACAGAGAGCTGATTGTGTCCCAAAAGGTCAGGTGACACCCATCCAAAATCTTAGTGATTTTGGCCTGAGTTACTTTGCCAAAACCAATTCTACAATCTTTAGTAAGTTTTGTTGCAGTTAATAAGCCACCAGGCAAAAAAATCAAGAGAGTGCGTTGCTAAAGTGATAAATCTGTGTGCTTTATCTTGCGTTTCCCCTTGATTTTGAGAAGAGCTTCTTGTAAATACAGAACCACTTCTCTGTTCTTGCTGAAATCTTTCTTTTTAAAAAGCATTTTTCCGTGGTGCCTGCAAAAACCTGGAGCAACAGTTGGCTGCTTTTGTGTAGCAATTCTGTATGCTGTTGGTGCAGGCAAGGAGTCTCCAAATACTTTCCAAACTGTCTTGTATTGACTTCTGTTGTAGGCATTTGGGGACAAGTACAGTCATTTCCTTTCTTATTTAAAAGCATACAACAAAATTAGGCTGGGTTACCTGTGGCTAGGAAAGCTAGAGGCTACAATAATACAAGCAATAAGCTCTAGTAAACTGAAGTTTGAGCTACGTAGTTATTAGATAAAGGTCAAAATAAGATTAAACAGGCAAATCGGCAACATTTGAGGTAAATGTTCAGTGTAGAGAAACACACCATACGATTTTTTAGAAAGGAAATTTGGAGGGAGATATCCAGCTACTTGCAAATGCCAGTTAAAGGACTCCATGCAAAACAGTGGAATTTAGCATTGAGGTCAAATTACTGTTCATGTCTGTCATGTCCTCAGTGCAAATTCAAGCTTTTTCTTTAGAATTTCCTCTTTTATGCAGTACTGTATAGCAACTCTCATATTTGCTTTTATTCCCATCCCATATCCCAACATGATATTGATTTTAATGAAACATTCCATTAACCATAAGTTTATTAGTTCTTACAGAGTAATTTACAGCTACAAGCTGAGTTTCTTTGGATCTTTCTATAGAACTAGGAACACACTGAAGGAGAGAAAACTTCAGTGTTTATGCTGAGATTTGACTTGACTAGCAGCCTAGCTGCATTATTTTCTTGGAATTATGGTACCTGGAGTGTCTCCCATGTAATAAAGGAAATAGTAAAAAAGGAGAAAAAGAGATGTGAGGCACTATGAAAATGTTCAGCTTGGACTGTTTGGACCCCTTTGGTGTGACAGCTGTTGAGGTCCTTGTCAGGTTGACAATACTTAGTTCTTGCACGCTGCTGAGCTTTGGATATCGGTATTGGGTGATGTGTTTTAAGCTTTTCCTCGTGTTGATAGGCATTTCTTTATCATATCCTTGTATTTATCTTTTTTAATCTTGAAACAAATAGTTGTACCTCAATTTGAAGTACTATGGGGTAAGTGCTCAAAATTGTTAAGAAGTAAAAATGTTGGTGAATTCACTTCTACCTTTTTAAACTGCACCTGTGCTCTTACTGATCAGCGTGAAGTATCAAACCATAAAACACGTTGCCAACTGTGGATACAGAGCAATATTGTAGATACAGAGTGGTACTACAGATGCAGAGCCTTTTTTTCTCTTCTGCACTGCTTTGCCATCATAGGTAAAGCTGAGTTAATCTAGGTTTCATCTTTGATGGCTTAGAATGGAGAATAAATCCATAATGAAGTGAAAGTAAGATGGAAAAGATGATCAGAATCCTCTGACTTCCACATCAGTAGAAGACATCCCTGCCCACCCACTGCAGGGAATTTGAACTAGATTATCTTCAAAGGTTCATTACGACCCAAACCATTCTATGATTCTGTGATTTCGGTAAAGGATTTGGTAGGGCACCACAGGAAAGTTGTAAGCTAATATGAAAGAGGAGATCTAATGAGTAAGCTCTCTATTCTGAGTGAAAATAAGGAATAAGATACAACCAAAGGCACTATTAAAAATGGAACTATTAAACTGGAAAGAAGATACCATGAAAAGTCTTGAAGAATTGATGTTGGCGTAGATCATAATGATATATATCAAAAAATCAGAAGTGTCCTAGCCAAAATACAAAGTTTTAAAATAACAGTACTAGAATGGTGTTCATGGAGGACTGAACACACTTAAGTGTGGAGTGAAAGAACTGGCGTGAAATACTGTACCTCAGAGTGCTTTATAAGGTACTTACAGACTAACAATAGGAAACTTTTCTTTGAGTTGGAAGTTCGTCATGTGGAACTGACATAAAAAGAGTGACCTGGGCAAAGAAATTATTCATCAAAGCTAACTACGAGCCATCAATATTGTCTAGCTGTAAGAAAATAGGAGACTGGCCCTGACACTATTGCCTGTGTGAATGAGGAAGTACTCTTTATATGTGACACCATTAATGCTTCTGAGTTGCTGTATATAGTACTTGAATACTTTTCCAGTCAAGAAAGATTAGTTTACACTGAGACAAGTGTAAATAATCATTTCGGTTCTAAGTAGCATGGAAGAGTCTTGTAAGAGGAAAGAGATTGGTTTGTTTGTCCAAACACAGCACAGCCTGAGAGGGGAAGATGATTGCTCTTAGTAAATTCACCTCCGAAGGAAGGGAAGCATAAACATGGGAATGTGTATAAATATATAAAATACAGGATGGTGATTGCAAGGTGATATGAGTGTAAATACTGAGGAATACATTATTTACAATACCAAGGCCCTAGATTCAAGGACCCAGAAACAATTTTCCAGTTATACAGTTGATCCTGGTTCTCCAATGTAAAGTATATGCATCATCTTTGCAGACTCCATTTACAGTAATACATTTTAATCTGGGATTTTGTTGCGGTTATTTCTTAAACGAAGTTTTAGGTGCCTTTGCAGCCTTGTACCTTGTTCTGATCTTGCAGTGTAAAACACGTGTTTAGAGGAGAGCAAGTTGAAATCCATCATTCCAGCATTGTTGTCACATTTTTTTCCAGTTCTGATGCTTTTATCCTGCCTTTACTTCCCTCTAAAATTAGGAATGCCCCTATAGAAATGGATAATATGTTTTTAGAAGGCAAAATTAGTTTGTATGTCCAGTTTAAATGCTTTAGCCTTTTGAAAGCAGGGACGAGTTTACTGGAGAAAAGTGTTTTTTCAGGATAAGGAATTTGTACACCAAATTTGAGCCCCAGCTGCAGATTTTGCATCATCCATATGCAGGCTTAGTCCCCCAAATTATCTTTTTACTCTTCTGAAGGTTTTCTTTAATTTTTTATTTCAGAGGAAGACAAACTGTAAGTGTAGCTTCCCTTTCCTGATTGTTAAAATAAAGTGGAGAACAAGAATGATACTTCATACTTTGTAATCCTTCAGCTTCCCTACAAATCCACTGTCCTCTTCTGCCTTGCATCAGAGTTTGATGTTTCCTGTCTAGGTACCAGAATGATGCTACTGCTGGTTTGCATTAGCTTTATATTAGATAGCAACAGCTGACTTCGAGAGTCCCAGGATACTGATAGCTCTGTCACATACAGTGATTTTCATTTGTGACCTATCTGCTCTCTGCTCTGTTCGTGAAACTTAAAGTAAGGACTTGCATGGTGTACCAGTTAACTTCACAAAGCCTCCTCCCTGTAGCAGGTGGTTGTTGACCACATTTTAATAAAGCTGGTAAAAAAATTGGAGGGTGGGGTGGCTGTGCCCTGTCCGTGTTTCACGCTTGGCAAGAGACTTCCCCTGTCTGTGGCGCTTAGCATTTTGATCACTACATCATTAGAGCCAAAATGTTTAAATTCATGCCCATGGTATTCTAATTCTGACAGGACATAGCTCAAGGAGAGAGTATTTTTCTCTGTATGTGAAATGGATTTTATTCAGACTATTTCCAGCTGTTTTCTGAAGTTGCCAGTTTTTAACTGTTGTAGAATGGCGAGTAATGTAATTAGCCATTACTAATCTAACAAGTAATTAATTATGCCAACTGGTTCTCTTGAGTATTCAAACATGCAAAGCAAGTAATTCTTATGTATAGCCAAGCCAAAGTTATGGAGTACATAGCTCTATGTCAAAACGAGGAATTATTTTTTTAAGTATTGTTACCCACTTCCATTTCAATGATGGGGACAGGTCCACCATATATTACCGCGGTCAGTTCCAAAAGGGAAGAACAGTTAAATACATTTAACGAAAATGAGTCATCTCCCTACATAGATGGGTTACTGTTGGAAGTTGTAAAATCCAGAGGAACCACCTTGCTATGTAAGCTCTTTTAACTCTCCTCACACAAATGTGCTTTTTTTGAAGAGCATCCGTGTGAGTTGCATTTGATTAGGAGTTGTAATTTGCACACCATGGTTCTGGTTGTGAGCGCTCTGACTAGGGCAAGCATGCAGGACTCTCCATTCTACCCTCTCTAAATTGAATTTCAGTATTTGCTGAAAGTGTATAATTTGTCAGAAGTAGAAGAACGTCTTGCAGTTTCAGCTTCATAGGTGTGTATCGTCTTGATTCCAAGGGAGAATGGGTGTTCGTAGTAGTAACACTTTTGACGGGTCAGTGGCAGCATGCTTCTGGCCACAAACTGCTAGGGAAAACAAATACAAAAGGAGCCTCGTACAAATGTGGCCTAATTGTTCCTGTGTTTAATTCCACTGAAGATAATAGTGACTAAATGAGTGGAAATACATGTTCGTATGCACCTTGTAAGAGGTTTGACAAAAATCAGATAAAATGAGAAACATTAAGCACAAGTATTTTTCTAAGCAAAAATATTTTACAAATGAGCAGTATTTCTTAATGTAACTCACACAGCATGTGAGTTACATTTTTGTGTGAGCACACATAGGACTAGCATGTTGAGCTGATGCAGTAGCAGTGAACTGTCACTCAGTTCTTTCACAGTTTTAATTTATTCTGGTCCTTCTTCCCTTCAGCCTGTATCCTGCTAGTTGCTAGGCAACCATAAGTGATTTTTTTTTACTGCGCATGATTTTTATGTGGTAGTTATTGTGGTTTTATTTTCTAATTACAAAAGGGGGGTTAGGGATTAAAATCAGAGTTGCATTAATAATTACTAGTTTTCTCCTCTTGTATCCGCAACACAGCCATTTGAGATTATGTAAGAAAACATCACATTAATTTACAGTATAGATGCACATATATAAAGAGATCAGAAGATAATGGAGGTTCTATAAAAATGATAGGACAGAATAAGCTGTTATTGATCTGTGTAGACAAAATCGGGCACCGGTCTTCTGTCTGTTGCATATTTCATGCCCTTAATCCTTTTTCTTTCACAGCCTTAAATAATTCTCAGTAATTATATCAAGCAAAAGCTTGAAGGTTTTCTATGACATTCTTAGTTCAATGGAATGTGTGAACAAATCACAGTTGGCTAGATTTGTATTTTTAAAATAGGATATAACTGTTTAATAATTTACTACTGTTTTTAATATTAAATACAATATAAGGGTGGGTGGGTGTATATAAAAAGAGGAAAAAAAATTAGATAGCCATGAGATAAAAAGCTGTATAATCATCAGGAGCTTTTTTAATAGGACAGACATGTTTTAAAATTCAATCAAAATGAGATTATTAGTAGCTCTTTCCTTTATACCTAAATCATTCTAATTGTTGTTAGACTGTGAAGCGTAGTTGAAGGAACACCAGCATCAGTGGTTTAGTAATTTTTCTCAAATACGTATTTCTGTTAAAGCTGCTTAAGTTTAAAACACAGCAATGATAACTCAGTCCTTCTGCATGGCAAATCCAGATTCATACTGCACAAAGTTTTGAAAGGAACTTTTCACACTTTTTAAAGGAGCTCACATCTATATCATGTCAGTATATTGCACAGATTTATTAAAATAACTTTATTAAAGTTTGTGAAGTCAAGCACACATAAAAATAGGATGTAACAGAAAAAAGGGGGAACCTAGTGTGATTCACTTGGGAAGGTACGTGACAGTATGTTGTGTCATGGCATGACGATGTACTGCTTTGCTTCACTTTGCTTTACTTTTCCACAGGACTAGTGCCTTGCATATACAATGTGAGCGCTGATCACTTAATGAATGGCTGAATGCCCACTGGGCTTATTACAATACTCATAAGGATTCTGAATGTTTTACAGATAGAGAACTTTTTTCACAACATTTTATCCTCATTTTACAAAGGAGGAATAGAAACTTAAATTTTAAGACACTGTTTGGGCATCAGAGATCTGATTTTGTAGAGTACTTAGTATTCTGCAGGTTGAGAACAAATTTCATTGATCTCTGTTGCAGCTGTGGGTACTCAACACTTCTCTTCGTTAACAAAAAGAAAAAAATGCAGTCCTTAATCGGCAAAGAAGTAGAGACACATGTTAATTTAGTCAGTCGTGTAATGTGTACTTAATACATTGCTTTTCCGTGTATCGCTTCCAGTTTTTCTTTGAGGGGGCAGTCTTGGAATGAAGACAAGTTCCATCAAGTGGCATGATAATCACTCACATAGATAATTAACAAGATTGGTGCCTTTAAATCCATAGTATAAACACCTCCTGCTTTGGCAGGGGAAGTGTGAAAGTAATGGATTTGTCTCTTCGGTGTGAATCAATACCAAAGGAGATGGGAGGTGCAGTGACCCGAGTTTCACAATTATTTGCTGGCAGCAGAGAAATAGTAGGACTTGAGATGACAATTACCTGATCATTTTGTGATTTCCTCTGTTTCAGTAACAGAGTGCTTCCCAAATTAATTTAATCTGTTGGGTGAAATTGCTAGTAACAGCCTGAGTGCAAGGTGCAGGTGGTCTCTCAGGGTATCTACCGCAACATCTGTATGGGGTAGATAGACTTCACTCTGCCTTCCCTGGCAGAAACGCACAGTAGGCTGCAGTGTCTCACCATGCGGCAGCAGCACCCAGAAATGCATTCGTGCACGTGCCGAATTTTGCTGTAATCTGGGAGGCAGCCTGGCAGGGACTGCTGAGCAGGCAAGGGGAACAGCTGCTGCTGCTGCAAGTCCGACAGAAGTTGTCAGGATGAGAAAGAGGCTTTTGGTTTCTAGGTTTGCATTGGATGGAAAAATACTCTAGCTGCCAGTTGGCGCCCAGGTTATCAGCAAGCTGTGATTAGAACATTTACATTATTGTCCTCCCTGATGCAAGGTATATAAGAAGCAGCAGTGTCCCAGGACTGAACTGAGAACAATAAGAAATCTTGGATTAGGTGAGCAACAGCTACTTAGGAAATGAGGAAGTTCTGTTGATTCCTACTTGTTCATTGGTCTGTCAGGTCCATGAGAAAAATAGTATCTCCTCAAATTCCGATGCTATTTCAGGCATTAAGAAATGCCTAAGATATGGTGGGCATTGATGACTTTCCCAAAGGGCGGAGCTGTTCTGTGATTTTTATTATGCTTGTCCTTCATGACAGAATTGCCTCTGTTAACCGTGATTCGATATTAGTTTAAAGTGTCTGTTAAGATCCCACACTGCTGTGGAGCGTGACTGCAGGAGAGAAGCTCAAGTGGAGAGCAGGACATGGCAGGCTTCTTACCCAACTCCTGTGAACGTTTGATATACCCGAGTTACCATCCGAAGATAAAAATGAGAGAACATGGCCTTTTTGGAGTAGCTGTGAGAGACGGAAGCATGTGGATGTGGGTTGGGAAATGCTTGTGGATGCTGTATGCAGAAAATTATAGTTCCTCTCAGCAGAGCGTTTTTCTGCTACCTTCTCTGTGAGAAAAATGACACGCATAGAGCGAGAAAAAAAGGAGCTAAGCCCGTAAGTGCCATCAACACGTTTCCTCTCCAGGTGACTTATAGCCATGTATTTTTGGGGGAAGTCACAAATTAGAAGATTTAAAAAAACCCTCATATTTGGAAGCATTAAAATAGCTATTGAGAAAAGATGAACAGTGGGAAGTCTGGAAATCTTAGAAATTCTGAACACCTGTGATAGGCAGTGTTCCTAAGGTATGAAAGGTTTTTAGATAACCCATCAGTTTATTTCAGATGACTGAAAAAGTACAAATGGAAGTGGTGATTTTCAATACAATTACAATGATCTTTGCAGAGACCTAACAGTCATTAATGGAAGTTAATAATTTTTTGTTGTTGTTGTAACATCTAGTTAGTCTGATAGCAATCAGCATCTGGTATAATGGAAATCAGTATGAGCCAGTGGTTTGCTATGACAGGGAGGTACAAAACAACTATGAAATGACCAAGAAAAAGGTAAACTTAGAGTGACAGGAGGGACACTTGCTAAAAATTCTAAAACAAAACTGAGAGAAGGATAAGACTCTACTCAGAGAACCACTATGGAATTCAGATTCAAATTCTGATCCTGCTTCCATAAAGCCTCCTACACATATGATCCTATAATGATGATGATAGGTTAGGACAACAGCAGAAAGGGTATGTTTTAAAGTGTAAATTAATTATCTGTACCAGATAATCAGATCAGGGTTTAATATCTGATTTTTTTGACAGAAAAAATTGTGATTGTATTTTTTTTATTTTTGTTTTCTTATGATTAGATTGTGTGCATGGTTTTTGTGAGAAAGTTGTAGTAACTCTTTGCATTATGGGTTTGTTTTTCTCAACAGTTCAGGACGGCAGCTAAGTGAAGTCTTCATTCAGCTCCCATCTAGAAAAGAATTACCAGAGTATTATGAATTGATTCGGAAACCAGTGGACTTCAAGAAGATAAAGGTAAGAACCTTTTTGGGAAGTGGAGATTCCTCCATTTTTCGTTATATAGAAGGGTTAGCATGAAGTTATCACTAAAATTACAATAACATGAATACTGTATGTACCTGTAATTATGGCTTAAGATTTTAAATATTGTTAGACACCTTGTTAGGAATTTTCTTTAGTGTATATTGCAGTATATCCCTGTAATTTCAAAGTCAAATCCAAATGTAGCAGTGTGACATGAATGACACTTTCAGAGATGACATCTTTGCTGTCTTTTTTGCAAAGACCTAACTGAGAATCTGTAAGCACATCTTTGGTAAATGCACAGTGTTTGCAAAGGTACAGTGGGTCTAGGGGAATATAGTAATCCCTAAATTAGCATCACATCTTGGAACAACCAGGTCAGAGCCAAACACAGTTTGGCAGATGGGTTTTAGTCAGCTTGTTGCACCTTAGATGGTGTCATAACTCTATGACTTTCATTCATGTCATAGCTTATTTTGCTGGAAAGAAGAAACTGGAACTCCTTTTACCAAAAGAGCTCCATTTCCGTTGCTTTTGTCCCTTCCAGGTCACACAGCAATTGATTAATTTCTACTCTATTTACCTCGTGTATTTTTTTGAGTAGTATATTACAATATGTTTGCAGACTTTTATTTGTTTATTTTAAATAGGTACTTGTCTTGATGCTTAGGTAAAATTTTTAAAGAGAAAGCTTTTAATGTGTTGAAATCAAATATTAATTTAGTGTTCTGTCTGCTGTTTTTCTTTGTGCTCTGCTGCCCGTCCATACTTCTCTTCATTTCTTCAATAAACGCAACAGGAAAGAATTCGCAACCATAAGTATCGGAGTCTTGGAGACTTGGAGAAAGATGTCATGTTGCTGTGTCACAATGCTCAGACGTTCAATTTGGAGGGATCACAGGTCTGAATGAGCCACTTTGTGTTAAAGATGCAGGCTTCCCCTACCTGATGTTTTCAGTGCTTGTGGATTATTGTATTATGAATATAAACCCTGTGGTTTAATTCTTACTTTGAATAGAGAAAAATGCCCAGATTCTTAGAATCATCCAGAATTCACTGGACACAGCTGCAGTGTGTGCATGCAGAGAAATTGGTTTTGACTCTAATTCCGAGATCATTTTTTTTCTGATCTGTGTGTGGTTTAGAGCTGCTGTAAAATTACTTGAATCTGTGCAAAAAGGCAGTGTGTGTAGAGTGATACATCAGCATGGGTTTACCAGCGTGGATGATGGAAGGAGCAGATGTAACAGTACGGCTTAAGACAGCATGTTGAGGAAATACTTTGTAGTGAACCCTTTGGTTGTGGTAATGGAAGATACAAATTGAAGGTTTGTCCAACAGTAAAGCTTCATGTATGAAGCTTGATATGCCCTGAACCCTCTGGTAATTTTTTTTTTTCATGATCTAAGAGACAGTAATAATAAATCCCAGATGAGTCTCAGAGGTTTAGAAGGCAAAATCTCTCATTGCAAACAGATGCTTCACACACATGAACGCACTCAGTGCTGTGAATTCAGAACAGGACACTGACACAGAAGGAGAGACTACAAAATCTGGATGACAGATAAGAAAGTTGTCTCACAGTACAGTGAAACATAGTCTAGGATGATTATTGTTATAGTGTGATGCAAACACAATATTAAATTGAAACAGAGAACATGAAGATAACTCCTGTAACACGCAAGAGGAAAAACACGATGTTAAAAGAAGCCTAAGTAAAAGTAAGCTGAAGGCTGATGCTGCCAATGCTAATGTGTCCTTCAAACTCCTAAACATTACTGATGACCCTTCGCTCAGGTGGGGAGTTTATATTAAAATTTGACAATTAAACATTAAAACGAGCATGAAATTAATTATGATGGCTTGTTGAATACAGCTCATCATTTTGTGATTATTTTTGCTATCTAGAAACAGAAAGTGTTTTCTGTAATATGTATGTGCAGTGTTTTTACTGTCTTCAGTTACATGGAAACAACCTATAAATCAGCTAAAAAATATTTTAATAAGAAAATTAATGATGATAGAAAGTGTGGGACAAAATTTTTCTTCATGTCCAAATGTAAATTGCCAATTTACTACTTAGTCACATAGCAGTAAAACAACTATAAAGATCTAATGATAACAAATGCAAAAAAAAAAAAAAAACAGAAGGAAAGCTAATACCAAAAACCATCAGTGAAACTTTAGAAAATGGTAGAAGTTGGTAGAGGAGGTAAAACGAGACAAAGAAAAATCAGTGGATAAATGGGAAAAATAAGGAAATTATTCTTATGAGAATGACTTAAGTTGCTAATTGGAAACTGGTCTATTGTTAGGCAGAGGTGGTAGAATTGACAGGAATAATCCTGAGTGTGTAGAAATATTCAGTAGATACTGCTGCTCTGTTTGGCGATAACCCAACCTGTTTCAGAGTGTTGCAGTATTATTTTCCATTCCAATGTACCAACATTAAATACCAGAGCTAGTATTACTACTTCTACCACGAAGCCCAGACAACTCATATCTAGGATTGTTTTAGGTTTCTTTCTGGTAAGTTCTCATACCATTCATTTTGATTTCCAGTGAATTGCGAGACACTTCTGCAGCAGTCATCCAGTTCTTAAGGCTACCTCATGTTCTTTGTAATAGTTTGGGTCCACTTTTGCTCTGACAAACCAGTTCACTTCAGTAAACTAAATTATTTGCATGTGCACCCAAAACCAAAAGGCTAATCCATACAATTGTTTAAGTACACAGTGACTTCGAGTGAAATTCTGTATGTTTGCTCTCTTAGTATGATACATGCTGCTTTTCCTTGGAGCAAAGCAGTTCCATCCGAGCTGGAACCTTATGAGAGGTTTTCAGTAAAAGGCAGACTTTGTGTTTTCAGGCTTTTGTCCTCAGTGCAACCTCAGCGATTTGAGAAGTTTTTCATGTTGTAATGGGTTAAAAACAGTATGTGTCTATTGTAACAGGCGATTTTTGAAACCTGTCGTGGTTGGATTTTTGTCAAAATAAGAAAGCTTTGATTTGCACAGCTTTTCCTGAAGCAGCCCCTGTTCTTTTGTGGATCAGAATAGATACTGAATATTACAAATAATTGCACATCAAGAAAGTTAAAATAATTTTTGAAACCCCTTTTTTTTCCCCAGGAAATTTTGTTTAAAAGTTTGGGTTGCAGTGATTCCTTAAATATGTAGTGACTGGCATTAAAAAATTGTGATTCTGTAATGCAATAAAAAACTTTAATTTGTCTTAGAAAACTGTTTGATCCGAAAAAGAACAACAAGGTTAGTTGAAAGAGATATTCCTAAGAACAATGGAACATGCTAGGCCTATGTGTAAGAGAAATGAATGGTCCTCAGGAGGAACTCACAGGCTTCTATTGACAGCTGACTTGAAGTAGGTGTAAGAGACGGTCCATAATTTTTTGACTTCGAGGAAGGAAGCTGTGGTGTCTCACAGCTCACTAATGTTATAAGACAGTAGAAGAGAAGCCTTTTCAAAACATTCATGATCATTATATATATGTCAAGAAATTTTACTATGGTCAAGAGCAGTAAAACATTACAAAAAGCACAGTAATACTTACAGAATGGGGAGCAATCTACAGTGAGAGGCAGTTTTTCTAAGAAGAACTTGGCATTCAAGTGAAAAAAAGGGAGATTGCATAGTTCATGTAAAATATTCTGACCAAAGCTTTTGTAATTTGATTTGCTGAGCCTGTGAAGTATTAGAGCAATTTCGTTGGTTTTAACATACGGATTGTATAATGGCGGCCAACAATCCTTCCCTTATCTTTCTCACATGTACCCAGTGTCCCTTTTTAGAAGAAGGTCTGTAATTTAGCCAAAGAAGTGGTGTGACAGCCAGGGTATTTCAAGTGATGGTGATGATGCAACCAAATACAATCTATGACTCTATACCCTTCTATTAACTGTTCTTAATTGTCTAGTGCTAAATTGTCCAGTGCTTGGCTTCTGACATTTTACAAAACAAAATACATAAGCTCATTTGTTAAAGTGATTTTGAAGTCCCGGATACTCAACAAGACAACCAGATTTTTACTGCGTTAATCTGAGAAATGTGTTACAAGCCAAATGTAGTCCTCTCGCTCTTGAGAGACCACTCATGCTTGAGGTTAAAGAGAAGATCTGATCTACCCAACATACTTAGCAAGCTACAGAATGTTTGAGAACAAGTGCGAAGTTTAGAACAAGCACTCTTTTTTTCTTTTTTTTTCCCAGTCTTTAGATCTGAGAGGAAGGAAGAAGTGAGTTTCTTGGGAGAAATTATTTTCCTTATAGCCACTTTGGATTTCAGAAAAAAAATAAGCATAATTAACATGAGGGTTAGCTATTTGTCATTATCAACTGTATTGCTAGACTATAACCCATTTTCTAATTAAGGTACTTACTGCTGAAGTCTGTTGCTTTGGCAGTTTTTCAAGGCTGTTATGATCTAATGAAAATACACAGTAGTTCCTGTGGTCATAAAATAATCAGCAAAACACTCTAACTGGACATTGTATATGTAATGCATTTTAAGAGTTGTATTGTTGTGGCTCACTACTGAGAAATTTTTTCATTTATAGGATGAAAAATTAATGTTGGCATTTCTTGTAAAATTCATGCAACAGGCATTGTTACTCAATATTTGAAAAGGCCGTAAACTCTATTTGCACAGGTTTACACTGGATATTAAGGTCTATGCTGTGAATTTTTGGTATTGCTTGACTTTACGGTTCTAACATAGGTTTGCATTTATACGGTAGATCTATGAGGATTCCATTGTACTTCAGTCTGTGTTCAAAAGTGCACGACAGAAGATTGCCAAAGAAGAAAGTGAGGATGAAAGCAATGATGATGAAGAAGAAGAAGAAGAAGAAGAAGAATCGGAATCAGAATGTGAGTCCCTTACTGAAAACTTAAAAGAAAGTACATCTGGGGGTAGAAGGGGAGGTTTGGATGACAGTTTCTGCATGGAGACTTGATTGTAAGGTTCTGTTTTCCATTGGTGAAAATAACTTCTTACCAAGTTTGCTGCTTTGGGTGTTAACATTCATCTTACGTCTTTTGCCTTTATGTTCTGGCTATGCCTTTGTCCTGGCTTCAGGTGGGGGAGAGTTGATTTTCCTCCCAGTAGTAGCTATGTTTTGGATTTAGTACAAGAAGAATGTTGGTAACACTGATGTTTTCAGTTGTTGCTAAGGAATCAGGGACTTTATCCAGTTTCTCATGTTCAGCTAACGAGCAGCTGCGCAGAAGCTGGGAGGGAGCACAGGGAGGCAGCCAGCCCAAGCTGGCTGGTGGAAGTACTTCATACCATGGGCGTCATGCTCAGTTTATGAATGGGGGTTGGCTGGTGGGGACGGGAATCAGCTTTTGTCTTTTCCATGAGTTCAAATCCCCTCTTGTCTGAGTTTGAACTTTTCTGGGAATTCAGTCTTTTTTGGGAATTTTGCGAAATTTGTAAAATCTGCTATTTCAGGTTCCATGATTGCTACTCAGGGACTGACTGCGAATCGGTCACTGGGTGGTCAGAAAATTGTGTATAGTTTGGTTTGCATATTTGTTATTATGATTATCATTAGCAGTCATAGCATAGTATTTTATTTTGTTGTCTTATTAAACTGTCTGTATCTCAACCCACAAGTTTCCCCTTTTGTTCATTTCTCCTCCCCAACCCACTGGGTGGGAAGGAGAAGGGTGAGCAAGTGGCTGTCGATTACTAATTTCCAGCTGCCAGGTTAAGATGCAACAACCTCAGAGAGTATAGTAAACTGTTTTTAAGCCAGAAACAAATCACAGAGGTACTTTGTGGAAGCAGATCTGACTGGCCATGAGTATTTATAAACTGTTCTGGTCCTGTTCATGTTACTTGTAAATAGAAGTGCATGAAAAGGCTAGAGACAGTCTTCATGTATGGGTGGTCAACCTTCAGGCATGGTGTGACATACAAAACTCATCAGGTGGTTAAGAATGAGATGTTGTAAATATTCTTCAGTGTGACAAGGACGAAGTGAAACTCCAATTGTTTCAGAAGCGGGAGGTGGTATTCATTCAGTCCCTGCAGACTTGGAAACATGATGCAGTGGAAGAGGAGCGATCCCTTCATTCCACTTTCTGCCACCCAATACATCTACCCATACTCTGCAGCTACCCCATCTGTCTGGTTGCAGAAATTGTAGTACTTGGCCACAGACTACTCTTCCAAGTACGTCTCATGAGTGTGCAAAGCATGCAACTTTAGCAGTTCATTTGGAAATGAGTGGATATTCTGCAATCAGGAATTTAACATGTTCTTCAGAAAGATGTCAACTCAAAATTTGCCAGTCACATCCATGTAGCATTTATGTAGTTTAAAATATTAAAAATGTCTGTCTGTACAAAGGATAAACATTTCTATGTGCGAGGAAGAAAACACTTGTAAAAATGTATCTTCTCACAGGACCAGATAGTACCTGTAGACACCATGCATTCTGAGAATGAAAAGAAGATGCACATGGTCAACTTCCAAGTTATTCTTTACAGCTGAATACAAATCATTGTTAAAACTATCAAGAAGCAGAGAAATAAAAGCAAATACCTTTGTTTCATTGTTCCACAGTCCAGATAGAGCTGAGGGGAAAATCTTTTCAGGCTGCTACCAAGGGTAAATTTCTGTGAACAGAGACAGCATTTAAAAGTTGGTAAGTGAAAATTACGCTTATGAATGCTGTTAAACTTTTTGCAGCAAAATCGGTGAAAGTCAAAATCAAGCTAAATAAGAAGGATGAAAAAAGTCGGGAGAAAGGAAAAGGCAAGAAGAGGCAAAGCCGAGCAAAAGCCAAGCCTGTTGTGAGTGATGATGATAGTGATGAGGATCAAGATGAAAATGTAAGTTTTGTTCACTGAGACTGTGGAAGTGGTTGCAGTGATTGCATCTCTACCCTGTCCTGCTTGCTGTCAGAATTCTCAACTATTCATGCTTAAGCACATTTTTAATCTGTATTGATCATCTTCAGAGAATTGGGTGGGAGTGTTAACTGTGTCTGGGTGTGCTTACGAGATCTGGTCCCAGTGCTGAAAGACAAGAAGTCGAAGAAGTTTGAAGCTTATTTCTTGGAGCTATTCCGACTGTCATTGCACTTCTAAATCTCATGGTCTGTTTGATTTTGTCCACAGGTGAAAAACTTGTAGCTTTTTTTTTCTTTTTTCTTGGTGGGTTCTTCTGCTATGGCAACAAAGGAAAATAGACCTCTTCCCAGTTTTGTTTAAAATGCCTGGGTAGAAAGAAAGATCTGGTGTTTCCTGACTCTGTGCCTTTTGTAAGAAGTCTACAGCAATTAAATGAAATGTCATGGAAGAAAAATATTAGAAAAAGCAGTACCTTTCTTGAGGCTGTCTTGATTTGTCAGTTTAATTGTCTTTTTTCTTCATTTTACTTTCTTTTTTTTTTCCCTTCTTTAACAAATTCCACAGAATAGCTGGCAAAGAGTTTCTGACTTGTCTTGTGTCTCTTACCTCTAGGACCAGTCGGAAGCAAGCGGAAGTGATGATGAGTGATCCATAGGGTTTATTTTCTTGGCAGAACTGACCCCTTCCCCTTCTCTTCTCCCTTCTCCTATTTTACACTCAGTGAATTCATTTTGTCAAATAGACATTGGGTTGTTTCTGTATTCTCATTCTCTATAAATTAGCTTTAGGATAGTGCCAGACAAACATATGATATCATGGTGTAAAAAAGGAAAAAAATGTAACATATTGTGACCAAATGGGCCTCAAAAGATTTAAAAACAAATCAATGACAAAAAAAAGCTTTTGATGGAAAATGTGGGTTGATAGTATATTTCTATGGGCTGGTTTTAACTTGGTAATGGTTTGATTGTGCCTGGTTTTATCATTTGATAGGATGTTTTTCAGTGGCATCAGAAAGACAAACAAAAAAAAAGTCTTTTGTAGCAAATGATAACCAGGAGAAGCCATTAAAAGCCACTGGTTATTTTATTTTTCATCAGGCAGTTTTCAAAGTTTTTATTTGTTCTGTATTGTTTTTTTACACTGTGGTACATATATGCAACTTTGTTTAATAGCTTATAAATGTACAGTAGTTAGCGTTCATCCGCCTTGTCCCATATATGTTTTTCCACTTTACGCTTGACGATCTTCAGAAAAATGCTTTTTAAATTGTATCAAATTTATGTCTCCTGTAAACTTTGCTTAACTTTTTTTTTTCCTCAATTAAAAAGGTTGGGTTAAAAAAATGCTATTGAATATCGCAGTCTATATAGTGTAATGGATGGCTTCTTTCATCAGACTGATCTTCTATGTTACCAATGTGGATTATCACCTTTTCCCTGAAGTGTACTTAATCTTTGCTTTCTTTGCACAATGTCTTTGGTTGCAAGTCATAAGCCTGAGGCAAATAAAATTCCAGTAATTTTGAAGAATGTGGTGTTGGTGCTTTCCTAATAAAGAGATAATTTAGCTGAATAGATGCGGCCTTGTGTTATGAGTTCCACAAAAATCTTTTTATAGTAGGGACGAGAGGGCAGGAATGTGTCCTCTAGAGAGATCTACTGTGGTCTGTCCTGAACGTAAAATAAGAACTCATTCAAATACCATGGAAGTGTCTTCGGAGATGGAGAGAAGATAGGCAATGGATGTTAAAATAAGAATAATGAAATTGAAGTAGTAAAATAATACCTTGAAGTAAAAGTATAGTTCATTACCTAATTACAGTGGAAGTGATTAAGCAATAAAATAAATATTTCTTTTTCTTTCAGGAAATGTGTTTGTGTAGGCCTCAGTGGGTGTGAATACAATTAGTTATGCAGGCAGTCAGCCCACCTGTAAGTCAGTTTATTTTAAGTGTTATCTTGAAGTATCAGGGTTGTGATGCATTAACTTGTGGTAGTGTAAACATTTGAACTACGTATCTACAGTTAATGTTGCTACTCTGAAAAATCAAAACTTCTTAGATTTCAACATATATTGAGTAGAAAATGTTCAAGCCTACCATCTGATTTGTAAACAGAGCATTTCTTTGTTATCTGAACTGTGTGTTTCCCAATGTGTCCACATCACGTCTCTTTATACTGCCCTGCAGTATGTTAACTGCTTCCGATTTTTCTAGCTCAACTGAAAAGTGGTTTATAAGTTTGTCTGATACCCATTTGTGCACATTAGCCCTGTACTGAGGTAAGTCAGCTTTGCTTAGCAGTTTCAAACGTTTCATCCCTAGTGTGTGCTCCGTCTGAATGGAAGACCCTGTACTTCACAGAGAGATACCATTGATCTCAGAGGGACACACTGATGAGACGAATTTCTGAAGCATCTTCGAAGAAAATGACCTGGTGGTCCTGATGGACGCCAAGTTGAACATGAGCCAACAATGCACCCTTGTGGCAAAGAAGGTTAACAGTATCCTGGACTGCATTAGGAGGAGTGTTGGCACAGGTCTGGGGAGGTGATCCTTCCACTCTTCTCAGCACTGATGAGATGTATCTGGACTGCTTTGTCCAGTGGTGGGCTCCCCAGCAGAAGTGAGACATGGACATACTGGAGCAAGTCCAGCAAAGGACCTCTAGGTTGGTTAAAGGACTGGAGCATATGACCTACAAAGGGGGCTGAGAGGACTAGGTCTGCTAAGCCTGAAGAAGAGAAGGCTCAATGGCACCTTATCCATGTGAATTAGTATCTGAAGGGAGGGAGCAAAGGCAGCAGACCTGAGCTCTGCTTGGTGCCCAGTGACAGGACTTGTGCCAGTGGGCACAAAAAACACAGGAGGTTCCCCATGAACACCAGGAAACACTTTTTTAGCTGTAATGGTGACTGATTCCTGGCACAGGTTGCCTAGAGAGGTTGTGGAGTCTCCCACATGGGAGATACTCAGAAGCCATCTGGGCACAGTCCTGAGCAACCAGCTTTGGGTGACCCTGCTGGAGCTGGAGGGTTGGACCAGATGACCTTCAGATGTCCCTGCCAACCTCAGCCATTCTATGATTCTGTGGCACAGGATAGTTTGGTTTGCAGAAGCCATTGTCTTCAATGACAGTTTCACAAGACCATATATAAATATTATTTTTTTACTGCAGTAAACTAAGTCTACCAACCCTTTATGCATGACAACAAAACATCTGCCAGTAGGCTTCAGTCACTGCTGGACTAGAATGGATTTAAAGTGGCAATTTTGATATAAAAGGCACAGTATCACATTACCCATCCCCAGAGTGCCTGATTTACTTTGCAGTGACCCAGTTTGATTTGTTTTTCAAGAACTTGTTATTTACAGATGAGTGTTCAGCCTGAGAATAAAAATGAACTAAGAAGACCCAACATTTCTGTTAAAAATGAAAGTATTTTTTTTTTCAGTCAGCAATTATAAGCCATACGAGGATATCTGTTTGCATGAGGAAATACATTTAAATTCTTAGCTACAGTTTTTGTTTTATCGGTTTTAAGTAATTTCAAAATATTTTCAATTTCCCCTCTGAGTTTCAAGACAAAATACAATTATTTTTATCGCTAGATTAAAATTGATTTATGACTGTTAATTCATGCCTGTGCCTCCACTGCATGGTCCTGTTATTTTGCTTAGGCTTTGAATTCATTTCTACCCAGAGTAGTTTTTCAATACCTTTCAATGTATGAATTTACTGCATTTTTCAAGATGAGGTTTTTTTCTGGTAATCTGAGCGCATCACTGTAAAAAGGTTGTGGGTAAATTGTTGTCATATGTAACCTTCCAAATTCTTTACAAAAAAAAAGGAGGAGATACTTTTTTAAGGTATGTACAAATCCATGCTAAAGATGGAAGCACACTTTCACAGGATTCCCTTTCTAGTACAAATTGACATGCTAATCACTTGGAATACCTTTTGGACAATACACAAGTAAAAGCACAACGCTTCAATCCATATTGGGGGAAATTAACTCATTTCCTAACTTAATTTCAGAAAGCTGTCTAGTAAACTTGGAAAGTGTAGCTTGGGCACTGAGGAAGATAAGCAAAGTGAAGTAAATAGCGAGAGATTTTCTTGTTGTGTCTGCTTCTCCTGGGAAGTAGGCAGCAGTGTAAGTGGGCCAGATGAATAACATTTAACAGCTTTTATACATTTCAGATGCTATTAATACTCCTTCTTTTCCCATCACACACCTGACAGAGAAAATGCAAAACCTTTTACTGATCAATATAGACGGTTTCCTGCTTCAGTGTGTCTGGTCCTCAATGTGAAGCATTGCACTTGCAATGTTTTCAGACCCACATACATTTCTGTTTTCCTTATTATGTATGGTGCTTTTAGAACACAAGTGTCAGGGTCTTCCCGCCCTCCACCCCCTGGCCCTGGGGGTGTGCTCTTCACTTTTTCATAAAGCTGGGGATTCAGGGATTGCTGGGGCAGAGAGGCATGTCACGGTGTGCCATGGAAAACGCTGCCGCAGCTTCTGTGCACTGCGGGATAAAGGCACAGCTGATGCAGTAGTAAGCCTCGGAGTAGCATGGTGAGCTGTTGGTACATGCTCAGTCCTCTCAGCAACCCACTGAGGGCATTAATAGCTCTATTAATAGTGCACAATCAACTGTCACTTTTTCGTTAAAAATTCTTGGACAGTAGGGTTTACTGAACACATGGGCTAGTCTAGAAAACAGATCACAACATGTTAAAAACAAAATGAGAAGTTTTTATAAAGGGATTTTTAGACTCATCTCTTACTTTTCCCTCTGCTCATCTCTGAAAAACCTCTGAAATGTTTAAAAATTCCTGCAAAATCAATTTTCAGTTTTTAATAGGGACTTGAACTGTAAGCTGAAATGTAAATCGAGTTTTGTAAGTTCACGACAGGGGCTAGCAAAAGTAGTTACATGTGTGTGCAGGCCATGAGGAAGAAGGGGAAGTAGGTTCAGGGCAGGCAAAAAGGTGAATTGTACACAATTTTGACTCCTTTGCAGTAGAATTGTATATTATTTTAGGTGTCTGTCACCCCTAATCTTCCATCTTGGGATGGAAGGTAGATGAGACAGAAAATGAGCAGAGGATGTGAAACAAGTTACCAGTCAGCGTTTACCTCGTTCTGTTTTACTGAAACCGGACACCCCATTCAGTGGGGACAGAACTCTATACTTTGGGTTTGTGCAGTCGTACATTTGAAGTGTTTAAACAATCACAAGGGCCATGTTTATGCTTGGATGAACTTTCTTAGTTAAAGTGAAAGCCAAAAAAAAGGTAAAGGATTATCTAGATGCAGCCTGCTTATTTTCTGTGATGAAAGTCAGATTTTATCCAACAATTTCTTAAATGTGACTTAAAAGTTAACTGGAGGTTGCAGCACCACTGTCTGCTTAACAACCAAGAGCTTACGCTCTTCCCAAATGAGAGGAGGCTGGTGCAGGCATGTCTCTAGTTATTTCTCATATGGAGGTCGCACCTGCTTTACAGACACTAGCCCTTGTGTCTGCGTTTGCTTTACTTACGAGGCTTGTGAATATGGCAGTATTTACCATATTTTGACTTTACGTTCACACAGAGAGATGATATGCTGAAGAACGTGTTGAACTCTGCCTTGGTCTGGCGCTGTTACGAGCTAAAAGATTTTTATTCCCTTGGCTTTGTTATAAGGAGGATGTATTTCAATCCATATGGTATTTTACTTCTCCCTGATTTTCATGACCACAGCAGACATAGCAAGACCAAAATTCTTCTCCAGTTAGATGATGACAGCTTGTGTTTTCTTCCCACGTATGCCAAGTTGCTGTCAACAACAAATAAATGCAACATGAAGTTCTTGCATTCTTGAAGTGACCGTAAGGCTTGTATTGGAAAGTACACCTGAGACAAGGACTGTTTTGACTAACAACTTCCAGCTGGGGCAGCTGCTTCCTGAGTGCGCTCCGTATTCAGAGTCGTATTTTCATGCACAATCCATTGCTGTGGTGACATCCACTGATGCTTGATTACATTTACCACTTTTGATGGGATCGACGGTTTTAAGCTATATATTGCATCATCTGCCGCCTGTGAATACAACCATTACATACACTATTCTCACACCAAGAGATGGAGATAAAAATGAAGAGAAGACCCCAATACTAAGACATGAATGCACTGCAAATAAACGAGAACTATCTATATACCAAAGGTCATTTTCTTTCTCTGAAACAGACGTAGTTTCTGGTGGAGGTGAATTTATACCCACTTGTGTTATCTGCATTATGGTTTATATCCCATTCTACTGTAGTGGCATCTATTATGTGCATTTTTTCTTTTGGGCTTCCAGCATAGTTGTTCTTCTGTTGAAGTAATGCTGCAGATGCACTTGGATGCCTTACAGACTTGAAGCATTTACTGCTTCATTGTGCAGCATTACTTCCCATCTCCTTTGTGCTTTGAAATGAGGGAGAGATGAAGCAGGAAAAAGGCATTGTCTGACCACTTAGGGCTTCTCACTTTCTGCGACCAGGAACCTTGCTCCCGTTAGTGCTGTTGTCTGCTGGTGTAACCCTAGGGACACATCTGTGCTGCTGCAGTTGTTGAAGTTTCTTGTAGGAGTTCTTACAGTCAAGGAACAAAGCAGTGCAGCTGAGCATGTCTGGCATTCTGCAGATGCACAAAAGACAACAAGCATTCCATGTCAGTGCGCTTAAGCACTTAGAAACAGTAATTAAAATAGGTATTTAAAACTTCACCATTCATATAAACTACATAAGCAGCAATCTTACCAAAAGAAAAGCATTTTACTTCTGCTTTGGAAACTGTTATTAGACCAACTTCCACTGCTGCACCACTGCATGTGGCTCTTTGTGCCATTTCTTCATGCCATCCTTATATTCGGCTATTCCTGTGTCACAGTCAAGATTTAAATCCTGGTAATCTTGAGTGCTTATAGGAAAGTCATTTACCCTGCATCATTAATCAAGTTTTCCACTACTTCTTGCAAATCTGGAAGATACAGAGATGCTGTGTAGCAGGGCCCATACCAGGATCTAGGTACATTACAGTGATGATTTCCCTGAAATGGACAGGTTAAAAAGAAAAGCTTGTCCTATATCTGGCAAGTTGATTATTTCTCCTAAGGGGTAAACAAATTGAAAAGGATATTACTGTCTTTCTGCTGTCACTCAGACTCGGCTCAAAGGCTTCTTGTTCCCAGCACACAAATGCCAAGCTGAGACCCAGCCACCAAGCTGTAGATTAAAGGGAGAAGCTTGGGTTTATTCTCCATCAGCACTCAAGTGGCGCATGTTTTCTTGGGAGGTGCCACGCAGTTATTCCATCATCCCCACATCTGGGGCTGCGCTCTCTGCCTTTGCAACTGTGCCAGGTCCTATTGCACCTTCGCACCTGGGAGACATTGCTGCTACAGTCTCTGGAGTAGAAATTAATTCAAAGCAGCTGTTCCAGGTGATGGTACCTCCCTCGATGGTGCACAGGGATTAATAAAGGAGGGAAACTTTTGGCAGGCCCAGTTGTGGGAGTGGGCAGCTCATCATCTGTCAGAGCTCAGGTGAGCGCAACCACTTCATCCCTGCCTGTGACATCCCTGCTGAATTCAGCGAGTAACCTTGCTGCCTTCTCTGCCTGTGTCACTGTTCCTCTGATCACAGAGTGCTGCTTGCTTCCTTGAGACTGCTTGTTTTAACGGCCCAACACCTCTCTGATAAGAGATTTCTGGCCCTGGGGAACAATCCCATTACCTCTCTGGTAACAGGCAGCCGTGACTGGCTTTCTCACCTCTTTCCGAGAGTTCATGGCATTCACCCTGGAGATGTCCGCGTCGCTGCTTTCTTTTCTACTTGCTGCTGTAGCCTCTCTTAATGTAACTCGATGGGATCAACCAGAGTGTAACGTTCAGGTAGGTAGAGTGAATCACAGTTGCTAATCCTACAGAATAACAAAGGCCTCATCTGCACTGTGTAACGGAGTGTCTTTCACCACCAGCCTGTCAAGTGATCTCCCCGGGGCTGTTCAGCCTTTGGAGTCACTGAGCAAAAAGTGATCTCTAGCTATTTTTAAACTAAATGAGCTTGCACAGCAAAATCTTTTTTAACTTCTCCCAGAATTGTTTCTGTCCAGACACAGCATGAACAAATACAGTGCCAGACAGTGACAGCTTCATTAAAAGATCAGCATTTTAAACTTCAAAATATACCTACCGTACAGAATTCACATAATTATCTTTTTTTTAAAAAAAGAGATTCTTCATATGAGACAACTTCACACTTTGCTGCTCAGAAAGAGAGCAGAAGGTCCCCCTGAGGACTTGCCAGAAGACCATTTCCGACACACCATGCCTCCTAACCTCCTGTCATCCTTTTCAGCCATCATCCCCCACCTCAGTTTTACCGTATACTGTGGTAACAAGCACCGGGACCCACCAAATGACAGCCCTCAGTAAGGCTGCCCTTTATTAATCTGTCGGGCTTAAGCTGGAGCGTGGGGTGCATGCTCTTGAGCAAGCACAAGGTCTGACAGTATGCCATGTGATGTCACTATTTGACTTGACTACAGCATTCAGTCCTCAAAAATGCTGGAAAGAAGCATGGAATTTCAGTACACATTTTTTAGCTTCGTAATACAGACAGCTACAGAAAATATTCTGCTGTGAAGGCTGCACTCACTGCAAGTGTAAGTGTTTTCAGGAAGGTTACACAGGTATTATCTTTTTGCATGTTCACTGGTGGGGGCTATTTTCCCCTCTAGTTTTGCCAGAAAAGACTCTCTGTCCCACATAAATGCATCAACTGCCTTCCGATAGCCTTTACACCCAGTAGTTAGTGTCAAGGTTTACAGTGGACTCAATCATGTCAAAGGCAGTAGCCCCTCGACTGTGTATTAAATGATCCTTCTTTGCAGAGGATTGTATTTTGCCTTTAAGATTTTAGATAGCAAGGACAATTTGACTTCCCTAAGGGCAAATCCTGGGGGACTTTTAAATGCAAATGAAGCTCAGTAAGTGAGAAATGAGTGGGAAGTTTAAAAAATACCAACTTTTATGATCAAGAAAGTAATTTTTGAGATCTCTACAGAAGCCTCTCTTGCTCTGTAACACAGAAATGAATTTCAGTGTGATGACAGGCCCTGCAGACTTGCCTTCAGAGGGCTGTAAGGAACCGAGTTAGTCTGTGGAGCCTCTGAGGGCCATCTCTGGCTGCATGGTCTCTGTTCTGGCAAGGAGCTGCTGCATCGCTGCAGGGGAGAGAGGGGAGGAGAGCCCAGGGAAGTCTGCTTTCTCAAGCGACAGACCTGAAACAGGCAAGTCAAGCAGCCTGTGCCTGGGGGACTCCAGGCTGGGAGACAGGCAGGTAGAATTAATGCTAAATTATATCCCCGGTCCTATTTACAGAAGTATCAATGCTTGCATAGATTATTACAAATTGGCAACAAAATGTTGGCTGTAGGAGATACACAGCTGAAGTTTCATCCTTTGCTTGTAAATGGTCATGTACCCTATGAAAACATTTCCAAGTCTGTATGAGAGAAACCACTGTTAGAGGCTAAAGGGTTATCTTGCTCTTTATGTCCTGAAGTCATGAGTGGTTTTAGATGTCCAGTGCATTTCCGTCACTGCCAGATTTGCCCTGAGTATACCTCTCCAGCAGGAATTTTGGGTTTTGTTGTCGATATTTCATGTAAACTAGAGAGCAAATGACAAACAGTAGCAGTTCTTGTCTGAATAAATTCAAGCTCAACTTTTAATTCTTCCAACCTGAAGCTGCCAGGTTTCAGATGTTACTATTGACCCTATGAGCTGTGTAGTAGCCTGCTTTTATTTTTAATGAACAATACTGTCTTCTAATTCACATCTACAAGACTGATCCTACTTTCATGTGAATAGCGATGTAGCATAAGCAGAGTCTAGATTCAAACTTCACAGCAGGAAATAGTCTGGGAGTACCACCAGTCATAGGATGTACCTGCAAGTGTGCAGTGAGTGGAAAGCAGACTGGTTTTAGTGCTCCAGAGGAAAGAAAGAAAAGTCAAGCTCGCTGGAATTCTGTCTGAAATTCCTGTTCTTTTCCTGTAAAGCCCACTATGACGGGCTTCCATTGTAAAGAATAAACAGTGTAAGGTGTGAAAGGAATAGAAATATTCCTGTACCCCTCTGCATTTGTATCTCTATAATCTCTGACTTGTAATTTTCTACTAAACCTCTGAACCTGCAGATCGATCCACAGTGGTCATGGATACATACCTCAGCACAGCTGTCCCTCAGCCTGGCGATGACTGAAATCCTGATGTAGAAGAGCAGTGAATCACAGCTAACTTGAAGAGAAGCTTATATTATGTACACCATTCTGCACTTTTGTCTTTCCTCTGTGTTGTTTGTGGACTCAAACAACAGCTTTGGAAGCCAACTGTCTATAGGCATGGTTTAAGTTTGATTTGGGTAAGGGACATATGCTGTCCCAAGGCAGGTGAGCGCTGTGCTCTTGCTAGCCCTGATTCTTCAGCAGAGTTCCACTGGATCCCAAAACTCCTGCCTGAAGTATCCCAGGGTTTGAAAATTAAGATACAGGAGAAATGAGGGAAAAAATAGTCCCTTTGAAAAATACTAGAAAAAGCAATCTCTTACAGTCTTTGTAGAAAGACCTGAAAAATACATGTTACTGCAATTGGAAATAGCAATATTAACATGCATATATAAATTCCATTACTGAATCATCCTGCTCCACCCTGGATACCAGATTTACATCCTTTCTGTCCCTCTGTTTATGTTTTTGCTAAATGCCATGTGTTTTAATTTCCCTTCTCAGGCTCCTATGAACTCTTACAGACCTCAAAGTCTTGACTGATCCTACTCATTGACCTCCTTTCCTCCCAGTGCATTGGAAGGCACTTGTAGCATGCTTTTTGGTTAAATACATTAGACTTTCCTAAGTGGCCAGAAATGCTTTGCTGCTCCAACTCCAGACTCAAGATACTCTGACATAACACAAACTGTTGTGGTTTTCACTGAAAAAGAAGTTAAACTATGGAGTTGACTTCTTCTGTTACATACATGCTGGGGAAAAAAAACAACAACCACCAACCAAAAAACTAAACCAAGCAAAATCCCAACCAAAGCAACAAAAACAAAGCCAACCAAATGAAAGAATTACAGCAGAACTGCCAGAAACACAATGATCATGAGGACATGCAAACTGAGACACAGGTGGCATCACTAGGTGCTACTTACCTTTTGCTTTCAAAGCACTTAATTGGTAGTTCTATTAAGTAGTCAAAAAGCCTGTTTGCTCAGTTGTTAGCTTCAGTGTTTTGCTTGTGTTTCATTGCTTTCCACTGTCAATAGAATAGAATAGAATGGAATGGAATAGAATAGAATAGAATAGAATAGAATAGAATAGAATAGAATAGAATAGAATAGAATAATAGAATATTTTGTCTGGAAGCAACCTATGACCATCTAGTCCAACTGCCTGACCACTTCAGGACTGACCAAAAACTAAAGCATGGTATTAAGCGCCTTGTCCAAATGCCTCTTAAACACTGGCATGTTTGGGGCATTGACCACCTCTCCAGGAAGCCTGTTCCGGGGTTTGACCACCCTCTCAGTAAATAAATGCAGCTATTTCTTCTCCAGGCTTTATTAGACCAAGGAAGAGGAAACATTTCTCCAAGAATCTCTGTACAGCACTGGTGTGACTCAAGGCTGATGGGAATCTTTGGATTATATATAAATGTAAGCATGACCAAAGAAAATTGTTTTAAGCAAACAAACAATAAAACCTTTAGGGATGTAAGTACTTAACTTTCTTGGGTTTCAGTGGGAGAAATGTTCCGTCCAGTAATACTTCCTTAAGCAATCCATCAGCTTCTTGGTTTTAAGACAGAGGTGATCCTGGGTTTAAACACATACATTGCGATGGATTATTTTCATGCCATCTCAGCATAACCCAGACTTTGGTACGTCACAACAACTGAAGACGTTAGCAAACTTACAAGAAGATTATATAAAACAGTGACTATTGCACGAGGAAGATATTTGATTATTAACCATGTACTTCAGGCTCTTCAATTATTTTTTTTCTCCTTGTAAATTAATGCAACTGTAACATATTACAGGTAGAAACTCAAGTACAATTTGAAGACACAGGGACAATGTTGCTGGAGCACAGGAATAGGCCTGACGGAGGGAAAATGAAGAGCAGGGCAAGGGCAGCAGAGCTGGGACCTGCAGGTGGCGGCAGGGCAGGATGTGGCACTGTCCAGCGCCTGGCCATGGGGCTGGGGACATGGCCAGGGTCATACTTGGACACCAGCCCACAGGTTACCCTAGCTCAGTGGGGCCCATGGCCAGGCAGGGCCCACTGGTAACACAGCTCAGGTGGGGACCAAAAGCAAGAGCCCAGCTTAAAAGCAGCTCCCAGGGCAGGTGAGGGCATCTCCCTTGCTGAGGCTTCAACAGCTCAGGCACTTCCAGTTTACCAAAACTTTGGGTTCGAGGGTTTTTCTTTTTCCCTTTTCAAACAGAAAAGTAGTAATGGCTCATGTTCTTTCACGTTGTCCAGCGAACCTGAGAAGATGCCAGCAGGGCTTTGCTGTGTGAAGAACAGACCATGAGAGAGCCCTGACTGGTTCCCTCTTCCCCCGCAGTGCTACCTGGCCACCGTCCTGGCACAGGCTGGAGCAGTCTGAGGGGGCATGAGATGCTCCAGGCTACCTGGAGCCAGAGAGGGCACCTGCTTCCCAGGGCTCACAGGAAACCCCGGCCGCAGGCAAAAGTTCATTGTTTTCTTCTAGCGCCAGGTAGCAGAAGGGAGAAATCAACTCCAAGGCTGTCTTCTCTGTCTTCACCTTCCACGCTTTGTCACTACTGAAATATCTTCCTGGTACAAAAAAAACATTCATGTCTCCTTTGAACTCTCGCAGTCACAGTCGTATCCTGGTCTGCTTAGGATCATTACAGTTAGAAGGCTAAAGTGAAGGAAAACAACAGAGTTTGATAAATTAAACTTCAGGACTGAAGGTGAGGGGGAAAATAATCTGAGTTTCTGAAGAGCGCTACCCTGGAAACTCATGCACAGACCAGTCAATGTCAATAATTTATATTGATGAAACAGTGACGTGAGATGCAGCCATACATTCCCTGAACAAACCGTCACCGGCTGGTCACAGTTTGAGGTAGCACAACGTCCTTAACAGCCAGCCGAGAACAGCCTTTTTGAAACAGACACTTCTGTGGATGGCAGATGTGTGTAAAACCAGGCTGATTGCTGCAATCCAGATTTTTACGTCTCTGGAGGCAGATGGACCATGTAGATGCAGTTTGCTGTTCAACTAGTGCCTTTCTGCGTGAAGAGCTACAAAGAGGTGGGGTTTCTCTAAGAGTCAGTTTTTAGAACTTGCTTCCTTGTTTTCGTGAATACAGTGTCTGTTTCCATGGAAGTAAACCTTTATCAGAGAGCAAAAGCCAAAAGTATCAAAAACCTAATCAGCAGGGAAGTGCACATGTCACCAAGGCCAGGGTGGCTAGAAATCAAATTTAGGGGCTCTTATGTGCAAAATTTTCAGCTTGTGTTAGTCTGGGGCTGCTCCTGGTTACTTTCTCTCTTCTCTCTATTGCTTGTGCTCAGGTCTGGAAGGAGAGGATTTTTTTCTCATTGCAGTCCTCTTTTTCACCAGCAGGACAGCAACAGTAATCATAATGCAAAAGCCAGGCTACAAAATATATTTCATTCTTGACCAAGATAGTATCTTCAGATGACTGTGACTTCTCATTGAAGCAGACCCCTTCCTTTTAACTTGTAGCATACAGAATATAAACCTCAATTTCCTTTCCAAGAATCTCAAAGCTGCTTTACTGTATAAATAAATACAATTTCTTTTACCAAAGAAATAAAAAGTAATTTCTTTCCTTACTTCCAGGTCAAAACAAGCTGAAATATTCCCTCCATGACAGAATTGCAGCTGGTGGTTGATCAGGGAATAGCATAGCAAATCTGACCATCATAAGCTACAGAGCTTTTGAATTTTTTAATGGTACAGAAATCTGCAACCTCAGACAAGAAGGGGAAAGGCGACCTTTTTCTGCTTTTTACATTGTCTACAGAATATAAGAAGATAAAATCTCTGAGGACATCCCTGCCCAGGACCAGCAGCCTGCCAGCACATGTGGGTCACCACCAGCCCTGGAGTCCCACCCCATGGGACTTGGTACAGTCTGTTGGTTCCTGTGGTGGGATCCCACTGCTTGAGGAAAGCTTCATTCTGCCTGGGTCTTAATTAGTTGGCATAACAAAGTTAGCTGACATTCAGGTCTTGGAAGAGCCTGCTCAGGCTGAAATATGTTCCTTCCTGTCCAATTGACCTTGAGTCTGGAAAGAAGTAGATCTGCTATTTCCTCTTTCTTTTCTAGCTGCAGCAAGTCACTGAAATAAAGTGTTTTGTTTGTGGCAGTGTTTTTGTCCCTTAGTGCCAACTAAAGCCTTTCTGGGGGGTCCATAAGTTTTCTCCTGTATAAAGTTGGCTTTCCTGAGTATTTATGTTTAGAACTGTATATATATAGACTAATTAAGAAAATAAATTAAGTCCTTACAAATCAGTAATGTTAGGATCCACAATAGCCTCAAATTTTTACTATGTGTTTCTGCCCAAGTTTGGTCAGAGGGCTTGGTTTTCTTTTTTGTAAGAGTTCAGCTGAGTTGTTTAATCAGGCATTATAAGCAGGTGTCTTTCTCTCTCCTTTTCTCCCCCTTATGCTTTCTTTCAGTCTACTGTTTCTCCTGCTCTGACCTCTTCTCCCAGTTTCCCATGAAGTGGCTTTGGGAATTAACTCATTTAGTTTGGCATCTCTGGTCAGCTTCACAGCCTGGGGCCAAGCAGGCTTAGTGCTAAGTCCTTGGAGCATACGCTAAACATCACCACCAGACTGTGACCCATTGAAAGGCATCGTTGCATACAGGCCCCTTGTTGGTTCTGCAAGAGGGAATTTTAACCCTAACGCAGCAAATTATCAGACAGCCTTTATTTTGCCATATCACTGTGTTTAGGCATTTTCTTTCATGGCACAGATCTTACAATTTTCTTTCTTTGCTATACTGAGGAATTGGCAGTGCCTGAAAGAGTGGTTTTTAGCAGCTAAAGAATGAAACGTCAGGAGCATCCAGCCCATACTTCCTTCCTGGCACTTCATTCAGCCTTTCCGTACCTATTCAATTCAGTTTAATAAGGAATTGCATTCCCACTAGAATTGCATATGATGGTGCAGTAATCTACAGCATCCTGTTGAGCGTCTGGTTTCTATGTCCAAGAAAGCTTTCTCTAAGGAAGTGCCAGCTCTTTTCTGCTGATGAAGGCATGCAAACTAGACGAAGGATAACTGTTAAAGAAGTATCATCTGTAAGTTAAGTAGTATTTTTGACCAGCTGAAAAAAGTAAAACTAAGATTTAGCCCCTGTGTCAGAGGGTCCGACTGATCAGATGTCATGCTTTGCACATTCTGAAAACTGACGTATACCTTTCATTACTGTTTCCACGAATGCTGACATTGACTTCCAGGCTTCAGTGCCATTACTGTTTGCACGGAGAAGCACTGACCAAATTCTCTCCACATCTCCTGGCCATTCTAAAATTTCTCCTCGTTTTTGCTAACTCATTTGTTAAATCTATAATTCTTTTTTTTTTTTTGTAGGTGCCTCTGTCCTAGGCTCCAGTCCATGCGCTGTATGGAAACCTTAATTCTTCTGACCACTCTGTATCTGTAATACATTTTTGTATCAAATCTATTGGTTCATCGAGTTCACAGCCAACCAGATTGAATAAAAAAGCTGAGTTTATTGTGGAATGTGTTCCTGGGAGAAGTCTACAATATCTTTATGGTAAAATTAAGCCAAATAAATACTAGAATTGTTGTTTGCAACACGGAGTACGAAGAGGTTCAAAATGGTAGCTGCCAGGAGTGTTACAAGACTGGCAAGAAGAGACTGACTTTTAAGGAAAATGGAGGACTACAACGGATGAAGAGCTTAGATGATAACAAATGCAGCTAACAGAGGGAGCCAACAGAGAGCAGTGGTTTGTGCAGAAGAGTGCACAAGATGGTCCAAGAGCGTTTTTCAGAACAGCATAGCTGTGTCGCTGCAATGGTCGGGAGACTGACATGAGCCTGCGTCTCTGAAGTAACAAGCTATTCCCTCCAAAAGGAAGTGGTTTTTACCTACTGTGTTTCTGCAGCAATAGACTTGATGTTCAAGACATCTCCGATGCAAGAATAAACAACAGCTTCTCAACACAGGTGATCAAGGAGGCAAGGAGCAGAGGTGCTCTGCTCGACCTGATACATACAAACAAAGAGGAATTGGTCAGGACTGTGAAGATCAGGGACAAAAGCTTGGCACCAGGGACCATGAGATGGTGGCAATTAGGATCCTGAGAGGATGGAATGGGGCAAACAGCAGGACCACAACCCTGGACTTCTGGAGAGCAGAATTTGTCCTGTTCAGAGATCTGCTTGGAAAATCCCATGGGATATGGCCCTGGAGAAAAGAGGAGTCCAGAAGAGCTGGTGGATATTCAAGGGTCAGCTCCTCCAAGCTCAAGAGTGGTCCATCCCAACAGGCAGAAATGAAGCAGAGGGACTAGGAGGCCTGCATGGATGAACAAGGAGCTCCTGACTAGACTCAAACGTAAAAAGGAGGTGTACAGGAGGAAGAAGGAGGGACAGGTGGCCTGGAAGGAATACAGAGATGCTGTCTGACCATGGAGGGATGGGCTTAGGAAAGCCAAAGCCCACCTGGAGTTGAATCTAGAAAGAGAGGTGAACAGCAACAAGAAAGGTTTTCACAGGGACATCAGCAGTGAAAGAAAGACTAGGGGAAAATATGGCCCCACTGCTAAACTGAGTAGGGTAGGGGGCCTTATGACAAAGGATACAGAGGTGGCTCAGGTACTCAATGTCTTCTTTACCTCTGTATTTACTGGCAAGACTTGCTCTCAGTAGTCTCAGGCACCAGTGTGAAAGTCCAGAGCAAGGTAGATTTATTCTCAGTGGAGGATGACCACAGGTTAGGGAACATATAAATAAACTGGACCTATAGACATCCGTGGGCCTGATGCAGTGCACCCACAAGTGCTGGGGAAGCTGGCCTGCGTCATGACAGGCTGCTTGCAATCATCTTTAAAGAGTGTGGAGGGGAGGGGTGTGGCTGTGGAGAGTCCTGAGGGCTGGAAAGAAGCAAGTGTCTCCCGTCTGCAAGAAGAGCAAGGAGGATCCGAGGAACTACAGGCTGCTCAGCCTCACCTGAATCCCTGGGAAGGTTGTGGAGCAGCAAATCCTCGAAACCATTTCCAGTCATCACGCAGGACAAGAAGGTGACTGCCAGGAGTCAGTATGGATTTATGAAGCGGAAACCATGCCTGACCAACCTGATGGCCTTCCACAATGAGCTGACTGGCTTGGTGTATTGTTTACAATAGGAAAGAAAGACTGCTTTTATTACTCAGAGCAATGACCAGAGAAAAACTAGGTTTCTGCTGTATGTAACAGACTCAAGAAATGTTTACTTAGCATAAATTTGGACACCTGGGGTAATTTTTATACTAGCACTGACAACTGCTTGATGTAGCAGATGAAAGTATGGCGCAGCTGCCCTCTTTGTGTTTCTTTCTTATTCTGGTGCTGAGTCTCCATTAGCATTTCTGGAGGAGTAAATACGTTAATTGGGAGAAGGTGGCTTTCTTTTAAATATTTGACATGGGAACGTTACCGAGACATCAAGAGGAAAAAGCAAAGATAAAGGAGGTGCTGTTTTGTCAGTCTGTGTCTTCAAACGCCCACCACGACAAGCAAATCTGCTTTATTTTTAGGAAGAACCGTAATGGAGCTGACTGCCGCCAAGTGACATCTGTTTTATGAGTGGACTGTTTTCAGCAACTGAGATGCCTTTTGCTGTAAGAGCTGAGGAAATGTTCCTCACCTTTCACCACCTCCTTCTCCTCTTTGGTCACTGTCCCTGCCTAACAAAGGCAGGCAAAAACATGAGTAAAAACTACTAACCTAGCCAGAAACAGCCAGAGTGGGTTGGACATGTCCTGCTTCTGTCTCTGTCTCTGACAGAAGCTAGTATTAGATGTGTTAGAAAAAAAGGCAAGAAAGGCTGCCGCTAGCTATTCAGCCCAAAGGGGAAGCCTTTTATTATTTTTATCATTCTCATGGTGATGGCACAATGATTCTTTGGATAGTAATTAGTGTTCACCAGCCTCCTATAGCAGGATGCCATGCTGCCAATATCTGTTATTCAGTCCTTCCATAATCCTCCTAAATTACAGGTTTCACTTTTAATTTGTAGCAATGGGCTCCATATGGGCTTGTTATCTGTATGAAATTGTGGTATTGATCTGAAATGCTTTTCCTTTCAGTTTGTCCTTGTTCTACTATTACAAAGGCCAAATAAATAGGGAGCTATCCCCAGGCTTAATATTAATAGTTTACCTTTGTGTGGATCCCTCCTGTTTGTCATGGGTGAAATCCTGCCTAGGGAGAATTACTACAGTGACTTCTTGGGGCCAAAACCATGTACCTTTTTCCCTCGATTCTTGAGCTACTGTCTTCCTGCTTGGAAACAAACTTTGCTTAATCTCATTGTTCTGTCACTTCTTTTGTTCTTGTATTACTACTATATCTGTCTTGAGTGAGCAACATAAAATTTTTTTATAGACTGTACCATCACCATGATTAACTGTATTATTTGCTTGGAATAGAAAAAGCGGAGTGTGTCTGAGTGGGAAGAAAAAAGAGATAGACTATCAGGTAGCCTTTGATTTTCAGTGGATTTCCAAGGTTTTAACTTTATAAGTACCTAAAAAAGTGCAGGGGAGCTCTTTCTGTGATTCCTTTTGAAAGTTTAGTCTGTGCAGAAGCCCAGCAAGGTCAGGTGTTTCTGACAAATCTCAGTAGGTACAGGACTTCAATACAGATGCCCAGGTAACCTGTGGCATTGCTGGCTTAACGGTGAGCAGCAGCAAAGCTGCAAATGCTGGTCGTGCTCTGAGAGCTGCAGGTGCCTCATGCTGTGGGAAGTCACGCCACAGCTTTCCCAGGTCAGGCCACCGTAAACAGAGGAATCGATGAACCAGCAGCCTTTGCCTGGAATTGCGCTGTTAAAAGATGTTCTCAGGAGTTGTTTTGCTTTGCACGATGTTGCCTTTGTGAAATGGTAGAAATATGTTCCTTGTTCGTACCAAACTCTCAGATGATCAGCACTCATCTTTCTCTCACCTGTGTTTTCATGATGAATGACACCTGCCCCCGGAAAAAGATGATAACTTGAAATGTTTTGTCTTTGTAAGTGGTTTTGGTCCAATTAACGAAATATAGGTTAATTCAGATTCTGGTGAATACATTTATCTTTTTGACGCATCCAGGCAAGCTAAGTAGGACAAGGAAATTAATATACTTCTCTATTTCTTTTACCCTGGTCCTGAGGCGACACTTTAGCTGTTGCATGCTTACGTACCACTATCTAGTCAAGCAGTAACAACATGTTTGGCCTTAACTGAATACCAGTAAAACACCATTTCTTCTGTAACTATCTTGAAGTCTTCAAAACAGACACAGGTAAAATTCACAGGATGATCTAGGGAAATCTTTCTGCGATTTTTCCCTGTGGCTCTTTCTCTCCTCTTATGCAGTGCAGTGGTAGAGAAGACATTTGGCAGACAGAGGACCGCAGGTGTGAAAAAAGTGAGTTTCAGTAAACATCTGAGGGCATGACCTTGTTACGCAATATGGAGGACAACCATTTTTTATGACCTAGGCTTTTTCAGTGAGGATACACTGTGTTCCTCAGGCTACAGGCTAAAGAAACAGGAGGCTGCTGGGAAAGACCTCCTTTGTGTGCGCTGCTGGAGAAGACCCTGTCCTATCTGACGTGAGTGATGCTGGGGTTGCTCTGATGATGATAATCTAACGAGGAAGGAACAGGAGCACAGTGTTCCAGGAACAGAAAGTTATGTGTTGTAGTAGACACATTGTGTGGCTGTCATGGTAAGTGTAAGAAAGAGATAGCAGAGCAGTAAATAACAAACAATCAGGCAGGGCAGGTAGTTTACGTAGTGTCCTGGTAAGAATTAGCTTAACTTCTGGCTGTAATGCTGTCACACAAGTAGTGGGGGAAAGGGCCTGAATAAAACAAAATTAAAGTCATTGCCCAATGTGTATCTTTATTTACAGCGTTGTCTCCTAGACTACTTCCTTTCTTGGGAATTTCTCCCATACACTGTCTTTAAGTCATGATCATCTTAGACACAGATTCCTGTTGGAATATTTTGTTTTGTTGATGAGATGCAGAAAACAGTATTTAGTTTTAGTTTGTGGTTTGTTTTTGTTTTTCTTTTAAATTTAGGGGAAATATCAGTCCAAAGAGATTTCATCCTATGCAGTGTAGTGCAGCTGGCTTTTGTTATCCACTTTTAAGAGATCTTAGCCTCAGAGGCACTACTAGGTCACTTGAATCAAGTAAGTTCTGGCGTGATGCACACCGTACAGTTCTGCCCAGCTGCTCTGTGTGGAGTCCTGCAGTTTGTGTCTAATGAAAGCATTGCCTTCAGGAAAAAAAATCCATTCTTGATCAGGAGAGACCAAGAAATAAAGAACCCACCATTTCTTAATAGTTGGTTCTGGGAGTTAACCTTTGCACTAACTGAAGCAGCTTTACTTTTACCTTCATAAAACAAGTAAAAAGGAATCCCGTGTCACTGAGCTTATAAATTTCCTTTTGCATGAAACTTCAAGCAACTCCATTCCAGGGTAAATGTGTATGATCTGAAAGCAGTAGGGTGGAGTCACTCTTGGCCTATAGCTCTGCTGAGCCCCACAGAGCAATACTGGTAATGTAATAGCCTCACAGACACACACCGCCTCATCTCCTGTCAGAACAAGGTATACCCAAGACTTTCATTCACACTAACCCAGTTTGAGTTTGGCACAGCCATGCAACAGTCCTTAGCTGTTGCCCAGTCAATCAGACTAACATTTACTCTGTTTCTGCAGCGCAGCCTTGTTCATTAAGACCCCAGTTTGTGTTAGCACGTAGGCAATGTAAACATCGAGTGATTCTGCCTTTAGAAAATTGATCTGCTGATGCATCTGTACGGGTTGAAAACTAAATCTTTCCCTTCTGAATGCATGGAGGCAGGGAGGGGGAGAAAGGGTAAAGGCACTAATGACCCTCAGAAAAATGATTAATGTACAAAAACGATTATGGAGAAATAAAGTTAAACAAAACATAGCATCATCACAGGCCTCATGTCCTGTGCATTGCAGATTATATCTTTCCTTTTGCACCAGTGTAACAACAGGGAATCATTATTCTGTGCCAACAGCCTGTTGGGTTAACATTCTCCCCTGATTATGTCCACAGACACTCATAAAAACATGCTGAATACAGAAAAGACTCGTACAATGTTTTGGCTTAATTTCAGCTGCTTAGTGTTAGACTCACTTTTCAAATTAAGGCAGGTAGACCAGCCCAGCTCTCATTAAGCTTAATGATAGTTTAAACATTGATTTCAAAGGAAGCAGCAATGGGCTTCCATGGAACATGAAATCTAAGATAAAAAATGGTGATGAAGTAAGGCTCTCATTCTGTCCTGCCGGTCTGAGCAGTGCATGTAAGCACAGAAGGGAGGTTATAACATGCTTGTCACTATGGAAAGAAAACGATGCACATCCACTTTCTGGTTCGGTTTTACACATATCCTTCATAACATTGTTCAATAACACATGAAAACATCCTGGACCACATCCTCTGCTTGTGTAATAGGTGTAAAACTGATGACTTCCAAAGAACTGTTCTAGCACAATACTCTCCAGGTGAGCATACAGGCTGTGAGGTATGCTGCTCCACAGACGAATAAGCGCTGTTGTCCTTACAAGTAACAAGCTGTATGCTTTTTTTTGTTTAGGATTATTTTTATTGAGAGCAATACAGCTTTTCACAGAGTCACAGAATGGCTGAGGTTGGCAGGGACCTCTGGAGGTTGTCTGGTCTAACCCTTCTGCTCAAGCAGGGCTTCCTGGAGCTGGCTGCCCACAGCAATGTCCAGGCAGCTTTGCTGCCTTCAGGTATTTATACACACTGGTAAGACACTCCATTTATGTGTGTGTGCTTCACTGAACAGTTTGCTGTGCGGATGATGTGTGATGCTTTTTTTCTTTTGTATTTCTGGGCAAGCCAGTGCTAACACCTACTGATACAGACTTAATAATTAAATTAGAAAAATATTAAATAAGCTGTGGTTTTCAACTTTGAACATCCCATGTGCAGATGTTTCAACACTGCAATCTGAGTAAAAAGACTGATTTACAGAGCATCTTCCACAAATTCTGAATTGCTACCACCTTTTTGTGAAGAATTCACTCTCCATTTTGGCCATTTATTGCAAGCCCAAAATAAGAAAACTGATCCATTCCTTTCTTTTGTCACAGCAATTCTGTTTAAGAAGATAAATGCTCATGTAAGAGGCATGATTTATGTGCTAATTGCTATTATGACAAAGAGAGATGCACTGTTTGAGGGTCCTGTCCCACCTTCCAACACATGAATGAAATATTTGTTTGGAGTCAAGATACTGCTTTTTGGATCCCTGTCTATGAGTGGACTTGGAGACATTGCTCTTTCCAAGGGATTCTCCAGAAGGAAAGGCACTGCGAATGACATGGAAACTTTACAGAGGTTTTCCTAAGTGCCTAAAGCAGGTCCCTGTAGCTCCACTCTACCCCTAAGACAGCATCGCAAACAGTTGCCTTGTACTTGGGTTCTGGCAGCAAAGCAAGTCAAGGCCAAGTGGTGTGAAGTGTTCCCGGGATTTCTTTCCTGGCCTCCATCTCTTCTGTCAGTCCCATTAGGCTAGATTGCCTGGAAATATTCAAGCAGCGCAAGCTTGGCAAACCCCACCGCCTTGGCAAACAGCCTCTCCAGTTGCTGGTAGAGCTCTCAGAGGTCCCCTTTCCAGGAACGAGCATTCAGTTAATTAATTGGAGAGATTTAAATACACAATTGGACTGCATGAAAGGAGAAAGCCCACAGGAGATCCCAGGGGTGGATACAGGTTGCAAACAGAGCCCGGGTAGCTCAATTCTCCAGGGCAGCCGGTGCTGTGGTTTAACCCCTTGCTAGCACAGAAGGACTACAAACTGTTCCCAAAGCTTTAACGTGCAAGCGGTTAATGTAAAGCAAGGCTAAAACTGGCGGATCAACCCTTTTTTCCTGGTGCCGAGCAGCTGCTCCACTGTGGCTGTGCTGGGTCTGGCCTCCTCTTGCACCTCCTGCTCCCCACCGTCCGTCTGTAGCCCACCCCTGAGGGTGTCCCTGTGGGATTTGTGGCCCTCAGTCCCAAAGAAGGCACCAAGGAGGACCGCTTCTGGGTCGCTCCCTCACTGGCTCACCCTGGCCTGCCACACAACTGACATCTTAGCAAAAAAGATAAATGCTGTGGGCGGGGAAGCATTCAAGGCGCAGGCACAGGGACTCCGAAAGAAACAAACTGAACTCCAAATTGCTAAAGCCTGCAGGTAGTGTGTCTTTCTTAAACACCAGGCAGCAAGCATGGTAAGGAGCCTTTGAGGGCCACAGGGTTTATCCCAGGAAACATCTAATTATAGTAAGAAGAAATGAAGTGGGTTTTTTTCCCGAAGCAATAGTGGGACAAGGGACCCATAGGCACATAGTATGTGCCACCTTTTGGATGACAGCGATAGCCAAATCCTGGAATCACTGCTTATATATCACCTACTAATTTTTGGCGCTTAACTTACGTCCAGTTTGTTGTCCTGTCGCTGGCAGGTTGGCATCTGATATTCTCCTTCAGTTATTGTCCAGAAATACAGCATATTTCTGTCAACAGGTGTCATGTTTTATTTCCTGAGGTGGTGGTGTTCTCTTGTGAGTTATCATATAAAAATCTAATCTTCACCACAAGTCTCTCGTGTAAGGTACTATTTTTGCTGGCTAATCAGTGCCAGTGTATCATGTAATGTCCTTGGCATGGTAACACCCTTTGCTACCAGAGCTGAAACCTTGCTAGGAGGTCTTATATTAGAAAACCTATGGAGTCTACTATAAGCATAGTTAATCTCAAAATATGACAGTTTTCTTCATAAACAACTAGATAACAAAAGCTTGAATGTAGGAATTTGAAAAGTACCTTAGGTAATCAGCGAATACTGTTTCAATAACTATTGTTTTGTGAGCTATTTTCTAAGCCATTTTATTGATCTATTTCCACTTGTTGTATAAGCCCCTGTATTTGGCTCTAAGCTCTTAGCTGGTATTGTTGTGATAGGCAAGAAAGAAATTGCAGCAATCTGTAGAAAATGTTTAAAATGCTGAGGGCCAGCAGTTGAAGGCAAAACTGAACTATTTTGGATATGACCACATTCTGTTAACACTAAGGTTTCTTCAGAATGATTTGCATCAAAGGCTAGAACTCTTGTGGGTAGGTGTAAAAATCTCTGAGTGCCTATGTGGAAAAAATGTCCTTTTTTTCTTATCAAATGTCATCTAAATCCCACTTGTAATGTAGTATTGTGCTACTGCTAACTAGCAAGTGTCTCTGCATTTCACTTTAAATCAAATAAAAAATAAATGGTGTGGCCTCCAATGCACACCAAAGAAGGAAACAGAGTTGCTTTGGTGAATATTCGATTTGGTATAAGAATGGAGCCAGTTTCAAGAAGTTATTTGTCCTGGCCCTGGTGCTTACACCTAGGGAAGCTTTCTCTTTGCTGTCACAGGCATCTGTAAATCTCTTATTCAAAACAAAACCAAGACAGATTAATCTCCTCTGCTCTTGTTAGCAAGGTTGCTTTGTTACATGGCAAAAATGAAAAGAGAACAGCACAACAGGAAGGTGTTGCCGCTTGCTTTTTTTGCTGCAAGGACACCGATGGACCGTCTGAGATCTGGCGACGTGACTGTAAAACAAATTGCCACCGCTAGGTTTTGAAACCTCGACAGACAACACTCTGTTGCCTTCCTCTAGCAGCGTCTTTCTCTCTGATGCTGAAGAAGTGACCCCTGCAAGGCTGAGCGACCGCAGTGATTCCTCTGTGGCTGCAGAGCCCTGGCCAGCGGTGCAGGGAGCCCGTCCCCGCGCACCTGCTGCTTTCGCGCCGGTGTAGCTCCGCTGCCAGGAGTGCCCTTTCCCTTCTTCATGCCAGCAGGAGCCAGCAAAAAATGGGCCTGGCACACCTACCACCTCACATACCAGGCTGAATGGTGTTAATTGCATTAATCAAAGAATCCTCTTGGAGCGTAAGATGGTGTTTTGACAGTGTGGAGATGATTAAGCTACTCATCATTCAGGCTCCCATCCCACAGTCCTTGCCTGCCCACAGAAATCGCTGAGTGTGAGCTTTGGTTTGAACACATACTATGTTGCATGAACTTACGTGTTCTGGTGCGTAGACAATCAAGTTTATGTTTAAACAGGATGGGTATGTTTGGTCTCCACTGCTTACCCACAGTCTAGCCTCTGAAGTTGAAGATCTGCTTATGCAGGCAATCTGCAGGGAGCGGGGAGGAGGTTGAGGTGCAGACAGCTCTTACAGCCCTGTCCGTCTGCTGGCAACAGAGTACTTTGGTACCTCAGACGCAGATTTTTTTATACTCCTCTCCCAAACTCTGGTATTGTGCTGGTCATGGTTTCCTGCTGAAAGCCACAGCACGGCAAAGCCTGATCTAGCTGTCTCTGCATCTAGACACAACTGACCTAATTTTTCCAGGCTTTCGTGTGTCTTGAAGCTCTGCTGGTCATAAGTGGTTCGCAATGCAGTGTGCAAATGAAACTGGCTCTCTGAGCCCCTACTGTTTTTGCAGGCAGCTCTCTCATTTTGTATTTTGGTGCTTTCTCATTGCATGGCTACTTATAAAATGCTTAGAAACACAGATGAACTTCCACTCCATTTTAGTTTCACAGCCTTCTGACTGTCTGCTGCTATAGATGTTAAAATAACTGTGATGTGAAAGTCATTCTCTTGAGCTGCGGGATTTGAGGAAACAGTTTCTTCATTGAATAATGTATTTCTGCACATCTCAATACTGTTTGCGTAACGGGGTCAGATGTAGGACAGTAGGCTACAGGCACTTCACCAGTGGAACAGTTTCTCTTATCAAGGGCTGCACTTGCCTAGGGTGTGTGACACTGAGGTTCAGTGTCTTCCCCTGATCGAGGAGATTGCTACAGAAATTTTGTGATAAAATTACTAATATATATGTGGAGCTGGGTCGTGAACCCTTGTGTTCTATGTCTGTGGCTAGTGTCTTAACCACTTGCATGCTGCTGCTTGATAGGTAACTAAAGTTGGGTGGAAGTGTCGATCTGCTTGAGCGTAGGAAGGCTCTGCAGAGGGATCTGGACAGGCTGGATCGATGGGCCGAGGCAATGGTATGACGTTCAACAAGGCCAAATGCCAGGTCCTGCACTTGGGTCACAACAACCCCACACTATGCTACAGGCTTGGGGAGGAGTGGCTGGAAAGCTGCCTGAGGAAAAGGACCTTGGTGTGTTGGTCGACAGCCAGCTGAACATGAGCCAGCAGTGTGCCCAGGTGGCCAAGAAGGCCAACGGCATCCTGGCTTGGATCAGGAATGGTGTGGCCAGCAGGAGCAGGGAGGTGATCGTGCTCCTGTACTCGGCACTGGTGAGGCCGCACCTGGAGTACTGTGTTTGGTTTTGGGCCCCTCACTACAAGAAGGACATTGAGGTGCTGGAGCATGTCCAGAGAAGGGCAACGAGGCTGGTGAGGGGTCTGGAGAACAAGTCTCACAAGGACCCACTCAGGGAACTGAGGCTGTTTAGCCTGGAGAAGAGGAGGCTGAGGGGGGACTTTATTGTCCTGAAATAAATGGACTGAAAGGAGGTTGTAGTGAGGCAGGTGTTCTCTTCTCCCAATTAATTGGGAATGGTACGAGAGCAAATGACCTTAAGTTGTGCCAGGAGAGGTTTAGATTGGATATTATGAAAAATTTCTTTACTGAAAGAAAGCATTGGAACAGGCTGCCCAGGGAAGTAACGGAGTCCCTATCTCTGGAGGTGTTCAAAAAACGTGTAGATGTGGCACTTTGGGATATGGTTTAGTAGGCACGGTGGTGTTGTGTGGATGTTTGGACTTGACCTTAGAGATCCTTTCCAACCTATGATTCTATGATTCTATAAAGGTCCCACATGAAGTGGGAGGTCTCCTGGGGGAGGACAACAACCCCACTGCCCCTGCAAGAGACCTGCTCCCAAACCAGAAAAGTACACAGGGGTGTGAGGAAGCAGGGTGCTGAATGTGGATCTCCTGTCCTCAGTGGTTAGAAAGAATGGAGACCTCGCTTCCCTGCTGTTCTGCTCACATTGAGCTTCGTGCTGTTTCCTCCGCTTTTGTCACACAGGCTGCAAGACCAAACGTTTTGGTTTGGCTGCAATGAGAAGCCTTCACCTTTCATTCTTTTTTTTTGCAGTATTTTTACTGTTTTTGTTTACTCATTCCAGTTTCTTTCTTTCTTTCTCAACACGCACTGCTTGTGAGCACCCTCCTATGCATCACAGTTGCCAGCTCATCACCACACCGTGTATTTCAAGCTTTAGGGTTCCGAAAGAGGCAATACCTAGAAATGAGCAATCGCAGCAGAATTTCAGGGGTTGATTTGTTTATTTGTGCAACTGTTCAGTTCCTGGCACCCATGCTGCAGGGAAAGCACTGAAATTCTCACCTGGGCTAAGGTTCAAAACCAAAAAAACCCTAAGTTTAAAAAACCAGAAAATAGACATCTGTATTTTTAAAAAATCTACTGAAAAATGTGTTTATTTAAGACCTGACAAGATTTGTACCTGGGTCCAGCAGCATTGTATAAAACAAGCAGATCCTTTTTTTCTTCCCCAGTTACTATATCATCCTTTTCTTTGGTTAGACATTATGAACTGAAAATGAATTAAAACAATCTGAGGATCTTGACATGAAGAATAAGGTAGGCCTCCTAAAATATCATTAATAAAAGCCATGGAGTCACAACAGATATCTGAAAAGTTTCTGGATTAGTTCTCCCCTTCCTCTTTTCCTCTCTTTTCTTTCCTTGTGTCCCAGAGGCAGATAACTGCAAACTGAGATTTTCAAAGCGGTACAAAGGATTGACTTTAATAGCAGATGCAGAGGATTGATTTTAATAGCCGATGCATGGCTAATCTCATGCAATGATTCCAGCTCTCAACCCCCACTTAGTAACTGGCTGCAAAAGACTGCGGAGTTAATCTGGCAGCTAATGAACATGTCTGCTTCAGCACAGGTGTCTGGGCACTGTGTACTTGTGGCCCAGGAGGGCTGGGGATCTATTAGACATGGGGCTCCTGTGAGTCTGGCTGCAGCCTCAGTGCACCCATCTGTAAAGCCTTTTGGCTGGGGCCAGGGAAAGCCCCCATCTCCTGGCTCCCAGGCTCTGGGGCTGGGATGGCATGCACCCCATGCCTACGTGCATGCATCAGTGCGGTCATGCTTTCTGGACAAAAACCACAGCTGCTGTTGAAGGAGCGTGTGTGATGGGCCCCGTCAGGGTCCCAAAGCACTTACACCAGTCTGGGTCCCCAAAGAGCTCCATTTTTTCCCACCACAGAGCTCTGCACTGGGGTGCTTGCCCACCACATGCTGCAGCAAGCCTCCTCACTCAGCCTGCATGCGCCTTTGGCCCCTCTGCTGCCACAATTTTGTCACATGCAGGTCCCACCATAACCTGCCCTTCTCCCAGACACTGTGTCTGTCACAGCTCAGGATCACCCTGGGTTCCAGTCCTCTAAAAACGAGACTTTGCTGCGTTTTTCCTCGAGGATGTTTGTGGGCCGATGAGGAGTGCTGGCGTCAGGAGGAGGGCTCTGAGTCCTCGCTTAGCTGCATGCCCTGGCATGGTGATTTAAAGCTGCAAGGGAAAGTCGCTGTTAGTATCAAAGCAGCAGGAGGGCAGTCTTGAGATGAAATAGGAGTTCGTCTTGCCCGTTGTCAAGTAGGACATTTAATTGTCACTAACAATGCCATAAATCATAATTATGCCTATTGTAGAGAGGTTTGTCTCTGATAAAGGAAAGCAACAAATGGTATTAGCCATGGGGATATTACAGCATGCATAAATCTTGCCTTTGCAGTCTGGCTGGTACACAGCAAACGAGGGGCACAAGGGGTGACCCAGGCTCCAGGGAAGGTGCCTCTGCCCCAAGGAAAGGGCCAGGAGAGACCTGACGGAGGGAAATGGTTGGGGAGGGTCCTCTCTGGTGCTGTCGGGGTGACCACCCTGCCTGTTTACCCCTCCAGTGGCTGTGCCCTCCCAGCTCCCAGGACAGCCCTTGGACAAGGGGGCTGCGGGGGCTGCTGAGGTGGTGGGACTGCAGGTGTGTTCCTGTTCCAGGGAGCTCACAGGCTGCAAGGAGAGGGAGGTGAGGTGAAATGAAATGCTCTCAAGGGCCACAGAAACAGCTGTTGGATCCATGTCCCCAGTGTCTTCTCTTCACTTCTTGCAACGGGCAGAGGCAGACCCTGGGTCTGAACTTGTGAGGCCCAGCACGAGGTCCTTGGAAGCAAGTTGGGGTCAGCACCTGGGATGCACAGACAGAGCCCAGGCACCCAGGTGAAAGGGGAAAAACCTGGCATCTATTCCCTACCCAGCTCCCAGTGCTCAGCACACTTGTAAAAGCATCAGTGTCTGTGAGGTTCCCATCTCCTCATTCAGATGTGTTCGAATTCTGCCAGAAAGCTGAAAGTTACTGAAAGAAGAGAGATTATCCACAGGCAGAAACAGCTGGATCCCCCTTAGGACTTCCTTCCTTAGGACCCAGGCTCAAAATATGCAATTTTCAGCATCTGCACCTTTTTTTCAGATTAAAGGAGGCAGCTACAAAGCTGTGATGGGTAGAGCAGAGCTGATTGCCTCAGCAACCTGCCTCCCTGTGAAACGAAATGCCAGTCACCTCGGAGATGACCCTAAAGCAGGTGTGGAAGCTTGCCTGTGTCTTTTTTGCACATTTCTTCGCCACTGAGGGGCCACGAGTGATGCATGTTGCAGTACTAGGACAAGCTCAGCTGCTACCACAGCTTCTTTTTCAGGCTTTTTCGTTTTTGTTGTGTTTTTCTGTTGTTGTTTTTTTGGTTTTTTTTTTTTTTTCCTGCAGAGTTTTTTCAGCTGTATGGATGTATGAGAGACTTTTCTCTTCCTCACATGCCCAGCTGATGGGAGCTTGTGAATCTGCGGAGCACAAGAGACATAAAGTGCTACGGACAGAATTGCACAGACTGATTATCTGAGGAACAGATAACATGCAAATAGCCTTTGGCCCCTTAAAATATGTTTAAGAACAGGGAAATGACTGATTCCCAAACTGCACGACAAAAGCCTCAGCATAATCTTGGATTGTTTGTTACTGATAGTTGTCAGATGCTAATTAGGGAGACAAATGGGCATTCAACAAAGATGTCTGTATTTATTTCAGACTTAATTATGCTAACCTAGAAACAGGAATGGACGATCATTCAGTGGCTACTCTTCAGCTTGTTGTTCAGCCAGCAGCAAATAACCACGCTGCAGTGCATTATTTAGAATACTGGGATTCAGAACGATCATCTCAGCCTTTTTCTTTGGTATTTTTTTTTCTTCCTTATGGAGAGATTCTACCTCAGAATTTGGAGGAGGCATGTAATCACTCACTGCGAGACAAGAAATTATTTTACGAGAACAAATGCTGGTTGCCATGGTTTCCGAGAGGCAGGAAGTCCAAGGTCATTCTCTGAAAATTCTTCACAACCCAAGCCCGCAGCAAGGATACTCCCTCACCTCGCCAGTAGCCCTCCCTCGCCTGTAAATACGGTCCTCCCATCTCCACTGGTATGCATCTTCCTGTGTAAGCCACAATAACATCAATAAGAACATTCTGTGAAAAGCCTGCGACGTGTCTGAAAACAAACAGATTCAAGCCTGGATTTAAAAGCCCATGGTTTTTCCTGGTTTGCTGTTTTCTGGCTGCTCTGCGTGTCTGCTGGAAAACTCAGCACCGCCCTATGTGCTGGGGACCGTAAAAAAGTCAGCTTCAAACACACATGCAAAATCCAACTCTGACCCTTCAGCATCCTGCCAAAATGCCAGCAACCTTTACACCTCTGAACTACTAGCCTGCCAACACAGGTGTTAGATGAAGTCTCCCCTTACACTGGAACTGCCACGGCAAAGTGATCAACAGATAATACTATTCAGCCATTTGTTTAAAACCATGATTTTTCACTCTGGCATGATTTTACAGGGGAAGGCACGTGAGCCTTTTGCTCACGTTTGTACAAAAGCACGAAACTGTGTGCACATTTTGCCATAGCAAACTACAATTTACTCAACTTGCCTCGTGAAAAGAAAATGCATCCCTCTAACATGTACCCAAAGACTTTTTAGTGTAGCAAGCTTATTTCTTTGCACAATGGGGTGTGTGTATGGTGCCTCAGTAACCAGGGCCATAAAATCAATGACCCTTGACTACTTGCTAATTTCATTTTCTGTCAATTTAAAACCAGAAAAAAATGTATCAAAGATTAGAAATGACCCTGGAAACAGCTACACTTAAGTGACAGAAATAACATTTTGAAGTAGATCCCTGCCTGCACTATGTGCACAACTCCAACTCTGAACCTGAGAAGCCACCATCTCAGTGACTGAACATCTTGTGCAGAGGGAAAAATCTTTGTTATTAGAGCACTGAAGAGTGTATAGACTGCCAATGCAACAAACTCCTTTCTGATGACATTCCTGGAGCCAGACAGACGAGAATTCTGTGAGTGGCTCCAGACCTTCTGCTGCTAGCTTGCTACTCAAACCAGAAGAGATTGATGCACAGGCTTATTACAGAGAAAAAGAAACACAGATGGAGATTCAAGGGCTAAATTTTGCAAAGGATTTAAGGACCCAAGCTCTGCTGAAGTCCTGCTTTCAACATCTAAATTCCCAGCTATCTTCCTGACACTTCAGCACCACTGCCACCTCTACTGGAAGCCTGTTACCTTCATGGCACCACAGTTTTGCCATAAAGCTGCCGAAATGCACGATGCTGTGTTTCTGCATTTGTGTACTTGCCTCAGTAGCGTGACCCTGGCCTGGAAATCCGAACAACAACAGTCTGTGTTGGTCCACCTCTGACTCATTATCCGTCCTTGAAGGAATCATGTTGACCTCTCTGTGCCCTGATTTTTCCAGCTTTGAAATAACAATGATATATTCCCACACTGAGGCTATGATGTGGTTGGAAAGTGCTAACAATTATTTCTCTGTGGCCCCTTTGTGAAAACCAGAGGAACCTCTTCTTCAGGAGTTCAGATGCTGACCTCTCTTAATTTCTTCACAAAAGCGTCTTTTAATCTGATTTGTACTCATTTTCAAGCTCAGGTCATAACAGTTATGTTAGTCAGATATATGGGTTTTGGCCTGTTTTATCCCCCAAAATGATTTTTGGTGTGGAAATTTACTTTATATAGGTACAGGTACTTTAACTGAATGTATTTAATCATAACATCTGCGTAGGACTTACTATTTCCACAAAAAAAGAAAAAAAAAATGAAAAAGAAAAAAAGAAAAAGAAAAAGAAAAAGAAAAAGAAAAAAAGAAAAAAGGAAAAGATGTTACTCAGGTATTTTTTGTTTTAATTATGTTACCTCTGTTTGTGGAAGTGAAATACTTAAAAATGCCCCTCTATCTAAAACCAAACAAATCAATATAGAAGACTCGATTATATTGTTCAGCAGTACCGTAAGAATTCACATAATTTAGAAATCCTAAGAAACAGCTAACATCAGTGTCAGGCTGTCCATGTAACAAACCAACATCTTCCTGTGATCTAAGTATACAGAAATTATGATTTCAGCATAAACATTCCTTTCCAAACTTTAAAACAATCAGGTTTGATTTGCTTAAGGAGTCTGCAGGTAGTCTGTGTTAGGCATTGCAACAGTACCCGCTACGCCAGCACACCAGGTAATTTCCCTCCCTCTCCCAGTACACACATCCAAGGTGAAATTCCTGCAGTTTTCCTTTGCTACCTTTAAGATTCGTATCTGTTTTCTGCTCACTAAATCATAACTTTTCCTATGTGAGGCTTTCCCACACTCTGACACAAGCTGAGCTGAGAAGGGACACATATAGAGGCCACCATCACAATGTAATGTTGCCACTTGGTGTTTAAAATATCATTTAGGCTGTCTCTATCTTTCCCCTCCACCTTGTTCCTATACAAGTTTTCATTTTCAAAGCCTTTTATTTTCCCTTTTCCCATCATGGTTTTCCTCGTTCTCTTTTCTGTTCTTCTAAAAAGTTCTTCATTTCATAACTTAATCTTCCCCCTGGGTTCAGTCTCTCTGGTGGCATCTTGCATTGCAATAGTCCGCCTTCCCAGTACGTGCATGTGCACTCCCCATGCCTGTCTCTCTGCTTATTTTCTCACTGTATCTCCAGCTTTTCCCCCCTCCTTGTCCTCAAAGCCACACCACTCTCCCCTGCCTGCCCAGCAGCACCTCTCTGCTCTACTCCAAATCGCCAGCCTCTCTGCTGATGCTCACCCGCTGGTGGGAAGCACAAGGAATAGGGCTCGTGGGAAGATGTTGAAGAAAAAATACGTGCCCACAAGGCTCTCTTGCCTTCTCTGACTCCGATATAACCCACCCAACTTTCTCCCACATCTCACCTGAGCTGTAGCACAACAAACTGTTAGACAGCTTTTCATCACCCATTAGTTTTGGTGTAGTCTGAACTGATAAAGAGATGTTTTCAATTTGTTTAAGCATGTAAGTGATTTACTTCATCTGACTTAACTGATGATACTGCAAGTCCAATACTTGTCTGATACCTTGTTTGAGTATGTAACCAGTTTTTCTCTGGGGAGGATGGCAAGAGAGCAGTGACACAAAAAAACCCAAAAAAACCCCAACCGAAACAACCAAAAAAACCTTACCAAAGCAAAAACTAAACCCAGGCCAAGTAAGGGTTTATGTGTGTATACAATACCAAAAATATAGGCAAGCATACGTACAACTAAGTAAATTTTGCAAAGAAATATATATGTATGCACATACTTCTACTATTTTCCATCTTGCCTCTGCCCAGTCATGATTTGCTTACCAGCTATACACTCTAATTTTCTTGCACAGCTTGCAGCTGTTTGCTCAAATTACTTTACTATCCAGCAAACCACCACCAGTACGCCAGTTACACAATTAAAAAGAAAACATCTCCCACAGTTTCACAGTAAAAATAACAGACTGTATCTCCCAGTGCAGGTTTTGGACAGGAAATAAAATTCTCTCTCTCTCTCTCTCTCTCAGCGTGCACTACAGAAACAGATGTGTTTTTCTCCATCCCACTAATTTACTCTTGTTCTCTGTGATGGAATAGAAGAGAATTCTCCAGATGCAAATATCTTGAGCTTAAATTCAGTGGGGTTTATGATGCTGTCATTTGCATCCTTTAGGCTATGAGATTTTGAGCACTGGAACAGGCTGCCCAGGGAGGTTGTGGAGTCTCCTTCTCTGGAGATATTCAAGACCCGCCTGGACAAGATCCTGTGCAGCCTACTGTAGGTGACCCTGCTTCGGCAGGGGGGTTG
>Ga0065711_1026295_pt1 | contig 80513 bp, 39 predicted proteins | sample Hoacrofraction12_FD_59098 | JGI IMG/M metagenome (GOLD analysis project Ga0065711, IMG submission 59098) | Hoatzin crop microbial communities from Cojedes, Venezuela - Epithelial fraction 12 v2 (version 2) | ecosystem: Host-associated > Birds > Digestive system > Esophagus > Crop | place...
GTGCATGAGGTTGTTCCTCCCCAGGTGCAGGACCCTGCACTTGCCCTTGTTGAACCTCATCAGGTTCCTCTCAGCCCAGCTTTCCAGCCTATCCAGGTCACGCTGAATGGCAGCACAGCGTTCCGGTGTATCTACCACTCCTCCCAGTTTGGTGTCGTCAGCAAACTTGCTGAGGGTACATTCTAACTCTTCATCCAGGTCGTTGATGAAGAAATCATAAATTATGAACCAATTTGAAGGATTTTACCCCTCCTCTTTTTCTCCAAGTCCTCTAAGCTAATTTTGTACTAATGCAAGGACAGATCTAAGGGAGTAATTATGAAGCAGGTACGACAGGATTAAGTAAATGCTCTATGACAAGACAATGCTGAGCTTCTCTCACTGAACCACTACATAAACTATTTGTGGTCAGGATTAAAGTATTTAATTGAATCATCTTTGTGTAGATGAAACACGAAAATTATTTTTTAAACTGCTGCAAGAGAGAAAAAAAACTCCCTTCATTTGCTTCTTGCAATCTATTATTGAATTTGTAGTTCAAAAAACAAAATGATCAAACCAGCAGTGACTCACCGGCAAGAGCATTAGGATAAATCAACGTACCTTGAAAGTCTTCTCCCAACCAAGATGACTGCAATGTTATGCAAATGTGTTACTGCAACAAGGACAGCTTCCAGACCAGAAAGGCAGTGTCCCTTCGTGGTCTCTGTGGTTTACATGCAGGAATTCTCCTTAATCTAAAGTTGTCAGTCACCTCAGTGAGCTCTTACTTAACGCTAGCAATCTGCTAACAGACTCTGAGAGAGAAAAGAAATTGTCAATTTTTTGTTTTACACAAACAACAGTGGGAAGTGAGGAAAGGCTTGCAATTTAAGAAAAGAAGCGTGTGTAGAACAAAGGACTTCTTGAGCCCCGAGAACAACAAAGGGAAAAAACCCCAAATTTAAGACACCACTCTTCCTCCTGAGATTTATTTTCTGCAGTACCAGAAGGGAGAACCAATATTGTGGACAGAGTTGCTCAGTTAGGGTTCCTAGGCCCAAAATACCCTGTGCCTCTCTTCTTGCCACATTAGCAACTGAGAGACACAGCTAGCCTAGGACAGGACAACTGAGAGACTTCATGGACTGTACTGAAGACTATCTGAAGTCATAGCTGAGCTGGGGCAGAGAGAAACTTACTTGCTTCCACGAAAATGTTTTTCGAAGTCACATTTAGCAAACTGTTCTGAGAAATGAACATCTGAGCTTGGTTTGCCTCCATTTAGCTGCAGAATTGAATGAAATAATCTAGTTGGTGGATAAAATGCAAGGATTTGGACTTAATTCTCTAGCCACTGTCAACTAGGATGGAAGGACTTCAAGCTATTTCTTATTATTTGGACTAGTATCTTGGCTGGAAGAAAACACAGAGGGGAAGAACTGAGTTGGTTATTAATGCAAATCCTTAATATCTCCTTTAAGAAGATAAAGGTGTTGCCATTTTTCATACTGGATGTCTACTTCTTATTGCAGAAAGCAAATCAATCCTTTTGTTTTTTTTCTTTTAATTTCAAGCCGTAAGAAAAAGGAGAAAAAATAATAATCTGTACAAAATCATTACGGATGCATCAAATAACAAAGTACTGTGAATTGATTTTTAGGTCTAACAAACTTTGTCAGAGTGGCTTTAAATGACAGGTAAGAGGGAAAACCTACCTACAGTTAAACTTTGTTATTCCCTCTGCTGTATGGAAGGTGAAATAAATAACTGTCTGAAGGAGAAAGGAAAGACAGACAGATAAAACAAATACTATAAATTTTTATTATTATTATTTTTTCCCAACTTCTCTGTTGCAGAAATAGTATTCTTTGTTCTCAAGAACAGCAAAAACAGGTAACAAATGTTCTAGGTGAACAGTCATTAAATGCAAAGTTCACGTGAATATATGTGCAATAAAAACCATGACCTAATATTCAATAATTTCAGTGAGCTTTGGATCACACAACTATACACACGCACATGTGCATAGGTGGCAGAAGCTAGATGAGCGCTGCTGAACCATGTAACAAAGAAAGCAGCTTCTTTCAATAATTCTCATAGTTTCTGGAGATACTCTATCAGTAAGTCACTGTGAATGAGAGAGAAACTAACATATGCCTGCAACTGTATCACGTACCATTGCAGAAAAAACCCCATAAACAAGCATATGGAACTGCTAATGGAAATTAATTGCATTCTATATAAAGATTATAGAGTGGAGGTCTGAAGTAAGCTATAAGGTATATGATACTGCACATACGAAAACGTTTCCACAGTATAATCCAAAAGTGATTTAAATACCTACAGCAGCTTTCAGAAGAAGCTTCATGTATTTCTTCTGGACCACTTAACAATCATGAGCTGCTGCTTAATTTCCTTTCCTGTCACTACTCACTGCCAATAAATGTATGTGTTAAATTTAATTTTTTTCCTTTGTAATTAGTCTGGGTCTACTTGCTTGACGTATTAACTGATTCTACAATCTCACATTTGTGACATCAAATGATTTCTATGGTGCCAGATCGAGATACATTCCTGAATGAGACTGGTAAGTGGGCCATGTTTGACTGGAAAGGGGAGAAAAAACCTACCCCTCCTTTATATATATTTGCTTTGGTTAGGCTAATCAGTAATTAAGGCAAGACAGAGTCTATGAAAAAAGTCGAAAATTGTACAGTTAAATTTCCTTGGGAGCTGGTACCCAAAGAGGTTTGTGAAAAAAGTGTTTAAGGTAATTGTAGGTAATGGAGATTTTCAGAATATGTCAATCATTTCTTTGAAGACTGACTAATTTGAAACATAACTTCGGACTTAGTTCAGCACATAATTTAATTCAATGATTTTTTATTTTATTTGTAGTGGACTGTTCTGTAGAATATGCCACTTTCTAGGCATGTTGCAGCAGCTTTGATCATTAGGTTTGGTCTAGATCTGACGCTACAAAATCTCTGGTCCTTGTCCCCTTTGCACAAGGAATTTGCTCTCTTCTCAGGTTTATTTCTGTTTATCAACTTCTATTTGTACTGTAGACCATACTTGAGCAATGAAACTGTATCGTATATATTTGGGTCTGAATTAAAATCTGATGTGTTCTGCTGCACGGGCACCTGTGTCCTCGGGTGCTATCTGTCAAGGGTGCTCCAGTGGACACCAGCACCATCAAGCCCTCAAAACACAGCACTGCTGGCTTGGAAGGGCAGCTGAATAAAATACACTCAGCAGGGTGGTCTTAGATGTCAGCAATAGCAGGTGATATGGTTCCTGATAAAATGGATTCAGTGGTGTGAGGCAGGGAACAAAGACCCTCCATTTACACCCACTGACTTGGAGGAGTCAGTACAGAGATACAGTAAGCACGTACGACTCCTTTTCTATCAAATGGAGCCATTCCAACTTGTAGCAGGTCAGAATTTGGCTTGCTAAAATTATACTACAGAAGATTGAAGCATTTTTTCATATATTTTCTCATAAAAACACCGGCTGTTGGCTTTGCTGCTGATTAACAACCTCCCACTTTCCCATTCTGGGCAAGTTGGTGAGGAAAGCTGTCAGACCAAGAACAGGATTGCTGGCAAGCCATCCTCTGGCCAAGGCACGCTCCACAGAGCATGCGGCTGTGTAGGAGAGGCTTTGCCATTTGGGAAATGGGGCTTCATGAATTCTAATCCATAGCAGACCAAGTTTAGCTCCTTACAACAGCAAGCTAAATTAAAACTAAACAACTTCTCCAAACGTAAAGGGATCCAACCACTATTTTTGAGATGATACCAGGATGGCACAGCAGGATGTGTAAATTGCTGCTTGATCACTGTGAGAGTACATCTAATTTGATGTTTTCATGGGAAGAAATTCTGCGAGAAGAAAGTACCAGAATCATGGGTGGCACTAACTGTTTAAATTCACAGCAGACGGTAGTTGCCCTCCCAAGTGTCTGACAGCTATCATTCAGCAGCGCACATAATAGCACCTGAGCAACCACAATGAAACCAGACAGCTATAACTTCGCATATTCACAGTAAATCTTGCACAATTATTCCACTGAGACTAAACGTGAGATAAATCAGAGGGAACTGTGAATTCCCAGTGTAAAAAGGGCTCAGTGTGGAAAATATTTAATTGCTATGGACAATTTATTTATACAGGGGTAGCTTACCCAGTGCTCTGCAGTGCTAGGTGCTGTACAAATACACAGCTTGCCATGACTAGGCAAGACAAACAATGCGAAGGAGAAAGCAAACCACGAACAGGACCCAGGACCACAGAGGCAGTGAGATGCCCGCGTACGTCTGCAACAGAGCCGGGAAGCAGAGCCCAGGTCCCTGCTGTTCTACCCAGTGGAACTGGTCCTCTCATTCTCAACCCCGCTATGGATTTTTAACAACTTATTTCACAAGCAACAAAGTTTGCCAGTACACTGACAACATTAACATGCATAAATTGCTAACCTTTTTTCTTGTTTGAAAAGAGGAGTCTAAATTGTTGTTAAGATTGCAAATTAGTTCAGCTCTGCTTAAAGGATTAATTTTTTAGATCTTTTGCAAATCAGAGAATTTGAAAGAAAAAAAAAAGACAGATATATAGTGTTTTCCCGGAGGGTCTGAAGCAACTCCCGAGCAATGCCGCTTTCAACTCCGAGTTCTACTAACCAAGTGGCAAAGGAAAAGCTCTCTACACCAACTTATTAATGTCAGACATAACCTTGGGAAACGTTTTGTAACATGTCAGGAGACAAAGAATATATAATTCATAATTAGCAAGCATGCAGAAAGATTATATTCATGTTTTACACGTATAGGTGGGTAGACATACAAAGGAGGAACAGCAAACAGAAGTACTGAAACCATAGCAGGCTGGACAGTCGGTTTGATGAGAGTAGTTAAGAAGATTAATGTATAGTCTAAACCGAACTCCCCCAGTCGGCCAGCGCTCAATAATTTAAAAGACAATGCCAGAGCCTTCATTTCAAGGTGACAGAAAAATCTGATGATGAAAGAGGTAGCTGAAAACTTACTTTCAATTAAAAAGCAAACAGGCCAAAGCTCCTATGTGCCTAACAGGAAGTAATACCACTTAGCAAACAGTGGGGAGGGATTATTATTTAGATGGTTCATTTTATTAAATAACAGAACTCAAAGAGAACCACTAACAACTTTTCTGCGCTAGTACCCTTAATAATACAAGATGATTACTCATCGACTTAATGAGAAAAAGTTTGAGGCTAAAGAGAAAGCAATTAAACTGACAGATTTATTGCTACCAAGAACAGATACCCAGAAAATGCAGAGCTAGGATGCATTAAGTGACCAGAATAATTCATGAACATTCTCAGGAAGATAAATAAATGGATGACAAAGCTCACATCTTTTAAAAGACACAAATAGGTAGACAGGTGACAAGCAAATTGATAGGTACATGTTCAGATGGACACAGAGGTGACATATTCCTAACATTAACAAAACATTGATCAATTATACTAACAGTTTATGACACGTGAGAGCACAGAAACTGGGCAAAAGAGGCTGGATTAAAACTCACTTTCTACAGAAGCTGGAGGTTTCCAGTTAGCTTCACTCTCTTGCTACAAACCGTTTTAAACTGCTGAAGTTTAGTTACAGAATTGTTTTAGTGTTAAGAATTTATGAGTTGTGGGCAAGAGCATTTTTCTCCAGGCATCACTGAGCTCTGTAGCCTCAGGCATGCATCATCTGCCACAGCACATGCCAGTGGGGAGCAGTAGTTTGTCATGGTCACCTGTGACATTTTGCTGACTGCTCCATCTTTTTCCCAATGCTAAACTCAATGATCTTAAATTTCAGCTTAGGTTTCAGCATCAAAGGTCTAAAAGGAAGTTAGTACATCACATCATCTCCTCTGCATTAGGGATGACCATGTTTGGCAGACATTTCAATGAGGGGGATAAAAGAGGATGCTGGTGCAGAGCACCACTTGGCCCTGAATCTTTTATCCAGGACAGGCCCAGACGTTATCAGCCCTAACTCAATGGTGTATCTCAGTTCGCCATCATTTCAGTCTTGCTGAAGTCAATGAGACTACTCATGAGCTTTTACACTTCAGCCTATGATTAAGTACTTCATTAAATAAGGTCATTACATTTAAATTGTAGATGCTGGCTAGGTATTCCTGAAGGTTGTTCTCTCACCTGCAACATATTCCCTTCAGGCTCATGGCTGGCAAAACAAGTAACAAAAAAATACCCCAATCTGCATGTCAGCAATCCTCCCACTAAACTTAAGATATGGGAACTGAATGATTCAGGAGGGAGCTGTGTTTACCTTACTGCTGAGGTAGGGAAGAACAGTAGCATGTTACGGGTCTCAGAAAAGGATGAGATACACAGAAAAGCAAAGGTGTACGAACCTGGCATATGGCAGCGTCTTGCAGAGACATCTCAGTTTGTCTGAGTAGCAGAAGCCATAGAACTGTGTTAATGCAGCATTTTGCCACTTCTCGGTCGGACTAATCAGCCCAACTCAGTACTTCATTAGTGCAGTTAACTTGCTCGGGTACACGTGCATGTGTTGGCCCCCACAGAGGCATATCCTAGAGGATTAACACAGCACTTCCAGAAGCTATCAAGCTATTTCGACTTCTCTCTCTGTTCAGCGTGTACACCTCAAAGCAGCCCTCTACCCTGCTTCCTACTCCCAAACAGGCTATCAATCACTCTGAAGTGTACGCTAAAGCCATAATGTGGATAACAGACCATTAAAAGCTCAAATGAGACTGCTAAACACATTTCATTAATCATATCACAATCTAGTCTTGAACCAGGAGCTACAGCTTTGTCAGGCTGGTAATGGAAGGCTTGTTGCTACCCATTTCTAGTGACTGGGAAAGGGAGAAGGGTTCCTGAGCTGTCCACCATAAACCTTCTGCCCTTCCTCCTCTTCCTCAGGTGCACGTGGCCTATGAGGGTTACATTGCTGGGGAAAGAGAGTGAGTAGAGGATAAAGAATAAAAATAAGAGACCTGCCAAGAAGAAAGAGTGTGAATGCTGTTCAGAGAGCCTGGATTCTCAAACGAGCCAGTTACACACGCGACTCACACTGATTTTAACAAGAGCACTTCTGAAAAACTGGCCACACTGGGTCCCTCTCCCTGGCAAGGGGTCTTTATTTAGGGATTTGACAGGATATCAGAAAAAGGACTTTTCTTCCTAGGGGCCCAGACCCAGTGCTTAATTTACCAGTACAAAAGTATAGCAGGTAAAAGCTGAAGGAAACATTGTGAACAAGTGATGCCCCCTATACACCACTTCTTCTTGTTACATCTCTGGCTTTCCTCAGTAGCTTCCCGAGCCCCTTACAGGGAAAGTCAGCAGGTTACTCATGTCCCGCTAGGCAGCTGGCAGGTTAAGAAGAGTTACCTGCCAAGCACCTCTGGCTGTTTAAGCCCGCCTGATGCCACGTGCCTCTGCATGCTGGCTTAAAGAGCGGACATATTTTTTCTTTTTTCTTGAAGAGCAGGTTGGGGAAGGTGGTTTCAACTGAGATAAGTTGTTTCCTTGAACAGCAAAGCTAGAAGACACTATCAATAAAGGACCCTACTTTAATAATCAATTGAGAGAGCGAACATGCCTCAACCAAAGGGACCTATCAGCACAGGGTACGGCTTTAATCCTAGTGGAGGATTTGAACCAACAAACTTCTTGCGAGGAGGCAAAGTTTCTTACCTTAGCTTCACCTCATTGCGGTCATCCTAAACTCCCAAGTATAGACTTATAAAAGACTCTTCCAAATGAGTAAAGAGATCAGTTGCTGGTATCACTGGATGGAGTTTACTATACAATGTCAAAAAAAGGGAAAGAAGTGTTGAATAGGGAACAAGAGTTTTCAAAAACACAGTAGCAGAGGCATGATTATCCCCGATATCAGCTCCTCTTATTATTGAGCTGATTCTGTTCACAGCGGTGTGTATTTCATGTTATCACATAGTTCCCATATACGACAATCACATAGCTTCTATTCCAATGAGGTGTGTCCTGGGTAGGATTCTGGAGCACTACCAATTAAAAGGCAAAAAATAATTTCCTATTTTAATAATCCCTTGATTCCTGTTATTTGCTGGGGAAAGAGTGGTATTAGAACCATACTATTGCTTTTGTTGTTTAATGTTTAATGCTGCCGCTTAGATATTTTAAGATCTGCAGTACCTACTGCACTTACTTGTGCCCTGCTAAATGGAGTTGGGCTCAGAGGATCAAAACATCCCTGCCGTATCTGCCAAAGAACTTTGACCCTACTGTGAAATTTCTTGAACACATTGTGCTTTATGGCAGAAAACACCCCTAATAATTTGGAAGATGAAATTCCTGTAAATTAACTATGTTCCTACAGTCCAATATCTTCCTTCTTCTGTGGGGCTAGGCAGCAGGAGCCCCACCACACCTTGCGAGTCTTTATTAGTACCGTGTATTCTAGAAGTATCTAATAATGGGAGAAACTTGCTTTTCTTCTGCTTTTTTAAAAGAGCAAGCTTTTTTTGCTGTTAAGACTGCTATAAACAGCAAGGAAGTACAGCATTAATGAGCCAGACAACAAACAGAAACTGTATACTTTCCTTTTTCTTAACGTCATGATTTTTAAGGAAGTTTCCTGATCTTTGAGCGTTTTACCATGGTAGGCTATGCCCATTAAGGCAGGTCTCGGGAACTAACCTCTAAAGGTCAGTATTTCAGGTCCATATGTTCCTTCTCACATGGAATTTCTTCTCCTGTGGGGAGAAGGCTATGATGATGCCTTTACTTTCTCTGGCACAGCTATATATACCTTGTCTGATGCCAGGGTTTTGCAACAGAAGTGATACTTCCTTGGTACCCATCAAACGCTCATGCAGCCAGCCAGGATATAACAGAGATAAAGAGATACCGGTCCCACCCTGATAGCTAGCTGGCAGAGCTTTTTATACTTGTGATGTGTGTTAACCCTGGTGGGCACTCCAGCACCACACAGTCATTCATTCACTCCTTGTCTCCCTCAGTGGGATGGGGGAAGAGAAAAGGAAAAATAAAAGCAAGAAAACTTGGGGGTCAAGATAAAACAAACAAACAAATAATTGTTCAATAAGTGAAGGATAAGGGGAAGAAGAGGGAAAGGAAGAAGACAAAACAAGTGATGTAAAGGCAATCACTCACCACGTCCTGTGGGTGGACTGATGCCCAGCCAGTTCCTGAGTAAAAGATGGCTAATCCCCTAAAAGCCTTTCTTTTCCCTTTTATTGCTGAGCCTGATGTTATGTGGTATGGAATATCTCTTTGGATAGTTCAGGACATCTGCCTGGTCATGTCTCCTCCCAGCCCGCTGTGCAGCCTGCAGTCTATTCACTGGGTGGGGAGGGTGAGAAACAGAAGGCCTTGATGGTGCGCAGACACTGTTCAGCAAAAGCTAGAACATTAGTGTGCTATCAGTACTGTTTTGGTCAAAAACCTAAAGCACAGCACCATATGAGCTGCTATGGAGAAAATTTACTCTATTCTAGGCAGGCCCAGTACAACATGACACGTTAAAAAAAAACACAAACACATACAAAAAGAAAGACCACTCAACTAACGTGAACAAAACAAAAGGAGTGACTATCCTACTTGCTACTAGAATGCTGCTTCTGTTAATTGGGAAACTTAACCAATTCCTCTTACCTCCTGTCTAAGAAGAGGGAAAATATCAAATGCTACAAGAGGGTAAGATAATTGCCTGTAAATACCATTTTTATTTCCCCCATTAAAACTTGCCCAAATTCCAGCCACTGGTGTCACTGTACCAATGCAAAGCACTGCAATAGGCAAAGCTGGACTGGCATCGTGTGAAACAACTCTTTGGTTTCAGGCAAATGCAGGTTGCAGTTCACCTTATTTAGTCTATAGACAGTTAACATCAAGTATTGATGACCAGGCTTTAAGTAACTTCCCAGTGTGAGCAAGGTGAAATACCTGCATATGCAGATCAGATGAAACAAGACAGGCATACAAAGGGGTCCAAGTCACGCTATAACTTTAGATGGGAGAGTACTCAAAGGAAAAACAGGTGAGCATCGGAGCTACCCTCTCACGGACACTGTGGTTTTATTTGGGTTTCGCTGCAGTATGGCCTCTTCAGGACACCTGCCATGGTTGCACAGATGGAACATCTCCCTGCTAGCGGTTGCCCATCTTCGGAGCTACGTCACTCTTCACTTTCTACAGGCTCTGTTGGAGGGAGGAGAAATTCTTGCCCTGTTCAGCCATCACAACCTACTGCGCATAGGTTTCTTTGTTATGGCCTTTTGCCAGACATTTCACAGACCCTCATGTGAATGAGAGCCAGGCTTTGAGTGAGGAAGTGAAAATGTTAAGGGAGGTTGGGAAAATGCAGGAAAAATCTCACCACTGTAAGACTGCATGAGTCAGGTAAGGTGTATCAATAATTAAACATTTAAAAGGAAGAAGCAGAACGAGTGTGGATTAGAGGCGCCTCCCAAATATGGGCTGGAACTAATGAGGCTTTTCTTTTTACCATCACAGAAAGTTTATTACACGTACTTCAAAGGCAGTTGACTTAGTGAGCAGTGGAGGTGGGTCAGAGATACATCCTTTCCAGTGACGCTCAGCATAAAAGCAGAAGCATTCATAACAGAATGGCTGAACTGGCTATGAAAATAATAATCCATGACCTGGGAAGAATTTAAGGAGAGGATTAAACCTTAAAATGAAAAGAGAGGGAAGGGAGGAACAGCATATAAAATAAAAACAGAATCCTGCAGCAGTTCTTTCACAGCTACAAGCAGTGCGTGCTGATGCCATACAGGCTTCTTATTTGGAGCTCTGGCCAGGTCCATAAATCCTGACCTGTGATCCACCGGGCTGTCAAAACTTCTGTACTCTCTTCAGCTGAGGCAGCCCAACTGAATGTTAACAGTACTGAAAGTGGGGTAAAAAGCACCTTGATTACCAGTGTAGGTGTCATTAAATTGAGAGCTATTGCACACACCACCAGACCAGAAATGTTACAGAGAGACCTGGAGGGATAACAGTGAGGGGAAATAAGAAAATAAAATTGCCCTGGAAAAAGCACAAGTTAATAAGCTTGAGAAATAGAAATCAAAACAGAGAGAAATAGTGAATGGAGTGGAAACTGGTGGAAAGCACTGTATTAGAAAATAAAGAGGGAGACCTATGTGCTTTTCACAGGAACTGAGAGAAGTGAACTGGTTGGTTCTTGTCTCACTTGTGAGGCTTCCTGGCACTAAGCTCCTGTTTGACTTAGTGAATCTCCTTCCTCTAATGCTGAGTCTTGCTTGAACTTCAAGCGATGTGGAGAGAACAAGCTCTGGTCAGTGCTGCCAGTAGACAGGCACAGCAGAGCACCTATACAGTACTGGATATCTGAAACGCCCTCGCAACAGCACCATACAGTCAGACCAATCAAGCTGTTTCTCTTGCTACCCTATAGCTAGATCTTCTGATTCGCAAGGAATCACATCACTTTGGCAAGTAATTATCAACAGCCGTTGACACTGCAACAGCATTTCAGGAACAGGGTTGTGCAACTATAACATGGACTATAGCGTATGGAATAAATAAAGGAGACCCCTAAACTAGCTGAGGCATAAGCAGACAAATCTTACGTTATTTGGAGCTAAATGAAAGCTATCACATCTTCTCTGTCATGATCACCATATTTATCTACATTTCAGAGTTTCTAAAAGTTTGGTGCCTTAATTTTTTCTTGAATTTTAACAGGGTTTCATGGGATTTTATTTTTCAGAAAAATAATCGTATCTGGAGCAACTGTTTTCCTGGTTTTATGTTGACCATAGATGGTAACTTCTGAGAGATCACCTGCTGGAAAGCAGCTCTGTGGAGAGGGACCTGGGAGTGCTGGTGGACGACAGGTTGACCATGAGCCAGCAGTGTGCCCTGGCTGCCAAGAAGGCCAATGGGATCCTGGGGTGCATTAAGAAGACTGTGGCCAGCAGGTCGAGGGAGGTTCTCCTCCCCCTCTACACTGCCCTAGTGAGGCCCCATCTGGAGTACTGTGTACAGTTCTGGGCTCCCCACTTCAAGAAAGATGAGGAGCTACTGGAGAGAGTCCAGCGGAGGCTACGAAGATGATGAGGGGGCTGGAGCATCTGTCCTATGAGGAAAGGCTGAGGGAGCTGGGCTTGTTTAGCCTGAAGAAGAGAAGGCTGAGCTTACAAACGCTTATAAATATTTTAAGGGTGGGTGTCAAGAGGACAGGGCCAGACTCTTTTCAGTGGTGCCCAGTGACAGGACAAGGGGCAACGGGCACAAACTGAAGCAGAGGAAGTTCCGTCTGAACATGAGGAAGAACTTCTTCCAGGGCACTGGAACAGGCTGCCCAGAGGAGTTGTGGAGTCTCCTTCTGTGGTGATGGATATGGTCTTGTGCAGCCTGCTCTAGGTGACCCTGCTTTGGCAGGGGGGTTGGACTAGCTGATCACTAGAGGTCCCTTCCAACCCTGACCATTCTGTGATTCTGTGATCTCTGCTGCTCACTGAAGTCTGCTCTCTGAGGGAAAATAAAGCCCCACAGTACATCTCACATATGCACTGTTTTCTAATTACAAGCTGGATTCTCACCTCATTTTCACCAATATAAATCCAAGGATAACTTAAATGAACATAAAGGAGTTATTCTGAATTCATTCTATGGTAAATGAGACAACGATCTTGGCCTAATCTCATAAATGTCTCCTTTAAGATCTCCATTAGTAACCTTGGGTTTTTAGTGAAAAATGCACCACATTCCTACAAGTTCCATGGGTGGGGAAAAAACGGTATTTTTTAGTACATGAATTCTACACAATTACATTAAAACTTTTGGTGAGATCTGAGGGGAAATGGTTACAATGTCCTGCTATCTTAGTATACCTCCTCACCAACAGCACTAGAAATGCATAAGGAAATTCTGCAAGAACCCTAACAAATAATTTAATAACTAGTTTCAGTTTGTGTATATTCTAAGATTATTAAGGGCAAAGCATGATGCAACTACACCTGTTTTCCCTCATAAGTATCATTAGTACTAATTACTTACAACTTCACTCACAGCAATTGCTGGATGATATTCAATTGCTTTCAATTGCTGAGAGATCCTAATTCACTTGCAAGACAGGAAATGGGTATCGCTAATTGGTAAAGGTGCTTCAAGCTTTTGGGCTAATAATACAATTGTTATATTACTTTATCTTGATTCATCTGGAAGAATTTGCCTCCTCTTGACACTTTGACAATGGACCCACTATGAATAAGGCACCAGAGGTACAAAGCTCCTAGGAATAAGCTCATGTTTTGCCTGACAGCTAGGCCAGACAGAGGCAGTCTTTGGAGACTAGAACAAAAAGTACTAGCTATTTTGGATGTCTTAAGAAGCACACCCTCAGTGCATTTTTGCAGAGGTAGCCACGTAAGCATGACTTCTTTTTTTGTCCCCAAAGCTCTCAGCCTTAAATCACAGCTCTCCTGTCTCTGCTCCAAACTCTAGTTGCAACTTTCTTCAGAGTTTATCATTGCTTTTTCAAACACTGGTCGCAAGGGGACAAAAATAATGAAAGGTGTTCTCCAGGTCTCAACACACTTTCCAGAGACTTCTAACCCAATCTTTAGTTCTTAATTTTGACAACCTGCAGACCTTACATATGGTTAGAGAAATGACTAAACATCTTCCTCTTCTACCAAGGGATAAATTAAGACTAATTACGGCTTGGGATTACTAAAATCAAATTTCTTCTACTTCAGATTCTGCTTTTCAAGCTTCATTCCAAGAAACTAGCATTTCCATATGCCTTCAACGTGAAAGTCAGAGCTACATAGCAAGGTACCTTAGAGCAATATATTTCAACAAATCTACTCCAACCCCCACTTCAGCGATGGCTCTATGTTCATTAGTATACAAGATCTGTTCATGACTGAGTCACCCAGCAGAGCAAATCTGATACATAATCAAATGTGGGCACAGAATGACATTTCTATTGCGTTAGCGAGAATATAAGAGTTGGAGTTCATGCCGACTTTAAGCTTACTATGAAAAGTAAGTTTAACATCTTTATCAATGATCTAGATGAGGGGATTGAGTGCTCCCTCAGTAAGTTTGCAGATGACACCAAGTTGGGTGGGAGTGTCAATCTGCTTGAGGGTAGGAAGGCTCTGCAGAGGGATCTGGACAGACTGGATTGATGGGCAACTGCATGAGGTTCAACAAGGCCAAATGCTGGGTCCTGCACTTAGGTCACAACAACCCCATGCAACCCTACAGGCTTGGGGAAGAGTGGCTGGAAAGCTGCCCAGCAGCGAAGGACCCTGGGATGCTGGCTGACAGCTGGCTGAACATGAGCCAGCTTTGTTCCCCAGTGGCCAAGAAGGCCAACGGCATGCTGGCTTGGATCAGGAACAGTGTGGCCAGCAGGACTAGGAAGTGATGATCCCCCTGTACTCTGCATTGGTGAGGCTGCACCTGGAGTACTGTGTTCCGTTTTGGGCCCCTCACTACAAGAAAGACATTGGGTTGCTGGAGCATGTCCAGAGAAGAACAAAGAGGCTGGTGAAGGGTCTAGAGAACAAGTCTTACCAGGAGCGGCTGAGGGATCTGAGGGTTGTTTAGTCTGGAGAAGAGGAGGCTGACGGGAGACCTTATTGCTCTCTACAACTACCTGAAAGGAGGTTGTAGTGAGGCAGGTCTTCTCACAAGTAAACAGCAATAAGACAAGAGGAAACGGCCTCAAGTTGCACCAGAGGAGGTTTAGATTGGATATTAGGAAAAAATTCTTTACCAAAACAGTGGTCAGGCATTGGAACAGGCTGCCCAGGGAAGTGGTGGAGTCACCATCCCTGAAGGGGTTCAAAAAACGTGTAGATGTGGCACTTCGGGACATGGTTTAGCAGGCGTGGTGGTGTTGGGTTGATGTTTGGACTTGATGAGCTTAGAAGTCTTTTCCAACCTTAATGATTCTATGATTCTATGACAGATGGTATCTGATCCAGGGTAAATTTTCTCAGAACATTTAATCCATTAATCTTTTGGAACAGAAATGAATCATTGAATTTATACCAGATTACCACTTAGTGCTAGGTATCTATGACATTTTGATCCAGTGCCAAGATCTCCAGTTTTTTATTTACTCTATCACTACACAATGGCCTTCATCAGTATGTCTCTGCACCTCATAATTTTGTGCCTTTTAGGGAAAGGGTAAGTACAGACATAGATACCTGGTAAAGTGTGCCTTACCAGTTCAGAGAGAGCATGTTCCAGCAAGGAACTGCAGATGCATCTCAGCTATAGGCTGCTAATGTTTTCAATGCTCTACAGAAAACACATGGTCATGGGAAGATAGGAAAAGGGTTGTAAACCGTAAGAAAGGTGAAAAACAAGGCAGCTCAAATATTCGTGTCACATCTGCAATCACAAAACAGTCCTGAAGCACATGAAGAACTGTCGTCACTGAAACACACTGATATTGAAGCATAGTGTTTGCTGCCCACGCTTAAATGGTACTGACTGTACTGGCCAGTTCAGGCTAATGCTGATTATATGTTCTGTATTGCCAATATACTGAGACTCCCAGGGGAATACAGTGGGTTATGATAACTTCTCTTTTGTCACAGGGCTGGCAAAGAGTGTAGTGCAACCTGCAGCTCTTCTTTACCTTTGCTTCACTTTAAAAGCAAATCTGCACAAATACTCTCTGCGCAGGCATATATTCCAGATTTAGATCCATCCCTGACATGCTCTTTGGGAGTGCAATCTCACTTCTTTACCTGAGCTCGTCTCATACAGCAATCTGAGTCAAGTAAGACAGAAAAAAAAAATCAGTCTTGAAACTGAAGGAAGAATTATTTGTTGATATAAAGGGCTCCATTGAAAATGAAGCTTACACAAAGGGTAATAGCTGCTGTAGCACTAGCAATGGGTAAGGCAGAATCAATTTTAAAAAGTTTAAGGTATGTCTATTATTTGGTTTGATATTATTGCTCTTTAAGAACCCACACATGCATATGTCTTGCTCAACAGTGAGTTTTCTAATTATTAAACAAGCGAAAAAGATGGCAGCTTTGAGCATCTATCTGTGCATAGTCTAGCTCATAAGAAAATCAAGATCTCCTAATCCAGCCATAAAATCTAACTATGAACCATAGAGTCTGCAGCAAGACTGGCAAAAAGAATAGGCTATGGCAGCCTGTTCTGCATTAGAGGCAGAAGGACTGTTCAGAAAACAGATTTGTACTGAGTGTAGCTAGTTAAGAAGATTAATGAGCAGAAATCACATTGCATGGTGGTCAGACTTCAGCAACTTAATGAAACAGGAACTAATTTCAAGGTGATATAAAAGTCCCTCTGAAGTCTGGCTACAATTTTTTTCATAGAGTAGAAGTCAACATGTCATCAGGATGTAAAGGAAAAGGACAGGCAAGTATTTGCCACATTCAGCTTTAACCTTTGACTTACTCATTTAAAACTTCTTGACTAGAGAAAGGAGTTGGAGAAGAGCAAGGAGGGAATCGTGCCTGACAAATCTTGATTAGATTACATGGACTAGGTCTCATATGGGAACTTCATGATTATGGAGGGGATTTCCAATACCATAAAACTGAAGTATATGGAGCACTCTAGGATGTCATGTCTCTGAATAGGTTAGAGGGAGGCATTCAGAAAGCAGGAAGGAAATCCTGTTTCCTACTAATCATCACTCCCACACAGGGCTGAGAAATCCAGAATGGAGCCTGCAGAACTGAGGGTCAAATGAAAAGAAGTAATAGCAGACTCGTCTAGGCTCGCAGGAGAGTAAGTAACCATAGAGCACGTCTGAACTTCACGGCATTCCCTGATGCCTGCTTGACCTTGGCAAAGAGAACTCTTGCAAGACTCTAGCTGGAAGCTTCTCTGTTCTTTCAAACACGCATATCAGGAATGAAAAACTTTTTCATCATTGGTGCAACTGATTACAGGAAACTGGTAGACCTGTGCCTCCCCATAAAAATACTGATCAGTAACAATCTCTGCAGCTGTCTGGCTATGCTTGTCTAGCCTCTCTCCAAATAAGTTGTGTGGCTTGTCATAAAATTATGAACCTGTAACAGTGTACTCTGTACTACAATGGTTTGCTGGGACAGAGTAAATGGTCTGCAGCTGGTCCATAACTTCAATTTCAAGCGTGATAGTAAAGATGCACAGTAATCTATCAGAAGTTAGGAGAGCTTATATGCTCCAGCAGTCCACTGCTCTAGGAGAGCCAAGAAACAAGCAGATGGAGATGCAGATTTGTGGAAGCAAAAGCTCTATTACCATTCTTTACAAACCCAAGAGACTTTGCAGACCACAGCTGTTAAAGATATCGCACAGGGACAGGGAAAGTCCTCAATACAGACAGATCCCAAACTATTTAGGGCTTGTCAGGTCACAACCAACACCCTGAAGCTCGCAGGCTAACAGTATGCAGCTGGAACCAGCTCTCAGCATGAAGCAGTGCTTTGTGAGAGGGCTGCCTCATTCACCAGTTCCCACTTCAGCCTCTGAGTAGTGTCAAGGAGCAGCCCCATGCAGAGAACATTAAAGTAGTCCCGTCTTTTGATAACTGTAACTATCATGACAAGTTGTTTTTATACTAATTCCCTGGTACATAATCTAAACCCTAACTCCTGTTTTGCCATGTTTTTGTTTGGGTATTTACTCACGTGGACTGATTAGCCAGCCCTGCTCTAAGCTCAATACTTCTGACCTCCAAGTCAAGCAACAGGAATTTACTTTTACCAGATTTTCTTCCTGGATTTAAGTATCTGCTTCACTTTTGTTGTTCATTATGTCATTCTGACACTTTCAGGAACCCCTGTAGTGCTCTGTGATACACCTCCCAAAGGCCAGTGTTAAAGACACTACGTGAAGAGGAGAGAAAGAAAAAAAGATTCTCATAAAAACTGTCACCCACAACAGCACGTTTCTATGGTAATACAGGACTACTTTGGGTTGTTATGGCAACTAAACCTTTAAAAGCAATAGCATAAAACCAAAGCTAAAAATCACAAGAAAGGAGCTTCATCACTGCTCTTGTCAATTTTACAAATCACTCTCAGCCCTCCTACCCCACACAAAGACCAGACTGGGTGCTACAGTGATCAAAATTCTTTAGGAAGGGAAAGAAAACCACTTGATTTCACAGCAATGGGTGTGCAGACCCTTCTCACCACTCTGTTTTAGAAACAAGGACTGGAAGTGCTGGTCCACAAGCAGACCTCTTGCACCATAGTGCAAAACAAATAAAATAGTGGTAACAATGACAGCAGGACTAATTGCTGGCTGCAGCCAAGTGGGGATGATATCTGCATTACCCACCTCACAGGAGGGACAAGCCAGAATTACACAGAATTAAATGCTGGGTTAGCTTCTTAATGCTACTGTGTACTTCATTATTTCCTTGGCAAGTTTTTTCTTATAGTCAGATGCTGCTGCCAAGGAAACACAGAAAATTTCTAGTTACATACACTTGGTTCTATATAGCTTCACAGAAATTTACTGTGATATATGATGTTTTTAGCTAATCTCGGGTAAGTTTCAAGATAACTAATCTTGACTAACTTGGGATATGTTGCCACTTCTTCCTTTTCCTATTCCTTCTTACCTGCTCAGCATCCTGTATATTCACTCCCACTTTCCATCTCCACACTGTTTTCTCATTTACCTGCCAGTTATGTCCACTTCCTATTGTTATGTTTGAAAGAATTACATGGTCACAAGAATGGAACTGACAGTGCGCAAACATCCTCTTCTAATTGTGCCAAAGTGCCTCAAAACTCACATCCCAGCTGTGCATCCCTTTGCTGCCCTGCTTCTGCACTTCAGCCTTCCTGCACGTCAGACCTGGCTGAGGTCACCCAACTCTTTTTACTTGTGACCCATATCAGGGGTCTAGAGTTGAAAGGAGAGCTTATTTAAAGATTGCTCCTCCAACTATTCACATCTTTTTTTTAGTTAGCCTATAAAAGAAGCTGTAAGTTCAAAGCAGGAATGTTTATGTGAATCAGGGAATACAGGAGCTACACTTCTTCACTGATGTAAGTCAGCGTCATCCTGCTCACTCCAATGTTTCATAAAGCTAGTTTCTATCAGCTGAGATGTGCTCTCTCAGGATTTTAGGACACCAATGTAGCAATAATCAGATCATCATTTCTTAGTGGTATGGGAAAGGGCTTGAATCTCCAAATACTGTGAAAATTGGTGCCAACATGACTGTGAAGCAGGCTGGCAAAAAGCCTGTAGGCAGCCCTACAGAATGCCACTTGGCACCTGCAATAATCACATCCTGAAGCATGCAGGAAGGAAATATTAGTACTGTCTATTAAACATAACATGTGCAAGAAGACATGGTAATGCCATGAATTAATGAACTTCAGGAGATCCTGAGCCAGTTTCAGAGGCGATGTGCATTTCAGTAAGTTGCTGTGAGCATAAACTGGCAGACACTTTGTGTTGATGAGAGAAGAATGGCAGCATCAAGTCAGCCAAGGACAACTTTGTATGAGAAAAAGTACAACAGCACACTTCACTGTAGGGCTCTGGTCCTGCTCCAAGTTACATGTCTCAGAGGGCAGAAGCAGTAAGCATGTGCTAGGTCCTCAGACCTGGGATGGTTCATGGTCTGGGTTATTTGTCAACAGCACCACTGAACATTGTAACGCCTTCTTTGCTACACACCTCCACCTCTGTTCCCACCAGGCAAATTCTCTTGGTATGTCAGAATAGAGCTTATTTGACAGCTCACTCACTCCCTAAGCAGACACAAATAAACACCACATCCCCAAACATGGATGTAAGCAGCTTCAAGGTTTCACTTAGTTGTGCCAGTAGTTAATGGCTCTCAAGAAGCTGTTCTGCTGACATGTTCAGTCCCAGATCCAGAATGAATCCCAGAACCACAAGAATCAGAAACAGCTGACACAGGGCTCATCCTACACTCAAGCAGCATCAGCTTAGATCTTGGGACCCTTTTAAGCATTCAGGCAGTGCAAAGGAAACATAAATTGGCCTGAGCCTTCACCAGAAAATGTCGAATGTTCATCTCTCTTACTGACATGAACTTGCACACCATTAACTGCAGCTATGGATTTGGCACTTCAGGTCCAAATTCTTTTCAGAACCAGCCCTTGTGCAATGGAGGGTGTTACGGATCACCACACTTGACACTTAAGCCCAAACTATGAATTCCACTGCAAGTAAATGCAGAAAATAAAATAAAAATACAGAAAAGTCGTAGACACACTTGGTCCCTGAGTTTTACTGTACATTTATCAATCACCTTTTGGTATGTAACTGGAAGAGTTAGGACAAAAATCTCGTTGTTAGTAGTGTCTCAGAGCACAGAAAAGATTTAGTGTAAGGAAAGGGTCAGTGGGAGAAAAGCTCCTTCGTTTAATCGAACTGCTTAGCCCACACTGAATGCAAGCTAGAGATTATTGCAAAGAACATGGAGTAGGGCAAGCCTGAGATTTAAGTAAAATAAAGACATTTGGGAGATGCAGAGTGAAGTGAGCCATTACAGACATACCTACTTCTTTATTTTAGCATGGGGGTTAAATTAAGGGGTTTAAACATCCCTAATTCTCTAGATTGCTTGGGAAAAGGAAACCTATTAGGATTCTACTATTTCCACAAAACTGGATTATTGATTTCACTTACATGTCTAACCTTCAGTTCACATAACTGTCCTCAGTTTCTGCTCACAGTGCATTTGTACACATCCTTAGTTCAATAATGTAATAAATTGGTTTAATTTTGTACACACTTTTCCCTCTTCCCTGGTTGTGCAGAGAGCAATATCATGCACTCATCCTGCTGATGGGACTATCATGCCATTGATCTCTGGGCAATACATTCTACCTTCCAGCTTGAGCCTGTAAGATACTCCCTGCGCCACTTTACCCTATGCAAACCCATGTACTGCCAAGGACAGTATTATGGACATCATTCGCAGCATGAAACCAAAAAGGTGAAACCTCCGATGAGAGCTTTGTATTTGGAAATGGGGCCTTAGGTCCTTAGAAATACAGATTGCTAATGAAGAACAAGGTAGGATGAGAGACTATGCCTGGTTCACAGAGGGAGAAAACAGAATATAAAGTTTTTACAATGCACATCACAGAGAACGGTGGACAGCATATGTGCTTGATAGATTGTAAGTGATTCGAACGAGGGCCTTAGGCACTGAAACCTATCTATTTAAATATCATTCTTTATTTAGTCCTAGTGATATAACTATCAAACCTTAGAGTAAACTTCATTTGTTAGGTGAATGACCCATGTATCTCATCTGCTTGGCTTTTTCACACATGCAGAGGTGAATCACCATTACACATTATTAAATGGAATGATGGACAGGCTACCCCTCCCTCCACATTCGTTGCCTGCTCATGCACTTGCTCTGCTTTACTGTCACCTAGGGAACGCAGAGTGACTGGTCAGAGGGATTAGTACGTGGACTTCATTTGTGTGCTCCACCCCAAGAAGACTAGCAGCCATTGGAGTCTGGGGTTTTTTTAATAGCCTTCTCAAAAAACGTATAATTAAACAAGTTGTGAGTTGATGAGGCAGGGGTACTAAATGTATCTGAGGGGGAGCACGTCTATAATTGCACAAGAAGGTGAACAGACTGCAGGAGAAAATGATCAACCCAAAGCATTTATCAGTGGATAGCAACTTCTGACTGATATCCCCTCTTTATTTGGGATTGGGTGTGTGTGTGTGTGTTATTATTTTCCTCCTCAGTTTGTTCCCTCCCACTGTTCTCATAGGTTTTCATTTCAGCAGAGCCTACTGGCATCTTGCTCCCAGAAATGCACTTTTCCTCTGCCAAGGACAAAGACGCAAAGCAGAAATGCTTCTTCTCCCAGTGTCTACCCTCTGGGAGTTGGATTTTCTAGCTTCTGGAAAGTCACAGCCTCTGCTAGTCAAGGAAGATGGGGATATGCACTTTGCTCCTCTGATGCCGTGCTCTACCCAGATTTCTCTCAATAAATATTTGCAACGCAATCCAAAAAGCTGTAGGTCCATTCTGCACAGCTAGAGCATTTCAGAATAATAGAATTAAAATCTCTTTAAATTTTAAAGAAAGATCTCAGAGGAGAGGAACTGTGTTTTGCTTTAAGACTGTGTGAGTCATACAATGTTTAGTTTGGGTGTTTGATACGTCATCGCATCTAAGCCAAAAAGACAGCTGTAGAATGAGTGGCAGAGTAACAAAGACCGGAGAAAAATAATGGAGAAAAAGCAATAAACTGATGTTGAGAAGGTCGAAAACAGTCCTCAAAATTTCAGTGTTGCCAAAAATATTTATTACAAATCTTGTGGTATGTGGTGGGTTTTTATTCTGAAAGCTCCAGTTGTGGAATCAAAAGACAACAAGAGAATATCAGCTTTCATTTTTAATTAAAACATTCCTAGCCCCCATGGGAAAAAGCGTGAAAACATGACCAAAGGGTATCCTTTGCAAATCAAAATGGAAAAATAAAGAACCCAAATCCTTTATTTTCTTTTACTTTATTTTAGAATTTCCCCTGCCATGAGTTACACCCAATTTCTATGCACTGTTGGCCTTTCACCTCTAAATATTTCTGTCCTGTGACAGAAACAGACAAAGAACCATTCAGCTAAAAATGAACTACAGATGTTTCAGAAACTGCAGCCATTCTATTTTGGCAGCAATTCATAATCAGAATTTTCTGATTATATCCCTTGTCACATTAAAACCCATAAACCAGAATGTGCACATGCTGATCCATACAACAAACTCTCTCCCCTGGAGCTCATTTACTGAGGTCAACTTTCTTACACACTGCCTCCTCAATAAAGGAATACCATGGCTAAGCAAAGTGCAATTAGGAACAAGAAAAAATGGGAAAAAAAGGGACTTCCAGCCAGTCAGCTTATCCGACAAGTATGGAGATACAGAAGTGTTTTTCCTTAGACCCACAGAATCAGTACGTCCCATCTCTTTGATTAATCCCCTCCTAATTAAATTGAGCAAAATTAACCTCCAGTCACAGTTGCAAACTTGTCTTTTTTCCAAGTGTCCTAAATGCTTACTTTCTTTGGCTCTTCACCAAGGAAAAACTGCAATTTAGTGTTCACTCCTGGAGTGTTCACACACAAGTGATAACAGCAGCATCACGAGACAGAGAAGCATGACACACCCCAACATTTCTACCAGCTATACCTAACCAATAGGATTCTTTATCAATGAAGCTTCAAAGCTTCTGCAGCAGCAAAGAAGAAAACACCATGATGTAACAATCAGGAACAGAAAATCTTAAGCAGATAAAGTCTCCACAGGGACCTTTTCAAAGAGAAAATGTATTTCATTTGTGGAATAACCATCGGATGAGCTATGCACTGTAGTCTAACCATTAAACACTTATACAAGTCTTTCAGAAGCTAACAGATGTTCCTTTTATGAGCAAAGACAAGTGCCATTCGCCCTTTTTAGACACCTATAAAAATCCTGATAATTTTAAGCTATTTTAATAGCTGCCTGACAATTTCATTAATGCACTCTGCTACAATGTGGTCCTGTTTCCTTTACAAAAAGACTGACTCATACCATGAGTTTTACACACACTAAGGTGCTCGTTGCTAATGCCTTCCTCTTGATTAGTAAGAAAAGAAAACCTATTGTACTGACCAGAAGGAACAGAAAGATCTCTGCAGGATTAACACAAACAGTGTGTCAGCCCACCGAGATCCTGTCTCAGAATGATCTGTGGAAGCTTTAATGATTTACTCGGTGTAAACTGACAGACTGAACTACAGAATCTGCCCAGAATCAATTCTATGGCTCAAATCCTGGCTTCAGCCACAGATGACAATGAATTTTAAATTTTAATCTTGGCAACAACTGAATATTTTACATCATCACAAGAAGAGTACACCTATAAAAAGTACAGTCTTTGCAGAAGAAGAGCCTAGCTCTATGACAGGTATAGTTTATTAAAATGGGGCTTCACTGATAGAGCAAAATTCAGGGAAATTTATACAGCACCTGCTGACTCTGCCCTACTCTCACTGGTGCCATCAGCATCTCCCTTTCTGGCATGCTAAATTCACACACAAATGAAAAGTTATGCATGTATTTGATATTACAACCTTATGCATGATAGTTCTTGTAGGAACATCATTACTAAACCACCTACACAAGATGTTGGATTTTGTGATGGCTGTGATTTTTTTTGTTTGTTTGTGTGATGGCTGTGATTTTTTTTGTTTGCTCCTTTTCCTGAAGAAGCTGCAAAAAAAAGCAGGAACCTAGATTGTTACCTCAGGTATTCTGCAGACCAATATGCCAAAGCACCCACATACTGAGTGTTTGCAAATTTTAAGTCTGGGATTGACTATGTGCCAATCCCTCTTCAGCTTTGGGCACTTCATCCCGCACCAAAATTGCTGTTGACCTTTCCTGGCATTTATGATGTCAGTATGGATTTTATCATTGTTTCAGCTCCTGACACAAAGCAAACAGCTTCTATAGCATGTTTTTATTCATGCAAAGTATGAATATGGGAATCTCAGTCTTCCTATCAAGCTTGCCATTTCTCCTTCTTGGATGCTTGGTTAATGGAGGTACGTGACTCTGCCTTATTGCCTCTCTTTCCAGAGAAGACTTACTTGCACAGATGAACACTAATTGTAGCTTATATTCTTTGGATGACTTAACCTACAAATAGAGTTATTTGAAATACACTACTTAGGTACTATCCAGTCTCTATTGCTTAAATGTACTTAAAATCTTCCTCATATCAGCTAGCTGGATTGTGAGACTACCATGCAGTAGTAGGGACATCACTGTTCAATACAGCCTCTGAGTTATGACATGTACTTAGAAATACCATAATAATACCATAATGCCCTTAGATGTGGCCATCAACTTCACACCGAGTCCCTCAACACCGATCTCTACAGCGATGATCCAGGTCTCATTTGTGGGCCTCCGCTGTGACTCATACCTAGCAATGGCCTAAAGGAACCAGGCGGACACAATAACTGTCACCTGACACTAGGTAAAGCACAAAGACGTCTCTTGCTATTTCTACGTACAGCACCCAGCACAAAGAGGCTGTGATCCTGACCAGAACTGCAACCTGTAACACAAACTATTATGACAACTGTTATAGTCAGGTCCCATACAAATTCACAATACCACTTACAGTGAATGCTCTCAAGAATCCATATCTAATATACAGTTAGAGTAAAACTCAGAAGTTTGGAAGAAAGAACCACATTTCAGTACCAAGAGTTTGGGTGAGAAAGAATAATAAAACAATTAGCTGATGTGGCCTTAAAAAGAACTTTAAGATTGAGGGCAGAGAGCATAGCTTTGGACTGGTTCTTTTCTCAGAAGAATTCACACAACTTCTGCAACAAAAGCATACTAGTTACACCAATCCTTGCTGCCTGAAACACTTTGCAGCACTTCATCCAAGAATGCATATGATCTACAGTCCCACTCTTCAGCCCTTAGGCGAGATGCTTTCTCAGGTTTAGAACTGTCAAAATCCAGTGAAAGATGAATAGAAAACATAATCAGTGTCAACTAAGTCACAGAAAACATGCATGACAGGTTATCTTCACCAGACTGGCTGCAGACTCACACCTTTGAAGTCTGTATTTTGGAGGTATATATCTGTCTTAGAGAAACGGACTGCTTATCTTTGGGACAGCAAGAGAATGAGGCTAAAGCAGAAATGCCCAAATCCCAGCTGAAAAGCTGGATCTCACTCTGGAAATTTAAGTTACTGGTTCCCAAAGATATAATGATGCATAGAGATTGAAACTTGCATATAAATGGAACAAAAAATATACAACCCACAACAACTGCTAAGAGAAATTTGTAAATGATACATGGCTTGAAAGACACTGTTTCAGGCTACCGGAGAGGTGTGAATTTCTCCCAAAGCCTAAGGTTACCACTTCAAAGAAGAGATTTTCAAATAAAATCACATGTGTACAGCCCTAATGTATGCACTCCGTTACAGAATAGTTGGATCACTTATTGTAAGGGCGTATGCAAAGGGCTTATCAGAAAAGGGTAGAAGAGCAATAATTTACTAAGGAATCCTACTCCCTTTTTCCCATGTACAGAGTGAAGGTAATAGTAGCTTTATCACCTAAAATACTAAGTTACTATGTAAGGATCTGATCTTTTCAGCAACTCTTAAGATAACTGGAAGCAGAGCCTTTGCAGAACAAGGATACTGGGTACTGCAGGTGCTGTTTAAAACATACTGCGGGTCTTTCTACAGAGCAAATTGGACCTGGTTAAACTGCAAGATAATCCTGAATCACAGTTTCTTCAAAGTGTGGCGTCCTAGGTAAAAGCAATCTGAGCTACTGGTCTCTTTGTCACTACTTTTGTTGGGAGGAAAAGTCCTTCTGGGCACAGAAAGAATCACAGACTCTAGGACGTTCTCTCTCTTTATCTGTGTGGCTGTAAATTGGAAGAGGCTGTGCTGGACTGTCCTGTCGGTTACCCTGCAGCAACTGGCAGAAGCAAGCTCTTGCCTTTCCTGCACTGATGTGAAAAAATCTTTGATTTGCTCAGACAACATCCTGGTGCAAGCAGGTTGATAATGGCTACTTCTAGCCAACAGTTGGGTGTTGGAATATTTCTAGAAGAAGAGTCTATGGTTCTAAAGCTGTCCTCCAAGCTGGGGTTGGGTATAGTGTCAGGTTCCTTTGGAGTGTAGAACTTCCCTTCACAGGAGTTTTACTTCTCTGCTGTTTATTAAACAAACACACTAAATTATCCCAAAGAAATCATCATAAACCTACTTGAGACTTCTGAGGGAGAAGCAAGGAGGAGATAAAAACATTAGTTTAAAAACAGAACCTTTAGAGGAATATTTGGGGCTAAAGACATCAGACATCCTTTGAATCTTTTGTAATGCTGGCAGGAAAAGTAAAAAGACACTGAGGACAAACTGAGAATCTCCATATGATTTAAACCAGTTTTTACAAAGCAGTAAAAGAGCAACAGTATATCTCCAACTTACTTGCCCTTGCTTTCCAGGATGATCCATGTCCATTAAGTCTTTGTCTAATGGGACTGCATCTTATGATACAGGCTGGAGCACAACCTTGTGCTCAGACAGTTTCAGTTCTCTTCCTCCCCAACATTTAGGATCACTTTGGGCATATGTGCCTTCCAATGTCTTCTCCCACCCTGGTCAACTCCTAGGGCTACGGGATTGTCCCGTTAATTCTTTATATGTGCACGACCACCTGGGAGATGAGCAGATGTAGACACTGACCAATTTATTGGCAGGATTAAAAAATTGTGGAGAAGCAGGTGGTCAGCCGGAATTAAAAAGACAGACTGGACAACTTACAAAAATCGTACATTTGGGAGTTGTGACACATATGTTATGAGGGTTGGCAGTAGCACAGGAATTCTGTCTCCATGTGTAAGTGAGAGCTTTTCACAGCTCTAATCAGCTGAACAACCTTGTGTGGAGACTGACTTACACCCACTTTTTTACTTTCAGTAATTCTCCTTCTCCATGATTCTGTATTTTCCGTCTGTATTTTTTTCAATCTTAGTCCTGCCTCTGCTGCATATTCCTTTCTTTACAAGCAGTCTTTATGCTTGGTTTCTTCCCCCAGTAAAAAGCAAAGAACTTAACTGAAACTATGGCAGAAAATATAAGCAAGAAGATGATCCCCCTCATTGTCTCCATTCAGATTTTGCTGTCTTTGACCACACAGTGCTCTATGCCCAAGTTCAGTTTATACACATTTCTTTACCTGCTACATCATGCTAATACACCATATTCAGTGAAATGTTACTATTAATGGGACAGTAGCACACAGTGAGACAGTACAATAGCACAGCATTACTCCCTACGCATACACTTATGTAAACTGTGGTTGTCAAGGTATCTGTTTGTTCATATGAATCTCAAGGTTCAGTGTAGGGAAAAGCTTGGTGAAGAGGTTTGAACAACACCTGAAGAGGAGGAAAAACTTTATATTCCTTAATGAAGCAAGGTTGTGAACAGTTCAGTTAAGTCCAAAGGTGTTAGCTTCTGGCCTGCTGAAGGGACATCGGTGTGTCCAGGGCAGGGAAAGGAAACAAATGCACCGAGAAGCAAGCACTAAAACCCAGTCCTCGACTGCAGAGCTGAAGATAACAGCTCCTGCCTTTTAGCTGGGTGCTGGGAAAGGCAAAGAGGCCTTGTGGATTTCAGCATGGGGTAAGTACCGTAAATGTGCCCTTTTTTCTGTCACCTTTCTAACAGAGTGGTTTATTTTGGCTTCTGTAAATAAACAGTCCCATTTGCTTAGGCTGACTTTGCTTGAGGTGATTTTAAGAGAGCTGATGATATGCATCAAGGGTACACTTTTATGGGGCTGTAAATCTTCAAACCAGGATACTGGAATGCCTCTGCACTTACCAGCACTCCAGCACATATTCTGAGGGCAAGAGGAGAACAACAGAGCATGTCCCTGACTCTGAAAAACTGGCAACAGCGAAGCCTGGGAGAATTAAATGGTTTTAGCAGTGTGTTAGCCAGGAAAATGCTCTAGTTTGTGACAGGGTAGTGGGGAGCTTTTTTGTAAGCATCTCCTTACACAGTTACTCTGAAAATGTCCTTTCTTGGTCATACTATCAAGGAGTTCTTCAAGGAGCTGTGGGAAATGGGTATAGGTAAACTACTTTAGGTGGATACTTCAGTTACAAAAATCCTTTATCAATTCACTAAGAAGAGCAAGCAGTAACTCATTTCTATGTACAATGTACAAATCTGCTCCCTTCATCCTCCTCCCTGGTTCAAGTATGATCCTAATTTCATTCATTTTCAGTGGTAACACAGAAAAGTTACACTAAAAGTAATTACCTTTTATCAATAAATAGTAATATAAAACAAGCTTTTCCAAGTATTGAATACCAACAGGTGCTTGAAAGGTAGGTCATTACAACATCCTCGTAATTCTTTATCATCTACTGTATCGTCAAGCTCTCACCTGTCCCAAATAATTAGATCAGTAAAGCAAACTAAATAGATAATTCTATACGGAACACTGTTGAGGAAAGAGCTCACAAATAGAACAATCACATTGAAACATCGAAGACTGAAAGAGTGAAAATATTTAACGAATCTCAGATAGCCTTTTTACCCCGTTGTACTGTTTGCTTTACCATTCTCCCTCCCCCACAAATAAAGACAGTAAAAAAATCATTAGAATACCTTTGAACTTGTGAAAGACGGCCCATAGCTCAGCAATGTCAGTGGCAAACGTTATGTCTGTGTCGAGGACAATGACTCGCTCAAGACTGGAAGGTAGAGTCTTAGTGAGAACCAACTTCATCAGCCCGTAAATCCCAGAGTAGTGTTTGTTGGGGATCCAAGACACTTCCGACTGACAGGAAACGCGAAGTGGGAAAGAGGAAGAAAAAATAACTTCATTAGAGAGAGAAACTCTTCCTGACACTAGTTTCTTGTAACAGTGGAAGATCTCTGAGGTGGAAACAGTCATCTAAAATCCTGCTTTTAAACTAACTTCAGAAGCTCTGAGATACGCTGAAGTTTCTGAAAGCTTGCAAAAAAAAGGTTCTCTGAGGCAACCACTTTACACAATATAATTAAAATTAGCTGAGCCTTTCCAACCTGGTACAATCCACTCTGAGACTTCCATGTATCCTGATAAAATTGATTAATTTTAATCCAAAACTTCACATGTATTATTCATTATAAAATGAAAAAAAACACTTTTGTTTCCCTCTCCCAGAATTTTCTCACTCTAAAGTAACAAACATCATTTTTTTCCTTTTATTGCTTACAGATTTGGAGGTCAGAATTTCAAAAGGCCACTCATTTGGAACAATGGGCCAGAAAATTGAAAAAAATTCTTACAAACTCAAAGTTTTCATTAAGCCTTACATCTTTAACTTACAACTACTGACATCACACAGATATACCCAAAATTGGAGAAAGTGGGAGAACATTTTTAGCCACATTTTTTTATTTGATATATATTGAAGAGGCAAACTCAAACACTTACATTTCTTCAGTAAGGGCTAAACAAAACATTTCTACAGCTTCTAAAATAAGTTGGGAGGCTGAACTCAGTATTTCTTTGTGCTACTGGCACTAGGATGTACCATGAGCTATGTTTAATTTTCTTTCTGCGAGACTCAAGTTCTCAAATATCAAAAGTCACTACTGAAAGTGGGATACAGAACTTTTTGAAAAGTTCCTATTGCTCTGTCTGAAACTCTTCTTGCTTAATGTTTTAAAGGGCATACACTACAATTCCAAGATTTGAAGTTTTCCCCTGAGTCATGCTCTCATTAACTTCAATTAGTATTCTGTATATAGGGGACCTGCGTGAGACAGATTTCAGTATTTGTCCTGGCGTGTTACACTTCAGAGAAAGTAGGCAGAAATCCAGTGCATTCATAAAACTGAGAAGATTTATTCTGTTGTTTAACTGTCTCATATCTATTCACTGACATTCTAAAGTTTATTATGTGAAACAGCTTTTGCACAGAAGAGCTCATTTCCTCCAAAATCCTTCAAGAAAACCTTCCCGTAATAGAATGGGTTCCTAAACTTTATTTGGAAGTTGGAAGAGTGATTGAAGAAAGGCAAATAACAGATGCTCAGAGTGCATTTCTTTTTGAATATAAAGTAACAAGGCCTCTGCTGATCTAAGCTGACCTGTTCTTCTCCCTTTAAAACGGCACACAACTTTCTTCTGTATTCTCCGGGTTTCTGCACAAGAGCAGAGCTTCCCCCCACTGCTAAGTTAATTAAAAAGACTCTCAGTCTTTTTATTATCAGGTACTAGAGCAAACCTTTAAGGAGAAAGGCAAAATTTTAAGGGGAAAAGCAGGTTGTCTGAAAACAACCCCGAAACTGAAAGTGCAAACTGAAGTGTGAAGTTTTGTATTACGTTTTGAAAAGTATCTCATCCTGGCAACCCATCTGTGTGTTCCCTTGTCTGTGCATTAATTCATATGTAATCACTTGTATTTACAGTCTGGCTGGCATTGTCACCTACACATATCTATATGTTATTCACTTGTGCTCTCTGTAGGATTTGCACTGTAGTATGCCAGAAGGAAGGAATGCTAGGACTCTAGTCTAAACCACTACGAAAGAAATAAGAGTGAAGTAACACATAGTGTGGTTTTATTTATGGGTCTAAAGAGCCATAATTCTATTTTGTTTTTTCTTGCTTGCTCTCTCTTTAATTTGTATGGTGCTTAGAAGAGAATTTTATTTTCTGTCTCCCAGATATATGCCAATATTAAGTCTCTAGTTACAGAAAAATAAACCTCAATGCTCCCCAGAAATTTCTTCTATGTGTGTAACAGAAGTAATTTCAAACTCACACCCTCAAAACTCTAGTTACTTGTACTCACTCTCCCACATAATGGCCCTAGGAATGGACCATCACATCAAGGTGTCAGCAAAGCAGTATTTACCTTGCTTCGCTGAACTCTGCATATTATTCTGAATCAGCCACTTGATGCCCTTGCGCTGGACCAACCATTGAGATCAGCTCTATAGTCATACTGACGTGGTAAAGGAGTTAAAGTCATTTTACAGGCTTGAGCTTGCTTTTATTATTACCCACCACTATGTTACTAATTTTGGATGGCATGTCCTTCATTTAATTAGTCCAAATGCAATACTGCCCCAGAATAAGTCCTAACACGCTTATGCAGATAAGCCTAATAAGGCAGGGGTTCAAATTTTGTGTGGATAGCCTGAGACAATCAGGGAAGGTAAAAGGTGGCTGGAAAGGTAAGAGCCACCAGCAAGGAGCCGTTACGTTCCTTGCTCTCGAGACTCCTGGTATCTAACATCACTGCCATGTATCACTGCAGAGAGGAGATCCTTGCCTGGCTGTTCCTTCTGATTTGGCACACAGAAGCCAAAAGCCTACCATCCTGAAGCCTGGTGTCTGAAAGGATCACTTTTGAAAATGAAGGGAGCAGTCCCTACTCCAAATGGTCCACCACAGCTGGCTAGCACATGTTTGATTTGAGCATATGTTGAAGCTTGAACTGTCAATCGGTTCAATGTATCTACAGTTTTCTCTTCTCTGATGTAGAGTTGACTAAGACACAAACAGGGGTCCTAATTAGTCCCCAGCATAATTTCTTCACTGGTTTGCTATTCATGAATAATGTAACGGTTTCAAATTCATGCCAAGGAAACTCCTTATGCTGCACAACAGCACTGTCAAGGCTCACTCTCTCTGGGTATTACATATAGTCTTACTAAAAGAAATACAAGAACACTATGGTTGAATAGGTGCTTAGTAATTAAGAAGGGCCAGTTTGAGATAATTAAGGTGGCCTAAGCACAAACTCTTGCAAAATTCTGCAACCTCCACACTGTCCACTTTGATATAACTGGTGACATTTAGCCACTTCATTTACCTAAATATTGTCTAAATATTTTCTGTAATTCTTAATACATTTTTTCTCTTGCATAGCTAAAAAGGCCCACATATGGAATGTTTGTGAATCATTTCCTTTACAAGACAGATCAGAGTTGCCTTCAGAGAACAAATATTCCTAGAAGATACAGCAGAAACAGAAAAACATAGAGTTAGTAAAAAAGGAAAGTGAAACAAAATAGCGTGATATACTTTGCCATTTGTATAATTCTCAGTTCAGCAGAAATAGCATACCTCGGAACTCTAGCTCTCAAGACCTGGATTTTTGTTCATGAGATGAGAGTGAAGAAAGGCGTTTAGCTGGTGCTGACAGTGATTCTTTTAAGTAAGCTAAGTGAAATAGTATCTTCTCACTAAATATCTTTCATCAGAACCATCTTTATTCTTTCCGTAATTGAAGACTGAAAACACACTAAATTATCTAAATTATTCAGTGCTTCTGGCTATGAATATAGAAATGACATGCCCATGAGTCTGCGTGGTGTACACAGCTGATCACTCTGGTAAATGCCAGAGAAGTGGGAGCAACAGCCTCTGTGTTCAGCGATACTTTACCAGCAAGTTGTCTTCCCTAACTATGCTCTGGGACTACCTCTGGGAAAAGCTGGCTAAAACACAGTGGCTGTACACAGCCTAACTCAGCTTTCTCACAGTTGCTACCACTGCATAAATCTTCATCGGAATTAGCATAAGCGCCATTTTTAAGGAGAGATGTCTAATATAGACTTACAGCTTAAAATCAAGCTTCTGTGTTTCTATGACGGAGAGAGGGGAAAATGGTGGTTCCTCCTCTGTTTGTGAATGAATTGTATAGTGACTACATTCCCAAGTATTTAGGGAATTGTAATTAGGTATTTAGGTATTTTTACCTTTAACAACACTTGAGTCTGGCGGCCCACACATCAAGATCAAAGAGCACAACTCTTCTATCAAGTTATCACAAATACATTCAGCCAGACTTCGACTCTTGTCTAAGGAACTGTAGTGATTATTTTGTTTTTTGCCTGAGTATGCTACGTTTACCCCACAAACAGGTGATGAGGAAATTCGCCCAGGTGTCCCAGGTGAGTATTGATTGCTCTGTAGCTGTAACTGAAATCTGTACATGGGCAGGTGTCTTGAGCCTGTTTGAAAGAGATGGAGACCTGGTCTTGCAGACATAGCAGAGTGCAAATTCAGAAAACACTACCAACATGAACAGAACGACAGCAGGAACAGTGACCAACAGGAAAGGACAAGTAACTTATGGGTGCTTGTACTGCATCAGACCAACTGTCCACTAAGCTCAGTAGCCAGCCTCTGATAGTGGATCATGGCAGGTATCTACTGAAGAATACGAAAACAGGAAAATTTTACAGCAATACCCCCCCCCCCATATGTATACTCCCATCCTCTGGCAATTTGGACCAGATTTTGGAGTTAGAGATAGTATGTTTTTCGTTAACAGCTTTTGATGGATTTTTCATCTGTGAATTTGGTTGATTTTTGAAGTCCTGTAGGTTTTTAGCAACCATAACATCCCGCAGCAGAGTGTGCCACAGCTTATTTACAATTCCTGTTTGTCTGGACTCAGCTAACTACCAGTTTAATCTGGGCTACATCCGTTTTTACAGAACTAGCAGAACAGCAAACCCATTTTCCTAAGTAGTCGTGGCTAATTCAGAACCCAACACTGTACACATGAAGTTAGGATTCTCTTTTTTCCACGCGTCTTACTCTGTATTTATTAACAGCTGCCACCTTATCCTCACTGGGACAACAACATAGAAAACAGCAGTTAGAAAGAGAAAGGTGGGAAGTAGGGTACAGGGATGGGTGCCAGTCTTGAACATCAGTGTGGAAAAGAACAGGGCAGGTGCTCTAGTTGAGTGAGAAGAAAAATGAACTTTGAAGTTACGTGCCAGGATGAGAAAAAGTTTCGTATTTGCTAAAAGCCCAATTAATTAAATTCAATTATTACTACATTTCTACTTAAACTTCGTGCTCTTAAAGGTCATTGATCTTACAAGCTAAGACAAATTGTTTGCAAATATGATTTGCTGCACTCACCTTTCTCTTTGCTATGTTATTAAATTATGACAAACAAAGCAGTAAGGTGAAGCACAGGAAAAGAGATAATGTATTTGCTGTCTTACCTTAATGCTCGTTTATATATACACAGACCAGAGCATAAAAACAGCAGCAAGCACAGAAGCAGAGGAAAACCAAACTGAGATTCTGTAGGACTAAAATTCTGTAGGACTGTACATGCTTCTCTCATTAATTAACATCTTCCCTTAAGTATTGAAGGTCAACAGAAAACCTGGATTGCTGTATGCTTCGTGGATTGAGAGATCGGTATATAGTACCACTGAATAAAGCACTCGAGTTTTAGCTAGACAACTACATAAACCGGGGACTGTATTTCCCTTCCAAATGCAGCCTTTCCCCACTTGACCAGATCTGACTGCCTCCCTACCAGAAGAAAATCTATCCTGACTTCTCCTGATGAATGGGTTTCAGTCCATACAGCATCACAGAATGGTTGAGGTTGGAAGGGACCTCTGAAGGTCACCTGGTCCAACTCCTCCTGCTCAAGCAGGGCCACCTAGAGTAGGTTGCCCAGGACTGTGTCCAGCTGGCTTTTGAGTATCTCCAAGGACGGAGACGCCACAATCTCCCTGCGCAACCTGTGCCAGTGTTCAGTCAACCTCACAGTAAAAAGTGTTTCCTGATGTTCAGATGGAATCTCCTGCATTTCAGTTTGTGCTCACTGCCCCTTGTCCTGTCACTGGGTACCTCTGTAAAAAGCCTGACTGCCTTCTTTGCACTCTCCCTTCAGGTATTTATATACTTTGATGAGATCTCGCTTGAGCCTTCTTTTCTCCAGGCTAAACAGTTCCAGCACTCTTAGGCTTTCCTCATATGTGAGATGTTCCGGTCCCTCCACCCTGACGGCCCTTGGCTGGACCCTCTCCAGTAAGTCCACGTCTTTCCTGTATTGAGGAGTCCAGAACTGGACCCAGCACTCCAGGTATGGTCTACCAGTGCTGAGCAGAGGGGAAAGATCACCTCTCTCGACCTGCTGGCAATACTTTGTCAAATGCAGCCAAGGTTACCATCAGCCTTCTTTGTCACAAGGGCACACTGCTGGCTCATGTTCAGCCTGGTGTCCATCAGGACCCCCAGATCCTTTGCTGCCAAACTGCTCTCCAGCTGGGTGGTCCCCAGTGTATACTGGTGCATGTGGTAGTTCCCAGGTGCAAGACTTTGCACTTCTTCTTGGACTTCACGAGGTTCCTGTCAGACCCTCTTGTCTGTTAAATAATGTTTTTTTCTATTTTCTTAACAGAATTCCTCGCTGTCCCACAGAATGTATAGCAATGTAGCACCCCCTCACCTACAAAAAGTGCTTCCTGTTCAGCATGGTAAGATGAGGGAAGTTTGGCTCATGGAGTGTTTTCCCTGGCAGCATGTCCTTAAACACTTTACAGTGGAAAAATGCAACCTTCAATACTGTATTGATTTTCTCACTACATTCACTGCATCTTCCTAGATCTGTTTGGAAAAAAATCAATCAAAATAATCCTCAACTATGACATAATATCCCCTTCCCCCCTCCAAATAAAAGACACCCTTTCTGCTCAGCTGACTTCACAGAAGCACCGCTACAGCCAGTATCTCGTAAGAGCCTGAAGGTCAGGAGGCAGAAGGTGACACTTAATGCACTCCTCTCAGACCTGGGCTAATAAACGGAATCAAAGAGATGCAGATCCCACTGGCACCCAGGCCCGATGGCTGCAGATTCACTGTGGTGGGGGAACAGTCAGCAGCAAACAGGAGGAGTCAGAAAACGGAAGAAGCTGGGGGAATTTGAAAGGGCAGTCTATAGGTAATTCTGTCTTCCTAGGGCATTCACGCCAGGTTTTGCTATAAAAAAGACACAGCATCTAGAATATCCTGATTGAAATAGAGATGTGAATTAGGCTCTGTAATGAATGACTTGATGAAAACCTGGATTTCCAAAAGTATTCAGCATCTACTGTCTCTCACCAACTTTAACACAGGCACCATCTTTCTAAAGATTATATCGGTCAGGTGATAAACTAACTTCAGGTTCTTAAAAAAGAGTAAGCAAAGCAAAACAACACAAACCTTCTGGGCCACAGCACAGTCATAAAGAGTGTCGTAGGTTTGCACAAATTTTATGTTAATTGTTCTGAAATGTATCTGACACTGATCTGAAAACCAGCATAATCCACATGGTGCAAGAACTTAGAGCTGGAGGGATCTCTGTGAAGGAAGACCAGCCAAATTCTTTGGTAGCTGCTGTCTTCAGGCAGCCCTTACAAATAGCCCAGGAATGAGAAACAGCCCTGGAAATTCTGATGTGTGAACCAGATAGCCATCAAAATTATTATTTCCTCAGACTGGATAAACAGCTTCCCAGACACAGCTGATAACTTGTTTTCACAGCTTTTTCATTACTTGTTCAGTGCTTTGCTGCTTCTATGAACACTAGAAGTAGCCACTTTTTTTATATTTTACATCACGTGACCTCTATTTAAGACAAAGCTAATAGAACTGGGGCTTTCATGTCCTTTCTAAACTGGAGGAAAATACTGTCACCATTTTAATGACCATTATATTACTAAGTTTTTTTTGCAATACAAAGCATAAAAAGAATATATAAAAAACATATATAATTGTATTGCTGGCAGAGGACAGGAACTTTTCTTGATCCACAGTTTTTCTCATCACTGTTTTTCAGTTTCACACAGGGAGAACTTCATCCTGCTGTGATGCTGTATCTCTTCTCACATTCATGAAAACTGAATCGAAATTCCAGCAGCACTAACACAGATCAGGATAAGTTTCAGGGTAATCCTTCCCATTTCACATTGACCATACCGCACAATATCTGAACTCTTTGCAGGGACATCTGGCTGATCCCCTTTCTCACTCTCTTGCTTTCAGGAGAGCACTATCAGCATCTTGTTGCTCATATTGGGTTAACTGAATCATTGAGAAAGGAGGGGAAAAGCACATTAAATATAGGTAACATTCACGCTTGTCTTTAGCACACTGTATTTCTTTTTTATAAATAATAATAAGAAAAAAGAACCAAAACCAAGAGAGAGAGAGACCAATTCCAAGTGACCAAAGAGCCGGGGAGGAAGAAGGTGACTGTCACCTGTAATAGCTTCCTCAGGAGGAATGCCAAAAGGAACTCCCTTGCATCTCACCTTCGGAAAATCACTGCGTTTGCTCCACCCTTGATGGGTATCCAGTAAACATTATCAGAAGAGCCTTATTTAACTGAAAACAGACTCTTCTGCTAATGTTTGCTGGATAACTTGTAACTTCAACCTTGAATTTAATTTTTTCCTGGGTGATTCACAGGTTTCCTTTATACTGATACTTCCCCCCACAACAGGTCCTTCCTATTCATATGAATGGTTGTCAAGGAAACCAGGAATCCAGCAAAGCTGGGTAACTTTTCCAGATTCAGAATTTCTGGTGCCTGAATATTTAAAAAAATAATAATACTTCACACTGAAAAACAACTGTAAGGAGATGGGAATTTATACATTTTTGCTAAAATTATTTTTCTGTTTCTGCTGGTCTTTGCTGCTGTTGTTCTTACTCATCACAGAAGCACTGGTGACTTTAATAGAATTCTGCCTCATCTCTTGCTTTACGAACAGATGATATCTTCCACACATACATGCAACAAGTCTGGATACAAATAGCAATGAGCAAAAAGGTTGAGACAGAAATGGATGATTATCTGAACCTCTGAGTCCTGGATAATGTAGAGCAAATGCAGAAACCGTGAAGGAAGCCACAACTGGAAAGGAAGATTAGATATTAAAAAGGTAGAACACACAAAACCTCCCAAATCAGAACCGGCATACAGCAAAGGAGAATAACTGCAAATTAATTCTCATCTCTGTAGCAAAGTCTGTAACACAGTCTGATTGATGCTGATGCTTGTTTTCAATTTTTTTTTTCTTTTTTCTTTCCAAATCTCTCACCAATACACATCTATACACAAAGGGCAGACAAGAGCGAAAAACCTGATTTAAGAATGCTTCTTCAAAACAAGTTCCTTAATAACAAAATTAACTGAGGGTGCCAGGAGTTTAGCCATGATCCGTGTTTGGAACCAACTTGCTTTATTACAGATGAAACTGCTGACTGTTCTATAACGTAAAATGAATGTTTTTTTGTCTCTGCCATTTAGCTAACAAGATATTGAGCCATACAGCTTCTTCAGAAAAGAAATGACCAAATAATAATTCACCTTTCGGGATCTTTGAGGATTATTGCCCTCCCCTTAGGTCTTTGACTGACTTTCCTCCACAAGGTTTCCATTCCTCCCTCCTTGCTTAGCCCCACCAAACTCAAAAGGCCAGTTTCCATTTGACTGTGAGTCCTTTTCTTTACTCTCATCTGAGACATTCTTCATTTTCTCCACTTTTTCTTGCTATCTCCAAAATGCTGAATGCCCTCTTTGTTTTTCTCTATTCATCTGTGCAAGATGAGGCTGCAGAATAGAAAAGTGATGCCTGGCCAGTCTCATTTAGTGCTGTTTCTTGTTCCTTTGGGGCCTCTGGCCTCAACTCCAGCTGTTTTTCAGTGTGGCAGTCAAGGGCTGAGGATCTACAAGAGTCAGAGCATCCTGAGAGATGCCACCGGCCTCCCAGTCCTACCTCTTCAGCAGAGGCAAAATTGCAAGTCTTCCCTAGAAGATAAGTTGAGGGTTTTTTTCTCCTCTTCCTGTCAGCGAATGAGTGAAAAGAGACGCACGAGCTGGACTAGATAAAATGGCAGGAGGCCAGAGCTTTCTGCTAAAAGCTGACTGACAGGTAGATCTGGATAGAATTTGGCCACTGGTCAAAAGCAGCTCATGGCTGCCCTTCTCACTTCACCTGTATGGACAGATAAGAGAGATCAATTGCACGCTTTAATAGCTAGTGAACTCAATCAACAAGCTCTTTGTGGTAATCCATCGCGGAAGATACAATTCCATGAAAATATTATCACAGCCAGCTTTTAAATTTTAGTAACTATGCAAATACATGCACATTAGCTGCAGCCATTATATGTTCTAGCAAATTTCCATGCAGCTCTTGGGGTCAAAGTCCAGAGGCATTCCATCTGTATTTTGCACGATGTCAGGATATTAAACACGTATCATCAAGACGCACTGTCCAGAATAAAAAGCAACACCATCTCCTGCAGAAACATGTTATGTTGGATAGATAAGAGCTTCAGTTCAGTGACAAAAATGTATCTGAAGTGGCATTTTCTTACCTACTGCATTTTGGGTGAGAGTACTTTTTTTAAGTAATGCCTGGCAGGAAACTGCAGGTCTAAAATATTAGTTATCACGTGCAAAAAAAAAAAAACACCAAAAAAACAAAAACCCAAAAATGTTAAGGAAAGGACTTCTCACCCTTTTAAGACTGAAAGATCTAGTCCTGTTTGTATCCATTACAAATCAGAATGTACCTCAATGCAACAGCCCGAGTTGCAGAAGATGATTTGTTGAAAGGATGTGTTTAATGCAGCTTCCACCAGACCTCTGAGATTCTAACGTGAGGTCAAAACATAGCAAATACATATGAAAAAAAAAGATACTAGCTACTCTCTGGCATCTCACCAGTAAAATCGCCTCTCTCCAGACCTAAACTTCTACTGTTTCTACCTTCAGAGCAAGAAGGTAGACACTTGAACAGCTGAAAATGCTGCACTGAGAAAGAGGCCATTAGTGGGTGCAGCATACATCAAGCTGGTGGAATAAATGTGATATCCCATAAAGAACTATTAGTTCTCTTATTTCCAGCAAAAGCAAAGAATTTGCAAGAAAACAAATCATCCTCCATCCTGCAGGGTTGGAGGTCAGATGAGTGGGAACGTCTTATATTGCAATTATTGCTTCAAGAGAACAAAAATTACACGAAGCTGTGTTCTTTTCTCCAATTGTAAGTATTATAATAGATCAAAACTCCTGGAGACTAAAAGCTCCAGGAATACATCTAGGATAAAAAGGATAATAAAGTATAAAATGTATCCCAATTATGAACAAGCAATACTAACAATAACTTGGTATAAGAAGCACTGAATGCAACGGGGGGGGAAGAATATTATTTTTCTTTGTTACTAGAAAGAGATAAGATGTCTCTCAAAAAATGCAGCACTAACTAGAGAAAAAATCTGAAGAAAATAATTACATAATTCGGAAAGCTGGGCTCCTCCAAAGCAAGAAATATTGAGCTTGATGTTCATGACACCAGTCCAGCTTCTTGCCTAGGTTCTGGTTAAATATTTGTCAAATACTTCAGATAACAGCGAATTTGCATGAGTCGTGTTTAAATGCAGTGTCCATGTAGCAGGCATGTATCTGTTTCGGTGTGAGGGCTAAGGCCACCGGTGTGACCCTAATTCCATGTAATCTTGCAATTTCACCCTAACGACCATCAGACAAAAATGCAGTCAGATAGACAGGTGAGCACAGATCTTAACAGGCTGATTAAAACAATACAGCTGGAATAATTTTATAAAGGCTTTCAACTGTATCAGCTAAAAACTGTGGAATCCATTCAGCTGTGAAAGGGGTCAAACCTCAAGTAATGGAACAGTCTATGGGAAAATTATCAGGGGAATAAAGCACTGCTGAGTTTTCATCTTTGTTGCTGAAAAGGTCTAGACACCATCATCTTAGCCTCAAAAAATGAAACTTTTGCAGGATTAAGTCAGTTTGATCTGAAAAGTGATATCTCCACTAAAAGCAATAAAATTTCTCAATCTAGAAATTCATGTGTTCTCATATCAAGTTGACTCAAAAAAAGGCACCAGCAGCAGCATCTAATTAATATCCTTATTATATATCTCCCCTTTGATGCAGGTACTCAAGCTACAAATCAGCCTAAATGCCCTTATCCAGGCTGAGACGTTTTCAGAAGACCTACGAGAAGAGTGACTTCATTCACTGTGTGCTCAGTGCAGTACATCTGATACACAGTATGGCTTGTGATTTCCAGTGCTGTGAAAAAGTGTCATACAAAGCAGGGTGCCCAGGTAAGATGAACATAATTTTTCACCTCAAGAATGACCATTTCAGCCCTAGTCCTTCACAATACTTTCTGCCTACACTGCCTGCTGGACCATTCCATGGGAAGGAGCTCACATCTGGGCTATCGTGTAACGCTTCCCTGAATTCCAGTTGTTTCTCAGAAACAAGCCAATGCCAAATACTTTACAAATGATGAAATCTAACAATTCCAGCTCCCTGATGGTGAATCAAGGATATTCTTGGAGTCGTTCCAGCCCACTATCTTTTTTCAGCTTATCAGTCAGACATGGAAATATAGACACTTCAGTTCTCTGTAAATCCAAAAGCAAGGATCACTAACCATTTTTGTAAGAAGCTCACATCAATATCAGTCCTGAACAGGAATACCTTGAACAAGGTATTCGATGGAATAATCGAATTCCCTACAACAAGGAGGTGTCCTTATGAGCAAGTGAAAAGCCATTAAGATCTAAGACCATGGTCATTACATGTCTTTCCAGCTTTTTATCTGTTAGTGCCAAGAAAAGCAATTGTGCTGGAACGCAGGATGACCATTACCTCTCTCCAGCAAGTACACGGGATATACAATATATACCCCTTATGCAGATCGAAGTGTTAAATAATTTCCATATGTCCAAGGTTAGGACAGGAAAATGCTTTGATTTCTCACAGCTGGCTGATAAAGTCCTGAGAAAGCAGTTGCTGTAATGGGATACACAGCACAAACAATCGTTGCAGAGGTCAGTTCAAGGCACTATGTTTTAAACTTCTTTTTTTCCAGGGCACATTGGATAATTTTTGTCTACCTCAATCATTTTTGCAAAATCTCATGTGCCGTTATTCACCTTTTTCTCCTTCTCTGCTAAAACAGCCTTCCCTGGAGGTGCAGCACATGTTGCTGCAACAAGAGTGATGTTTCAGAAGCTGAATGCCAAACAGTCATCTTTGCTATTGAAATGTCACAGTCAGCTGCTAGTATACAAATGATGGCAGTGATGGCAGTGGAAGAGATTTGGCTCCTTGCTCCTGACTTCGCATAAGGGACTTTGGCTCCCTGGTGGAGGCAGTACACAGCGACGGTGCTGCTTTTCCCTAGAATCAAGCAAAAGGTGGAGCTACAGCGAAGTTAGGGTAAGTTAGAAAATTAACAAAAGAACTCCAACGTTTCCAAACCACCGGGCAACAGCACGAAAGTATAAGGGGTTTATAAAGCCAGGCATGAGGCTTTCCTTTGGAACAGCCAGCTGTGCAGTGGAAGCACTGCCCAATGTAACACAGTAGGCAGACTGGGACCCTTGAAAGAGGCCCAGGAAACACCGCACCCATTTGCATCACATTGGGATTCATCCCAGTGTACCAAATTCTTACCGTTCCAAATATTAACTTAACTGATATTTGTAAGTAAATCCAAGCACAAATTACACATAAATCTGTAAAAAGCTGTTCCACCTTTGGTATCTTGCCTCCTTCCACAGACAAAGTCAGAGCTGAGGCTGCTCATGAAAGCTAGATGTCACCAAGCAGATGACAACTGCTGGAAGTCAGTAACGGCACCATGACTCCCATTCTCATGAACAATTTCTGACCAGCCTCACTAATTTCCACAGCACTTCTTTCATCACTGCCTGGTTTGAATACGCAGAAATTTAAGACCCAGTGTGATTTTACGTCAAATTACCTTCTCATATCCTGGGCCTGAATAATAATAATAACAGAAGGCACATCTATTTTTAATTTGTAATGTTGCATGGCTTTTTATGTGCAGAACAGGGACCGAGAGGGCAGAGGAAGTACTGCTTAGGCTACTCAGTCTGCACAGATAGATTCTGACCACTTCACAAAGGTTCCACTGTGCTGGGGAGTTTGAATTGCTATCTGTTTCTTGGTGGATACTGATTTCCTCCCAAGCAGTCTGAAGGAAAATATCTTGGCTTACAAACATGGTCTGTTAATGTCCAGTTATCTGTACTGAAAACCATGGATAAAAGACCCTGCTCTTGGCATGGCAGCATCATGTCACGACCACAAGCATGTTTTATCGCCTGAGAGTTCACATCTCTAGCATTTACTGTGCTCATTAGCAAATGCACAAAATCACAATTACAATGTGGACATTCAAGCCTAAAACTAAGCCATGCAAGTTATGAAAATCTGTACAGGGTTTTGACTATAGGCTTTGTTTTCAAAATCTTAAATTGAATTTTCCTTTTTTTTTTTTTTTAGAAAAGTTTTTTAAAAGGTAAAGGGATAGGCCACGGAGAAACAGCAGTCTATGCTTATTATTTCACTGACATGTGCAGCAGGCCAGTTTACAGAAAGACAAAAGGCTGGTGAAATGCAGGAGCACTGCAAGCCCACCATAACACGAGACAGTATTTGACCAAAACCACAGTGTTGTAGAAACACTTTAATTAAGTAGCTACCACTGCGTAAATTAATGTAAACATAAACAGATGCTGTGTTTCACATCCTGCATTGCATTAACAGCAATAAGATCTTGCACATGAAGTGGAAAAGAAAGGAAGGAAAGTAATGTACGTCTGCTTTATAACTTGGTGTGCCTGCCTCTGAGGCATACAGTGAACTACTTAACAAATAAACAAGCAAGCACTGCCCTTGAACAATGCATAATCTGCATATAGTGCAAAGCAAATATAGTCTGTTATAATCCATGACAGTAGCCAGTCACTAGTCCTGGGAAAATAAACTGTTATGGATGGCTGCTTCTGCAACTTCCTGTGGAACTGCTTGACCAGGAAGATGGTGGACTGCAGGAGAACGCTGGCCAGTTTTGTTGCTCAGAGCTTTATCAACATTGTCATTGTCATCCTCTTCAGCTTGTGTGATGATAACACTAAGCTAATTATCTGTTCATCAGATAACCTCTCCCACCTTCCCAATTGTCAATCAACTTTCTCCCTCCCATGTTCAGCAGGTGGTGTCCACAGTTCTGGTGGAAGTATTCGCTCGAACATGGTTCCAAAATTGGTATACGGCAATGTATGATACATACAGCTCCACCAATGCTACCATTCATTGGAAAAGCTTCCAATGGTAGCAAAGAAAATCATGGCATTTGATTTGCTTTTGATATCATTTGTTGCACAGACACTTACAAACAGAGCATACATTAACAAAGCTAACATTATTGGGATGTTGGTTTCGAGTAACTCTTCCATGGATAGTACAATTTGTCAAACAGGACACTTGGTTGCTGTCTGGATGGTAAAGGGAGTCTCCATGGTAAGGGTCCTGGCAGGGGCATCTTAGCTGGATTGGGTGAGACTCCCTAAAACACGGTTCTGCCCAATTTTTATAATCCAGCTGGCCTGTGGTCCTATATGACCACTGCAAGACAGGCATAATCCATCACTATAGATTACCTTAACCTACATAAAAAAACATTTCTTAACTATGTACAAAAGACTGTCCTACACGATCATTTCTACACATGTAGGAACTGTTTCCATTGATTGATTTAGCCTTGCACAATCGGCTAATTTTGCAGCAGGAACTGTCTGGGAATCTCTGGGACAACCAGATTCTCCACCCAGGATGTTAATCAACACATTTAAGCATACAAATTGGTCTAGGCACAGCAGGGACTGCCTAGGAAATCTCAAGAACTGTCTGAAATTCCCATTGGGAGAGCTCCTGTAACAATACGTCAAATACTTCTTGTGCAGATGGCCAGCAGTTCAGTCAGTCACCCAGTTTCCACTTGATCTGCGGTCTCAAACCAGCCTTTTATCTCATCTATGCACATGACTAGCCCGGGAGTTCCTCGAGCACTCTGGGAATTAGTAACTTCAGTGTATTGGGAGTGCACACCAGGACAGCCCTGAGACCCAGAAATACTACACTTACAATTAAAGAACTAAACTTGATTTTTCTTCTTAAATCCCATAGCCCTTGCCCATCTATCTGACCAAATGATGTCAACATCTGATGTGGTGAACTGCCTTCACAGTTCAGATGGAAGTGTCTAAGGAGCGACTCATCTTATGCTTTAATATGCCTAAAGTTAGTTGATATTCATGCTACACATTGTCCCAGCTTGTTTTTGCTCTCTGGAACACACTGCTGATTTTGTCTGAGTGTGCAGACCACATCAACATTTCTCATATGAAATCACCTAAGGCAACAATGGCAGTGAGATTTGTGGTCTGTTGTTTCTGGGAACAGTAAAAGCTGGAATATTGTCCATATATTCAGCAAAGTATGGAGCTTTTCACATTTCACTTTCAGGTCAAATGCTCATCTATCGCAAAAACCTATTCACCATCCCTACCTTCAAGTTCACAGAACAATTGCAGCACATTTGTGGACTGAACTATTTAAAGGACATGGCTTTTCTGCTTTACCAATGATGATGAGACTACATTTATCTGGGCCATCAAGATTCACACACAGCCGAGCAGGCAACCACTCATTCTACCTTCTCCTTCCCTCAGTTCACCTGATGTCAGCAGTCTGTCAGGCAACATCTGGGAAAACAAACTCGCCTCATCTGTATTCCACATATCACACATCTAGTACTGCTTTATCAGCTGCTGCTTCTGCTCTCGGCCAGTACAGATCACAATGGGTTTAATGCCTGTATTTCCTTATGAGTGAACTGACATGAGATTCCATGTTGAATAATGAAGTATAGTAGCTAAGTGCTCATGTTGCACATCTTCAATAGTTAGCTCTGGAGTTTCTTCATGTAAGACTGAACCAAAAAAACCACAATATCCTGCAGCCTGATATTTGCAAGCCACAGCTGCAGTGGGTCTTTTAGACCAATGTTTCACAGGTATGTTTTTTTCTTTTATTTAATGTTCAAAGACGACAATTTTCAGTTTCCAGTTATTTTGTGGGATGCATTGCTGTAATAGCTACATCTACTGCACTAGGACCAAGCTGAATAACACGGATAATGTGACCATATAAAGTGAATCTACACTGCCAAGTAACTTTCCAGTTTGCAGTCACAGCCATATGTGACCACACAAATTTGGATGAGTTATGTGTGGGCCATACTGAGTGGAACAAGAATGAAGCCTGCAGCTATGGAATGGCTCAATTACTGGCACCTTTATCAGCTGCCCACACTTCCAGGATGCTCACTGCTGATTGCTAACTGCATGTAGCAAGTTTAGTTAATGGGAGAGAGTTGCACTGGCAGTATAGCTCACAATCTGAACAGCTTCTAAGTTGAGGGAGAGCTTTTAAGCGCAGATCTCCCTTGTGGTTATTGCCAGGCAATGAGGAAACAGACCAAGTTATGTTGGGGAAGGTTACAAAAACTGGCTGTTACAATCATCAAACTAGCTGTTTAAAAGAAATATATCCTGCAAGCTCCCATCTCAACTGTGTCTGACCCTTTCCTAGAAATGCTGTTATCTTGGCTCGGCTACACAGCCAATACTCCTTCTCTTCCACCCCATTTCATCATGTGCCTCCAGCAAAGACAGACCCCTCCCCGGCCATCCTTTCCTGTGCTCTACCCCTCTTCCAAAAAGGCTGGTGTTAGTTTGGCAGCACCCACTTCTAGGGGGAGAATGAGCGTTCTTTTTGGTGCAGGATGAACATGAACAGCTGTGTTACCTTGCAAGAGGAAAAGTCAGTCTTCTCTAAATTTTAAAAGGAACATCTGACATGCTTAATTCACAGCACCTGACAAAGTAGATATGTTGGTTTGCCGGCCCTAGAAATTCTGGGATAATCAGTGGTACCTTGTCGTCCCTTTCCTGCAATGAAGTGTCCAGTTCTCTAACACCCAACAGAGAGCAACACCTACTGCAGAGCCTTATTTTCCACACTTTCCTTCAGGACACTGGTTGCTCTAACTCTAAGCTGAAGAGCATGCATTTTAAGAACTGCAGGATATGTTAAGAAACATTGCCAAATGTTTTAGTCTCCAGATTCTGCCTTTTAAAAAACTAATGCTCTAGAGGAAAGTGTTGCGTGAATTCTAACTAGCTACTCAGAAACAAAAAAGTGTCCATACTGTTTATGGAGGTTCTAACATTATGTGCTCCCGTCCACTGGTTAAGCAGGAGCGGGACTTTTCCCTGGACTTAAGGACTTAAGCTAACATGCCAGCTCCTGCTGCAACAGGAGGTAAGAGGCTGGAAGCTCGTACTTACCCAAAGGGAAACAAACAGACATGAAATGAAATGTTTTCTGTAGACGCTAAAATGTGTTCCAGAACAAGGAAACATTGGCGAATGAAAGCTAAGCAGAAAATTCTCATGCTATTGTTCATTCTAAACCCTTTTAAAATGTCAGCAATTGGTATTGATTACAGGTTTAAAAAAGAACTATGGAGGGTCATTAAAACTGAAACATAGTATATCCTGTAACACTGGATTCATAGATCACTTTAGAGAAAGCTAGACTTTCTAGTAAACATTCCAGCATCAGCTCTATGTTTTCCTAACACTGGGCAGCATAGTATAGCTCCCGAGAGTACAGGTGAAATACATGAACCCAAAACAATCATTAAATCCTCTCTAGAGGCTATGTAGGAAACAAATGAGATGAGCTCCTACAGCTGTCTGTGAACAGTATTTCTGTCGTCTTTGCCAAAACTTGCAGGATCATCTGGATATCAGCCAGCATCATACCTGGCTTTTTAAAACTCCATTTATATTTACAATTCTTTGCTCTCTTTTGGCAGTGTCTGTCACATTCACCTATGCTGAGTACTACTTTAACTGTGTTTTTTGGCTACTGAAGTCAGGGAAATTGCTTGTTACACAGTATGATGAGCTCTGATCGAGAGTGGTAGACCTAGAAAGATGTATTTATGCATCAATACCTGAATCCAGTACAACAGTGGACCCCAACCTAAAGCCTATGTATTATATGCAAGACAGTCCAGTGCTGCTTTAGGTCACAAGCCATATAAAAAATAAAGTTGAGTGAAAAGGATAGGACAAAAGTGCTCTGTAGCCTCATATCTGCACATTGTTTTGCCTATAAATCAGCAAGTTCTGGATCGCTAAATAAGCTCTCTTGGTTATTATTTACTTAACTAGATTGGACCATACCCAAATGACCACAAGGAAAACACTAAGAGGTCTGTCTTGCTCAGCTGTGAGGCTAATTAAGCACTGTAAAAATCCTACAATTTGCAGAAAAACACATGTAATATAGACACGTACAAGATTTACAAGAACAAAACTCCTCCTTGATAGGAAGCTATAAAGAACAGAATGGAGATCTCTAGCTAATTAGGTTGGTATCAGCTTACGGCTTCATGTAGTTGGACCAATAAACAACAAAACCAGCTAGAAACAAAGCATTTTTCTCAAAGCTCATTTTTTCCTTTTTCCATCACTTTCTACAACTTTTTGTACTCAAGATTCTACAACACGGCATGCTTTGAACTTACCCCTTAAATAGCACAGCAATTTACTAAATTTTGTTTTTTCCTTGTTTCAGGGTGCTGTTCAGAACAGTCTGATAAGTCATACAAATTATTGCCACCAACTCCAAATGCTAAAATCTGAATACTTCATTCTACCTCCATAGCTAAAAAACCTGCAGCTCAAACTCAATGCTGTGCCTCCGTGATCTAATTTAAACTTTCTAACTATGAAAATATAATTACTTCATGCTTTGAGTAAGTGATTTTATTTTCCCATTGGAACTTTCCTTTCTTTGTATTCACTCCTTTTGAAAGGGTATCCAGATAAAAAAAGACAGCCATTTCAAAATGTAATATTCAGAGTGTGCGTACTTACAGCATTACACACCCATGCTTAAGGAATGCAGGGACATTGAGTGTTGTCAGTAACAGACTTGGGCTTATTGAACAAGATACTTAAGATTCCACCATTGCTACTAGAAAGAATTATCCTTACGAAAAGATAACGTGATCAGACGCAATTCAACCTGGGCAGCCAGAATTCTCTTGATGGCAAGTAAAATTCTAAGCTGCTAATCAACATCTTCCCCTAGCCGAGAAACTGCACTGATTTTAGCCATTTAGTATCTTCTAGCTAAGCGTTACTGGGGTTACAGTCATGTGGGTTAGAATTAGTTTTAGCCAGGGAGAGCAAGCCCCCAATCCAGAGAGATGAATAGAAAGGGGATGACGTGAAAACAGAATTGTATGAGTAACATTTGTATTTGTCTTTCTTTACCTTGAGCTCGTCTGCATCATAGAAGTCTATGCGCACAGCAGGGACCATCCATGTCTGGAAGAGAGTCGCCAGGATCTGTTTGGCAATTGCATCTGCGATGAGGTGGAAGTGGAGTGGGTTTCGCCTGATATGAGAAGGGAGAGAAATGCATTAGTTCAAAGATTTCTAATTCCTGTTGTAAAAGGACAACATCAGAACTTACAAAGCTTTATCTACGGCTAAGGTTTCAAGGTGAAGCATACAGCATGTTCGGTGGAGTCGTGCTCTGTGTCCAAAATTCTGAGACACAATTTGTATAAACATGACAATAATAGAAATATTGGATCAGTTTCTGAGTGGTTGTAAATAGATGTTACTCCTTTGACTTCAGTGAAATGTGATGATTTATAACAGCTAAGGATTTGGTGCTTTCTACTGGCTCCTTGAAAGAAGGCCAGGTTAATCCTCCTCTGGGGACTTGAGCTGTGAAAGTGATTGCTTTCAGTTTTCTAGGTCAACCTGGTAATACACCTTTGTGGTAAGAACAGTTGTCTGGGGAGAAATGGGGGTCGGGTGGGGAGGAAAGGTTAAAAAATAATCATCTCATTGAGGTGAAATTCCCAGACCATTGAGTATACACACATCTTTTCTACAAAGAAAATCTGGGGTATCAACAGCTGTCCTACAGGAGCCCAAAATTAGGTGTTTCAGGCGAGTACCTTCTACCTACTGCCATAATGAATAGAACAGAGATTGTAAATCTCCCCGTGCCCTTGTTCCTAAGAGCGACGGAGGGTGGAAGAAAAGCAGGAACAAATAATATATTTTACTACAAAATACCAGATCTGGGTTCATCTCTGTACTTACAGGACTTGGGCTAAGTGAAAAGCTTCAAAACAAGATGAGTGAAGCCAGTATTAGCAAGGGTGGGTGGCAAGGTTTGACAAAGCGTATGGATTTTTCTATAGTAATGTGAACTTGGACATTGCAAATATCGTGTTTAAATCCCTTAACCTTGCTTCTCTCTGTGAAGGACAATAAGCAACAAAGTCTGATCTTTACTCAGCTTCTGTGGTAAGAGTATGAAAACCTGCCAGTGGAAGCTAGTCACGATTTGTAGTCTTCCATGTTTACCCCTAGCTTAGCACCTTTCCCTGTCAGCAGCGAAGGACAGAGTTTGAAAAAGTCACTAAGAAGTCAGATAGTTCATTTAGGCTTTAGCATTAACTCAACTTTTCTTTGATCCCTAGGGTGGAATAGTGGGGTCTCATTTCTGTGAAATTTATAAAGCTAAACAGGTGTATTCGCTAACTAATATTTTTTCATCTAAAAAGAGGAGCATTTAATTTCAGATGCTGGTTAAAGTGGAAGATGACTGATGCTGCTACATTCTGTTGTGCGAAAGAGAAGTAAGGAAATCTATGTTAGTTCAGGCCAATGTACTTCCATTACACTTTTGGGCTTCAGCCAAAAGATGAAGGTTATTTTTTTCTCCATTTCCTGCATTAATGAATGATCTATGCTTTTCTCTTTAATGGTACTCTTCTTGCTTTGATGAGTAATACTGTGTCTCACCGAACAAAGTCCACAAGAAAACGTAAAAATACATATAATGGCTCACAGTACCATAACACACCCCTCAGCAGAAATAGGAGACTGTTGTGAGAAGCGATGTCTGACTGGATTTTGCAGTGTTAGAAATACTGCACCTCAGACCCAATCCAACTCAGGGATGCCAGTGAAGCTGTTGTATTGGCTTCAAGGGCGCTGTGGATCAAGTTACATGCTTGCATGAAAAGCAGAAAAGGGCTGGTTAGAAGTTTTATGTATGAGATAATCATGATGGTGGAATAATCCACAGCTGATCTGAATTTAACAATATCCAAAACACTAAGCCACAACATGCTTTCCAAAAAGACAAAGGTCTTTTGATTTCCAGCTTGCCCTGTGAGAGGGAAAGGTGTAGGCTGCCAGCTGCTAAGCATCCCATTACCAAGCTAAAGGGATCACAGCAATTATATCTGCTTCACCAGCCCAGCAGGAGAGAAGAAGAGGACATCCTGGCTCATGCAGATTCCGCAGTAACCAGGCACCTTGCCAAGAAAATATCAGGAAATAGCAGTGATCAGGAAATACATTTCATTAGCAGAGAAAAGGCCAAAAGAAACAAAGTACAACACCAGCGGCTTTGGGTACAGGCAAAGCAGTATCTCAAGGCAAATAGGTGTTGAATGTCAAAATACACATTCCTTGTAAGTCCTTCTGCTTAGCAGGGGCTGAGTCTGGTTTCAGGTAGGACAACTTCGCAGCTGGTGTTCTTTAGTAATTTCTTTTTTTTTTCCAGGGTCATTTATCTATCTATATATATTGCAAAGTAGAATAAGAAGAGTAAAAAATCAGTTAAAACCAAGAAAGCTATGTCTTCTTTCAAACCATCATTTAGTTAAATGGAATTGCTACAAAATATTTGAAGATGAAACACACTCGTTGAAAAGAAAAAATCTGATACAAAGACACTCCGATGTTCAGTAGCAGTTTATACTTATCTGAATGACCCAGAGTGTATGAAACTTAAATGGGAACAAGTGGGTGACATTTTCTTTAGTTCAGCTCCTACTGGGAAAAAGAAAAAAGGAGTAGTTGCACTCCTACACAGAAATGTCTTTCAAGTTGTTAGCCTCATGGTAAAGATTCAGCTGGAAGGAAAGTATGTGTCAGAGGCAAAGCAGAAGACTATCACTTACAAAAATATACCCCCAAAACAGAATAGTGACCCGCTGACAACTACAACTAAATGTGCATCAGTCACAGAAAATTTTACTCCAGTTGAGACTTTAGTTACGTGAAATGTGAGGTTTAGCATGGTTTTAGCCAGCAGAGCACAGACTAAAACCTGGCAGCCCTTCTGAAGGTAGCAGTACTAGCCTATACACAGATGACACCTTTTACCTCTTCTGGTGTCTGCAATATGCAAAGCCTAAAGGACAGGGATTGTTTCAAAGTGTTTATGAAACAAGTTCAGAAGCTTAAAGATCAATCAGCATCCATTGTAAAAGATACAGAAGAGATACTGTAAGACAAGAAATCTTTCTCAAGAGGTATGAAAAAGGGGTGTGATCCTTCCTCTTAATTATTTTCCAACAAGACTGAATCACTGGCTGTAAGAATTTGGGGTGACAATCAGGATATTGTGAACGACTCCACTAAAAGCTACATTTCATTAGACTCAGATGTTTTGCTGTACCATTGGCTGTCAGTGAAAGCTATTCCATTCTTCAGGTTGGTTTTCTTCCAGGACAGAGACATTTTGGGATACGAGGTTTATAAAGCTGAAATCAGACTGTATTGCTCCTATGATAAGGTAAGGGATAGTCATGTGGAGAGCTCTCCTTCACAGGCATTTAGTAGCTACAGTTTAAAGGTTTGGGAGATACCCGAGTCTTCCAGAGGGAGGCTTGAGAGTCCCTCACATGGGTATACCAAGGAAGGGTGGCATGACCTTTGCAGAATTTTAACAAGCAGCTGAAGACACTGAAGCTTGCTAGTGGAAGTTGAGTGGCATGAAACCGGAAAAATACAATGCTTTGGTTAAAGAAAACCTCAACTTCTTTCTGTTGTGAAGGTAGATCAAGTTATGAAAAGGATTTCAATGCAGTGGTTTCCTGCAAAAGCAGGGGAGTTAATGAGATGACCCAATAGATTCTTTCCAATTCCCCGAGTCTCAGGACTTGAGTGGAGGGCATCTTTCTTAGGTTGAAGGGAACCTGGAATCAAGTCTCAGAGAAAGTGATGACCAACACAAACTTCTTCTCTCATTCCAAATGTGAGGTGGACTTCCTCTGACTTCAACTTCTCTCACCAACTCAAAGCACAGCTGTGTGTTGTGTTTATTTTTAATGTATATGTTGTCCTATATAACTCATTTTCCACTGGGCATCTCAAGAGAGTGAAAGAACCACACACAGTTATGTCTTGTACTGCTAGAAAGCACTATACCATAAATGGTGACAGTATATGCAACTATGGAATAATACAGGTCAATATATGACAATTTTGATAAACTTCTCTTACAAAATTAATAGGTTTTGGAAAAATCCAGTATTCATGTGAATTTGTATGTTTGGAAGTCAAGGTTTCTAGTGTCTCAGGTTTCAGAAAAGATACCCCTTGAACTCTGAGCCCCGGGTCTTCCAGATTCCTCACTATAGAAGCAGGTATTGAAACAGACAGAGAAATTCTCCCAAGGTCCAGAAATCACTTAATCTCATTTACCTCAAAGATTTGGAACACATGAATTTTTAGGAACTAGAGTTTTTCACTGTTTCCGATACATGGAAAATGCTGATGTGCTAATGTCTTAATGCAGACGAGTGCCATTTCAATATATGGCTATTTCCCATTAAGTGGAAACTCAAGGTTTTAACCGCTCTATTTAGAAAATTGCACATCTTTATATATTAAATTTTTTCCACTTATCTTAAGATCAGGACACTATCTGACAAAGTAAATCATACATAAAGAGCACACATATCTTTTCCTAAATTGCTTTCCTCAAAAGTGAATAAAAAGAGATTCTGACCAAGATTTTCAAGCATGGATGCTTAAATATAGGCTCTTAGGCCTAAATATAGGAGCTTAAATGAGCGCTCTCATTTTCAGAGTTGCTGAGGTCCTATAAAATTTAGTAAAATGAAAAGAGCTCAATAATTTTAAAAGCCAGGCTATGAATTTAGGAGCCTATTCTGAGGTACCTATTTCTATATATTTTCTTTATCATGATGTCTTATTTTTACATTTCAAAACTTCCTATTCTTCATCAGAGTTTTGATCTACTTGCTCAAGCATTTGTTGCCCATTCTTTTTGAATAGCCACTGCCACAGAGTTAAATTCAAAAATCTACAATTGAAAAAGGAAGTAGTGAACCAAGACTCACTCTTCCCTTCTGTATTATGCCATAGCTCAATTGTTAGCAATTCAAAAAGCAGCTGCTTGGTTGCACAGTTCTCTCTCTGCAACAGAGGCATTTTATTTTCTAAGAATATAAAAAGGTCAGTAGCCCAGGGGGGTTTATTTCCAAAACCTATATTTTATTAAGGGAAGCACAACAAGGTAATACCTTTTATATCTGTAACAAATGGTTACAAGAACTTCAAACAGAAATTATAAAAGGCAGCTTGGGAAACTTTTTTTTCCTAATGCCCATATGACAATCCCTCTCTCATACGGGGAGAATTTTAATGTGAAAATCATTACAGATTTTTCATATCCTTTCACACCCAGTATTGATTAAAATGCTCCCCAAACTATTGGTGAGATCTTAAAGATGCACTAGCTGCCTCATTCATGGATCTTCCTGCTTTGTGTTAAGTTACAGAAGCACTTTGGGAAATAATAAGAGATTTCATGGGCAGATTTTTTTTAAACACTGATTTCTCCATTATGCCTCCATTGCTAGGACAGCTAGAAAATACAGAAAGAAGTGTGTATTATTGATGCATCTGTCAGGATCACAGAAACCAGTGCGCGTTTTATAGTATTTGCCAGAAGAATATCCCACAAAACAGACTGACATGATAGAAAAGTTGGAAACAATGACAGGATTTTCAGATTCTCAAATTAACTCCATTAAGGCAAAGTGGTCTCGAAGGAATACAGCCATTAGATTACATAAGCTTTAATTACCAGCCAGTGTTGACTTGTGACTCTTACTTGGAAATTACATGTCATTCTTTTTATTTAATCTAGATTTTCATTCGGTTTGCTGCCTTCTACTTTTTCTAAGGAAAAAAAATTGTTTTCATACAGCAATCTATAACACAGTTTAATATCCTAATCTTAAAAATGCTTAGACATATGCTTAACTTTAAAGTTCTAAGCAGCCTTCTTAAAGCAAAGAGGCTACTTTGTATTAGAAAGCACTTGTCTAGTTGATTGGTTTTGTTTACACTATGAAACCCCATCACCACTCCTATGCCACTATTGCTGTAGAACAGAGCGCACAGCTGAGAAGTAACCAAAGCGACTTCTCCAATGAGGAGGGACTAACATGGGGGCGGGGGGGGGGAAACGGCAGTATTATCTGGCACTAAAGAGAAGCTCATTTGTCACAGATTCTCAGGCTGACCTAACTACCAGCAACATGTTACAATTGTGTCATTTTGGCCTTTCTTTGTTCCCAAATGAAACATGGTGTTGGCACGTCTTTGGAAAAGTTAAGAGTACATTAAAAATCATTTTAGCTCTTACTCAAGATTTATCTAAGTCTAGACAGAAATGATCTTTGCAATATGAAACTATAGCTTGTGGGCTGTTTCTGTGGCACTCGAAGCTTTACAATATTCAGAAACAGAGTAAAACATTGAAAATGACCAATGTAACTTGGACCAGTAGTTGCAAAAGGTTCAAGGAGTTATTAGCCACAGGACCCAGCTTCAGTTTTGAAAAAGAAATCCAGATGCTTTTTGCATACTACTATATGCACTGCTTCCAAAAACATTTGAATTTCATTTTGCAAATCAAGTTAACTTGCACTTAGGACACAGTGATACAAGCTTGGCTGTGTTAAACTGGCTCAGAGAGAAGATTTTTTGCCCCTGCAACAGATTTATAAAATCTGTCATGATTAGCAACTAGATGCCCAGGAGAGGAAAGCAGGAAAGCTGCAGACTAGGACTATGTCCTCATTCTACAAGCCTCCCTCTGTGCAGCGCTGCCAACGCCTATTTATCACAGTCTGCAAACCCTGCGCTATCCCAGCTCTGCTGGGTCTCCTCCTGAGAACAGGCCGTCAGCTGTGTCAAACTGGGTGTTAAAAGCTGCTGGGATTTTGTGGTTTCAGCATATGTTTTCTAAAGACAAAACTAGAATCGAGCTCCTTTTCCACCAGGAACAAAATGCATTTCTGAACTATGGTGTTCCTATAAGGAATCAACCAGACCACTCCTTTCCTTCCCTCTTCCCATTCTCTGGAACCTGAAGACAGATATAGTTTCTGAAACGGTCTGAACACGTAGCTTACCTAAGTATCATAATATATATGGTATGACTGGAACCAGAAACTTGCTTGTTTAGACTTGGGGAGAGCTGAAATGTTCATTATGCAGGATTTGCTGTACATTCATTCAAGATCGAAGAGACAGCACACTCCATCTATAGAAACTCCTGTAGTTTTTATTCTTAATGACCCAGCACCCCTGCTGCTTTGTGTCTCTCTATCTACCACTCTAGCTCAAAGTTGGGGGTATAACAAATATGTTAATGTATGGAGGGAAGATGATTAGACTGACATGGCCTCCTTTTCTCAGAATCTTTCTATTGGAGAAGTAGGGATTTCTTACAGAAGTAGGGAATATAGGTACCTCTTTTTGTACCAAATGCACAGGTAAAGCATGCTTTAATTACTAAACTAGATGGAAATACTAATAAAAGGCACATGACATCTCCATGAATCCCGGACAAATTCACTGAAATCAGTGCCTTTACAGCAAACACCAAGTGATGTGCAGCAGGAACATACATTGACATTTAAGTGTGGTTGGTTTGAGGGGCCAGCTGTTTTACCAGTAGACTGTATTCAGGGTGTTGCAGGGCAGGATTGAGGTGTCATGGTACAGCTGACCAAGGAGAACCCACACTGTGCCTGGCTACATAATAACAGCTGTGGTTTCTACACAAGAGTCTTTCAATTACACAACACACTCTCTTACACTCTTGTTACAGGCAAACTCTGCACCTGCTACATCAAGTTTGGTTGAACACTGATCGTCATCAAAAAAGCAAAAAAAAAACCTCTTTGACAATAAGTTTGGAAGCACGATGTTCATTCTGTTCCTGGAAAACTGTATTTGAGATTGAATGGGTGATCCTAAAAATGAAGGACCAGTAGCTTAACTTTAGAAATTAGGATAGAACAAGCAAACTTCTTGTCCAATGGAAACACACAGTCCTCTCAAATGTCTGTTTTGCTTCGCTTACTGGACAACACCAGCTAGGATGCATTCCCTGGTGCACCTTTAGGGGTTAGAAGAAGAGACATTTCCATGCCTGTTTTCACTGATAACCCTCAAGTCAGATGCTGAGCTTGCTAGTGATGTCACGAAGTATCCACCATCTGGATCAACCACCTCCAACTCTCCTAACTCATTCCTCCTAATACAGTATCATGACCTGTCTCCATCCTTCTTTCCTACAATTAAATAGATCCTAGCAATTAAAAGAAGCCTTCTTTCCAGTCATCATAATTTTTGAAGTGCATACCATCCTCCAAGATAACATTGTTTGCACATGGCAACCAATGCAAGGAATCCTGGTTCTAAATCAATATTCACCTGAGCTTGTTGTTTGTTGTTTATTCTCCAGCCTTCTTCACCATTGCCACTCCAAAGGCAAACATCTAAGAAAGGAGTGTTTCTGCAGCATGGACCTCTACACATGTAGCCATAGCATCAACAGATGGTTAAGAAGCCTGTGTTTTCTAGAAGACATGGAAGAAACGTCTGCAAGAAGCTCTGTCTCTTCTTTGAGAACATTTTCCCTTCCCAGCAAACAATTTAATGCCTAGCAAGAAAAGCTAGCTGCAGGCAGGAATGGACTTAGATTTGTCTTTAAGTATGTTTTGAGCAAACAAGTGAGATAGATAGGTTATCCTGAATGTAACTAACTGTACTAAAGTGTTATTTGCTATACTGGACTTCATCTCGATCACCTCTGCTGAGCTGGACAAATCCATTGAGATGAGCAGCACTGCTAGCCAAAGGGCAAATATATTCTCGACGAGGGCAGAATCCACCAGACTTAGAAATATCAATGTTACTTCCCTTTGTTTTGCTTTCGTATTTTAATTAAATATTATTTCCAAATTACATAATTCTGCCATTATATGACAGCATTGTTTATAAAATTGTTCAGATGAGTGGCTTATGTAAAACTGGGCCATTTCCTTTAAGTAACACAGAAAGAGGCTGTTTGAACCTTTGAGCTGTGAGATTCCTATTATTTACAGCACATTTGGAAATCTACAGAATATTAGAGTCTTCTCAAAATGGATACATGTACTAGGAGAGAAAATTGCCGAGAACTTAACTACTAGGATAACTCATGTCACTATAAAAACACATATTTGCAAGAAATCCCTTAGAAACACCAATCAAAATAGACAAACCACCCCACATTTTTGCAATATAAAGCCAGTTTACACTGAATAATTCAGAAGTCTAACTGCAAACAGATATAGTTTTGAAAATTTAACAGGATTTTAAGATTTAGAAAAAATCTGCACCAAGCATGATACATGTTTTTACAGTTATTTTGGTTTTGTTATGTTTATTTTACCATTGTTTATCCTGCTCCTAGCCCCCATCTACGATGAACATACTACTGCTGGAAAGACTTGCAAAGGTTTTGTGTTGATACTGAAAGTTGCTCTCATATTTTGCAGAATTTCCCCTCTCCAGCTGCACTCTAAGCCAACCTCTTAAACAATATCTACAGAGTCTTTTTCTACATTATACAAGGTAAGTATTTACATACTTTCACGAAGTTTACCAAACACAGGTAATAGTTAAAATGGTGTACTAAAACCAAACTATTGTAAGGGAATGATTACTAGGACTGTTCCAGCAGAGTATTGGAGGCAAACACAAGGAGCAAGGTGAGGGACTAGAATGCCCCACTCCACCTAGCTAGAAGAAGATACTAGCACATGGCATGAACAAGAGTCATCTTCCCTGCTATAAAATATCATTCACTATAAAGCAGTGTACTGAAACTACCTCCTTAGTAAACTCTTTATACTCTGTGCATGTTTTACTGGTTTATTTGTCCTGCTTGAGTCAAACAGTCTGATTAGTCTCTCACGTCACTATTTTGATCCACTTTCTGCAACGCTGTTGGAAAACATGCCTGAGACACATCACTAAACCGGACAAGGGATATACACATCTGCCCACACACAGTTTAACACCATTTATCTTTTTCTGGAGCTGCTGTTTATTTAGGGAATTGGTTGTTTTGTCTTCATAGTACATTTATGCCTCTCGATTTGGGGATCTAACGGTGCTCCCTGTGCTAAAACCAGATTGCAAAGCCTTCTGAGGGGCTGGAAGTAGCTTTTCCAAAGCCAGAATAAATAAACTGACCTTAATGAAATAATACTGACTATAGTAACAGGTTTACTTTGAAAAATAGATGTCTAAATGGGAATTTGGGATAGTCAGTTAACCTGTATTTATGTGTATGGCTTCCAAATTACTGTCTACACCTGTGCCGTAAAATGATACCATAAATAGGCTAAACGAATACAACGCTGTTATTACTATTCTTATTATTTTACAACATTCACAAGTGTGCAAATGCTTTAAAGTACAGATAGATACTGTCACTATTCCCACAATGCAACAGGAGCAGCAGGTGGATCTCTGGTCCCTCTAAATCACTCTAGAAATCTTTACACAGGTGAATCTGTTTGTGGTGTCACAGATTTCACATTTCCTTCCTTCCAAAGAAAAAACAACCAGGGAAGGGAATCTAACTTTCTTTTAAAGTAAGACAGTAAATAAAAATAAAAAGAGCTTATTTAGCCATAGCCAGATATACAATATGCAAGAAAAGAAAGCCACCTTTACCTGTGAAATAAGACAGACTTGACAAGCGTGACAACATCCCGACTGGCATTGTACCCTGCACAAACAATGGCAACGTGGATGGTCTGTGAGAGAAAAGGAACAAAAAGAACAAAAATTAAAGCCTGCTCCTGTGTTCTATCATTCATTAAGGAGAGCACATACATGACACTGCTATTATTTAGTATGGTGATTGTTAAGGATTTGAGTGGGTGTTTTGCAGCTGTTTGCAGCCCACTTGAGGCAGTTTGTTAAAAACATCTTAATTGAGTTATAACACCATCATCATTCCAAAGTCATTACTATCCCTAAATTACTAAAGATGTCTGAACAGAATTGCATTTATTAGCTAAGAGCATATGTGTGTGCGTGTGTACACACGCACATATCTATTTAGCAGCACATAAAATTCTGCGTATACAAACATGCAGACACTTCAACCTTCTGAACTGAAGTTTAAAATTATGTCTGATAATTAGAAGCAGAAATGCTCTTAGAAATTGTGCATTATTTCCTTCCTAAGGATAGAGGGAGAGCAAGCTCTGGTGAATGAGCGTGAGTGGGACAATTGGTTTGTCAGGGGCCGGGTGCATCCCAGTGATCAGACAGGACACGAGCTGTCAAGGCAGGTGGTCACCTCCCTGCCCATGACTACCCATATGAGCCTTACTGGGCAGTGTTCATGTGAAGTGAAATACAACCCACACACACACCCCCAAGTACCCTGGTAAATAATCACTTATTCTGTGCCTTCTTACCTCCCTTTTAATACGAGGCAGAGGTTTACTCATCTCTTCAAGAGGAAACTAGTCATTATTATTAAGGTAGTAAGTAATCATTTGAAAAATGCTGTTAAGTCACTCTTCTCTGGTTTTAAAATTAGCCATTGTTCTTTCCTCTGGACAAAAGAAAATTAATCTTAGCATTGACTCCAGCTTCCGTATTTTTCTGTTTCTCAGTGGTCAGAGAAATGAAGGAGAGTTCACCACGCTGGCAGCACAAAGCTGCGATTGGGGACACAGCTGTGAAACTGCAGGGAGGCATCATTTGGCTTCCATTTGAAGCTTGGTTAGCTGGTTTCTCACACACACAGCTCTCATTTTCCACAGAAAACCCACTACGCAGAGAACAAATGAGGAATTCTGCCTCCTCGCATAGTCATAGATTCCCAAAGTCTAGCTCGTTACAGAAGCAGATTTACACAAGAGGTGGCATGTGTTGGGCACGCCTGAAGAGCCCATAGCCCCATCCATTAACATCACCTGGTACAGGGCACAATCTGAATCATGTAATTGCCAAGTGGCTGTGCCATTGTGCAACCCCTGCGTGAACACCGCAGCGGCCTCCAGCCCTAGCGCGCCTCACAAGCTGAGGCACATTGAAGATCTGAGGTTTTAAGAGGACTAGAATTAATAAGGCAACTGTCTGTCCAGAGAGGTATGAGACAGAAAAGATATTGCAGTACATTTTGGCAACCGCGCTGTGAGGTATTCAGCACTTTAAATTTATGTTAAAGTCAATGAGAGTTGAGCATGCTCAGCACTTTGCAAAAATTGATGGTGTTTCTCTCTTGTGACAGCAATAGGGGAGAAAAGAGGCTGCTTACAGACAACTTCTATTGCAGCGGTTTGTACCATACTTCTGGGCATGGGATCTTGTGGGTGCACATATTCCTGACGCTGCATGCACTGCGTCCTCTCTGGTGGACACCTGGTCTTTCTCAGGCTTTTGGAAGACTTAGGAGGCTTCCCTTCAATGCCAATTAATATCAAATTAACTGAGCATGGTTTCATGCCTGCTTTAAACACTTCACCTGAAGACATTGGACCAGACACAAACATTTTATGGGTTTTGACAGAATAGCACTGTCATATCACTGTCAACATAGTTTTATACTATCTCTACTTGTCAGAAAAGCTCTCCTGACACCCTCTCCACCTTTCAAATCCCCACAAAACTGGAGTTTATTCTGTCAAGGACTTCCTGCATCTGTTCTCCTTTTCCTAAATCACTTTCTTTCAAAATTAAAAACATGCCTTCCTTGGTGTCTTTTAGCAGGTGCTGTGGTCTTGCATGCTTTTTTGGCCAGAGCCCAGTGAGAAGACAGCACCTGCTGCTCTTCTGAATGTCCTTCTCCCATTCAGAGACACAGGCATCCATTTACCTTCTGCGCAGCCTCTCCGTGGTGTCTAATACTGTTTATCATTTCCACTCCTGCCTGTGATCAGCTATAGGAAAGAGCAATAATCCTTGGAGAGAATAGAAACCTAGTCCTTTTCTAAAGCTATTGCCTGCAGCACGCTGTAAGACTCCGTCTGTTCCTCCTTTTCTTGGTTTACTTTCCCCTCCATCATTGTTTAACTGTTAAACAAAATAGTGGGAAAATTTGTAAGTCAACATGAGCTCAGCAACCTGAACCGCCTGCAGATGCTTGCATCCTAATGAAAAAAGTTTTGTTTCCAGTTTTCTCCATGCTTGTTCCAAATACTTGTTTGGATAGAGAGCAGCTGGCTATAGCCAAACTCTGGCAAGACAGGGCAATAGTGGCTGGAAGAAGGAAGCACTTCAAAGAACTTGCATCCTCCTGAGTATACTACTGTAAGCATCAGCTCCCAGATTATGAAACTGGTGAGCAGCATCACAGCTCTCTCTAAACCCTCATTTTCTATCTGCATATGGCTAGAAGATGGCATCCCCATCCCACTGGCCACTGTGATTCACATAACCTCCAGACTCGGTGACAGCAGCTAACACCTAGAAGTGAAGCCAGAGAAGCCAAGAATGTTCTAGCTTGCAGAACCTGCAGCAGCCTCTCCGTTTGGTTCAATGTGTCCCTCCAAACATCTCACACCAAGGCTCTGCATGCTACACTTGCTCCTCACTGTTTACAATTCTTGATAATCCCAGTTTTCAAACTCTGTCCTAGATATTCAAGAGTCACGGTGTGACTAAACTGAGCTGCTTAAAAGTGTCCATCCTCCTACAACATTCTTTTTAAATTGAATGAAAGGCATGTTCATTACTAGCAGATGTAGCAAGAAGTCTGGACACAGGCCATTCACTGGAGGTGCTTTTAGACAATGGGACTCACCGCAGCAACAGATGCAATTATGATACACCTTGCTTTCCAGACTCAATGAATTCATTCTCTCCTTATACACACAGATATGAATAACTAGCCCAAACACTGTGGAAGTTAATTAAGCTGTTCTTCCTACAGGTTGGGGATCAGTTACACAAGGAGAACCATTTTTGACTTTAAATAGTTTAGGGAGCACTCAGGCCCAGGTACTGAAAGGCATTTAAGGAAGTTAAGGTTCTTCAGGAAAGTGAGTTTAAATAATCCAAGGTGCATGCTAACATGGTTTAGAAACTTATTAATTTAGCCACTGTAGACTAGGAAAAAATGTTTCTGAAAGCAGTATTTCATATAAGTCCATTCTGGGTAATATTAATTGGAAGAAAATTTCCAAAACCACATGAAGAACTGGACTTTAGATCCCACACTGATGAGGAGTATAAGGTGCCTAGATAAACAGATGTTCTCTTTTTTTCCTCCTTAGGCTACTTTGTGGGATGGTGAAACAATGAGCTTAACAAACTCTAATTAGGTCTTACTAAAGATTATTTTTAGCTATAAAGCATTTCATACTTCAATAATTTTCCAGTAGTACTAGCCAGGCCTTCTATTGCAGTTATTTAATCCTTCATAAATAATTGCTGAATGGGGTTAAGAGATATTAAACGCATGTTTCAAAATGTAAATATGCTACGAATGTCACCCAGAGGCAGGTAAAAATCTGCTTTTCCTGTGTTTTACAGTGCTTAAGTTGGTGGAGGCCTGCTCTTTGTGGCCCTGGAGTACTACACACTTAACTCTACTGAGCAACACCGTTGAGAATAGTAACAACACAAATATGCCTGTAAAAATGCTCCAAATGTTAAATGTTCTGCTAACCTACTAAATGCTATACTGCTAATTAACCATTTTCTAATATATTATATCTTCTAAAAATATTTATAAATACACACTTCATTCAAACTAAATGCCCAGTTTATGGAGGTACAAGCTAGAAAGATGCTGGGATAACATGGTAAGAAAGAGTCATATAATTCTGTTAGCTTGCATCAGCATTATGCTCTTCTGCCGAAGCCTGTTATTTGTGCCTACATCTGCGTAAGGACTACTTCCAGTGGTGGCTGGAATGTAATAAGCCTACTATTTCTTGATACAGATCACAATTATTATCGCAACGATTATGCTTTATCAGATATCTAATGTTCATTCATTGTAACTGCATTTTCAAATGTCTTAATCATCACTAAAGATCGTCCCAAATTAGATTCTGAAATGTCAGCTTCAGTAAATCTCAAAGAACTGCCTCAATGAAATAAACAACCTATTCCTAGCTCTCTTTGTCTCCCCCAGAGCCTCAGTCTTCTGCTCAGGACCCTTGTCTCTTACTGCCCAAGCTGTTGACTCTTGCTGTGATATATTCCAGGGTCAGACGCCAAAAAAGATTTAGTTTACACCTCTGAAACACTGAAAACAGAGGGTGAATGCAGTCAAGATATCACCCACACAAACACAGAACCAGAATCTACAGTAACAGGATAAACGATGAGACTTCTGGCAAATCTGATAATAAGGGAGTTTAATTTTAACTTCCATTGCTGTCACTGAATTACTGCGTGAATTCCATAAGAAAAAGAAGAAAATGCTATTTCGTTATCAAAATAGTGTGCAGTGAGATAGGGGGTTGGCAAAGAAAGTGAGGTTTCACATTTTATATAGCCATTGCCTCCAGCACAATGCCAAACCCCACTGAGCAATTAAATTTATTGGTGAAACACATTATAAACTGAAATGCCACTTAAACCATTCCTCCTTTAAGCTGCTATTTTTGTGTCGCAAATTGGTTGGTACCTTGAACAACCAAGAACTGAGATTCAGCTCATCACTGCTTGGCATGATAATAAGGGAGAAGTGAGGTTTGCTTATCAATGGCCTGAACCTTCCCTTATTAAAAGAAACACCAAAATGCATACAGGGAGGAAAATCAGACCCTCATCATGGGGAGGAGGGAAAATGCAACACAGACTCCTCCTTTTCTCTCTCCTTAATGTTGGTTCCTTTTTCCACACTGACAAAGATGTCCAACTGGAAAGCATTAATTCATTTTTAAACAATATTTGATATTTGCCCATTAAACAGACTTTATCTGAAGAGATAATTAGGACTGCTTTTTCTCTCCCACTTATTTTCTTTCAACTTTTATCTTCCCAGTGGCAGAAAGCAAGATAAAAGGTGATACTTTATTACCCTCTTTGTAGAAATAAATGGAGGATTTATTTTTTGATATCTTCACCAGCTGTGATTGGCACAAGGCCTTTAAGCAAGACATCCTGTGTTGGATCTATCCATATTTGGAACTGTCATCATTCAGTTATCTGACAACTAAATGGCTGGATGACATCCACAAAACTACTGGCATAAAATGGGGAAAACCAACCCAATCCAACCCCCCGAAACCTGCTTAGAAACCTGATCTCCTGTTCCCTGCAGCTAACCACACCGCTTCTGCACGGCTCACGCCAAGCAGGTGGTTCCACAGCAGCATCCAGACACACTCCTGAAAGTGACAATAAAGCACAAGCTGACTCCATAAGCTACAATTTAATTAATGGTAAACCCTGAACTGTTCTAGTACAGGTGCACAAACAAAGGAACAAGGCTTTTCAAAGCACCGTGGCACTTTCATTTAATTTAGAAACATGCGGGGTCAGTTTGCCTTTATCAGCACAGCTGTACTGAAGTCAGCTTGGAACAAGGCTTTGATTTTTACACCAGGTTTGGGGACACAAGAATGAAAAAGAGGAAAAACTCTGATCAAATAATAACTCCAAAGATATTCAGATGATTAAATGTTTTAAAGTTTTTAAAAAGAGAATAATTAAAAATTGTCTAAAAAGTTGTGCCCAGTAGTCCTCTAAGAGGCTGGCTTCTGAGCAGAAAGTTTCAAGGGGAAGGAGACCGGGTTCTGCAACGTCCTTAAAGGCTCAAATCTATCAAGTTTTGTTTCTGGCGAGTTCCTTTTGTTTATTTACCTCACATTTTTCCACGGCTGGTTGCTGCCCACACTCGGAGCTGTTCCCCGCCACAATGCCAGCCCGCAGGCTCTCGCTGTCGCCCGTCCCCTCTTCCATGGAGTAGGTTTTGGAGTGATTGCCGCGGCGGTGCGAGGCGCCGCGACTCTGTGCCAGGCTGAGCTGCTTGCGAAGCACGCGGTTCTCCTCCTCCACCTCCCGCACGCGGACCTCCAAGCTCTCACGCTCCCGCTGGCTCGACGCCGTGTACCGAGGACTGTGGGGCTGGGACTCAAGCGGAGACAGTGACACCGGCTTCCCATCTGCAAGAGAAGGAAACAAATCACTTCTGTCAGAACAAACTTGAAGTTGTGCTTTCCTGCAACGTCAGCATCATGAGGCGGGGACCCGTTTCAAATACAGCCACAAGGACCTGGCGCTTCAAGGCAAAGCTTGAGTGCACGATAAACTTGGACAAACACTGAAGTTCTATGAGCTACTGGTCCTACTAATTTTAAAACCACACTAGAAGATAAGCATGTGTTTCTTTAGTTCTGGATAGGGCTGCCTGCCAGTCTCTAGTCTGGGAAGATAGTCGAGAACAGAAGGATTTAATTCTGAGACAATTAATATATAAATATATTATAGAAACATATGGAAGACAAAATAATTTTCCTATTCCCCATTTCCTCCACAGTCAAGCTACCACATTTTGGTTACCATTTTGTGCCAAACAATAGCCCCAGCTGATTCACACATGAGCAGCAGACAGTTTTTCTTCAGCAACACAGTATTACATGCTCGCTAAGAAACAAGAGGTTCAGGAGGGCAGAAACATGCAACACACATGTGGGTCAAGTTCTGGAAAGTATTTTGGCTAAAAAGACAACAAAGGGATTTTGAAAAAATCAAAATTGTTTAATTCAACACCTTTAACTGAAAAGTTGTACTCCAGAAATATGAAACACTTCATCTTCACATTTTCAAAACATATCTTCCTTGTTCAAAAAAAAGTATTAAAAAATGAGCTAAAGTATAAAAAAGATAAATTAACCTGAAACCAAGGTAATCAACGGCAACAATTCCAACACAGTCCACCATCGCTTCCCAGTACGTTATTGCTACCAAATTTTAAGGGACCAAAAAGGGATGCAGCTGATGTGTTTTCAAAGGAGACATATTTTCATATAATTTTTAATAAAGGTCCATATATACACACAGAGTACAAGTGCTTGAAAGGTGATTAAAAACACCTCGGCCAAAACTACTGTTCAGAAATGTTCAATTCGAATCAAATTGAAACAAAGCAAAAGACCGTGAGAGTTATCCACAGTGTCATAATTAGCCAGACATTCCTTTACAGGGAAGATACGTGAATATCTTATACTTAGGTATTTCTCTGATACAACTTTCTACCTGCATTCATTAAAATACATGTTTGCTATTTAATAATTTTTCCAATGCAGAGAGTCCCTTTGGCTTTATCAAACAAACACCAGCTTGAGCGGTTTAGAAAATAGAAATCAGGCAGTTATTGTTTAGCAGTTCTCCTTGACAAGTACATTTCTCACCCTCTGACTCAAAACTATCTCCCTGCTATAAAGACCTGCTCATTGCTTGTTATGTTCCATTGTTTCATATTTACATGAATTGTGAGCAGTCCTCTAAACTCAGTTCATGAAAAAAAGCTATAGAAATGCAAACCTCATTTCTAATTTCCATTGTTGAGTTATACAGGTGTGCACACTTCCTGTTATCTCTATAAACACCTATTCTGGTTTTAATACAACATTTGGATAGAATATCTTGCATTTGCTTGCAGACTTTCTCTTGCAAAAATTTTCTGACTTATAAATTTTCACCATTAGCAAAGCTTACCAATAAATCTGAGCATGAAAAATGTCTCAAGATAGATTCTGAAGTTTGGCCACTGATATTTTGGAACTTGAACACACAAGTAAACATTTATTAAAAATTAAATGACAGATTTGAAAAGCCTGAATATCATGGGTGCAACAACAGAGACGCTAGAAGTAACAACATAAATGTAATAACAACTAGAAGTGTAGTAAAACACTGAATTATCTTTCTCCATGTGGCTAGGAGGGCATGGAACTGAAATTGTGTTACCTCTCAGCTGCTGATACCCAAGCTAGGAAGACTAAAACTCATTTGGGTGTGACTATATTGCATTCCTATAAATGGACAGCAAGACTGTTTTATGTAGACACTCTCAGATAAAAAGAAAATCAGCAGCCCTACTCACTCACCCAGCAACCGACCTGTGCTATCATCAGACATACAATTACAGTGCAACTCCAGCCAAAGACTTCACTTGCAATCCTAACTCCCTACTTGGTGAATATCCAGTATGACACAGATGCTCCTTATTTCTTCCTACTGTTGTCGTTGCATTCTGCTATCTTCTCAAATAATTACCAGAAAAGGTACTGAGCAATTCATGAAGGCAGCAACATATGGAAGTAAATCTCAGCACAACATTCACCAAAATTTCAAAATATGGAAAAAATTTAGACATCTCCTTAGCTATTCTATGGACATTGATCAATAGGTCATAAATGTTGCTTTGCCAATATTCAAAATTAACAAAAAAGATACCATTTTGTACATCTGAACAATTCATGAGAACAGCTGAATTGTTTCTACACAGTGTTTAAAAGAAACAGCATAGACTGAAAAAGGAACTGAAAGAAAACATCACCTCGCTGTCTCAGCCTGGAAGTTACAGCAACCCATGAGACCAGCTCAGTGTTCAAGCAGCCTGAGCTTTAAATGCCAGTAAACTCCATGACTGACTTCTCAGTAGTACATATTTCTGCTGGTATGTAAAAGGCAGCAAGAAAATCATGTCAGGAATTATATGACCAGTTAGTTTCTTGATCTGAAATATATAACTACTTGTAATGTATTGTTTTACTACAAAAAAAAATCCATGTTTTGTTACAAAGCGCTAATTGCAAGACATTTTCTGGGATGATCTCCTCAGGGTTTGTACAGTTGGACAAGTCATGATTTCTTACTAACTTTACAGATTATTCTCAGGTATATCTTGATGTATTTGGTATATTCATAACATTCCAACTCCCTGCTACAAATGAAAATGTGACAATTCCAGGACCCATCTGAAATAAAAGTATAAAATCAAAGTAAACTGAGTTTGATCTTAAGACTCTGAAATCATATAATTTTTGACATAAGTATTAAGATGGTCTAGCTCGTAAATTTTGCACATTTGAGGTTGGCAACGCTGGTGGCAAGGTACTATTTGATTTAGTCCTATTACCAGACTGGACACGTGAAGATATTTTGACCTCAGTGAAGACACAGACATGACAAAATGTCTCTTGGGAGCTACTGCCTAGTAGGCAAACACCAACGCGCGCTACCCTTATCTGCTTCCCATCAGTTTTCAAGGAAATGCAAGGACTGTGTGTTTCACCTCATCTTTGAAGGAGGAGTAAGTGGACTAATGTAAGGGCCCACTAATATTTGATTGACTGTGTGTGCTGCTCGGTAGAAGAGTTAAACTGATTGCACTGCACTTGAGTTTTATAGTTTTAAGTAACTGGCAGAGTGCTCTGAGCTGTCTAGGCACTTTTTATCTAATCTAAATCAAAGTAAAATAACACAACACATAACGAGGTCTGTGTGACTTTGGGACAAAAGATCTCCCCGAGAACACTGCAAGGAATGTTATTGTGCTCTGAAGCAAGTAGTACACTTTTGAATGGTGCAATAAATAATAATAAAGCTATTATTTTTCATTCTTCATTTGGGGTTATTGCTCTATTTTTGGGCCTTGGCAGTCCCAGATTTAATTTTCTTTTTTTTTTTTTTTATCTGTGTCAGGCCTTTTACTTCAGACTTTCTGTGCTAATACAACTATACCAAAGCAATAAATATTACCTACAAAATTCCGCTGTCCCCAAAACAAAACCCAAACACAAACCTGAATAATTACTTCATGGTTGACAGTAGTCAATGACTTATCATCACAGTGGGTCCAACAATTCAGAAAACTCAATAGTACGCAAGTTATGAATTCTATGGATTATTGAATGCTTCTGTGTATGTGGAGTCACCTGTATTTAAGGCAAGAGATTTCATTAAACCTTACTTCAGCAGAGCACCTTAACACACTGGAAGGAATGAAGCCTATAGAAAGCAATTCTGCATAGTTTATTTACATAGTTCATAATTTATAATTTATAGTTTAGAATATTCTTACATACAAAACCTAAAGGATAAGCATTAACACCAAGTTCCTAGTTTTGTAGTTATCAAACTTGGAGGAGTCATAGTCCTGAAAAGGACCCACTGGCATTGGAAGTTTGATGGGGAAAAAGCCACAGAGAAAACAAAGTTTAGCCAAAGGTTAACTGCAGGGCTAGATAAGAGAGAAAGAAGCAGAGTGTAGCAAAAGAAAAATTCACCCTGACTCAGAGAAGACAAGTGCAGAAGCAGGGATCCCGAGTTTCTCAGATGACCCCGATCTGAACTCATACGCCTAAAATTTTGTTAGGAACTAACTGAGGCAGGCAACTTTATGTAGCATGTTGCAGGATTCTTTTACTTAATTTTTTACATTTCTTTTTCCATCTTAAGTGTGAACTACTTGGTTTTTGGCATCTTTACAAGGTCTAGAGGTTTCTATGTGCTTTAGCTATTAATTCATCCCCTGCCTAATAGCATGTAATGCCTTTATAATGAATTAACTGACGACAGTGAACTCTAGGCTGCCTCTGAGATAAGAAGTTACGCTGCTCACAGATAATATTTCAGTCTGTCTGACTACAGATACAAGAAAACACCACTCCTCCATTTCACATTCGTTCACAGTTAAAAATTCAAATTATCAATGTACCCTTTGAAGACTAGCAATGTAACAATTTTAACCAAAAGCCAACATTCTGCAGAAAGAACTGGGATAGCAGGCAACCACCCTCATGAATTTCCCTCTGTTAAGGCCATGAGCAAAATCATTTGAAGTTCATTGCACAATTATTTTTTTCCCCATAAAGACCATTGTAGAGAACTCCATGGACCCTAAGGCAAACGAAAAATAAGACGACTGCAGTCAGGACTATGGAGACATAAAAGCTCTGTGTAAGCAGATAAACTATCCCTTTTCTTTTGGAGCTCTAGCTCAGCTTTAATCATCTAACACCTTAGTACTCTATGCACTTCTGCTCAGCTGGATGCTCTGGTAGGTACTGGGTTACACAGGCAGCTATGAATGAAGTCTTTTTTGTTAACAGTTTGGTGCCTTCAGATATGTGCCTCCACGAGTAGGTGCTAAGGCATCCCAAGGTGCCTATTCTCACACTCACCAAGGCATTTTTTTCTCCTATACCTTTTTGTAAATCACTGCAGTGTGATCTCAGCTGGAAGAAGAAAAGCTTGCCCAAATAACCATCTTAATAGTGGAATATAGTCTAAGTAATTTACTTGAGATCTGTGAACACAGAACTTCTTCATTCTAATGTGACATGAGGCAATTTTGAGTGTATGCTTCCAAGTCTCAGTGGCAGAAAGTTGTGCCATCAAAAAATGTAAGAACACTAAAGGGTGATGTACACTAGACAGAGACAGCACAATAAATGACAACCAAGCCCTTCCATACTGCCCAAACAAGTTTCCTCAGCTCTGACAGAAACACTGCTCCCATCAGCATTAAGCACAAACCCTTCTCGGGATTTAGCATGGACAACATATGTGCTAAACTGTATGTTCTTTGGTAAGAAGAGATTGTTTCCACTCGAGATACCAATCAACCACCAGCCTTGGACTTTGGCAACAGTAGTTGCAGTTGGGCACTTCAGCTTGTGCTTTAAGCTCTGTGTTCACTTCCACTGCTGTTAATGGTACTTCAGCTACATGTCAACATGTTTTCGTGAACCCAAACCTGAACCATTCAATTCCACTGCAGGCCAGCCTGACTTAAAGCATCACATTATTGTCTGCTGCTCATATACAGGGAGATGCTCTCCCACTGTCCTTTCCTTGAACAAAATAGCCTTCTACAGTCACTGAGCTTGGAAACTAAACGTATCATACACAAAAACCCTACACCCACAGAACATGAGGTTTGCAAAGTGCACTGGGTTGGCATGGCAAGGTTTTGGTAGTGGGGGGGCTACAAGGGTGGCTTCTGTGAGAAGCTGCTAGAACCATCCCCCATGTCCGATAAAGCCAATGCCAGTCAGCTCCAAGATAGACTAACTGCTGGCCAAGGCCGAGCCCATCAGCAATGGTGGTAGCACCTCTGCAATGACACATTTAAGAAGGTGAAAAAACTGCTGTGCAACAGCAGCAGAAGAGAGAGGAGTGAGAATATGTGAGAGAAACAACACCAGGGTCTATGAAGAAGAAGGGGAAGGAGGTGCATCAGAGTGTCAGAGCAGAGGTTTCCCTGCAGCCCATGGAGAAGACTATGGTGAGACAGACTGTTCCCCTGCAGCCCATGGTGGCACAGATATCCACCTGCAACCCATGGAGGACCCCACACTGGAGCAGGTGCACATGCCCCAAAGGAGGCTGTGACCCCGTGGGAAGCCCACACTGGAGAAGGCTCCTGGAAGGACCTGTGGACTCGTGGAGAGAGTAGCCCACGCTGGAGCAGGTTTGTTGGCAGGGCTTGTGACCCCATGGGGGAACCATGCTGGAGCAGTCTGTTCCTGAAGGACTGCACCCTGTGGGAAGGCCCCGTGGAAAGGACCTGTGCTGGAGCAGTTTTTGAAGAACTGCAGCCCATGGGAAGGACCCATGTTGGAGAAGTTCATGGAGGACTGTCTCCTGTCAAGGGACCCCACACTGGAGCAGGGAAGAATGTGAGGAGGGAGGAGCAGTAAGAGACAATGTATGATGAAATGACCGCAACTCCCATTCCCCATCCCCCTGTGCTACTCAGGGGGAGGAGGCAGAGGAATCAGGAGTCAAGTTGAGCCTGGAAAGATGTTAGGGGTGGGGGGAAGGTGTTTTAAGATTTGTTTTTATTTCTCATTACCCTACTCTGATTTGACTGACAATAAATTGAATTAATTTCCCTGAGTCAAATCGATTTTGCCTGGATGGTAATTGCTGAATGATCTCCCTGTCCTTATCTCGACCCATGAGCCTTTCATTGTATATTCTTTCCTCTGTCCAGATGAGGATGGGAGTGCTAAGCAGCTTGGTGGGCACCCAGCATCGAGCCAGGGTCAACCTATGACAAAAACCCAACACTCAAAAGTCTGGAAATGTGAGAACCATAGTCTCCTAACCAGTATTTGCAGTCATTCCCTTATGCTTGATGACAGGATCATCACTTGCATGATCACTGGTTGATTAGTGGCATGATCACCACTGTATTTCAAAAGAACTCTGGCATCACCATGTGCACAGAATGGATGGTGCTCACAGCTATTCTGTAGCTTGTTTCAACTCATCACTCTGTTTGTGACCACTCATACCCTGCTCTGAAATAAGACTTATTAATTCCCTCATTGGCCTATGACGCTCAACACTATAGCACCTGAATGCAGCACAGAGATCAGTGATGAATTTTTTTTAAGTTATTTGAGGGAAAGGTGGTACTATCAGTCCCTCTTTACAGGCAGGGCAGAGAAGTTTAGAGTCATTAATGTCAAAAGAAAATAGCAGTTTTGGATGCACAATTGAGATGGTTCAGACGTAGTTTTCCAACAAATAAGCACCTTTTCTGCACTTCATTTGTTCTGAGGACACACTTCATCACCTGCATACGCAACAATATATGCTTAACATTTCTGTAATGTAAAAGTCTACAAGCTGGAAACCCAGAAAATGGGAAAAACCCCACAGTTAGCAGTCACTTGTAATAGCTTTATTTTCCAAACCTCATGTAATGAACTCAGTGGTAGAGATGAAAACCATTTTCCGGGGCAGGTTCAACTTCATAAACTACAAAGCTGTCCCTTTTCTTTTTACGCCCCCCCGCCTTGCTCATGGCACACCTTCCAGTCTCTTTAATTAACTAATTGGGCTGGTCCACAAACCACTCACTGCATTGCTGCATTTGTTCTGCACACAAAAGGAGGCAGGGATTGTGTCTCGGAAAGAGTTAGCAATTGCACCATCAACAACAGCATCACACTGCATAAGTGCAGAGACCTGTTTATGTGTTGGCTAAGTGAATGCAATTCTGGTCCTTCTAACAGGGATGGTAAACAGTAAAAAAGGTAGAGAAGAAGCATGTAGCAACAGAACGCAGGAAGAAAGAGGAAAAGAAATTCTAAACATCTCATACATCTTTCCTGAAAATGGATGTGGCTCTTTTTAATAGTTTGTTTTTTCAAAGGAAATATTAGCTTATTAGCTAATGTTACGAATGTTAGCTTATTAACAAATAAAAAACAAGAGCCCATAAGTCTTAAAATTATTTTCTCATTTCCTTGCCTAAAATACAATTCCTTTTCTTTCTTCTGTTGTCTTCACCTTCTTCCTTTCCCCATTTTGCATTGGCTTGGCAAAATACACGCCTTTCCAAGAAAAGGACTGAAAATAATGTTTCTCCCCTTTCCATTGGGAGTGGAGATGTAAGAAAATAATGTCTTATCAGAGTAAGCACTAAGTGAAAATAAGATTTTATCAGGGACTTGGCTTGACAAAGATAACATGTTATCAAGAAGGGAACTTGGCAAAGATAACACGTTATCAATATCAGGAGTAAAGCTTGGGGAAAATAATGTTTTAATACCTAATAGATTCTAAATAAGCCATCTGCGCTCTTGATGAATTGTTATTTTCTCCAAGCCCCATTCCTGCAAAGATGCTGATTTTTTGACAATCCACTTCAGTAGCAGTAGGGGAAGAGAGGGAGAAAGGAGAAAAGGAAGCTCTTTCTCCACAAAGCTAGAGGGATACGCTCTTTTTTTTCAAAAGCTTTGCATGCAGGTAAAGATTCCCAATATGACAGCTTGGAAGACTCAAATGTTCAGACACCAAATCGGTATTGCAGGGGAAATGTGTACAACACCACTCTGCAAGTACACTGCAGAGATCCCATAACAGAAGAGGGTCAATACCTCTTCTATCCTTGACCACCCCATGCAGGCTCAGAGGTGCTGCCTATAGTATTTCTGGCAGAAGCACTCCTCTGCAGAGCCAACGACCAGCCACTACTTAGCAATGACTTTTTGTCATAAACAACCACATTACAATTAGCAGTAGTCACTTGGGGGCACAAATAAATGACCCCTTTTAGATCATTTGCAGACATTATCACCACTCAGTTAGAGGTCACCATTCCCACAGTTTAGCTGATCCAGAGGGTCACGCAACACTTCTTACCTCCTGCAGTGCAAGCATGCAATTTTGTTCAAAGCAGTCAGCGGAGCTGGTTTGAGCTAGACTGACTGACTCTGCTCCGAAGCATTCCCCTCTACCACCTCCACTATGGGGGTACAGACAAACCGCTGCCTAGTGGGTATCTACACCCTGAAGCTGAGACCTCCTGCAATTCAAATGTAAATCTTCAGAGCCACAATCCAGATGAATTTAAATAAATTGTGGCACCTCTTGGAAAACAAGAAACCCAATTCGTAGTAGGATGGACTACTAACTGCCTTAAATGGCAGAAAGTGGGTGAATGCCACTGGTTATTCATAGGAATAGGCAAGCAGGGAATAATTAGCAGGGAAGTTGTGGAGGGACTGTAGGAGTGTGATGTGAATAATAAAGCACACTTAAGAAAAGGCATATAAATGATATCTGCAGGGTAAGTATTTGTAGCCAGCTGAATTTCCCTCGTGTACAGTAGGAGTGGGAGGCAAGACAATGGGATTTGTTAATCTGAAGATTTCCTACGGAGGAACTGCATCTTTTTTTTCATTAACTATTTGGATATCTTATGCCCAGAAATTTCTCTAAGTCCAGGTGCGAGCTTGGTGTTAGGGTAACTTCTGAGGCCCTGATACAGCAGAATATCTAATCAACAGCAGGCAGCCATTGCAGCTCTCTAAGGTAAAGCATGTGCCCAGTTGCATCCCTGCAGCTGTACACAGTACTGTGACTACCATTCATGGCAGTGGGATGTAAAAGACTGAAACTCTTCTATGTTGTCTCCTGCTCAGTAAAACACTATGGAAGAGATAGGAAGGGAAAAGGCATAAAATACAGAATTTACAGTGTTTTTTAAGAGTACAGAAAGTACAAGAAATATCTACGAGCTCAGAAAAGATTATAAAAATACCTATAGGTTTCTACAATTGCCACAGTAACCACAAGCATTGGACAAGTATGCTCAATCAAAGCCTAGTAGTAGTTAATTCAGATTCTGTTGCTGATGATTAGCCTCAGCTGCTCGTCAATAGTCTCCAGCTGATAATTATTAAGTTAAACTTCTGCGCAATATTTGCATATGTAAAGCACGCTTTCCCTGCTGAAGCAACAATGGATGCTATAATGCATTTCCTGATTGTTCAGCACTTGGATTTGGGAAACCTGGGCAATAGAGTCTGCTTTGCATAGCTTTCCTTAGCCTCATCAGGCCAACCATTCAGAAGAAATGCACTTACAGATACTGACATGCACAAGCTAGAGAAAAAATGACTCCTAACCCTGCATAACAGGAAAAATGCAACCGTTCATTTCAACCAGAATGCCTCTAATAAGAATAACATAAGACAAAGTCTTTCATATTCCTTGAAACATTCACCTAAGCTTCCTTACAACCTGAAAAACGTGTAACAACTGCTCTGTGACAAGACAGCCTGGTCACCCTAGAAGACATGCAGAAAGTCCAGTGGACAGATTCAGCCCATGAATTCCTAGTAACCTCCAGATGCGGCCCCACCTCCATAGGAATACTGAATTATCATTACGTGGTTCTCTGTTTAGCCTTTTCTCATCTTTCTCCAGATCAGAACTGCATCTTCTGAATGTGATTTTTGGTCATCAGTCACAGTCATGCCCTCCCGGTTAACTGCAGTACCAAGAATACAGATAAACACACGCTATGTGTAAATTACATTTATGTATGCAATTCTCCATGTTTTCATAATTATATGACAGACAACGCATGCCCAGAACTGCTTAATACCATAAAGGTTCACAGGCACATTTGCTTTAGGAACAAGGAAATGTGGAAAAGAATTGGGAAGCTCTTTATGGTATCTGTAACACAACTACCTGCCCCCACGTAGCTAACTTGCCACTTTGGTTTTAGAGTCCATCATTGGCTTACTATCAACAGACCCGAATGTTTTATTATCAGACAGCAATGAATAGTAAAGCAAAAGATGACTGAGTTTGGCTTTAGTCAAATATGGGAGACAGGCTGAAACAAGGATGTCTAAAGGAATGCAGGTGGTCAGCCTCTCTGAAAGCCAACATTTAGGCTCTTCAGTGATAGCTTAAAATTTAGCTATAGCAAAATTTATGTGTATTGCTAGAAGTCACCTGGTAGCACTGTTACACACAGTTTCAAAAGTTGATTTTCAACACATCTATGGAAATGCTGCAGTATTAGTTCAGGCTGGTTGGTGCTGCTGAAACCTGCCGGAAAGCTTGTTATATCCCTTAATCTCACATCTTTGTGCCATCAGAAAACCATGTTCTGGTATTTTGACTGAGGCTGCTAGAAAGGGAGATTGTCTGAATACTGACTGACCATCAAGGATTGTTCAAGGGTAAATAAGTAAGTAAATAAAAAAATCCAAATTCTGCACCACACCATTTCTTCCTTAGCAGGAACCAGAGTTGTAAGAACCTTCAAATCTTATAGAGCTCTAGCCAACAACAAGAGATATGAGCACATATATATAAAGGCAAGTAGCGAAGAACAAATTTTCAAAACAATTATTTCTAAATCTATCTGAAGATTACACAAGCAGACAGGAATATAGCAAGTTTATATTTCTAGTTTAACATGATGCTATGAAACAACATCAGCGTTATTTCACTGATGACACAGCAGTGGATAAACTATTAATATCTTTCAGTATTGAGTCTTCTATTTTCCCCACACATTCTCAGCACTTTTCATTTGCTGCACCTGTCATTTCAGCCACTTCAGTCCTGAAGAACAGTGAGGGGAAAATGCAAATAACTGCACATTCAGAACACACGAAGGCTGATCAGTGTTATGACATTTATCTTCACTTATGGCAAAAGATAAAATAACTTATGAGTTAGTTTCCCTTCCTCCTCATGAAGAAAAATGTCATAACAGATTGTCACGTACTAAATACAGCAACATTTCTAACATGCTTTGCAGACAAAAGAACATCACAGCAATGATGCCGACGGTAGGTTACACGGCATGGCTATAACATCAGAAACAAAACACACAGCATTTTAAAATAGTAAATATAAAAAAAAGTCATAATATAAAAAAAAAACCCTAGCACAACAGTTCATAACTTAGCTAAAGGCAAGGTTAGATTATTTGCAAAAGTTATAATTACATTAAACAAGCTGTCCATAGAGTTCAGTGCAATCCTAAACAGATTTTCACATTTTCTTATTTCCCTACATTTTCCAAATAGAAAGGCACAGCTGGCCAATATTGTGTTGGATAAAATAATACCTTCCTACTTCAAACCTCCAAAACCCACAACATACACCAAAGGGAGTAATGAAACTAAAACAAATAAACAAACTAGAAAATATACTCTTAATTCACATGAAATCCTACGGGAATCAACACTGCTTTCAGAATTAGCTTCAGTGTGGCCAGACATCTGCCCCAGGACTACAATCTATTTTTGGTGACCAGAGTCCATTGACATGGAATATGGAAGCTATTTTTTTGCATTGGCTTACTGAACACTTAACCTTTTAAAAAAATATTTAGCTTTAATATATTAGAGATACTCCTCCTACAAAGATATAATAAGTATGTACAGAACTGCTTTTATATCAGATATATCAGGTAGACACAGATTTCATTTCAATTGGTAACCTAGCATTCCGATGAAACACAAGGAAATTACTCTGTGATATTCTTTTTTTGTTACAAAAGTGAAAACAGTGTATCAGAAACATAATCCTATTTCAAGTGAGTCAAAGGCAAAACATAGTGACTTTGATGAAAACTAGCACAGGTATAATATTTCATGACATTCTGCATGCATACAGCATGGTGTTGTTTGTCATTTTTATGTTGTACCATAAATGTACACAGCGGTGTACTGTGGTAGGTCAGAATGTGGGCCATATCCCCTGTGCCCCATCACAAACCTGCTGTGCTTCCTGGGCAGCAAGCAAATGAAAACTTTTATTTTTGAGCAGCCACAACTTCATTAAGGTTAAATATCATCAACTGATAGCACGACTTAGACATTCTGCCTGCTAAGATTTCGTCTTGTAATAGATGAGGTGTCTTTGCGACTAATTCACATTTCTGCTTCAGTGCACAGAAACATCTTAATGTATGTTTAGGATCCTAAAGAATGTGCCTTTTCTTGTGTAAGGCAGCACTGAGGTTAAGCTCCACTGACATGCTTACCCACTATTCTAAAATAAAGTTGCTTTACTCAATCAGGGCAGCAGTGCTCAATATTCACGGGAGATGCGTATATTTAAATAAATACATTCACTTTTGTCCTCCAGTAGATCTCTTGTTTTCTAAATTTTCATTATCTCCAGGAATTTCTCTCAAAATTAGACTATACTGTGGGAGATGTCTTTACTAAATGAAATACAACAGTGTCGCATTCTAAATGATGCTTCTGTTAGGTAGCCTGTGGTCAGGGCTGGTGGCCATAGGCTTTCTACAGTGACGTATATGACGAACTAACTGATGTCTATGACAAGTTTTTGTGTTGGGGCAAAGAGAAGAGAAAGATGGAGGCATTTACAAAAACTCTTATATTGTGTTTAGGAGTAAATGGCTTGTGTGTAGTGGTCAACTACAGTCTTGCAATTGCCCTTTATTTCTGTTGATAGATTTTCATTAAAATATCTATCCATCTTTCTTTGCTAGGGTAATTACAGACTTATTAATTTCTATCATTGGATATATCTTTTGCTATCTTAAAGTCTAAGTGGAATAGATGGAGACTTGACCAAAATTGCTTAATGTTAAAAATCCCCAAATCAACACACCTTATGCCAAAAGAACAACTAGACATGGAAAAAAAAAAAAAAAAAAGGTCAGCTA